>Ga0116155_10000868_pt1 | contig 23093 bp, 20 predicted proteins | sample AD_UKC032_MetaG_FD_89890 | JGI IMG/M metagenome (GOLD analysis project Ga0116155, IMG submission 89890) | Active sludge microbial communities of municipal wastewater-treating anaerobic digesters from USA - AD_UKC032_MetaG | ecosystem: Engineered > Bioreactor > Anaerobic > Digestate | place: USA...
CCAACCAGTTATTTTATTGGACAAAATTTATTTAAAGAAAAATGGGAAAATGAAAAGGTGTATAAAGGAGATATTGTCTTAGAAAATGATGTTTGGATAGGTGCTCATTCTGTTATTTTAGGTGGAATTACAATTGAAAATGGTGCAGTTGTAGCAGCTAATAGTGTAGTAACTTAAGATGTTCCGGCCTTTGCAATTGTAGCCGGAAGTCCAGCAAAAATTATAGGTTACCGTTTTGAACCTCACGTTATCAATCAATTTCAAACAGTAGCTTGGTGGAATTGGTCAACCGAGATGATTAAAAAAAATAAATCATTTTTTGAACAGGAAGTAACTGAAACATCATTAAATCATATTATTCATGTCTAATGGTTTGGTTTCTATCATAATACCAACTTATAACAGAGCTCATTTGATTGAAGCTACGCTTGAAAGTATATTGCTTCAAACATATCAAAATTGGGAATGTATTGTGGTAGATGATGGCTCTATTGATGAAACAGAATCAATTGTACATTCCTATACAAACAAAGATAATCGAATTAAATTTTTTAAAAGACCCCAAGACCTACAAAAAGGAGCTAATTCTTGTAGAAATTTTGGGTTTCAAATGAGTTCCGGCGAATACATCAATTGGTTTGATAGTGATGATGTAATGTTGGAAAATTTCATGGAAAATAAAGTAAATGCTCTCACTCCAGACACTCATTTTATAATTGGAAATGGCTATTACTGGTACCCGAAAACAAATACAAAAAATGATTTATACCTCGCAGATACAGATAATTTATATGCTGATTTTGTCATGTGGAAACTGGAGATTATCACTAATTCTGTTTTGTTTAAAAGAAATTTTTTAAAGGATAAAGAATTATTTAATCCAAATATGAAAAGAGGTCAAGAAGCAGAATTTTTTAGCCGTCTTTTTTTCGAATGTAATGCTAGTCAATATAAAATTATTTCTGCTCAAGTGTTTTTATACAGACAACATGAAGATTCTAAATCATCAAAGAATTTGATATATAACAAAGGATATAAAGAATCATTGTTTTTTTATCTTTTTGAAAATTTTAAAAGAAGTGAGCAAATTAAATCAATAGAATTACTTGATTTTTTTTATGATAGATTGTTAAAACTATTCATAACAAGCAATCGAAATCATCACAAAGAAGTAACACGATCTATCCTAAAGGTGTTTTATCCACGGTTATTGAAGTATGATAAATTAAAAGCGTTAGAATTAATTTTTTTAGGAAGAGTGATGTATGTTTTCAAAAAATCACCTCAAAAGCTTAGAGACAGGTGGTTAAAATTCAAATTCAATTGGAATGAATAAATTAATTTCAATCATAATTCCAACTTATAATCGAGCAGATTTAATTAGTAAAACGCTCGAAAGTATTCAAAACCAATCATATAAAGATTTTGAATGTTTAATTGTTGATGACGGTTCTGAAGATGATTCAGAAGAAATAATTCAACTATTTAGTGATTCAGACAACCGGTTTCAATTTCATAAAAGGCCATTGAACAGAATAAAAGGTCCTAATGCTTGTCGAAATTTTGGTTTTGAAATTAGTAAGGGAGATTTTATCTATTTTTTTGATAGCGATGACATATTAAAATCAAATGCATTAGAAACTTATTTTAATCATTTTCAATATAATACGGATGCCGTGGTTTCTAAAGTTGAAAAAGTTGATTCTATTACAAAATTATTTTTAGAAGAAAATAAGATTAAATCTCAAAATTTAATAGAAGATTTTTTTATACATAAAGTCTCATTTTATGTTTGTGGGCCTATGTGGAGAAAGTCTTTTTTGGAACAGCAACCACAATTGTTTGATGAAAGTTTAAGCAATTTTGACGATTGGGATTTTAATCTTAGAATGTTATATTCGAATCCTAATTTGATTTATTTAGAATTACCACTTGTTTTGTATATCCAATCTCCTGATTCTCTTAAAAATGAGGTCAAGAAAGGAAATAGAAAGGAAATAGATTCTGCATTTAGAGCTCGATTTAAACATCTGCAATTGTTGAAAAATCAAAACCCTGAAAATGAATATCGTTTTACAAAACATATTGCTCAGTTTTATAAGAAAACGGTAAGACAAAGTTTGTTTTTAAACAATAATGTTTGGTCTGATTATTTTAAAAAATCTATTGTATTGTTGTTTAAACTAAAAGAATATAAAAGTATTATTAAACTGATATTAGGGGTAGTTTCGGTCAAGTTGTTTTCAAAAGGATATAGATTTTTTGAATAATATTATATTCATTAACCTATTTCACTAGGCAGTTTCGTTCTTCCTATTTTAGACTAATAAAAAAGGTGTAAGTTTATTTTTATTATAAAAGAGCAATTAAAGTTGAACTATTAATGAAATATAAATATAAAATATTGGTTATTGTTACTGAATTTCCATCAGTTACAGAGACTTTTATATTAAATCAAATTACAGATTTGATTGATAGGGGAAATGATGTGACTGTTTTTACATACAATAAATCGAATGATAACATTATTCATCAACTTTTTTTAGATTATAACTTAGAAAAAAAAACCATTACACACTTTAAAAATCAAAAGAGTAAATGGCTAATTTGTAAAGAAGGGTTTAAATTTTTCAGAAAGTATAGAAATCATCTTGAATTTAAAAAGTTACTCTTTTTGCTAAGCCCCATTTATTTCAAGACTAATCTTAAAAAACTAAAAATTTATTACGACTTGCCGGTTTTATTATTCAAAGAAAGTTTTGATATTGTCCATTGCCATTTTGGATTTAATGGAAAAAAAGTTGCTGATGCTTATGAAATAGGAATTTGTAACTATCCAAAAGCAATCTTGTCTTTTCATGGATCTGATTTAACACCATCAAAAGTTGAAATTTATAAAGATGCTTACAAAACTATTTTTAAGTATTTTAATGGTTATACTGTAAATTCCAAATATCTTCAAGAAATCTTACTAAGAGTCAACCCTTTTGTTAAAAATTATTTTTTAATACCTGAAGGTCTGAAAGAGCAAAACTTACAATCACATTTAGAAGTTAAAAGTGAGTCATCAACTTTTGATATTGTCTTTTGTGGAAGATTAATCAATTGGAAAGGGCCGGATAGGGCTATTCGAATGCTAAAAAAAATGATTGATTTAGGCTATTCAGATGTTCATTTGCATATTATTGGTAATGGCGAAATGATGTTTGAGCTACAAAGTCTCACTAATCAATTTGAAATAAATAACCATGTTATTTTTCACGGTTCATTATCGCAGGAAAAAGTATTTAAAATAATGGCTATGTCTTCTGTGTTTTTACTCCCGGGAATAGCTGAAAAACAGACACAACGTTCAGAAGCACAGGGTTTGGTTCTTCAAGAAGCTCAATTTTTTAAGTTACCGGTTATTACCTCCAATGTTGGCGGAATTAAATACGGTATGATTCCAAATGAAACCGGATTTTTAATTGAAAGTAAAAACGAAGAAGAGTTTGTAGAGAAATTAATTTTACTCTACAAAAATCCTGATTTAAGAAAAGAAATGGGAGAAAAAGGTCAACGTTTTGTTTTAAATGAATTTGAAAGTAAAATAATTGGTGATAAATTAATTTCTGTTTATGAGAACATTAGTTAATATAAAACATAAGTTTTATTTATAATCAAAAGCAAATTAATTAAAAATTATGTCTTTTTGATTAAAATATGATGTTGATTTTTTTTGAAACAGTATCTTTGAATTTTATTATCACAAACATCATTAAAATTTCTCAGAATGTTTTTCGTTAGATTAAAATTATTAATTAGAATTTCTACGGCAAAATTATTTCTACCTTATTTATATAAAAAATATGTTAGAAATAATGACATTTTGATAGATGACATTAATCAGAATTTCATCATTCGTTCTCAAAAAAGTGATTTCACTTTGAAAAAAAAGTTCTATCATTTGCTATTTTATTATCCGGAATTTGCTTTTGTTTTTTTCTGGAGAATAAAAAGTCATTTAATGATTTGGAAGATACTATTTTTAAAAAATTATAACTGTAAAATCTTTACAAGTTCAATAATTCAAGGAGGCTTAGTGGCTTATCATCCGTTTGCAACTGTTATTAATGCAAGGAAAATAGGAAAAAATTTTACATTCCGTAACAGTTTGACAGTTGGAAATAAAAACAACAATAATGAACTTCTTCCTACGATTGGAAATAATGTTGAGGTTGGAGCTAATGTTGTAATTATTGGTGATATTGAAATTGGAGATAACGTAATTATTGGCGCAGGGTCTGTTGTTGTAAAAAATGTTCCATCAAACTGTGTAGTTGCAGGAAATCCGGCTAAAATAATTAAACATTTAAATCTTTAAATTTTGGTTTCAATAATTACCCCACATTGGAATGATTATTCTGGTTTGGAAAATTTGTTAGAATGTTTCAAAAAACAAGTTTCCGATGCTTGGGAATGGATAATTGTTGACGACGACTCTGAAAGTATCGTTCAACAAAAATTAAAAAATTTTCAAGAAAATAATGCTCATTTAAACATTAAGATACTATTTAATTCTGAAAAGAAAAATGCATCTGTTTGTCGGAATCAAGGTGCAGAACTTGCTACTTACAATGCCCTAGTTTTTTTAGATTCTGATGACACTATATCGTCAGAATTTGTTCTAAATAGACTTTTAGAAGTTAAAGAATTTATAGTATTTCAAAATATTTTAGTTGTTAATAAAACTTCAAGCACACCATATTCTAAAATTAAAAGTGATTTTTTAAATAATTTTTTAAAAGCTAAATTTGCTTGGCAAACAACTTCTATTTTATTCAACAAACAATTTTTTATTAGCATTGGCGGATTTGATCAAAATTTAAAATTATTGCAAGATGTAGAAATATCAATTAGAATATTATTATTGGGAAACAATTTTGAAATCCGTACAAATAATGATGTAGACTTTTTTTATAAGGTTATTCCAATTGATATAAAAAAGCGAACTGTTGAAAAAGTGACAGATTCCGTTAATTATTTAATTAGAAAGTCAACTTCAAAATTTAATTTATCTAAAGATCAGAAACGCAAAATGTCGTCTTATTATTTTTTATCTGTTCGATATTTTGTAAAGTCAAGTTTACCGGACGATAAAAGACTATTAAAGAATTGCTTAAAAACCCTTTATGAAGAGGCAATAATTGGTTTAAACCTTTATTTAATAGGTAAGTTACTGATTAAGTGCTTTAATTGGAAATTAATTACCAAAGATCAGTTTATAAAAAGTAATCGATTCTTTTTTAAAAATGAATAACAGAATAAAAATATTATTTACTATTCCTAATTTTGACACGTCAGGTAGTGGAAAAGTGGTTTATGATTTAGCAAAGAATTTAGATAAAAATAAATTTGACATATCCATCGCATGTCAGAATTCTAAAGGAAATTTTTTTAAGGAGATCGAATTACTCAATCTACCAATTTATTTTATAGAAATTGAAGCTTCAACAAAACCGTACCTTACATTTCTATCTAGAATTAAACCGTATAAGAATTTTATAAAAGAGCATAAGTTTGATATTGTTCATTCTTGGCATTGGAACAGTGGATGGAGTGAAGTTGTTGCAGCAAGATGGGGAGGGGCTAAATTTATATATACAAAAAAAGCAATGAGTTGGGGAAATATTCACTGGAAAATAAAAAGTTATCTTTCTAATTTCATAATAACAATAAATCATGAAATGGTTCATTTTTTTCCATATAAAAAAAATCAAAAATTAATTCCATTAGGATTAGATATAAATTATTATAATTCGGATTTGTTTACAACTAAAAATGAGAATGATATTTTCAAAATTATCACAGTCGCAAATTTAGTTCCTGTAAAAGGAATTGAAATTATAATCCAGGCACTGGATAAATTAAAGAATAAATCGCTTTTCTTAATTGTTTTGGGTGATGATAGAGATCCCTATGCAGAAGAATTACACAAGTTGGTTCGCAATATGAACTTAGAAAATCAAGTGCAATTCTTAGGAAAAAAAACTGATGTTAGACCCTATCTGGCCGATTCTGATTTATATATTATTCCCACTTTAAATGATTCGAGAAAAGAGGGTATGCCAATGGCTTTGGTTGAGGCAATGAGCATGGCTAAACCGGTATTGGGTTCTAATATTTCGGGAATAAATTATGTTTTAAAAGATTTCCCGGAATTACTTTTTGATGCTGGAAATGCCTTTGATTTAAGTAAAAAAATACATTATTTTTACCAGCAAAAAATAGAAGAACGAATTAAAGTTGGTCAACTTTTAAGAGAATATACAGTTAAGTTTTATACCATTCAAAAATGCATACATGAACATGAGCAATTATATATCAAATTGATTGCAAAAAAGAATAATTAATGAAGGAAAGAACAGATATAATTCCATCTAAACCAATCTTTGTTGGAGAAACGAATACAATTGATAAAAAAGCTATTTGTATTTTTGCAGCAACAGGTTTTTTTTTAGAACAAGATACTTTTTTTAAAGAACAAAAAGTTCTAAAACCTGGTTTTGAGTACATATTGGAAAATGGAAAACCTATTGCGGAAAATCAATATTTTAAATGGCATTATACACCTATAGAAAGACCTTTTGAACAAATTGTGAATGAGTTTGCTACTTTATTTGAATCTATTATTAATGAGCAAGTTGGTGATAAAAAAGTTATTTTGCCTCTTTCCGGTGGATTGGATAGTAGAACACAAGCTGCAGCACTTTACTATTTAAATAAAAATGTCCAAAGCTATAGCTATGAATTTGAAAACGGATTAAACGAAACTTGTTTTGCTCGAAAAGTTGCTAAAGTTTGCCAATTTCCTTTTGAAAAATGGATAATACCAAAAGGTTATTTATGGGAGAATATACAAAAAATAGCATCAATTAATCAGTGTTATACAGAGTTTACTCACCCACGCCAAGCAGCTGTACTGGAAAAATTATCTAAATTGGGTGATGTTTTTAGCCTTGGTCATTGGGGCGACGTACTTTTTGATGATATGAAAGTAAATGATAATTTGTCATTTGAGAATCAAGTTGATTTGATGTTCAAAAAAGTATTAAAAAAAGGTGGTTTAATGTTGGGACAAAAATTATGGCAAGATTGGCAGATAGAAGGAAATTTTGAGGTCTATTTGAAAGGTAGAATAAGAAGTTTGTTAAAAGAGATTAATATCCCAAGCAATGCCAATGCTCAAATTAGAGCTTTTAAAAGTACTTATTGGGCTCCCAGATGGACAAGTGTAAACCTTTCTTTGTTTGAATCAGCTAAACCTATAACACTTCCTTATTATGACAATCGAATGTGTGAATTCATTTGCTCTGTACCAGAAAAATACCTTGCCGGAAGACAAATTCAAATAGCTTATTTAAAAATGCGAAATCCTGCATTAGCAAAAATTGCATGGCAAGATCACAGACCTTTTAATTTATATTCATATGATTGGAATAAATTCCCTTGGAATTTACCTTATAGACTATTAAAAAAAATAGATAGGGAATTAGTTACTAAAAATAAAGTTGTCAATAATTACGAAAATCAATTCTTAGGGCAAGAAAATGATAGCATTTTGAGAAAGTTTCTATTTCAAAACAACAATGGTTTACTTTCAAATGAATTGGTAGAAGAAATTTATAATGATTTTAAACACAAAGACCATTTGTTTTTTTCTCATTCTGTCAGTACGCTTTTAACCCTTTCAATAAAATTTAACGCAATAGATAATGGTAAATATTGTATATAATTTATATTTAAAGAAAAGCATAATCCTATCAAATTCAGCATCAAATTGGATATATTGGCAGCTATACAAAGTTTTAAAGAAGATTTTACCTATTTATTATTCAAAGCTAAGCACTAACAAACTTTCTGTAAATTCTAAAAGTGAAATTATAGTCAGTCTAACTACTTTTCCGGCTAGAATAAAAACAGTTCACTTAACAATTAAATCAATACTTTTTCAAACATATCAACCAAAAAGTGTTGTTCTTTGGCTTTCAAACGAACAGTTTCCTAATGGAGAAAAAGAATTGCCAAATGAATTACTAATACTCAAAAAAAGTGGATTAACAATTGAATTTTGTGATGATTTAAAATCGCATAAAAAATATTATTACACTTTCCAAAACTATCCCGAATACCTTATAGCTACTATTGATGACGATGTTTATTATCCAAAAAATATATTGAAGATATTAAAAGACTATTCTACCATTTACCCAAACGCAATAATTGCCAATAGAGTAAGAGAGATTTCATTTCAAGATTCAAAAATAATACCCTATCGGAAATGGAAAATTAATAATGCTACATCTTCCCTACCTTCCAAAAAATATATGCCAACCGGAGTAGGAGGTGTACTCTATAAAACTTCATTTTTTTCAGAAAGGCTTTATTCAAAGGAAAATATCAAAAAACTATGTTTGAATGCTGATGATGTTTGGCTTAAAGCCAATTCCTTGATTAATGAAAAGGAAGTTGTATTCACTTGTAAATATTATAATGAATTTATAGAAGTTAAAGGCTCTCAGGTTGAGTCATTATACAGTCAAAATGTATTCAATGCCACTAACGATATTCAAATTCAAGAAGTGTTCGATTTTTTTTCAATAGATGAATCAAATATAGTAAATTAGCAATAAAATGAAAATTGGAATTGTAGTACCTTCTGTTCCGGGTTATTCTGAAACCTTTTTTAATTCAAAGATTAAAGGGCTTCAGGCAAACGGATTTGAAGTTATTTTATTTTCTAAAAGCAAAATAAGAGAAAAGCATCCTCTATGCAAAACCGTTTTTGCTCCGGATTTTTCTTTGCGAATTACATTACTATTTGATATTATAGACATACTCAAAAACTGTATATTTCATTTTAGTAAGGCAAAACGACTATTTAATCTTAACAAAAAGGATGTTTTAGATTATAAATATGCATTTAAAAATGTTTTGATTAACAGTTATTTTTTGCCTTACCAATTAACATGGTTGCACTTTGGATTTGGAACAATGGCCCTACAAAGTGAAAATGTTGCTGAAGCTATTGGAGCTAAGATGGCGGTAAGTTTCAGAGGTTTTGATCTATATGTATATCCTATTAAATTTCCAGATTGTTATCGCTTACTTTTTTCTAAAAAAGTCAAGTATCATGTGCTTTCTGATGGAATGAAGGAGATTGTAAAGAAGTACAATGTTTCACCCGAATTGATATTAAAAATCTCTCCAGCTATCGATGTTGAGTTTTTTAAAAGAAATAAAAATTTTTCAGATAATTTTGTTATTCAATTTATAACAGTAAGTCGTTTGCATTGGATAAAAGGCTTGGAATATATTTTAGAAGCATTTTCACTTTTTAAAAAACAAAAAATCCCTTTTCATTTTACAATAGTTGGTGATGGAGTTGAAAAAGAAAAACTTATGTTTGCAGTTCATCAACTGGGAATTTCTGAAAATGTTACATTTACAGGCAAAATTGAACATAATAAGGTAAGAAGCTACATGGAAAAAAGTAATTACTATATTCAATATAGCTTGCAAGAAGGTTTTTGTAATGCTGTTTTAGAAGCACAAGCGATGGGGCTATTGTGTATTGTTAGTGATGCTGACGGATTAAAGGAAAATGTGTTGCACAATAAAACAGGTTGGGTAGTTCCAAAGAGAAATCCAATTCTTTTAACTGAAAAAATTACAGAAGTAGTCAGACTTTCAGAAATTGACAAATTTAAAATTAGAGAAAATGCAATTGAAAGAGTTACAAATGAATTTAATATAACCAAACAAATAGAGTATTTTAAATCATTTTATACTGATTAATAAGTAAAACTTTCATGCTATTTAATTCAATCGAATTTTTTGTGTTTCTGCCATTAGTTTTTGTGCTTTATTGGATGCTGCAAAAGCAAAAATTGGCATGGCAAAACGGATTGCTCTTAGTAGCAAGTTATTATTTTTACGCTTGTTGGGATTGGCGTTTTCTTTTTTTGTTAATGTTTTCAACAGGTTTAGATTATTTTGCCGGTTTAATGATGCAAAAAGCTAAAAATGAAGCGAATAGAAGGTTTTGGTTTTGGTTAACGATTTCGATTAATATTGGTTTTTTAGGTGTTTTTAAATACTATAATTTTTTTGTTGATTCGTTTGCCGATTTGATTAATAATTTCGGATTTCAAGTTCATTATTACACATTAAATATTATTCTTCCGGTTGGAATTTCTTTTTATACGTTTCACGGACTTTCGTATGTCATTGACATTTACAAAAGGCGAATTGAACCGGAACGTAATTTCGTGGAATATGCTTTATTTGTCAGCTATTTTCCCTTGCTTGTGGCCGGACCTATCGAAAGAGCGACACATTTATTGCCGCAAATCAAGAAAAAAAGAAGTTTCGATTATTCGAAATCCATTCAAGGTGTAAAGCAAATTATTTGGGGTCTTTTCAAAAAGGTTGTAATTGCAGATAATTGTGCTTTTTTTGTCAATCAAATTTTTGATAATTCTGCAAATTATTCAGCACCGGAATTATGGTTTGGAAGTATTTTATTTGCGTTTCAAATTTATGGTGATTTTAGTGGTTATTCGGATATTGCGTTGGGAACCTCAAAGTTATTTGGCATCGATTTACTGCGAAATTTCAATTTTCCCTATTTCTCAAAAGATATTGCCGATTTCTGGCGTCGATGGCATATTTCCCTTTCCACTTGGTTTAGAGATTATTTATATATTCCATTGGGTGGAAGCAGAGGTTCAAATTGGCAAAGTGTGCGAAATACATTTATCATTTTTTTAGTTAGTGGATTTTGGCACGGTGCAAACTGGACTTTTATTATTTGGGGATTCATTCATGCGTTACTTTTTCTACCCTTACTTTTATCAAATTCAAATCGAAGTTCATTGTCAAATTCAAATTACAGTTTAAAAGATTTTCCAAAAATACTCATCACTTTTGCTTTTGTTTGTTTGGCTTGGGTGTTTTTTAGAGCTGATAATTTAACCGAATCATGGAATTATATCAGCGGAATGACAAACTTTAATGATTTAAGTTTTCAGTTTTTTTATAAAAACTCGAAATATAGTTTAATTTCTTTAATTTGTTTACTTTCAATAATTTGGATGATAATTACAGAATGGAGAAATGTTAAAAGAAATAATTATGAAATTCAACTCTCCAAATGTAATTTGTTTATCTTGCTTTTGATGATTTTCTTTATGGGATCTTTTAAAAATCAAATGAGTTTTATTTACTTTCAATTTTAATTTATGAATAAATTCTTAAAAAAAATTGTAATTTATGGTTTAGCAAGTTTTATTGTTTTAAACCTAATTGCTTTTTTAAGCCTTTATTTTTTAGGAAAATCATCTTTTTACAAACAACAATTTGTTAAAAATGGAGTCAAAGAAACTACCTTTGATTATATTGTTTTAGGTTCAAGTACAGGATTAACAACCTTAGACACCAAATTGATAGATTCGTTAACTCACAGAAGTGGATTAAATATTAGCATTGATGATTCCGGTTTAAGTTCGCATTATTTAATGCTTCAACATTTTTATTTGTCAGGAAAAAGCACAAAAAAATTAATTCTAGCTGTTATGCCTGATGATTTGGAAAACGAAAAACCAAAACTAAACGGAAATGATTACCGTTTTTTACCCCATAACAATGAGGATGAAGTTCAAACTTTTTTTAATGAGATAGAAGGAGATAATAAAATTATTTATCAAACCTCAAAATATGTGCCTTTAATTGGAGTAAGTTATTTTAATACAGAATTATTTTTTCCGGGAATTTTATCAATCTTTCAACCAACAAAACGTAATTTATTTGATCAAAATGGGAATTATAGTTATCCTACTATTAATTCGTCAAAAAAATTAGAAAAAACGAGTAATAAAATAAAAAAGTTAGAATATAAAAACCCTTATTTAACTAAAATAATCGACTTTTGTAGATTGAATAAAGTGAAGTTAATTATATATCAGTCACCAATTTATAAAACGGAAGTAATTTTTCCTGATGAGTTAAATTGTGTAAATCAATGTTCACTTTTTAATGTTTCAGAATTTTTTTATGATGAAATTCATGTGAATAGCAAAGGAAGAAGAATCTGTTCAGAAGATTTTTCTAAAAATTCATTTTTTTTAAATTAAAACCTAACAATGAATAAATTTCAAATCGCACAAATTGTTTGTAGTTATCTGCCACCAATAATTTCTCAAAAGATTAGAAATAGAATCATCACGCTACAAGAAGGAGAAAAATTAAAGTTTGATTTTAAGAAAAAGTCAATTACCGGTAGTCTTTTTGAGGGTAATACAAATGACTTTCATGCCATGATTTTTGGTGTAAATGGTTATTATGATTGGAGAAATATAATTTTAGTACATGAAATTTTAAAACATAAAAATGGAGATATTGTTGAAGTAGGTGCAAATGTGGGAACAGAAACAATAGCTCTGACAGATTTAGCTTCACCAAATTCAGTTTATGCCTTTGAACCTTTACCCCAAAATTTTGACTACTTGCAAAAAATAATAAGTCTAAATTCTTTTAAAAATCTGTTTGTCTATAAGCAACTAGTTTCAGATACTTCAGGAAAAGCATACTTTAAAATCCCAAATAAAAACCAATCAGGATCAGGACATATCGCCTCAAACAATGATAAAAACACACAAGAGTTTGAAGTAATAATGCTCGATGAAAAATTGGCACATTTGAATTCATTTTCAACAATTTTAATTGATGTAGAAGGTTTTGAATACCAGGTGCTTAAAGGAGGATTAAATCTAATTAACAAATTTAAGCCTTACGTGATTTGTGAAGTAAATAAAAAATTTCTTCAACAAAGAGGTGGATTAACGATAGAACAGTTTTTCGATTTTTTCTCATCAATCAATTATACACCTTTTTATATTGATAGATTTGGTTTGAAAAAAGTTGATATCCAAAATTTTGAATTGAGATATAATAAAAATTGGTTATGCATACCAAATGAACAGTTAGCTCAGCGATCAAAATTATCAAATGCTATTGCAATAAATGCATTTAACCCACTAATTAAGCACGTTATATTATAATTTTCAGTTATACAGTTGTTACTATTCAATGATTTTCAAATTTTTAAAATATACTCGGCCTATTTGGTATTTTAACCTAAGACCGTCACAAGATTTTGGTTATTTTCCAACAGAGAATCAGCTTAGGGCAGATGGTTTTACTTTATCCAAAGATTTAAATTATGTTAGTCAAGATGCACAAAATAGAGATTTAGCTTGGGTAGCACATAATTCAGGTTTCATTAATAAAAATTTTGAAAAAGGTCTTGAAATCTGGAATGAAACTCCAATTCCGGTTGTTGATGAATATCGTTTTATGAAAAAGTATTTGCATCCGGCTTGGGTTTTTTATACATATATCATAAGAATTTTAACATTTCATAATCCATTTAGTGAAACCTATTATTTTTTTAAAAATAGAAAAGTAAAAAGAGTCAGTTTTTCTGATACAATTGTCAAGCATAATCAATATGAAGAATTTGCGAGTAAAATAGTATGTAATAATCCAAAAATATCAATTATAATTCCAACTTTAAATAGGTATAAATACCTTAAAGACGTAATGTTAGATTTAGAAAAACAGACTTATAAAAATTTTGAAGTTATAGTTGTTGATCAAACGATACCATTTCAAGAAGAATTTTATAAAAATTGGAATTTAGATCTGATTTATTGGCATCAAAAAGAAAAAGCATTATGGAAAGCACGAAATGAAGCTATAGAAAAAGCAACCGGAGAATATATTTTATTATATGATGACGATTCACTTATAGATGCTGATTGGATTTATGAACACCTAAAATGTCTTGATTTTTTCAAAGCCGATATTTCATCCGGAGTTTCGCTTAGTGTTGTTGGTGCAAAAGTTCCTGAACATTATAACTATTTTAGTTGGAGTTCACAGCTTGATACAGGAAATGTATTATTAAAAAAAGAAATATTTTATAAAATTGGTTTTTTTGATTTAAAATTTGAAAAGCAACGAATGGGTGATGGTGAGTTTGGATTACGATGTTATTTGAATGGTTATAAGAATATTTCCAATTGTAAAGCTAAACGCGTTCATTTAAAAGTAAGTGAAGGCGGTTTAAGACAGATGGGAAGTTGGGATGGTTGGAGACCCAAAAAACTCTTTGGACCACGACCCGTTCCGAGTGTTTTATACCTCTCAAGGAAATATTTTGGTAATTCATCCTCAGTTTATTACATTATGAATTCTATTTTACCATCATTGATACCTTATAAGTTCAAAGGAAATAGATTTTTAATATTTCTTTCTTTTCTTTTCTTACCTTTGGTTTTACCTTTAGTGATTTTTCAGGTTTTTAAATCTTGGAAAATTTCAACAAGAATGCTTTCATAATGGCTAAAAACGATTTACGAAAAATTGTCATAGTAAACACCATCAATGATGTTCCATCGAATAGACAGTATTTTTTATTATCACAAAAACTTTTAGAAGAGGGATTTGAAGTTATTTATATTACTGATAATTCGAAAGTGATTGATAATTATAAAGGAAAAATTGAATATTGGAAAAGTAAAAATTTTTTAAAGAGCTGTATTTTTTTTATGTCAATTATTTTTAAAGAAAAAAAATTTGATAGCGTAATTTTGAATTTTAGAGCAACAAATTTTTCCTTTTTATTCTATTTTTTTTCCAGAAAAGTTATTGTTATATCGCAGTCAGATTTTTTTCCTAACAACGTTTTTTCCAAAATTAAATCATCTTTAAAGTTCTTATTTACCCATGAAGTGGTTACCATTTCAAACTATATGAAAGAAAAGTTGATTAGTAAATTTTATTTTATATCGAAAAACAAAATTTCAGTTTTTCATAATTCTATCGAGATAAAAAAATTTGAATCTAGTTTTTCTACATCTATAAATGATGATTTAAAATTAGATTTTTCGGATGTCAAAAGGTTGATTTTTGTTGGGAATCTGGAATACCATAAAGGTTTTGATTTATTGATTGCAAGTTTTATTAAGTTTAATTGTAAAAATATGCGGTTAAAGATAATTGGGGATGGAAGATTAAAAAATTTAATACCATTTAACAATAGTAACATAATTCATTTAGGACGACTATCTCACCAAAAGGTGATGGAGGAAATAGCTCATAATCATTTTATAATATTGCCATCTAGAAAAGAAGCTTTCGGACAAGTGATTATAGAAGCAATGTCGGTGGGAACAGTTCCGCTAAGTGCCAAAAATATTGGAGCATCTGAACTAATAGATAATTTTCAATCGGGTTTTTTATTTGATGATGTTAGCGAAGCATTAAATTTCATTGAACAAATGTCATTTGAACACTATTTAAAGTTGAAAGAGAACATTGCCATTCATAAAAATAATTACGACTCAACGACTTGGGTTAATCAATATTATAAATTCTTACTAGAATAATGACTTCAAACTAAAATTAAAATCAATTTTTATTCTTATCATTAAAAATGAAAATTTTACAAGTTATCGATACGCTTAATGTTGGTGGAGCTGAAAAAGTTTTTATCGATATGTGTTCTGTTTTGTTTGAAAATAATCAGCAAGTTTCTGCTCTTTTTTTATTAGAATCGGGTGCATTGAGTTCAGAGTTTAATCCTGAAATTCAAAAGTTTGAGCTTTATCGAAAAAACAAATGGAGTGTAAAAAAAATGAAAGAATGTAGCATTATTTTAAATAAGTTTGAAATTGTTCATTGTCATTTCAGACATGTTTATCGCTATGTAACATTGGTAAACAAATTGTTCCCTTTTAATGCAAAAATTATTCTTCATGATCATTATGGCTCAATCGATGTTGATACAAAAGTGCCGTTTTTGTTTTCATCTTTTTTTAAACCAAATTTTTACATTGGAGTAAGTAATACACTTGTAAAATGGGCAAAAAATAATTTGCAATTAGAGGATAAAAATGTTTTTCTACTCGAAAATATTATAATTAAAAATCTACAAATAAAAGAGAGAAAGAAAAACTATGATTTTATTTTAGTATCAAATATAAAAAAAATCAAAAACAATCAATTTGCGATTGATCTTGCCAAGAAACTGAATAAAAGTTTATTATTAGTAGGCAAGAATCAAGATGAAAGTTATTATCAAAACATACAAAATTCACTCACCGATTCAATCGAAATTGATGCAACTATTTCAAATGCTCAACAAGTTTTACATTGTGCAAAATTCGGACTTCATACCTCCTTTTCCGAGACAGGGCCTCTAGTTTTGATAGAATATATTGCTCATGGATTACCTTTTTTAGCTTATGAAACCGGTGAGGTTTCTAAGGTGCTAAAGAATTATTTTCCACTATTCTTTATTGATAATTTTGATATTAATCAATGGGAAGAAAGAGTAAAAAAAATCAATGAAAATCAAATAGATTACTCTAAATTTGAAAACGTTTTCCAAAAAGAGTTTGGTAAGTTGAATTATTACCGAAAATTAGTAGAAATTTATATATGCATCAACCCAAAAAATTGACAATAATATCAGATACATCAATGTTCAAAAACGAAAATGATGCATTTGCGTTCGGACCTGTTGTGCGAGAATTGGAATATATTGAACATCTTTTTGATGAAATTACATGGGTTGGATTTGACAGAAGTGATAAAGAAGGTGATCTGTCCATGAAAAAAATTAAGTCAGAAAGAATAAAAATTTTAACTTTAAAAAATGTTGGTGGAAGCGGAGTGTATTCTTTTTTTAAAATTGTTTTACAATATCCAATCATGTTTTGGATTATTTTTAAGCAAATTAGAAAATCAAATATTATTCATACAAGAGCACCATCACACCCGGCTTTAATAGCTATATTAATTTCGTTTTTTATAAAAAAAAATAAAATTTGGTGGAATAAATATGCAGGTGATTGGGGACAAATTGACACTCCATTATCTTACAGATTCCAGCGAAAAATTTTGAAATTAGCCAGTTTTTCTAAAGTAACAATAAACGGGTTTTGGCCAAACCAGCAAAAGCATTGTTTTTCTTTTGAAAACCCATGCTTAACAGTAACTGATATAAGTAACGGAAAGCTTATCGCTAGAGAAAAAGTATTTTCACCTCCTTTTACATTTTCTTTTGTTGGAAGATTTGATGATATTAAAGGTGTCTCGTTGCTTTTAAACGCATTAAAAAGTATGCCTTTAGAACAAATAAATAAAATACATTTGATTGGTGATGGACCTAAAATCAATAATTATAAAATAGAAGCAAAAGAATTAGGGGACAAGGTAATTTTTCATGGACCATTAAAAAAAGCAAACTTACATCATTTCATTTCTCAATCACATTTTTTTCTTTTGCCAAGTAAAGCCGAGGGGTTTCCTAAAGTAGTTGCAGAAGCTGCTTGTTATGGAGTAATTCCAATAGTGTCTAACGTTGGAAGTATAAAGCATTATTTGAACAGCAAAAATGGATTCATATGGAATATAAAAAGTGATAAAATTCCATACACAACTATTTTTAATAATGCTATAGAAAAAGAACATAATGAACTTAAAATTATTTCAAATGAGGTATTAAAATTAGCTGAGCAGTTTACATTTGAAAATTATTTAAAAAAATTAAAATTACATGTTTTAGTTTCCGAAGAAAAAAGCAAAAATGGATAGGTTGTTTCTAACTGAAAATATAAAAATAAATTTAAAATCAGGGTATAACTTCACTGGTTTAGTCAGAAGTAACAATCATTTTATATTAGTTATTTTGATGATTTTTTCTTATTTCTATAATCTTCCTATTATAGGTTATAGCTTAAAAGGAGATAATGAATTAAGACTTTATGACCTGTTAGGGGTTTTTGTAATTTCAATCTATTATATAAACTTTAAATTTTATTATGTAATAATAAACAAGATTGAAGCATTTAAATGGCTTAATAAGTTTTTAATTTGGTGTTCTTTGACTTTAATTGTTACATTATTTTTTAGCATTTTTAAAGATAAATTCTCTGTTTTCATGCAGTCTGTTCTATATTTATATCATTTTTGGATATTTTATATAACCTCAGTAATGCTTTATGTTATATGTTTTAATAAGACAAAATTAAAATTGTTTATTTACTTTACTCTATTTTGTTCAATATTTAGCTGTTTAATTATAGTTTTACAAAATTTTGGATTGATTCCTTTTCTTTGGAGTGACAATTACTTCAGAGGATATTCAGGTTTTTTATCGGGTACTCTTGGGCCAAACAAGATTGTTACAGGTATGTTTTCCTTAATAATGTTTGTTTTTTCAGTAGGTTTATTTTTTAACAAGAAAGTATCAATCCCTAAAGCACTTATTATTTTTGTTATAATAGTTAATTTATATGTTCTACTATTATCTGGTTCAAGAACCAGTTACTTAGGTTTACTTGTTTTTATTGCTTTTTTTGCTTTTTATCGAACTTCAGGATTTGTTTTTTTTGGAATAATAATCGGGGTTATTTTTGGTTTTTTTATTACAACAAATAAAGATTTATACGATAAAGTTGATGAAGTTGTTAATAATAGAGTATTTGATAAAATTGAAAATGAAGAAGATTTACAGAACGCCCGTGTAGGTGAACTTTATGATGATTTAGGAGCAGGAAGAAATCAATTATCTTTGAATTACTTAGAATATTTATTAAGCAATCCTGAAGTAATTCCATTTGGATTAGGGTTTAATAATAGACTCACAAAGGGATTTTCTGCTCATAATATGTATCTAAATGTTATTAAAGAACTCGGTTTGGTAGGATTTTTTCTTTATTTTGGATGGTTAATAAACTATCTACTGATTTCATTTAAAAAATATAAAGGAGAAGCGTTAGCTCTCAAAGGACTAGTTGTTTCAATGTTGGTCACTCTTTTTTTTGGAGAACATTTGTATGTTTACAGACCTTTATTTGCAATTTTAGGCTTATTTTTAGTAGTCGTTAATATATTAATTTCAACACTTCATGATAATGAACCAGAAAATGTTAGACCCAAAAATAGGTATAGTAATCCCTTTTTATAATGCTTCAAAAAAAATTATTGAGGTAATCAAGGCTATACCTAATTATATAGGAGTAGTCATTATTGTTGATGATTGTGGAAATGAGTCTTTGCCTAAACAAGAGATTTTAAATATCATAAACGATAATTATAAAATTGTTTTTCTTAAAAATTCTAAAAACTTAGGAGTTGGAGGAGCAACAAAAACTGGGTTTTCCAAAGCATTAGAATTAGATTTGGATATAGTCATCAAGATTGATGCGGATAACCAAATGGATCTAGGCTATTTACCAACTTTAATTGAATCGTTAAAATCTAATGAGGCTGATTATGTTAAAGGAAATCGATTTAGAGATTTGAAGTCACTAAAAAAAATGCCCTTTGCTAGGAGAATTGGTAATTTGTTTCTATCTTTTCTAATTAAAATTTCAACCGGATATTGGAATGTTTTTGACCCAACAAATGGATATTTTGCTATAAATGTTAATTTATTAAGACAACTTGATTTAAGCAGATTAGCCAATAGATATTTTTTTGAAACATCACTTATAGCTGAAATTTATTATTTCAATGCAAGAATAAAAGATGTAACAATGCCAGCCATTTATAGTGATGAAAAATCAAGTATGCAAGTTTGGAAAATGCCTGCAATATTTTCTTGGAATTTATTAAAATTGTTTATTAAAAGAATTGTTAAACGTTATTTTTTATATGATTTTAATATAGGTTCCATTTATATTTTATTTGGATTACCATTGTTTTTGTTTGGGGTAACTTATGGAATTTATAAATGGATTTATTATTATTCTAATCAAATTTTAGCTCCAACCGGCACTATTATGTTAGTGACCTTATCAATAATTTTAGGGTTTCAATTGTTGTTGCAAGCGATTCAATACGATATAATTATTTCTCCAAAAGTTAAAAATCATGACTAAACAGAAAACTATAATTGTTGTAGTATTAAATTTTATAATTGCTGCAGGTTTTTATATCTGGAATTTAAATGCTAGAGTACAAGATATTTCTTCAGACTTAGGTAATATTATTCCTGTTTGCAAAAAGATTGATGACCCAACGCTATATCAACACGATTTGTATCTCGATCAGCTGAGTGATGTTGAGTATTACACGCCTTTCTTTGTTCAAACTCTACGATTTTTTTCAAAATTTACTAACTCAGATTATCTTCAGGCATTAAATGTATTTAGTTTTTTTACTCATTTTTTTTATGGCTTTTTATGGTTCTTTTTATTCTATAAATTAAAAAAAGATTTTTGGATAGCTCTACTTTTTTCTCTTTTTATTAGAGGAGTAATTTGGCCACCGGGAGGAGAATTGTTGGGCATTTCAGATTTATGGACTATAATGCCAAGAACAATTTATACAGTTTTTTTACCATTACCGTTTTTATTATTCACACAACTCAAAAAGTACAATAGTGCTCTATCAGCACTTACTCTAGGAATAATTTTTAATTTTCATCCAATATCAGGAATAGGTGGTATAGTCATTTACTTTTCGGTGTTTATTTTGTTCAAATATTATAGTAAAGAATTTTATTCAAAACAATTTTTAAAGCAATTTCTTCTTGCAATTCTTTTCTGTATAATTGGAATGTTACCCTACTTAATTAACTATTTTGCAAAGGTAGAAAACACAATTTTATTTGATCAAAATGAATTTAATATTGCTTTTTTCGAACGCATACCCTCCTATTTTGTAGATCCTATTCGTTTTTTGTCAAAATGGAACTTGCCGGTGTTGTATTTTTTTATGTTTTTATTTTTTGGATATTACTTTTTTGATACTTCAACAAAAAAAATAAATTTCAAAATTTTATTTTTTTCGGCTATCATACTTTTTATTGCAGCAAATGCTTCAGTTTACATAGAACAATTTCTTAACCATACATTTGATAAAAATATTCGTATGTCTTTTCAACTCATACGATTTCAAAAGTTTATTATACTTATTTTTCAAGTAGGATTGTATTTTTTTGTTATTGAAATTCTAAAAAAAATTGGACTATCCAATAGAGTTAAATCTTTAATTTTTACTGGTTATTTTGCAATGTTAATTTGCTCAACTTTGCCAATGTTATCAAGAATTCCATTAGTAAGTGATGATTTATCAACTTCAATATTACCAAATAATTTAAAATTACATTACAAATCGAAGGAAAATTATGATTTATCAGAAATGATTGATTACGTAAAACATAACACAGAAAGAAATTCTGTTTTTTATGGAGACTATTTAATTAGAACTGGTGCAGACCGATCTGTAGTTCTTGATCACAAAGGTGCTTCAATGCTAATAGAGGGCAATCCATTAAAATTAATTCAATGGCAAAAAGATATAAAAGTACTTAGAGAATTAAACTCTACAGAAAAAGTAGTTTTTTTAAAATCTAAAAATGTTAACTATATAGTAACTTTAAATCCTTGGTCGGAATTGAATCCAATAAAAGTGATAGGAAGTGTATACTTATATAAAATATAAAGGCTTTATTGAATGACTAGAATTCTTTATATCGGCAATGCATTGTCAAAGCATGGCTACAATATCTCTACAATTGAAACATTAGGGCCACTTTTGTACAGTGAAGGTTATCATGTAATTACATCATCTTCCAGAAAAAATAGTGCAATCAGGCTTCTAAGCATGATTAAATCAACAATTCGGAATGCTGGAAATGTTGATTTCGTTTTAATTGATACCTATAGTACTTTGAATTTTTGGTATGCTCTGATTATCAGCCAGATTTGTAGATTGCTTAAAATTAAATATATACCAATACTTCATGGAGGTAATCTTCCTCAAAGGATAAAAAAAAATCCATTTTTGTCGGAATTAATTTTTAAGAATGCTTATATAAATTCTGTTCCCTCTTTATTTCTCTATCAAAAAATTATAGATCAAAAGTGGAACAATATTGTTCACATACCAAATCAAATTGAAATTAGAGATTATAGTTTTAAAAAAAGAACACAATTTAAACCTAAAATATTATGGGTTAGGTCCTTTACAACAATTTATAATCCAAAAATGGCAATTGATGTGCTAGAAATTGTAAAATTGAGTTTTCCATTAGCGGAATTATGTATGGTAGGTCCTGAAAATGGAATTTCAATTGAAAGCTTAAAAAAGTATGCAAATAGTAAATCATTAAACGTTAATTTCACAGGAAAGTTATCAAAACAAGATTGGATTAAACTATCAGAAAGTTACGATATTTTTATCAATACAACTCATTTTGACAATACTCCAGTTAGTCTAATTGAAGCTTTGGCTCTTGGATTACCTGTTATTTCTACAAATGTTGGCGGAATTCCTTATTTAGTAAAAGATGGAGAAACTGCTCTATTAGTGAATGATTCCTATAGCAAAGCAATGGCCGATGCAATCATTGAGTTAATTGAAAATCCTGATTTAGCGCAAAAATTAGCAACTAACGGGAGAAAATTGACAGAGCAATTTGATTGGAATATTGTTAAAAACCAATGGAAAGAAATATTAAAATAGGTTAAAAAATCTTTCATAAATTACTAAATTGCAGCTTCAATTTAACAATTGATAAAATGCAAAGTAAAAAGAAAATACATTTTGAAGTTTCCGAGAGAAAAATACTTCTCCGCCTTTTTGATGTATTATTTGTTTTGCTATCACTTTATATAGTTGGCATAATTTTTCGATTTGACTATTTTGCTATTACTCCTTCAAATTTTTATTGGACTATTGTTTTAGGTGCTTATATCCTAATTATAGGTTCTGTTTTTGAAATGTATAATCTCCAAGTAGCCAGTAATCAATTTCAGGTTATAAAAAGTATAATATTGACATCTTCTACTACTGTTTTAGTTTTTTTATTAACTCCATTTTTTACACCAACATTACCCTCAAATCGGTTGCAAATTCTATATTTTTTTATTGCGATTTTTATTGCTTTGTTTTTATGGAGGATGTTTTATTTAAAATACTTGGCCTCACATCGTTTTGAAAAGAAAGTTATTTTAATTTGTGAAAAAGAATTA
>Ga0116155_10000875_pt1 | contig 22943 bp, 18 predicted proteins | sample AD_UKC032_MetaG_FD_89890 | JGI IMG/M metagenome (GOLD analysis project Ga0116155, IMG submission 89890) | Active sludge microbial communities of municipal wastewater-treating anaerobic digesters from USA - AD_UKC032_MetaG | ecosystem: Engineered > Bioreactor > Anaerobic > Digestate | place: USA...
ACGACCGCTGGCACTGGGCCGCGGAAAGCTATCCGGCAGACGAGGTGAGCCTGCGCGCAATCAATCCGGAAAATGTGGTTGTGGTGGATACCACCGACGCTGGTAACCACAAGGTCATTGCCGAAGTGGATTGGGACAGCGCCTTTACCGCCGTCCATGACGAGGCCATTTACATGTTGGCTTCCGAGCAGTATCATGTTGACAAGCTCGATCTGGAGCGCAAGAAGGCCTACGTCAGGAAAGTGGACGCCGACTACTACACAGACGCCATGACTTACACCAATGTACGGGTGATCGACTCTTTTGATAATCATAACGAGTCGGGTGTCATTGTGGAGCATGGTGAAGTTCAGGTCGTGCGCAAGGTGGTCGGCTATAAAAAAATCAAATTCTACACCTCGGAAAACCTGGGTTACGGCGATGTGAATCTGCCGGAAAAAGATATGCACACAACCAGCTACTGGTTTACAATTCCGCGCGACTCATTACGCAACCTGGAGTTCACCCCTGCGGAAATGATCGATGGCTTATCGGCGCTGGCCTATACACTGCAGCATCTGTCCGCTTTGTTTCTGATGGCGGACACGCATGACATTGATCGTTCGTTAGGCGATAAAAGCGGCGAGTGGTTTGTCAGCCAGGGGAAAACCGGTCGCGTCATCACATCGTTTAATGCCGGTCGGCCCGAGATAAATGACCACAAAACCGGCGCACGTATTGACGAGTTCGATCCGACCATTTTTATTTTTGATTCTTATCCGGGGGGCATCGGGTTTTCCGAACTGCTCTACCACGAGCATACCAATCTTCTCATGGCCGCCAAAACTTTAATTGAAAAATGTCCGTGCGCCTACGGCTGCCCTTCTTGTGTAGGACCAACGCTGGAAGTAGGCAAAACCGCCAAGGAAATTGTTCCAAAGATCATTGAACTGGTTTTGGGGAAAAGTTAAAAGCAAACTTCCCACATCATACCAGCTTTCGCCGGTATGACGTGCTTGGATAAAAGTTCTAAACATTAAAAACTTATGAAATCCATTGATAAATTAAAACGACTGACCGGCGAGGATGTTGCTGCCAAAACGAAAAATCAGGTGCAGACCATTTCTTCATCATCGGAAAGACAATTACAACTCGATGAACTGCGCCGCAGGATCAAACGTGTTGTGGCGAACGCGCAGACCCGAAGCCACGCCAAAGCTTCCGAGGCACAAACCCGAGGCAATCGCGGACTAATCGAAATTCTGTCCGGTGAAGAAATTGAAAACGAACATGGCCGTTTTTTTCTGGTAAGCAATGTTGTGCGAGGCACGAACCTGCACGGTAATCGGAATATTCGTGAATTATTTGATTTTGACATGTCCGCAGCAGCAATGCTGGCCAACAATCCTTTAATCAGCGGATATCGCTCGTCGGACGCCCTGTTTCTGGATACGGAAACCACGGGCCTTGCCGGCGGCACCGGTACCATGGCTTTTCTCATCGGTCTAGGCTGGTTTGAAGAAGGCCATTTTCAGGTCCGGCAAATCCTGTCACGCGATTTCGGCGAAGAGAAAGCAGCGCTGTCTTACCTCAAAGAAATAACTGGCCGGAAAAAATTTCTCGTCACCTTCAATGGCAAGGCCTTCGACGTGAACCTGCTCACCACACGTTTTATTATGAACCGGATGCAAAGCGACCTGGCAGGGCTGCCTCATTTGGATTTACTGCATCCGTCGCGCCGTATTCTGGGGCATCGTCTGGAAAACTGCCGCCTGGTCACTCTGGAATCGGATATCCTCGGCATCCAGCGTGAAGGTGATATTCCCGGCTGGGAAATTCCGCAGCGTTATTTCGACTGGCTCCGCCATCGAGATCCCCGTTTGCTTTCAGACATCTTTGAACACAACCGTCTGGACGTGGTTTCCATGGCGACCCTCACTGCCCATCTCGTCGAAATATTGACCGCGCAGGCTGCGGCAAATTGCACACACGCCGACGACTATCTGGCGGCCGCCCGTCTTTTATTAAAACGCGCTAACGCAAAGGGCGCGCAAAAAATACTGGATATCTTCGATGAAAACACCTGCTCGGATTTTTCTCTCCAGTCGAAAAAGAAACTGGCTCAACTATACAAGCGCACCGGGCGAATGGATGTAGCCGCTCACCTCTGGCAGCAAATGGCCGCCTGTGAGCCTGTCGAATTTTACGCCATTTCCGAGTTGGCCAAATACCTGGAGCATCGCAAGCGGGATTACCCCCGGGCCCAGGACATCATTAGTAACGCTCTGGCTGGGAACAACACGTTTTCAGGAGACGAAAGAGACGCCTTGTCGCACCGTTTAAAACGATTAAATGCCAAGCTGAAGGTGCCTCAGTAATCTTTGCCCTTCCTCATGTAGCTTTATCAATCCGTCTGTTCATACTTTTCCAGCTTCTTGCGCAAGGTTTTGCGGGTAATGCCCAGGCGGCGCGCGGCTTCGCTTTTGTTGCCGCCGGTTGCTTCCAGCGCTTCCAGAATGCTCCTCTTTTCGACTTCTTCCAGCGGCAGGTTCTCAGCGCCCCCCGCCGGTCTCGACAAACTTCCCAACGCCAGATCATTGGAAGATATTTGATCCGCCATCGGGAACACCAGTTCATCCGCATCCACCCTATCGTTTCGGGACAAGACCACAGCCCGCTCAACCGTATTCATCAACTCACGGACATTGCCAGGCCAGGCATACTGCCCAAGCTTTTGTATTGCCTGCGGCTTGAAACCTGAAATGGATTTTGAATTCTTTTCGGCAAACATCTTCAGGAATTGCTGAGCCATCAAAGGAACATCCTCCTGCCTTTCCCGAAGTGGCGGCACATGCAAAGCGACCACATTGAGCCGGTAGAACAGATCTTCACGGAATCGACCCTGCTGGATTTCCTTTTTCAAATCCTTGTTGGAAGCGGCAATCACGCGGACATCGACTTTGAGGACTTCCTGCCCCCCCACACGCGTCAGCTCCCGTTCCTGTAAAACCCGCAGGAGCTTAACCTGCATCGCCGGCGACATCTCGCTCACTTCATCCAGGAAAATACTGCCGCCGTCGGCCTGGAGAAACTTCCCTTCCCGCCTTCGATCAGCGCCGGTAAATGCGCCTTTTTCATGGCCGAACAATTCCGATTCCAAAAGCGTTTCGGTAAGCGCCGCACAGTTGATTTTAATAAAGGGCGACTGCTTGCGGTTGCTGTTGAAATGAATGGCGTTGGCAATCATTTCCTTGCCGGTGCCCGACTCTCCGGTGATCAGAATGGTGGCCTGCGTCGGAGCCACCTGTTCGACCATCTCCAGAAGCTTGACCATCGCGGTACTTTGACCGATCATGTTTTGTCGGTCGAATTTTTCCCCTAATCTTTCCTTGAGATATTCAATTTCCTTTTTCTGCAAACTGTGCTCAGTCGCCCGGGCGATCTTAATTTGCAACTCATCAAAATCCAGCGGCTTGGTCAGATAATCGTAAGCCCCTTTTTTCAGGGCGCTGACGGCCGTCTCCACCGACGCGTAGGCCGTCATAATCATCACCGGGAGGGTCGGATTGATCTTTTTGATTTGCTCCAGGGCCTCGATGCCCGAAACTTTCATCATGCGAATATCCATCAGGATCAAATCAAAGGACCGCTTGCGGACTTCTTCAATCGCAACAGCGCCGTCGTCTGCCTCATAAGCACGATAGCCCCAGCCACCCAGCAGTTTTTTCAGCATCACGCGATGGGCGGAATCGTCATCCACAATTAAAATCTCGAGTCCATTTTTCATTTTTTTATTTTCTCCTTTGTCGATAAAGAAAAGTGCAGCGTGACTTTTGTACCGGCTCCCGCTTTGCTCTCCATTTGAATAACGCCGCCATGTGCGTCCATAATTTTTTGCACGACTGCCAACCCTAAACCGGTGCCGGCCGGTTTGGATGTAAAATACGGATCATAAATCCTTGGCATGTCTTCTTCTTTGATGCCTGACCCGGTATCGGAAACCGTCACATCCATAAAATCTTTTTGAGCTGCTATCTCAACGGATAATCTGCCACCGTCGGGCATGGCCGACAAGGCATTAAGAAAAATATTGAGCAGCACCTGCTTGATTTTGTCCGGATCAATGTCTGCCGGCGGTAAATCCTCAGCCGCCTTGACGTCAATCTCGACGGCATTTTTCCCGGCTTCGGCGTTCACCAGACGAATCGTATGCCGCACCAGATCCTCCAGGTTCGTTTGTTCTTTTTTCAATTCCAACGGGCGGGCAAATTCAATAAGCTGGCTGATGACCCGATTCAATCTTTCGGTTTCCGCAATCATAATATCCGCAGTCTGCCCGTCTTCGGCATTGCCGGCGAGTCTCTGCTTAAAATAAAGGGCAAAGCCCTTGATAGAGCTGAGAGGGTTGCGGATTTCATGCGCTACGCCGGCCGCGAGCGATCCGATGGCGTTCAAATGCCGGCTACGAGCGACTTCCTGCTCCATCTGCCTGATTGCCGTCACATTCCGGGCTAGAAGGATTTTCCCTTCATGAACATCTTCATCGGCAAAGACTGCCGCAACAACTTGCCACATCTGGACGCCGTCTTTTTCAGAGGTAATGGCAATGTCCTGCTCAGCAAGGCCGGTTTGTTCAGAAATTCCGCCCAGCAACCGCGAAAACGCCTCAGGCAGCAACTGGACTGCCTCCCGTCCCACCGCCTCGGAACAGGAAACCGTAAGCAACCCGCTCGCCTGCTCGTTGCAGGCAACAATCAGCCCGTGCTTGTCCACCGCCAGAAGCCCGATGGGCATGTGTTTCACCAGCGCTTCCGAAAAAACAGTCATTCGAGAAAGGGTTATACGCGCCAGACGATAAGCCTGCACCAGAAAAAGCGACACAATGGCGAGAGATCCGATCAGAACGAGAACCAGTGCGGTCATCACCGTCCGAAACGTATCTTCTCGTGACGCTTTTTCGATTTTATCCATATTAAAACCGACAAAAACAATCAAGGAAGGTTGGTCAACCTTTCCCGCCTCACCGCGTCCCGGGGAAAACCCCCGGTAAACCTCAAAGGTATCGGCGCCTTCGGGATTAGCCGTCTGCCGCCAGCGAATTTCCTGACGTCCGGCAATTTTTTTTACATCCAGATCCAGCCCGTAGGGTCTGCCCAGCATGGAAGGATCACTGTCTGCAAGAATGTGTCCCTCACTGTCCGTCACAATGATGTAGTCGATATCCGGTTGCTGAGCAGTTTCCATAAGCAGCTTCTGGAGATAAAACGCATCCTCATTTCGATCCAACCGGCCGCGCAGGCCCGCTTCAAATGATTGAATCAAAGTCGTGCCTTTTTCGACAAAAAGGGTAACCGCTTGATCTTTTCTTTGCTGAAACTGCATGAAAATCATCATGCCCAGGATAACGGTTAAAACGGCAATCGCGCTTATGGCAACCCAGACAGAAATATCAAAACGGATTTTTTTCTTCTTTTTCCCCTGCATGGTTCATTCTCCCGTAATCTTCTGGATACAATTGGCCCATCTGGATACCTGACTTGGATATCTATTATCCATTCAACAGCCATAAAAGGCAAATCATATTTACCTCTACAGTTATATTATTTAGTCATTACAATGCCTTGCTTACAGTGGCACAGCCCTTGCTGATATAACGAGTAAATGATCAGCAAAAACTATACAAAAGGAGATGCACCATGAAAAAATTAACTTTAGCTTTAACAGCCGTTGTATTGGGCTTGCTTCTGACTTCTCAGGCGTTTGCCTGGGGTCCCGGTCCCGGTAAGGGCAGAGGATATGGATCTTGCAGAGAAGCAGGCCTGGAAAGGTTGAACTTAACCGATAACCAAAAAACAAAAATCGAAGCCCTGCAGGACACCCATGACAAGGCAACCAAACCGCTTCGGGAAAAGACTTTTGACAAAGCAGTCGAATTGCGCAAACTGTGGCTGCAGACCAATCCTGACAAGGATAAGATCACAGCCGTACAAAAAGAATTAAGAACGTTGCACAATGAAATGGAAGACAAAACAACTGCCCTGAAATTGGAAATTCGCAAGGTTCTGACACCGGAACAAAAAGAAAAACTGGCTAATTCGGGCTGGGGCAGAGGTCCCGGTTTCGGACCGCGCGGCGGGATGAGAGGCCACGGAGAATTTGGACGTGGATACGGACCCGGTTTAGGAATGGGTATCTGCCAATAACACCCATCCCTCCTTGAGAAGGGGAGCCAAAAGCTCCCCTTTTTTTATGACAACCAACCTTAAATTGACGTTAAAAGAGCAGATTAAGAAAAAATATTTTGACAACTTTCAAGTTTTGCACTATTAAATGTCCAAATATTTTCATGCATTCTTAAAGGATAGCATCCATGTTCAGTTCTATGACAACAACGATTATGGCCAGCGCGCTTCTGACCCTCCTTCTGGGCTTTGCCCTGTTGCGCCTGTTACTTAAGGCCGCCTGCCCGTTGTTTTTAGGTCGTCACTGAACTTGCAACATAACTGATTACCTGAAAGGCCGTGGGCATTAAAACCCACGGCTTTTTTTTCAAATTTCGGCCAATTAATTTTAAATAGATGGGAAAGGAGCACAGTATGAAGAAGGATAAAAATCGCGTCTATATTTTCGACACGTCGCTCAGAGACGGAGAGCAATCACCCGGCAACAGTATGAATACAGAGGAAAAGCTGCTTCTGTCCCGGCAGCTTGAAAAACTCGGCGTCGATATTATCGAGGCGGGATTCCCCATCGCATCGGAAGGAGATTTTGACGCGGTAAGGCAAATCGCCCGTGAAATTAAGAAATCGCAGGTGGCGGGTCTCGCACGCGCCAACAAACAGGATATTGACCGGGCCTGGCAAGCCATCAAAGGCGCCGCACACCCGCGCATTCACGCCTTTATTTCGTCTTCGGATATTCATCTGAAATATCAGCTCAAGAGGAGCCGGGAACAAGTGCTCAAAGAAGCCATCTCTGCCGTCAAACTGGCGCGTTCTTACACGGACAACGTCGAGTTCTCGCCGATGGACGCCACCCGTTCGGATAAGGACTACCTGGTCGAAATGGTTTCAGCCGTTATTGAAGCCGGCGCCGTCACGGTCAACATTCCAGACACGGTAGGCTACGCCGTTCCAGAGGAATTCGGGAATCTGATTGCCTACCTGTTCGCCCATGTGAAGAATATGGGCGATACGATCATCTCCGTTCATTGTCATAACGATCTGGGGCTGGCTGTCGCCAATTCGCTCGCTGCGATCCGCAACGGCGCCAGACAGGTGGAATGTACGATTAACGGCATCGGCGAGCGAGCCGGCAACACGGCCATGGAAGAGATCGTCATGGCGCTGGCCACGCGTAAGGACATGTACGGTCTTTATACCAAGATCAAGACCGACCAGATTTATAAATCGTCGCGCCTGCTCACGCAGATTACCGGCATTCCCGTGCAGCCGAATAAAGCGATCGTCGGCACGAACGCGTTCGCACATGAATCCGGCATTCATCAGGATGGTCTGATCAAGGAAAAAATCACCTATGAGATCATGACGCCGCAGTCTGTGGGGATTAGTGATAGCCATATCGTCTTGGGCAAGCACTCCGGACGCGCCGCTATTGCGCAGCATTTGAAAAAAATGGGCTACGTCTTAAATGAAGAACAGATTAATCGTGTGGCGGTAAAGGTCAAAGACCTGGCCGATGTTAAGAAAGACATCTATGATGAAGACTTGGAAGCAATATTAAATGAAGAACTTTACCGGGGTGAAGACAAGTACAATCTGGTGTATCTCAATGTGGTCAGCGGTAATGTCGCCATTCCGACAGCCACCATGGAAATGCAGGTGGGCAAAGAAGTCGTGCGCGACGCCGGTTTCGGTAACGGCCCGGTGGACGCGACGTTTGCGGCCATCCGTAATATTACCAAAACCAATTATCCGCTTTTGAAATATGTCGTCAACGCGATCACCGGCGGTTCGGACGCACAGGGCGAAGTGACCGTCCAGCTTCAATTTAGCGGGCATTCCGTTGTCGGACGGGGCGCTCATCCCGACGTCATTGTCGCATCGGCCAAGGCTTACATTAACGCACTCAATCGTCTGGAATTTTTTAAGGATAACGCCAAGAAGGTTAAACTTGAATTAAGCTAAAAAATAGGATAGCTAAAACGATCTTTTTAACTTTTTAAAGAAGCACTTTTGTTCGTCAAGGAGTCCATACCGTGGGAAACACGATAACGGAAAAAATTTTAATGGCGCACACGGACCTCAAGGAAATCGCACCCGGTCAGCTAATCAACGCCAGAGTGGATATCGCTTTGGGCAATGATATCACCGCGCCCATTGCCATCCGGGAATTCCGTGCAGCCGGCGGGAAAAAGGTTTTCGACAAGGATAAGGTGGCACTGGTGCTGGACCATTTTACGCCGAATAAAGACATCAACTCCGCCCAGCAGTGTAAAACGGTCCGTGAATTTGCCGTCGAACACGGCGTTAAGCATTTCTATGAAGGCGGACAGGTGGGCGTGGAGCACGCACTCCTGCCGGAAAAAGGCATTGTGCTCCCGGGAGATCTGGTCATCGGCGCGGACAGCCATACCTGTACGTACGGCGCTCTGGGCGCTTTTGCCACGGGCGTGGGCAGCACGGATCTGGCCGCAGCCATGCTCACGGGTGAATTGTGGTTTAAGGTGCCTCCTTCGATCAAATTCGTCATTCATGGAAAGCTCCCCAAATGGGTTTCCGGAAAAGATTTGATTTTAAATATCATCGGACGAATCGGCGTGGACGGCGCGCTTTACCAGGCGATGGAATTTACGGGTGAAACCATACAAGGCCTGCCTATGGCCGATCGTCTGTCCATGGCAAACATGGCCATCGAGGCCGGCGCTAAAAACGGCATTTTCCCGCCCGACGCGATTACGCAAGAATATGTGGAGCCCCGGGCAAAGCGGCCCTACAAATTTTACACCTCCGATGCCGACGCGGTTTATTCGCAAATCATTGATATAGACGCGAGCAAACTGGAACTCCAAGTTGCATTCCCGCATCTACCCTCCAATGTCAAAGGAATCAGTCAGGCGGGCCATGTGAAAATTGATCAGTCGCTGATTGGGAGCTGCACCAACGGCCGCATTGAAGACTTGCGCATCGCCGCGCAGATTTTAAAAAACCGCAAAGCAGCGCCCCATGTCCGGCTCATCGTCGTTCCCGCCACACCGCTTATTTACAAGCAGGCCATGAAAGAAGGGTTGCTCGACATCTTCATGGACGCCGACGCGGTCATCAGTCCACCGTCCTGCGGCGCATGTCTGGGTGGTCATCTGGGCATCCTGGCTGAAGGTGAAAGATCCGTCGCCACGACCAATCGCAATTTCGTGGGACGCATGGGACACCCCAAGAGTGAAGTCTATTTAGCCGGCCCTGCCGTGGCCGCAGCATCCGCCGTCCTGGGCCGCATTGCATCACCGGAAGAATTATAAAACTGAAAGAGGATAATTTTTACATGATCTTTAAAGGAAAAGCCTGGAAATTTGGAGATAACATTGATACCGACGCGATCATTCCCGCACGCTATCTCAACACGTCCGATCCAAAGGAACTGGCCAAACACTGCATGGAAGACGCCGATCCCGCTTTTGTCACGAAAATGAAACCCGGCGACATAATCGTCGGCGGTGAAAACTTCGGTTGCGGTTCCTCACGGGAGCACGCACCCATCGCGATTAAAGCGGCGGGAATCTCGTGCGTCGTGGCTAAAAGCTTCGCGCGTATTTTCTATCGCAATGCCTTCAATATGGGCCTGCCAATTTTCGAATCCCGCAAATTATTTGACGCGATTGAAGAAGGCAGGGAAATCACCCTGGACAGCGTCCATGGCCTTATTACGGTCAGCGACATAGATCAAAAATTTTCAATCAGTCCGATACCGCCCTTCATGGAGCAGCTCATTGCCGACGGCGGCCTGATGAAACATATCGCCAAGAAATGAGGAGAGCATGACGAGCAGGGAATTTCAGATCGCTGTTTTCGCCGGGGACGGCATCGGGCCGGAAATCATAAAAGAGGCCTTAAAGGTTTTAAAGATCATTTCTGATAAGCATCATATTCATCTCGTGCTAACAGAAGGATGCATCGGCGGCAGCGCTTACGATATTTTTGGAACGCCTTTTCCTGATTCGAGCTTGAATCTTGCACTGCAAAGCGACGCAGTATTGCTGGGCGCCGTGGGCGGCCCCAAGTGGGAAGAACTGGATTACAGCGTCCGGCCGGAGCGGGCGCTTCTGGGCTTGCGTGAAAAGCTGGGGCTTTATGCGAATTTGCGGCCGGTGGTTGTCTTTGACGAGCTCTTAGATGCCTCCCCGCTGAAAAAAGAAATAGTGCGGGGCATCGACATCCTGATTTTACGGGAACTGACCGGCGACGTTTACTTCGGCCGGCCGCGCGGTATAACCATCGACAAAGAGGGCAAGCGCACTGGCGTCAACACAATGATCTACACGGAAGATGAAATCCGCCGCATCGCTTTACGTGCCTTCGAACTGGCGCGGGGACGACGGAAAAATCTTTTGTCGGTGGACAAGGCCAATGTTCTGGAAAGCACGGAACTCTGGCGTTCGGTAGTTACGGAAGTGAGCCGCGATTATCCCGACGTGACACTCAAACACATGTATGTCGATAACTGCGCCATGCAGCTTATCCGCAATCCGTCGCAGTTTGACGTGATTGTGACCAGCAATTTGTTCGGCGATATCTTAAGCGATGAAGCCGCCATGCTGACCGGCTCCATCGGCATGCTGCCGTCAGCCAGCCTGGGAGCAGGCAAGGCGCTGTATGAACCGATTCACGGTTCCGCCCCGGATATCGCAGGCAAGAATATCGCCAATCCTCTGGCAACCATTTTATCGGTGGCGATGATGCTGCGGTATTCGCTCAGCCGGCCCGAGGAAGCGGCTTTGATTGAAAAAGCTGTGGCAAATGTTTTGAAAGACGGCTGGCGCACGCAGGATATTTATTCAGCAGGCACCAGACTCGCAGGAACCCGGGAAATGGGAGATGCCGTCGCCCGGAAGCTCGAGGCCCTGCTTAATTAAAACAGCAAGGTGATCGCAGTAAACGCGTTCAAGAAATTAGACCAAGGAAAAAAGTTACCAATATACCGAAGATAAAATACAATTTGAACAGGGCCACTCAACATGATCGATTCCATCACTATTCTGGAAAAGATAATAATCGATCCACCCGCAGCGAAAATCTATTCCCGGCTCGGCTTTAAAAAACAAACTACGTCCCTTTCCACCTCTCAGCAAAAAGAAACGGATCGTCATATCGAAGAGGCAGCCACGATCATCACACTGCAAGGATCCTTCCTGCGTATTCCTATCCGCAAAAATGACGGTCAGGAAATTGCTCTTGATGAAAGTACAACCTTCAGCAGCAAAAAACTTTCTATTTTTCTCAACGACTGCCGGGAAGCCCTGCTGATGGGGGCTACTGCGGGCAATCCGATTATGGAAGCGATCCGGGAGAAAAGCAACCAGGGTGATTTAACAGCCGCCGTCGTTTATGACGCCACGGCCAGTGAAATGACCGATGCCGCTCTCGACTGGATCATGGCTTATATCAACCGTCAACTGCGACGGGAAGGCAAGCAACTTTTGCCGCGCCGCTTTTCCGCGGGCTACACGGATTTTGCACTGGAAAATCAAAAACAAATTTACGAGAAGCTGCAACTGGGAAAAATCGGCGTGACCCTCACGCCCAGCTTTATTCTGCTCCCGGAAAAATCCGTCACGGCGATCAGCGGAATTGCATGACCATCATCCTTATTGAATCATGAGTGAAAAATGATATGAAAAACAGGAAGTCAAAATGGATTTGGGGTGGAATTTGCCTGTTTATATTGATAACCATAACTGTTGTTTTCATATTCCGTGAGACAATCCTGTTAAAGGCAGGCCGCTTTATGGCGCCTGTCGGCGATTATCAGGCGGATGTCGCCATTTTAGAAGGCGCTGAATTTATTAGAACGGGTGCTATAACGAGCGGGATGGATTTGTTATCATCAGGTAAGGTTAAGCGCCTAGTTATCGTCGTGCAGAATATTGCCCCGGCTCATAGGCCATATGGTATCAAGGGAAACTATCCGGATGTCGTCGAACAAGAACTCAAAAAACTCGGTCTTAAGGAAACGGACTTTAAAGTTATTATCGTACCGATAAGACACCCATTAACTTTAAAAGAGGCGGAAGTGGTATTAAAAGCTCTCTCGAAGGAAAATATTCAGAGTGCCATCCTCCTATCGCCGGGTTTTCATACCCGGCGAAGTTATCTGGCCTATCAACATGTCGGCCTGCCCCTGCGCATTAAAATCTTTCCTTCAGCTTCTTTTACCGAATACCAGCTGAACAACTGGTGGGTTCAAGAACAGGGAGTCCGCGACTTCACCGTCGAATTGTTTAAATTCGGTTATTATTTAGCCGGGGGTTATATCCCTTTTAAATTTTCTTACTAAATGCATAAACATCATTTGAGATGATTGAGCGTTGCCCTGGCCTCATCAGCACCTGCGAAATTCGCATTGATTGCTAAAGCCGCGCTGAGTTCTTTTTTCGCCTGCTCACGGTTGCCGTTTTTATAGTATGCCATGCCCAGATGATATCTGATCATCGGCTGATCAGGCATTTTATCCGCAGCTTCTCTCAGATATGTAATAGCTGTCCCGGGGACATTTTTCTTATAATAAATCCATCCGAGGGTGTCTGATACATGAACATCTTCCGGCATCTGCTCCTTGGCTTTTTGCGCCAGATTCAGGGCAACGTCGATATTGCCGCCATGTTCTGCATAGAGGAAAGCAAGGTTATTGGCCGCGGGAACAAAATTGGGATTTATCTTTAGAGCTTTTTCATAATACTCCTGAGCCTTGCTGAAATTTTTTTCATTCTCATAGATCATCCCGAGCGCCATTAAAGCCGGAAGTGCCTTCGGCTCTTTGTCAACAGAAGCCAGATACTGTTTTTTTGCCTTATCCGTCAAATGCTGCCTCATATAAAACCCTCCCAACAAGATTTGCAGTGAGGGAAGATTGGGGCTGAGTTCAATGGCTTTTTTCATATAGTTTTCAGCAGCAGGTAAATCTTTTTTTGTCTCGTAGAGTAATCCGAGCATGCTATGGAAAACAGGATTTTGCGGCACAACTTTAATCTGTTGCTGTACTCTTTCAATCGCCTTGTCCGTATCTTTTTTGCTCAAATAGACGGAGGCAATCAGTTGAAGCGCATCCACATTATCCGGTTTCAGAGATAGTGCCTTTTCCAACCGCTCCAGAGCAGCTTTTTCGTTCTTTTGATACAGCAGAACTTTACTCGATTGGATATAGCCTGCCGGATTACTCGGCGCATACTTGATTACAGTATCGTATTCCCTGGACGCACCGGGTATATCCCTTTTTAATAAATAGGCATTCCCCAGAAGAACACGTGCCTGGACATTAGCTGGATTGTCCTTAAGGATAACATTAAGCTGATTAATGGCCTCGGAAGAATTTTTTTCTCTGAGGTGAATGTCCGCCATAAGAAGTCTTGGCTGTTCCCATTTGGGATTAAGCTTGCTGGCTTCTCCCAATGCAGCTTTTGCCTGCTGGATGTTACGGTTGCCTGAGTGAGCAAGCGCTGTTAAATAATGTGCCATAGCCGATTGCGGATTATCTTTAACATAGCCCTGAAACAAATTGAGCGCCTGATCAAATTCATTTCGGCTCAATAAAATTCTTCCCTTCAACAGCAGGCCGTCCTGGCTTTTGGGATTGATCTTCAGAATTTTTTCCGTCAGTTTCAAACTTTCGTCATATTTTTTTTCAGTAATATAGAAATCGGCCAGCCTTGCCATAACACTGATGTTCTTCGAATCCTGATCGACCGCTTTTTTGAAGTATGATTCGGCTTTATCTTTTTTCCCTTCGAGCAAATAGAAGTTGCCCAGATGAATTTTTAAATTGGTATTTTTGGGTTCAATTTCAATTCCTTTCAAAAATTGCCTTTCCGCTTCATCTCGTCTGTTGACGACTGTATAAAAATTACCCAGTTTCATAAAACTTGCTGCGTCATGAGGAGCAATTTTTGTTGCTTCGATATATTCACGTTCAGCCAATTCTTTTTTCCCTGACCGGAGATAAAACTCAGCAATGGCAAAACGTCCGCGCAATGACTTCTCATCAACCTTGACGGCAGCTTTGAGCATTTCTTCAGCGCTGGATAAATCTTTTTTAATAATATAAAGATTAGCAAGATGAATATAGGCCTCCAGCTTATTTTCTCCTTCAATCGCTTTCTTACTCTCCGTGATCGCCTCATCCAGATTTTTGTCCATAAGAGAAATGTTGCTCAAAAGCATGTGAGCCGAAGAATTTTTTGCATCTTTGGCTAAAACAAATTCGGCCTGCTCTCTTGCCTTCTTGGTATCTTTGGACAGCAGATACAACCCGCCCAACTGATTACGGGCTTCCAACATATCCGGATTTATTTCTACCGTCTTGATCAGAGAGGCATAACCTTCTCTCAGCAGCCCCATTTTCAAATAGGCCATTCCCAGTTTGTAATAAGCTTTCGAATGTTTCGGTTCCAACTGAATTATATTTTTATATTCAATAACAGCTTCTTTAAACTTATTTTCTGAAAAGTACGTCTCCCCCTTTTTCCAGTGTCGTTCAATCTTTGACTCTTTAGAGCATCCGGAAAGCAAAATAAGAAAAGCGATAACGGATAAGATACCTATCGCAATGTACATTCTTCTTTTTTCTAAATTCATGCCAATATTCTCCTCGGGAAGATTCAGATTATTTAAAATATTAGGTTTTCTTTATAGCTACTCGCTATTTATTTTTCAAGAGATAAATAAATTCCGAATTACATCAAAGGAACTTTTACAGAAAGATAAAGAGATGAATAAATAATTTTTTTTGCTCTGGACAGCACATAAAAATATTGGAACCGTGGCATGGCAATATTAATTTTGAGTCACTAAGATTCCGCAATAAGTTGGGCACGCTTATTTTTATTTGCCAATTTATTTTAAAAGTGTTATTTGTATAACGTATAAATACAATTTCCGAAAAATGAGGTAATAAATTATGAAGAAAAGCCTGATTGCTTTTTTATCGGTAGTTTATGTGTTTTGTATTTTCATCTATGCACAGGATGCTGGAGCAGAAAGCCCTTCGGAAAAAATACAAAAATGGCGCTCTGAAAGCCTTTCAACACATGCCTCGAATATCGTGACTGATGCTGCAAAGGCTCAAGACAATAAAAAAGTTGCCAGCGATATTACGGAAATTGATAAATACGTAATCGGACCGGAAGACGTACTCCATATTTTTGTCTGGAAAGAAGAATTTCTTACCAAAACCGTTCCGGTGCGTATTGATGGCAAGATATCCCTTCCTCTTCTGGATGATATTCAGGCTGCCGGTTTAACCCCTCTGCAGCTGAAAGAGGAATTAACCAAAAAACTGAGTGGCTTCGTGGATAACCCTACCGTAACCGTCACGGTCACAGAAGCAAACAGTTATAGAGTCTTTATTTCCGGTGAAGTCAGACAACCCGGAATTGTTCGCATCCGCAGTGAAGTTACCTTGGTTAACCTGATCATCATGGTTGGTGGTTTTACAGAATGGGCAAACAAAAGAAAAATTTTAATCTTAACGAAAGAAAACGGCAAAGAAAAAAGGATTACGGCTAATTATAATAAAATAATTGATGGAGACATACCGGATATCATCATTAAGCCGGGAGATACGGTAATTATTCCTTAGCCTTGTTTCCAGTTTGGAGTGTTTTTAAAACAGCACCAACGATTGGAAATTATTGCCACTCAGCATTTATGAAAGGATTTATACGATGACTTTACAACGCGCTATACTAGTTGTCACTATGTTTTTATGCATTATGGCATCTCCCTCTGTTTACGCAGCTGATATTCTCAAACAAGTTCATCCTTATATCAGGGTGACAGGCGAATACAGTGATAATCTTGATCTGACCGCCAATAATCAAAAAAAGGATTTTTACACCACTATCACACCCGGCATTAGATTCTCCAACATGGATGCCCAATCAGGCGTTAACCTGGACGCGTCAGCTGGTTATGTATTTTATAACCGATATGATGATCTCAATTATTTCACCGGCAATGTAATGCTTGACGCCAAATATCTGACCAGTTCTCATTTTAATTTTTATTTAAGAAACGCCTTCATCCGTTCGGACGACCCGCGGGAAAGAGAATATTTTACAGTTACCCAAGACAATAAATTTGTTTTGGCGACTGAGACGCAGCGGGCTGTTTACTGGCGCAATGTGTTTGAGCCAGTCGTGGAGTATCAATTTGGGCCGGAGAACCGCATCGGCGTCAGGTATCGTAACAATTATTACAATTCCGAAGATATCGCAAATGATGACAGCATTGAAAATTATATCGGTCCTTTTCTTACTTACTGGTTCAACCGGCAACACGGCATCTCTCTGGATTACGGATACACCAACGGTTATTTCGAGTCGGATCCCGACCTCAACGGTCACAGAGTTGGCGGCGCTTACATGCTGCGTTTCACGCCCAGGGCAACCGCCTCATTAAAGGGCGCCTATACCAAACAGACTTATACCGATGAATGGTTGGATTATGAAATCTATGAAACGTCAGTCGGACTATCCTACCTGTTCAGTCCAACATTATCAGCGGCGGCGGAAGTCGGCTATTACTGGATGGAACCCACGACCGGCTCGAAGCAAGATGGTGTTACCTTCAGGGCAGACATCACCCAGCTCGATGCGCGCACCACCTATCGGCTCAGCGTGCAGGGCGGTTATACCCAGGATTTGTTTACCTCCCAAAATCTTGGCTTTCGAAAATATTACCGGGCAACCGGATCCATCACGCATTTTCTGGACCGGAGATTATCCATCGGCTGCCAAGGCAGCGTGGAACGTGTTGAATCAGAGCCGGACCAGCGGGATACCATATGGGGTGCGGGTGCCAACATCTCTTATTCACCCTTACAGTGGTTACAAGTTTCGCTGGGCTATGCCTATCAGCAAGATAACAGCAATTATGTGTTAAATGAATATAAAGAGAACAGAGTCATGCTGAGTTTCACGGCAACTTACTGATGTGGGTCTCGGAAGCGTTTTAAGGAGCGTACATTTATGATTAACCCTGAAAAAAAAATTACCCTTGATGAATATCTTGAAATTCTGCGGCGAAGAATGTGGCATATTATTATTCCCTTTGTGCTCATTTTAGCCGGAGCAATAATTTATGCAATAATTGCTCCCCGTGAATATAAAGCATCAACTCTCGTCCTGGTCTCGCCGCAAAGAGTTCCTGAAGATTTCGTTCGCGCTACCGTTACCTCTAAAGTTGAGGAACGGCTTCAGTCGATAGCCCAGGAAGTCATGAGCCGTACCCGTCTGGAAAAAATAATCACGGAACTGAGATTGTATGAAAAGGAGGGTAAAAGCCTTTCGAAAGAAGAAGTCGTTGAATTAATGCGCAAAAATATCAAGGTGGAATTGCCGACCAAAAAAGATGAAAAAGGTTTTTTCACCATCAGCTTTATCAGCAGAGATCCTAACACCGCAACGTCAGTCGCCAACCGATTGTCTTCTTTATTTATCGAAGAAAACCTCAAGATCAGGGAGCAACAAGCATCGGGCACAACAGAATTCCTGACGACCGAGTTGACTCAGTCCAAAGTAAAGCTGGATCAGATGGAAGCAGCGGTTGCACAATATAAAAGTCGTTTCATGGGTGGGCTCCCCGAACAGAGAGATACCAATCTGAAAATTCTTGAGCAAATGCAAAATCAGAGTCAGCGCATCGGGGAAAGCCTGCGAGCCGCTCAGGACCGTAAGCTCTTTATTCAAAAACAACTCACGGACATGGAAATGCCAGCCGGTGCGGCCGTTGCAGTAGGGAACGGAAAAGACAGTCTGCGTTCGAACTCATCATCTTTAGGCAGCGATGCAGGCGGAACCTACGAAACCATGAAGGACAAACTAAGAAGGGAACTCGAAGAACTGCGGACGAAATATACCGACAATCATCCCGATGTCATCTCTGTAAAGAAAAAATTGGCTTACCTGGAAAAGAATAAAGATTCTTATGGTAATAATGTAAAAAATGATCCCCGCTATAAAGAACTAAAAAATCAATTAATGACAACGTCGCTGGAAATAAAACGTTTCCAAAGTGAAAGTGCATCTATTTCTGCTCAGATCAATAAATACATGGGACGAATTGAACAGACTCCCGCACGTGAACAGGATATGGCCGCTCTCTTAAGAGAGTATGAAAGCACCAAAGCCGCTTATGAAACTTTGCTCAAAAAAAGCCAGGAAGCCCAGCAGGCCGAGAATCTTGAAAAACGGCAGAAAGGCGAGCAGTTCAGGGTCATTGACCCCGCCAGAGTTCCCGAGGAGCCCTTCACGCCTGATGTTCCAAAAATTCTACTTATCGGCTTATTGGCCGGACTGGCCGGAGGCCTTGCGCTGGCATTTGTCCGAGAACAACTGGACAGATCATTTTACGATGCCGCTGATGCGGAACTCTCACTCGGGCTCAAAGTTCTGGCGACGATACCTAAAATTGAAGAAAAAGCATCTTAAATTATGTATGAGAAATTTTTTGGTTTTAAAGAGAAACCCTTTGAAATAGTGCCGGACCCTGCATTTGTGTACTTGAGTGAAGTCCATCAGGAGGCCTTGGCCCACCTGCAATATGCAGTCAAGGAGGGCAAGGGATTCAGTGTAATCACGGGGGAAGTTGGAACCGGAAAAACGACGCTTGTACGAAAACTGCTCGGTAATTTGGATGGCAATATACGAACCTGTTATATTTTTAACCCGATCATGAATCGCGTCGATTTTCTCAACTACATATGTAATGACTTGGGTATTGACTCAGACGGCATCAAATCACTGGGGCAGAGCCTTACAGCACTTCACAATTATCTGATTCAATGTTTCACTAATGATGAAAAGGTGTTTTTGATAATCGATGAAGCTCAAAGCCTCGAGCCGGATTTACTGAATGAGATCCGCCTGTTGACCAATCTGGAAACCGCTAAATACAAGCTGTTGCATGTTATCCTTCTGGGACAGCCGGAATTAAACGTGATTCTTTCAGAGCCTCGGTTTCGCCCTCTCAAGCAGCGCATAGCCATTCGTTATCACCTGCGTCCTCTGACACTGAAAGAATCGAAAGAGTACATTATTTACAGATTAAAACGCGCGGGGTCAAAACAATTACACATATTCGACGACAGCGCGATAAAGGAAATTTTCCGTTATTCGCAAGGAATTCCCCGCCTGATCAATATTGTCTGCGATAACGCATTACTGACGGGATTTTCACGTGAGCAAACACGCATTGGAAAAAACATCATTCAAGGTGTCATTCAGGATCTTGAAGTGAAAGAAACACCTTCCTGGAGCCTGAAAGGCAAGACAATTCAATATGCCGCTATCGCTTTGGTTATTTTAGTCTGCGTTGCTTGTGCTTTGCTGTATTTGATTTCACCGGATTTATTTCACGAAACATTGAGGATGAGAAACTATGGGTAAAATGTTTGATGCTCTGCAAAAAGTGCAGCGGGAAAAATATGTGGAACCTGAAGATAGAGTCCAAAGCTCTGCTTCGGAGGACTCTGTTCTGGATGACAAGCTGGTATCTGTTTTTGCTTCTTCATCTATGATCACCGAACAATTCAGAAGACTGAGAACTCATATTTTTAAGCCCGGGATGGAAAACGCACCCAAAATCATTATGGTCGCCAGTGCGATTCAAGGAGAAGGGAAAAGTTTCGTAGCCGTCAATTTAGCCAGCATTATCTCTCTTGAACTACATAGCTACGCACTTTTGGTCGATTGTGATCTCAGAAATCCTTCCGTCACGCGCTGGTTCGGTCTGCATCAAAAAAAGGGACTCTCCGACTATCTAATTGGAGATGCTGATATACAAGATCTTTTAATCAAGACCCCCATCGAAAAACTCAGCATTCTTTCCGGAGGAAGCATTCAGGGCAATCCCGTGGAGCTAATCGGTTCCAACAAAATGAAAAATCTGATTCAGGATTTAAAATCGAGATATGATGATCGATATATTATCATAGATTCCTCACCGATTTTAGCCACAACTGAACCCAGCGTTTTAAATGATATGGTCGACGGGATTATACTGGTTATCAAATCCGGCGAAACACCGCGGGAAACCATTCAACAGGCCGTAAAATTGTTGGATAAAAACAAGATACTTGGCGTTGTATTAAACAATATGCAATTTAAAACGAAAGCATTACTCCAAAGATATTTTGGCTCAGATCGTCAATACTACGATTACCGGCAAGCCACATTGCATCCCGAACCGGGATTTTGGGGGAAATTATCCTTGTTAGCGGGTGATATGAAAAAAATCCCGAAAAAAGCACGATCATCAAGAAAAGATGATCTATGATATTTATTGTTCTTATAGATGTCTAATTTAAAGAGGGATAGGTGTCGATAATGGGTCCCGTTATTGAAGATGATCCCGTTTTTTTTGATCAGTCAAGTTTCCTGCAAATATTGCGGGTGGAAAAAATGCGAACGAAACGATCAAAGAAACCATTTTTGCTCTTGCTATTGGATGTTTCACGCCTGATTGACCCCGCGCACGACATGAAATTAGTTGATAAAGTTAAAGAAGCATTAAATACATCATTGAGAGAAGTCGATATCAGGGGTTGGTATCACCACACGAAAACCATCGGGATACTGTTTACTGAAGTGGCATCGATTGATGAAGCTTCTATTGATGCCATCACGAACAAAATTTATAATCGCTTTCGTCAAAGACTGAATCCCAAATGGATTAACAAAATAGATATATCTTATTTTACTCCTTGATCCCTGGCAATACCAAGTGGCCTTCAAAGGATCAGTTCCAGCAAGGAGCAGGCGCTGGAAGCTTATAACCTGGCAACTCACTTCAAAATCGTGTAACCATAATTTCAATATATTACAAAAGCACGTCAATATGATGGTGAAATTTGCATTTTTTGATGAAAATAACCATTTATCTGGCTCGCGATGCTATCTGTTCCTTGAAGCCATAATAAGTATAGATATTTGATTTAACGTGTGAATTTAAGCTATTTAACCGATGGTATATAAATTGCAAAAAGAAGCAAATGTAATGAAACATTGCAATGTATTACACGACAGTGTAGAAGGACATTGTCGCACGGTTTAAAATTTTATGAATCTACCAAAATTAAAAATGGAAAAAAACGCATCCTCTCGTCCTAAAAATTTATTGACATTAATGGATCCTGTTCGTGCAGCTGATCCCTCTTTTTTCAATAAGTTAGATTTCCATCACCTATTGCGGGTGGAAAGAATGCGTACTGAACGATCCAAGAAACCCTTTTTGCTTTTGCTGCTGGACATTTCACGTCTCATTGAAACCTCGCAAGATGAAAAAGCCGTTAATAAAGTAAAAGAAGCATTGAAACCATCTCTAAGAGAAATCGATATGAGGGGTTGGTATAATAATAATAGAATCATTGGAGTGCTTTTAACTGAGATAGAGCAAATTGATGAAGCTTTTATCGATACGATGATTCATAAAATTTTTAATCGCTTTCATGAAAGGCTGAATCCTAACTGGATTAAAAAAATAGATATTTCTTATCATGTTTTTCCGGAGACAAAGCAGGGGCTGCTCGCCGACGAACCGTTTAACATAAAACTCTACCCTGATCTTGTAAAAAAAGATTTTAACAGGAAAATTTCTCTTTTTATAAAAAATAATTTATTCGATACTTTAGGAAGCGTCCTTGGCCTTTTGCTTTTTTCACCTCTTTTCTTGATCATTGCCTTGGCCATCAAGGCTACTTCGCCCGGTCCTGTTTTTTTCCGGCAGGAGCGTGTTGGTTTAAATGGAAAAACATTTCTTTTCTATAAATTCAGATCCATGACAGAAAATAATGACCCATGTACACACAAAGAATACATTTCAAGGTTTATCAATCAGCAAAATACGGCGGCAGTCGAACCGGGGATATTCAAACTGACGAATGATTCTCGTATCACATCGGTTGGTCGCTTTATACGCAGAACCAGTCTTGATGAACTTCCGCAATTAATAAACGTATTAAAAGGCGACATGTCTCTCGTTGGGCCACGTCCGCCTATTGCTTACGAATGTGAACTATATGATATTTGGCACCGTAGGCGTTTACTCGCCGCCAAACCCGGTATAACAGGCCTATGGCAGGTCACAGGCCGAAGCCGCACAACTTTTGATGATATGGTCCGGCTTGACCTTAAATATTTGCGTGAATGGAGCCTATGGCTGGATTTAAAAATTATCCTTATGACTCCCAAAGCCGTTATAAGTGGCCACGGTGCACTTTAACTTTTCAACTTACTTATCAATTTCGTATCTATGGAAAATATATTTTAAAGGAGTTCATTGTTTATGTTGCGCATGGGTGTGATCGGATATGGTTATTGGGGCCCGAACATTGTCAGAAATTTCAGCACGGCTAATGGGTCCGAGGTAACCATGGTTTGCGATATGAATCAGCAAAGCCTCAAAAAAGTTAAAAAAACTTATCCACAGGTAACTGTAACCGCTAATATTGATGAGTTGATCAAAAACCCGGGAATTGATGCAATTGCGATCGCCACTCCGGTTTTTACTCACCATGGTCTAGCTAAAAAAGCACTTGAAGCAGGGAAGAGTGTTTTTTTGGAAAAACCTTTTACTTATACAATTGCCGAAGCAGAAGATCTGATAGAACTGGCCGCGAAGAAAAATTTGAAACTCATGGTGGATCACACCTTTCTTTACACAGGAGCGGTGCGTAAAATTCGCCAATTGGTTGATGAAGGAGTCCTCGGCAATCTTTATTATTTCGACTCCGTCAGG
>Ga0116155_10000876_pt1 | contig 22902 bp, 17 predicted proteins | sample AD_UKC032_MetaG_FD_89890 | JGI IMG/M metagenome (GOLD analysis project Ga0116155, IMG submission 89890) | Active sludge microbial communities of municipal wastewater-treating anaerobic digesters from USA - AD_UKC032_MetaG | ecosystem: Engineered > Bioreactor > Anaerobic > Digestate | place: USA...
AGTTGAATATTCCTGTAGCAAGAGCTCTTTCTTTTTTAGGGAACCATTCTGCAATTGATTTAATAGCTGCCGGAAAGTTTCCTGCTTCGCTTACTCCGAGGAAACCTCTCCAGAATCCGAAACCCCAGACACCTTTTGCGAGTGCATGGCCCATAGCTGCTATACTCCAGAGAATAACGGCAACGCCATATCCCAGCTTGGTACCGAATTTGTCAATAAGCCGGCCCGCAATGACCATTCCTACCCCGTATAAAAGCTGGAAGGCCATAATGATGTGTGCATAATCTTTCTCACCAATCCCGAGATCTGATTCCAGCAATGGTTTCAGTATCCCTATCACCTGCCTGTCGAGGTAGTTCACTGTTGTTGCAAAGAAAATCAATGCACAAACAGTCCATCTGTAGTTACTGAACTTTTTAGTTTCTGTCATATTCTTAAGGTTGTTACTGAATTATACATTGTAGGTCGATGATGCTGTTGTCCCTCCCCTGCCTGTCCAGTTGGTGTGGAAGAATTCACCTCTCGGTCTGTCAAGGCGCTCGTAAGTATGTGCCCCGAAATAATCCCTTTGGGCCTGAAGCAGGTTTGCAGGAAGTCTTTCACAACGGTAACCATCAAAATATCCCAGCGCTGATGAAATAGCAGGAACCGGTATCCCGTTGGTTATTGCGGCTGAAACTACATTTCTCCATCCCTTTTGTGATATTTCAACTTTTTCTTTGAAGAATGGATCAAGCAGAAGGTTGGTTATTGAAGGATCTTTGTCATAAGCTTCCTTGATCTTTCCCAGGAAAGCCGACCTTATAATACATCCGCCTCTCCACATCAGGGCAATTCCTCCATAGTTCAGATCCCATTTATATTCAAGAGCAGCAGCCTTCATCAGAGAGTATCCCTGTGCATAGGAAACGATCTTTGATGCATATAAAGCATCCCTCAGGTCATTTATGAACTCTTCTTTCTTCCCATTATAAGCAGGAACAGGGCCATGAAGTATTTTTGATGCTTTTACTCTTTCATCCTTTACAGCGCTCAGACATCTGGCAAATACTGCTTCTCCTATCAGTGTAAGAGGAATGCCCAGGTCGAGAGCAGCAACTCCGGTCCATTTTCCTGTGCCTTTCTGGCCTGCTGTATCAAGAATTTTATCCACAAGCGGTTTCCCGTCCGTATCCTTATAGGCAAGAATATCCCTCGTGATCTCTATCAGGTAACTGTCAAGTTCACCTTCATTCCAGTCTTTGAAAACAAGATGCATTTCATCAGCGCTCATTCCGAGAAGATCTTTCATTATCTGATATGCTTCGCAGATAAGCTGCATGTCACCATATTCGATCCCGTTATGTACCATTTTCACAAAATGTCCGGCGCCATTCTCACCCACCCAGTCGCAGCAGGGGGATCCGTCTTCAACTTTTGCAGCAATAGCCTGGAAAACCGGCTTTACGAATGGCCATGCTGCTTTTGATCCTCCGGGCATTATTGATGGTCCGAGAAGCGCACCTTCTTCCCCTCCGGAAACACCTGTTCCGATGTAAAGCAAACCTTTGCTTTCCACAAGGGCTGTACGTCTGTTCGTATCGGGAAAATGAGTATTTCCGCCGTCGATAATTATATCACCCTTTTCGAGATGTGGTATCAGAGTATTGATCATGTCATCAACTGCAGATCCTGCCTTTACCATAAGCATAATTTTCCTCGGCCGGGCAAGTGACCTGACCAGTTCCTCTATGCTGTGAGCTCCCGTGATCTTTTTCCCTTTTGCCCTTCCTGCAAGAAAATCATCAACCTTCTGTGTCGTACGGTTATAAACCGTTACCTGAAATCCCTTGCTTTCCATGTTAAGTACAAGGTTCTCACCCATCACAGCAAGTCCTATTAATCCAATGTCTGATAGTTTATTCATAATTATATAGTTAAGTTACATCCATGTTGCCATCACCTCATCCATTACCTTACTTGTTCTCGCTGCCGTTATTCCAGTCGAAACAGCTGTTCCCTGCCCCGATAGTGCATTTACAACCTGTTTGATAAGATAAAACTGTACATGCTCCGGTCTTTCATTAATATATTCTTTCCTGCCTTCACTATTCTCAAGGACTATTGGCTCAAAGCTGAATGTAGAGAAAGTCAGTTTACCTTTATCGCCAGTTATTTCTATTAAATCAGAATTATTTTCCGGTGAGGAACTAAAACACCATATGCCTGTAGCAGCAATATCCTTCGCGAACAGGAATGATGCTGAAATAAAATCCTCGGCATCGTAAAGGCCAGCCTGGTTAAGAACAAGTGATGAAACCTTCATTACAGGCCCCAGCAGGAAATCGAGATAGTCAAGCTGGTGTGAAGCCAGATCGAAGAAATGTCCTCCTCCGGATATCTCAGGTTGTACTCTCCATGATAGTTTTCCTGTCAGTTCTTCAGGAGTCGGTGATTTGAAACATTTTATGAAAACATGTCTGACGTTGCCAATGGCGCCATTGCTGATAAGTTCCTTTACCAGCAGGAAACCCGGAAGAGCTCTTCTGTAGTAAGCAACAAATACAGGTACTCTGTATTTCTCAGACGCTTCAATGATCTTCAGGCATTCGGCATGATTGACTGCCATCGGTTTTTCAACATATACAGGTTTTCCGGCTTCTATCGATCTGATCGCATATTCAGCATGACTTCCGGGAGGTGTTGCAACATAAATTGCATTAATATCCGGATCGTTTATAAGAGCTCCGGCATCGTTGTAGAATTTTGGTACCCCGTGTCTCCGCGCATAATCCTCCGCAAGTTTTATGTCTCTCCTCATTACAGCAATAAGTCTGGATCCGCCGACTTTGTTGAATGCAGGTCCGCTTTTTGCCTCAGTGACATTTCCACATCCGATGATGCCCCAATTGATCATTCCGGCAGATTTTCAGTTATTTCAACCTTTCCCTTGAACTCCATAACCCTGTCGCCGGATTTGATATATAGAAAATCTCCTGTCCGTCGGATAGTGTATTGAATCCTTCTTTCAGTTTTCCGGGATCGTATTTTTTTATTGTTTCATTAAGATCGGCATATTTAAAATTGACAGATTCTATCTGTTCCTGTGTCAGATTTCCCGGACAATATGTGACTGAAAATCTTCCTTCCGTACTTCCGTGAATCAGGTGGGCTGCCGCACTGAGGTTCTGCTTCAGCTCTTCGTTCTGCCTGAGGGCTTCCAGTGTTGCCGGTGTACCTCTGTATCCGTATTTCCTGATCAGCCTGTCTATTTCTTTATCTTCACCGAATTCTTTTAGTCCGGGTGCCAGAACAATCAGTTCACCGTCATCGGCCATCGCCATCCTGGTTCTGTAAATGCTTTTATTTCCCAGCCAGGTGCTTTTAAATTCAGACGGATCGAGATAAACGACAACCTTCCTGAGAGGTTTTTCAAAGACGGTGAAGTTCACCTTGAGGGAAAGTGAAGCAGCCAGGGTAAATACATCCGGGTCATCGCCTATGAAGAGACCTCTTATGACAAGCTTCCCGGAATCATCGCGACCTACCACTGTATGAATATATACAACGGGAAGATGTTTAATAAAATGTTCGGAAGCATAATTCAGCATCCTTCTCACCGGGTTGTCGGCTTTGCCCAGAATTCTTTCGATTCCATGAACAGCGCCGACAAAATGACTTTTGTTGATACCTTCAGGACCGCCTGTTCCAACGAACAGGTTTTTATTATAGTTTGCCATGCCTATGACCTCATGAGGAACAACCTGTCCGACTGATAATATAAGATCATGGCCGCCGCTGAATACAAGTTTGTTAAGCTGTGCAGGCCAGGAATAGTCAAGTGCACCACCTGTGATCTCTGAAATATATTCTCCCGGGACAGTTCCCACAGTGACAACATCTTTTCTCCAGTTATGTATCCTGAAGAGTTCTCCGGGTATACCCGGGAACATTTCATCGATCTGCTCGCCGGTCATTGGCTCATGTGTCCCAAGTGCAGGAAGTATATCCTTCAGATCTGTCTTATAATATTTATACAGAAGAGACGTAATTTCTCCTGCTCTTGAATGGAACCTTGTACAGTCGGGTGGTATGACCAACACCTTTTTCCTTGATCCCAGCTTGTCCAAAGCTGTGTAAAGCCCCTTCTCAAGCTCATTCTGTCCAATAACAGTATTTTCCGAACCTTCCTGGTAGTAAATCATCTCTTTTATTTATTCAAACTACTAACTAACCTCATTTGCACCGTCATTGCGAGCGAAGCGAAGCAATCCTTCCCGACTAATTGGATCCCCGTTACCGTCATTGCGAGCGAAGCGAAGCAATCCGTCCCGAGTAACACTCTACACCCCGCTGAAAGCGCTGAACCCCTTATCTACCGGTATAACTACTCCGGTAACAGCCTTAGAAAGATCCGACGCCAGATACAGCAGTGTACCTGTCAGCTCTTCCGGAACACAATATGCTTCCATCGGAGTGCTGTTCAGCACCTTTCTTCCCCTTGGTGTCGGACCACCGGTTTTCTCATCCACCATGAGGAACCTGTTCTGGTTCGTCAGCAGGAAGCCTGGTGCAATCGCGTTGACCCTTATGCCAACCTTTGCAAAATGTACTGAAAGCCAGAGTGTGAAATTATTCACAGCCGATTTGGCTGCAGAATATGCTACAACCTTTGTAAGCGGCCGGTAAGAGTTCATCGAAGAGATATTTATGATAACACCAGATCTCTTTTTGACCATATCGGCGGCAAAAACCATTGAAGGAAGAAGAGTTCCTTTAAAATTAAGGTCAAATACTTTGTCGAAACCTTCTGTCTGAAGTCCGAAAAATGTGTCTTCGGGATTCTCATTTCCTTCCATCTTTTCGACTTTGGTCGTTGCCGAGGGTGAATTTCCTCCGGCACCGTTAACCAGTATATCTATTTCTCCGAATTTCTCGTGGATCTCTTTCCTGGCAGCTTCCAGAGAGGCTTTGTCAAGAACACTTGCTGATATTCCGATACACGGTGTTTTGAATTCCTTTTCTATATCAGCAGCAACTTTCAATGCAGCTTCCTTGTTCAGGTCGAGGACAACTGTTTTTACACCCTGTGCTGCAAGCGATTTGGCCATCTCGGAGCAGATAACACCTGCACCACCGGTTACAACTGCCACTTTATTCTTTATATTTAATTCATTCATATCTGTTATTAATTAAAAAGTTAATTATGTTTCGTTTAATGTAATCCTTTGCGCTCTCTGCGATGTACTTTGTGCTCTTTGCGGTATGCTTTTTATTTCCCGAATCCAAAATACTCCTTTGCATTCTTATAAGAAATACCTTCAATAATGGGTTTTAGTAATTCCTCTTCATCAGGAATCGAACCTTTTTCAACTTCTTCTCCTATAAAATTACAGACCACCCTTCTGAAATATTCGTGTCTCGGATAGGAGAGGAAGCTCCTGGAATCAGTTACCATACCTATAAACCTTCTCATTAATCCAAGTGCTGCCAGATCCTTAATGTGTTTTTCCATTCCTGTTTTCTGATCGAGGAACCACCATGCAGCACCGTACTGTACCTTTACAGCTGTTGAGCCGTCGTTGAAATTGCCGGCCATTGTTATCAGCATCTCATTGTCAGCAGGATTGAGATTATAAAGGATTGTTTTACCAAGCTGTTCAGTGTCGTCCAGACTGTTAAGGAACCTCGACATCCTGAAGGCATCCTGGGGTGCCCCTATTGAATCCCATCCTGTATCAGGGCCCAGTAACCTGAATGCTCTTGAATTATTGTTGCGAAGAGCGCCGACATGAAACTGTTGTGTCCAGCCCCGCTTGTGATTCATCCTGCACAGCTCAGTCATGGCAGCTGTCCTGTATTTTTCAGATTCCTCCTCTGACAGATACTCTCCTTTCAGAAGCTTTTTGAATATTTTATCGGCCTCAGCTCCCGTAAACTGCGTAAAATAAAACCTGTCAAGTCCGTGATCAGATAACCTTCCGCCCATCTGATGAAAGAAATTGTGTTTCTCATCAAGGACTTCAATAAGGGTTGTGAAATCTTTAATTTCCCTGTTGGCTGATTTTCCGAGCTTTTCAATGTAGGCAATGAATTTGGCAGGATCTTCTGTCTTTACTACATTGTCGGGTCTGAATGTCGGAAGTATAAGAATTTCAAAAGCCCCTTTAAGCTTTTTATGATACTCAAGTGAATCTGCAGGATCGTCGGTAGTACATATGACTTCAGCCTTGAATTTCTTCAACAGCGATCTGATACTGAATTCTTTTGATCTCAGCATTGAACTGGCTTTTTCATAAATGGCATCAGCTGTGGAAGGAGAGAGCAGATCATAAATGCCAAAATACCTGGCCAGTTCAAGGTGGGTCCAGTGGTACAATGGATTACCAGCAGTTGCCGGTACTGTCTCGGCCCATTTCCTGAATTTCTCAGGATCGGATACCTTCCCCGTGCAGTATTTTTCATCAATACCATTGGTCCTCATGGCGCGCCATTTATAGTGGTCACCCTCGAGCCACGCCTGTGTGAGGTTGTCAAACTGCCTGTCATCAGCAATCATTGCCGGTGATAAATGACAGTGAAAATCAATTATCGGCTGAGCGGCTGAATATTGATGATATAATCTTGAAGCAGTTTTATTTGTCAGCAGAAAATCATCATGAATAAATCTCTTCATCTGGAAATATCTTTAAATTAAAATTTGCCTGAAAGACGGCTAAAAAATACGTAGTCTGATAAGACGTCGAAAAATAGGAATAACAATTCAATCTTCCAAAAAACAATTCATAAGAGATGTTAAATATTAATTCAGGCTGGTAACAGGTTTTCACGTTGCATGTTGCATGTTGCAGGTTGCAAACCACTATTGAAGTAATAATCTTTTTCCGGGATTCTCCTGATTAAATGAACAGGATTTTAATTTTATTCTCGGACAAAGATTGTATTTTTGTTTTGTATGATTTTCAGATGTTTTATTCATAATTATTTTAATATTTCAATCACATTTAAATATCTAATTATTATATCATGAAGACAGAAATCCGATATGCAGGACATCCGGCGGATGTCAAAAACTATGACACAACAAGGTTGAGAAAAGAATTCCTTATTGAAAAGATCTTCATTCCTGATGAGATCACTCTTGTTTATTCAATGTATGACAGGTATATAGTCGGTGGTGCAATGCCGGCAACCTTAGCCCTGAAACTCGAAACTATTGATGATCTTAAAGCTCCGAATTTCCTTGACAGGAGGGAGATGGGAATAATAAATGTTGGCGGACCGGCGATTATTGAAACAGCCAGCGGGAACTTTGAGCTGGATTATAAGGAGGCGCTATATCTTGGGAAAGAGACCAGAGACGTGGTATTCAAGTCGAAGGATCCGAAGAATCCGGCTAAATTATATATTAATTCAGCACCCGCGCATCATGCATATCCATCAAAGAAAGTAACAAAGAAAGATGCCGAGATCGTTGTTACAGGAAGTGCAGCGGAATCAAATCACAGGTCAATAATCAAGCTGCTTGTTAATAGTGTATTACCTACATGCCAGCTTCAGATGGGTATGACAGAGTTTGCTCCGGGAAGTGTCTGGAATACAATGCCTGTCCATACTCATAACAGAAGAATGGAAGCCTATTTTTATTTTGAGGTTCCTGAGAAACAGGCAATATGCCATTTTATGGGTGATCCTGATGAAACAAGACATATCTGGATGGTAAATGACCAGGCAGTGTTGTCGCCCTCATGGAGCATTCACAGTGCCGCCGGTACATCAGGTTATACATTTATATGGGGAATGGCAGGTGAAAACCTCGATTACGGCGATAAGGACGAACGTTATCCGGATACATTGAAATAGCAGAGCAGGGTGCGGGGTGCGGGGAGCAAGGACTATCCGCAACCAGTACCGGCAACCAGAAACATTATTATAAATAATTACTTAACAATGATGAAGGAACTTTTTGATCTGACCGGTAAGGTAGCCCTTGTAACGGGCGGAACACATGGGATTGGTCTTGCTATCGGCCTGCTTCTCGGGAAGGCCGGAGCAAAGATCTGTGTAAATGACATTCAGGACGAAAAGCTTGCGGCCTGTAAGGAAGCATTCAGGAAAGAGGGACTTAATGTTTACACCCTTAAATTCAATGTTACTGATGAAGCCGATGTCGACAGGGGTATATCAGACATTGAAAAAAACGTGGGATCCGTCGATATCCTTGTGAATAATGCGGGAATAATAAAACGTATCCCCATCCTGAACATGGCCATAGCTGATTACAAGCAGGTAATTGATGTTGATCTTGTGGCACCTTTCATTGTATCAAAACGGGTTGTCCCCAAAATGATAGAAAAGAGAGCCGGGAAAATAATCAACATGTGTTCCATGATGAGTGTTTACGGACGTAATACCGTCTCTGCCTATGCCTCGGCAAAGGGTGGATTAAAGCTGCTGACACAAAACATGACATGTGAATGGGCAAAATATAATATTCAGATTAACGGCATCGGTCCGGGATATATCGTAACGGCTCAGACGGGACCTATCCGTGAGAACGGACATCCCTTTAATGATCTGGTTATGACTAGAACTCCTGCAGGAAGATGGGGTCAGCCGGAAGATGTGGCCAATGCTGCACTTTTCCTGGCCTCAAAGGCAAGTGATTTCGTTAACGGACATATTCTTTATGTCGATGGCGGGATACTTGCCAACTTCGGTTATGTAAAAGGTGAAAATGAACCCTGAAACCCTGAAACCCTGAAACCCTGAAACTCTGAAACCCTGAAACTTATCAATTAACAATCTGTCATGAATAACAAAACCAACTTTTCCCGTCGCCAATTTGTAAAACAGAATGCCATTGCCGGCGTCGGAGCTGCTGTGGCAATGAGTGTGGCTCCAACCATGCTTGCAAATTGTTCCACTGATACCGGAACTCCGGCAATACTCGGTGGTACAAAAATAAGAACTAAAGAGTGGCCTCTCTGGCCGTTATGGGACCCTGCATCTGATGAAGAACAGGTAATAAAGGTACTCAGAAGTGGTGTCTGGTCACGCGCCGGACTTGTTACCGAATTTGAAAAGAAATGGGCTGAGACAATAGGTTCAAAACGCTGCCTGGCAGTTGTAAATGGTACAAATGCCCTGATCACTGCTCTCGTCCAGGCCGGTATAGGAGGAGGAGATGAGGTGATTATTCCTCCTTATACATTCATAGCTACAGCAATAGCAGTTCTGCAGACAGGAGCGATGCCCGTATTCGTTGATACTGATCCATCAACTTTCCAGATCGATCCGGCTAAGATTGAAGCTAAAATTACCCCGAGGACAAAAGCAATTCTGCCGGTACATATCCTGGGATTACCTGCAGATATGATAAAGATAATGGCAATAGCCGAAAAACATAACCTTGTTGTTATTGAAGATGCCTGTCAGGCCTGGCTTGCCGAGATCGACAATAAAAAAGTGGGTACTTTCGGAAAGGCCGGCTGCTTCAGCTTCCAGAACTCGAAGAACATTCCGATAGGTGAAGCCGGTGCTATTGTAAGCGATGATGATGAATATATGGACAGATGCTATTCATATCACAATTACGGGAATCCGTATGGCTCAATGGTCGGCACTGTAAGCTCCGGTACGATAATGGCAGGTACAAAACTGAGAATTACAGAATATCAGGCAGCTATCGGACTTGCACAATTAAAACGTCTCGAAGAACAGACGGGAAAAAGAAACGTTAATGCAGCTTACCTCAGATCGCAACTGAAAAAAATTACTGGTATACTCCCTTATGATTTTGTCCCGAAAGTGACAAGAGCAGCTTTCCACCTCTTCCCCTTCCGCTATAAAAAAGAAAAATTCAGCGGGCTTACCCGGGCTCAGTTCATGAAAGCTCTTGATGCTGAAGGAATCCCTTCAATGAGTGGTTATACTCCGCTTAACAAGATGCCATACCTGAAAAATGTAATGGAAACCAAGAATTTTAAACTGATGTATCCTCCGGAAATGCTTGATTATAACAAGTATATGGAAAGAAACCACTGTCCGGTGAACGATCAGGTCTGTGAGGAAACCGTTTGGCTGTTCCATAACATTCTTATTGGGGAAAAAGAAGATATGAATGATATTGCAACAGCCATCGAAAGGATCTCCAGAAATGCTGACAAACTGCTGAACATATAGACATACCTTTAATTATTTACCATAATGATAAGAACTATTCTGATTGCACTTATTTCTATGACCATCATGGCAGGCTGCCGGCAGACACAGGTACAAAAGGTAGCAGAATCGACTCCGGTATCCACACCCGATGCAAAGATCACAGCGACAATTTATGACTCTGGATTTGAATATTCGCATGATACTTATAACGGATTATCTTCAGCAAGTGACGGGAAAATTTACTATGTTCTCTGTTCGGAAAGAATGGATGTTGCGGGTCAGTTTTATTGTTATGATCCTGTTACGGGGAAAATAGAGCATCTCGGGGATCTGACGGAATTATGTGGTGAAAAGGATAAGAAGGTGGTAGCACAGGGTAAAAGCCATGTTAATTTCTGTGAAATGAAAGGTAAGTTATATTTTTCGACACATCTTGGCTATTACAGCATCATTGACGGGATGGAAAAGCCGGGATTGCCGAAAGACGGGTATGGCCCTTACCGCGGAGGACATCTGCTTGCCTTCGATATGAAAACACGTAAGACTGAAGATCTTGGAATTCCACCCGACAAGGGAGGGATACTAACAATGAACATGGATACTGTCAGAGGTCTGATCTATGGATTGACATGGCCGGCAGGCAATCTTTTCAGGTTCAGTGTCGGGGCAGGAAAAATGGAAGATCTTGGCCCCTTCACAGGCAAAGGTGAGAACGGGAAAGGAAAGGATTTTCGTGTTATCTGCCGTTCAATAGCTGTAAACCAGGAAGACGGAACGATATATCTTACAAATGCGGAAGGAGATATTAAGCAATTAAGGCTTGGTCAGAAGCAGGTCGAAACGATTGAGGGTGAAGATATGAGGAAAGATTACTTCGGCACCTATGATATCTTTACATCCGGAAGTATGGCATATAACTGGCGCCAGGTTTTCTGGTATACTCCCGAAAAGAAAGTCTATGGAGTTCATGGAAATTCAGGCTATCTTTTCAGTTTCGATCCTGAGGTTCCCGGACTCGAAGTACTTGAAAGGCTTACTTCTATTCCCTCAAAGCTTACGGGAATGGGAGATCAGTTCAGCTATGGCTACCTGGGCTTTAAACTGGGTCCGGACGGACATACAATATATTATCTGACAGGTGCACCTATATATATTGATGGCAAACGGGTGAAAGGAGCGGCAACAACTGCCAAGGGCGAAGCAAAGGGTCTGGAAGATCTGCATCTTATTACCTATGATCTGAAAACCAGACAGTACCTTGACCATGGCGCTGTTTTCTATCCCGACGGAGAAAGACCGCTTTATGTGAATTCAATTGCGATCGGTAAAGACGGGACTGTTTACAGTATGGGAAGAGTTACAAGGAACGGCAGGGTAGTGACTGATCTGTTCAGTATTCCAAAGAGGCAGTAAGGCGCAAGGGCGTAAAGGCACAAAGGCGCAACGGCGCAACGGCGTAACGGTACAACGGTTCAACGGTTCAACGGCGTTAAGGAACTAAGGATCACTAAGGAAATACAGTAATATATCAATCTCCATAATTTTTATTTTTATATTTTGAATGCCATGACAAATCCTGGGAAATTACCATTTAGAATCCTGGCTGTATATTTGCTTTTCGCTTTAGTTCCATTATCAGCTGCACCAGCTGTTTATACTGATGCTCCAGCTACCGGGATCAGAAAAGTCAGGGATGTTATTATTTATGAGGATCCGTCATTTTATTGTGCATTTCCTTCGATCGTAAAAAGGCCGAATGGAGAATTGATAGTTGCTTTCAGGAGAGCGCCTGACAGAAGGATGCTGGGAGAAAAAGGCTATACTCATACCGATGCTAACAGTTACCTGGTTTTGGTGAGATCGAGGGATGGTATAACATGGACTGAATATCCTGAACTGATCTATGCCCATGCTTTCGGCGGATCACAGGATCCCTGTCTGCTTCAGCTGCGGGATAAAACCCTGTTATGTACAAGTTATGGGTGGGTACCGGTTAAACCTGAAGCAAAAACGAATATTACAAAACCTGTGAGCTTTGCAGGTGATTTTATTTTTCTTGGCGGTTATATCCTGCGCTCTGAAAACGGCGGCAAAACATGGAAAGGTCCCTTTTATCCTCCAGTCTTACCGTCAGAAAAGCTTTTCAATGCTCTTGGAGAACCTCTTCCGGCATTTAACCGTGGAGCTCTCTGTGAAACACGCGACGGACGTATCTTATGGGTCGTTGCTGCTTCTGACCCGGAAACCCAAACCCGGACTGAAACTCATCTTATAATATCTGAGGATAAAGGACTGACATGGAAATATTCCTGTCCTGTTGCAAGGGATGAAAAAGCAACTTTTAATGAGACATCTGTTTATGAGACTCCGGCAGGCGATATTGTTGCATTCCTGCGCACAGCAAACCTTGAGGATCAGGCATGTATAGCCCGTTCAGGGGACGGAGGAAAAAGCTTTGAGCCATGGCAGAAAATGGGATTTCAGGGACATCCTCTCAATGCTCTCAGACTTCCTGATAAAAGGGTTCTGCTGACTTATGGTTATCGTCATAAACCCTACGGTATCAGAGCAAGAATATTGAACCCTGAATGTACTGATTATCTGACTTCCGAAGAGATTATCCTCCGTGATGACGGCGGAAACAGCGATATCGGATATACCTGGCCGGTAATGCTCGATAAAAACAGAATTCTTGTAGTTTACTATTTCAATGTCGCAGACGGAATAAGACACATAGCAGGAACGATTCTCGAAATTAAATAAAGAACAGAAAATGTTTTACATGATATCAGGGGAAAATTATCGGACACTTATACTCCTGCTGATATGCATTTTATTTAGTCAATGCAAATCAGTTCAGGACGATACCATTAAATTCGGGAATGATTTTTTCGAATATGCGGTTTCAAAGGATGGAAAGAACCTCCATTTTATCGATTTATTGTCCGGAATAGATTATCTCCGGAAAGAACCGGAGGAGTCCTGCGCTTACATTCTTAAGGGTGGAAAAAAGTATGATGCGTCCTCGGTTTCCATGTCAGGCAGCAACATGATTATTGAATTCGAAGGAACTGATGTGACCGTAAGGATCAGGATAAAAAAATTCAGTGACAGGTTTACATGGACTGTCAACAGTATAAACGGTGATCCGGAGTCATTAACTTTTCTGAATATCCCTCTTACTCTTGAAGGCATGCCCTATGAATCTTTTGCAGCCTGCGCTCTTTCAATGAACCTGTTCACCCATGTCCGGCAGTTACCGGCGTTGCAGACACACCTTTGGGCATCATGCTATTCCCGTTTCGGCTTCAAAAATGCTGAAATTACTTTAATCGGAGTTCCGCAGGAGAATATTTTACCGGCGATCCGGGATGTTATTTCAGACGCAAAAAATATTCCGTTCTCTGATAAGGGCGGTGCATGGGCCCTTCAGCAGAAAGAAGGATATGGTTCATACCTGATGAATTTCGGAACACTGACAGAAGAGACGGTGGATGAATGGATTGGAATGTGCAAAAACCTTGGCTTCAATCAGATAGACAGCCATGGAGGAGGGGAATTCTTCAGGTTCGGTGACTTTGAACTGAACCCCGGGAAATGGCCGGATGGTTGGAAATCCTTTAAACGTATTAATGAAAAGCTGCATAAGGCGGGTATATCTTCTATCTTTCATACATATGCATTTTTTATTGATAAGACATCACCTTATGTGACTCCTGTACCCAGCAAGGATCTTGGATTTTTCCGGTCATTCACACTTGCCGGACCCCTTAAAGAAAATGACAGTATAATTACTGTAAATGAATCAACCGCCGATATCACGACCACGACCGGATTTTTCATCAGGAACAGTCTTTCACTGAGAATAGGTGAGGAACTTATTTCATTCACCGGTGTAACCCGTACCCCACCGTATAAATTTACCGGATGTAAAAGAGCAATATTGGGGACAAAAGCCGGATCATTTGATAAAGGTGAAAAGATCTTTCATCTCAGGGAAATGTTCGGAAGATTTGTTCCTGGTCCGGAAACAGGGCTTTTTAACGAGATTGCCGGAAGAACGGCTGAGATAGTCAGTGATTGTGATTTTGACGGGATATACTTCGATGCCATTGACGGAAGCGATATACTTGCCGGCGATGAGAATTTCTGGTATTACGGGACCAAATTCATATTTGAAGTAGCAAAAAGGCTCAAAAGGCCGGTAGGTATGGAAATGAGCTCGATGTCACATCACTGGTGGCATTACCGTTCAAGATGGCAGGCCTGGGACAGACCGGTGCGCGGGTATAAACGTTTTATTGATATTCATTCCGCAGCAATTAAATCGACACGTCTCTTTCAATCATCTGAAATCCGTTCCAATGAAAATGAACACGGGCTCTGGCGTGGGCACTCCACTCTAATCGATAAGTATGCCGGTGCGGAAAACGGTGCCCTGATGCTCCCGCTTCACCTTGGGTGGTGGGGTAACCAGACATGGAACCCGCCACAGATAGAACCAACCTTCCCCGATGATATTGAATATCTCTGCTGCAAAATGATGGGAAACAATGCAGGATTATCCATGCTGGGAGGCGCCGATGAAAAGACTTTGGGGGAAAATCCCTTATTCCGTAAACTTACAGACATTATCAGACAGTATGAAGAGCTGCGGCATCAGAACTATTTTAATGATACAATCAAAGCAATCCTCCGGCAACCGGGTAAAGAGTTCTCTTTAATAAAGGACCAGGCTGGAAAATGGAATTTCAAGCCGGTATCTTATAAAAAACATAAGGTATCCGGGATTTCACATCCTGATTCGAAATGGACTGTAAATAATGAATTTGACGATCAGCCTGTTAAGCTCAGAATTGAGGTCCTGATGTCAGTAAAAACATACAATGATCCTTCAAATATTGTCCTTACTGATTTTGCAGTTCCTGATGAGTTTACAGTTGCCGGACATGCCGAAAGAGTTACTGCAGCCCTGAGCAGGTCGGCTGAAAAACCTGCTCCTAAAATTACCTCAGGTAAGTTCACCGGAAGTGTCGAAGTTACAGATCCGGAAGAGGGATTGTGGATTAAAATGGAAAAGAGATTTGATCCCTGGAAAGATCTGTCGGAAAACCAGGCCCTGGGTGTTTGGGTAAAAGGCGATGGTAACGGACAACTCCTGAATATAAGGCTGGAAAGTCCAGTGCACCTTTCTCATGGAGCTAATGGTGACCATTTCATAAAAATTGATTTCATAGGGTGGAAATATTTCGAACTGGTCGAAATTGAATCCTCTGAATACAGCAATTATATCTGGCCCGATTCGGGATTTTATGTTTACGATTCATACAGACATACACTTCAGTTCAATAGCATTGATAAATTGCAGATATGGTATAATAACCTTCCGGCCGGAAAGGAATCCTGCTGCCTCATCAGCGACATAAAAGCCTTACCGGTGGTTCCGTCCAGGATCGCTGATCCTTCAGTATCCGTGAACGGTCAGATGATCACATTCAAAACAGAACTTGAATCAGGAATGTACCTTGAGTTTTATTCAGCTGATAATTGTAAATTATTCGGGTCGAAAGGAGAGCTTCTGGAAGATGTGAAATATTCGGGCGCCATTCCTGTAATGAAAAAAGGGGAGAATATAATTTCTGTTTCATGCAGATGTGCACAGGAAATTAATCCAAGACTACAGGTAACAGTTATAACTGAAGGGGATCCTTTATAAAACACTCAAAACCTTTTATTATAATTTTATTTAATTTTAGTCTGAAATTTTCTTCCGGTAATAAATAAATAATAATACTTATGAAAAGACGCAGATTCATAGGCGCTTCGCTGACCGGAACGGCCGGATTGGCTATTGGAGCGTCGGGCTTGTTGTTGCAATCCTGCAAGGGTGCAAATGACAAAATTGTTCTGGCTCTGATAGGTGCAGGTAACCGCGGTCTTTCAACTCTTGTAACATGTTGCAGGGAAAATACCGGGGTTGAAGTGAAGACAATATGCGATGTCAATGATCTGAATTCTTCCCGTGCTGCAGCTGAGATTGAAAAACAGTTCGGTTACAAACCTCTGACTGTCAGGAATATGCATGAGGTGTTTGCGGACAGGGATATTGATGCTGTATACATTTCAACACCCGACCACTGGCATGCTCTGGCAACTATCCTTGCCTGTCAGGCAGGTAAGGATGTTTATGTCGAAAAGAGTCCGTCTCATTCAATTTGGGAAGGCAGAAAAATGAAAGAAGCCGCAAAGAAATACCGTCGTATCGTTCAGGTTGGATTCCAGAACAGGAGCGGTCAGTATAACTATGACGCCAGGGATTATATTCAGAGTGGTAAGCTTGGCCAGGTAGTTCATATAAGGATATATAATCTCCTTCCCGTAAGCAAATGGATACCAATGCCGGAAGAGGCCGTTCCCCAGACCCTTGTCTGGGATGCCTGGCTTGGCCCGGCACCTTACCGACCATATACCGCTGCACTGCTTAAAGGCTGGATCTATTTCTATGATTACTGTCCTGGCTTTCTTGATGATGCGGTTCATCAGTTCGATCTTACCCGCCTTGTTATGGGAGATCCCGGGCACCCGCGATCAGTTTACGGATGGGGCGGTAAGCATATCTGGAATTCTGACCAGCAGACACCGGAGCTTCAGTCAATAACTTTCGACTATGAAAAATTCACAGTTACATGTGAAAGTGGCAACGTCACGAATTATATGTCAAAGACGCCAAATGATATCAGAATGGATCCATCGCGATTTCCTGAATGGAGGACAAATGCTGACAGGATTGAGATCTATGGCACCGATGGAGTCATGTTTCTCGGACGCCAGGGAGGCGGCTGGCAGGTTTATGGCCCCAAAGAACAGATTGTGGCACAACAGGGCGGAATACATTCCGACAGGGAACACCAGATTAATTTTATTGAATGTGTCAGAAACAGGAAACAACCCAACAGCACAATTGAACAGGGTCACATGAGCGCTACCCTGGCTCATATGGCAAATATTGCACACCGTACCGGCAACAGGCAGTTGCTGTTCGATGCTGAAGAAGAAAAATTCATCGATGACGAAGAAGCAAATAAGCTTCTTAAGGACAATTATCGTGATAATTATTTGGTACCGGAAAAAGTTTAATTTGAAACAATCTGATTATGACAAGTGCAAATGATAAAGTGGTTCTGGCGCTGATTGGCGCCGGTGGCAGGGGAACACAGGTAATCCTGAGCATGCAGAAATGTGTCCCCGGTGTAGAGGTCAAATATGTTTGTGAAGTCGATGAAGAAAGGGGTGGCAGGGCTATTGATGAGCTTGAAAAGCAGCAGAATTTCAGACCGGTACGAATAGATGATATGAGGAAATCCTTTGATGATAAGGATGTTGATGCAGTCGTAATATGTACGCCCGAACACTGGCATGCACTTGCCACGGTCCGGGCATGTCAGGCCGGAAAAGATGTTTATGTCGAGAAAAATATCTCACTGACAATCCCTGAAGGAAGGAAAATGATCGAAGCGGCAGAAAAATACAAAAGGATTGTACAATGCGGATTTCAGAATCGCAGTGCTCCTTATAATTTTTCCGCACGCGACTATATTCAAAGTGGTAAACTCGGTAAGATCGTAGTTGTAAAAACTTATTGCATGCTTCCCGGTCATAAACCATGGATATATAAGGAAGATGAACCTGTGCCTGCGGGACTTGACTGGGATCAGTGGCTGGGCCCTGCTCCGTCTGTTCCCTATAATGTGAGCCGCCATAAAGGTTATAATGAATTCTGGGCTTACTCATGCGGATTGCCTCTGGCTGACTGCTGTCACGTCATCGATCTTGCCAGAATGGTACTGGGTGATCCCGACCATGCCCTGTCAGCATATTGCGCAGGTGGGAGGGTACTTTACAACGATAACAGGGACATCCCGGATAACCAGACTATTACATATGATTTCGGAGAGTTCCCGATGACTGTTGAAGCTTCAATTTACGGCGAATATATGTCAAAGGCATCTGCCGAAATAAGATATGGAAACCTTTTCCCCAACTGGCCTTTTAACAGCGACAGGATGGAGATATACGGAACAGAAGGAATGATGTACCTTGGCCGTCATGGAGCAGGCTGGCAGGTTCTGACGAATGACGCAAAAGTGGCAGCTCAGGACTATGGGTATTTTCCTGATGAGGTTCATCAGCAGGATTTTATTAAATGTATACGGACGCGGAAAGTTCCCAACTCAAATATTGAACAGGGTCATAAAAGCGCTACTCTGGTACATCTTGCCAACCTTTCCTACCGGACCGGCAAGAAGCAGCTTTATTATGACCCGGTGAATGAACGGGTAACTAATTCCGAAGAGGCAAATTCAATCTCAGCAGGAACTTACAGGAAGGGTTACGAAATGCCTGAAATAGTTTGAGAATGACCTGGTTGAACAAGAAGATTCGCAGAATACTGCTGGCTGTGTTCATATCAGGAATTGTTTTGGTTATAATCACTTCTGCAATTCTTATTTTCAGGACAAGAGGAAGAACCCTGATTCAGGTTGATATACATCAGAACAAGAAGCTGATCCATCTGTCTACTTTTGCAGAACCTCCCCAATTTGCAATCTGGCTGGAGGATCCTGTATCACATGAACTGAAAAGTATCTTTGTAACTCACAGAGTGGCAGTGGGTGACTGGGAGGGGAAAGCCAATGTTCCTGTTGCATTACCACAATGGTTCAGGCTATTCAGGGGAAACAGCAGTTCTTCCGGTTCCGGGGGATTGTCAGTTTCATCCGGGTCAGGTAAGTCTGATGACCTTGTGATAAGCGGTGCAACACCCAAGGATGACTATTTTTCAATAAGGGTTGAAGTGAAACCCGGATCGGAATGGATATGCTGGATTGAAATGAACCTTGCCGGGGATTTTAACGAGGCATTTCCTGAGTTTAACAGTCAAACTCTGACTGAAGATGAGTTCAGTAACGGACAACCGGCCCTTCTCTTCAGATCAGATGTTAAAGCCATTGAAAACGAAAACTTCACACCTGTTCTGACTTCACAAACTATATGGGATGACGGGTCTGTAAGTGTAGAACCTGTGAGCAGTGGTGTCACGACAGCCAGGGCGGTGTTTGATACAATTACTCTATCTGTTATCAGACCTAAACCCAGGCTGATTGATAAATACAAGATCAGAGATCCTGAATAATAATCTAAAACAATTCTCAATATGGACAAAATGAAAAATAGGACATCACGCAGAAAATTCCTGCAGCAGACAGGAATAGCAACAGCCGGAATGGCATTCAGCTTAAAAGGACTTAATGCCGCTAACTATAACAGGATAGCCGGGGCAAATGAGAAGGTACGTGTCGGATTTATAGGAGTGGGAAACCGTGGCAGCCAGATGCTTTCAACATTTATGAGCATGAAGGATTGTGAGGTTGCTGCTCTGTGTGATATTTATGAGCCTTACATAACACGTGACCATTCGAAAGTTGAACCCCGCTACATAAGAGATATGCCTGGCCAGATCCCGCTGATGGGAGAGGAGTTCCCCGGTAAAGTGGAGAGATATGCTGATTACAGAAAGCTGCTTGAAAATAAAAGCGTCGATGCAGTCTGTATTGCAACTCCCGATCACTGGCATGCTCTCCAGACAATACATTCGATAGAAGCAGGAAAGGATGTTTATATCGAAAAACCATTTTCAAAAACTGTCAGGGAGGGGCGTGCAATGGTTAATGCGGCTGCAAACAGCAGGCAGGTTGTTACAGTAGGTCTGAACAGGAGAGGAGCTTCTACATTTCTGCAGCTTGCAAAAGACATACCTGCCGGTAAAATCGGAAAAGTTACATTTGTTACTGCATGCCATGTGAGTAACATGTATCCTTCCGGAATAGGCAAAATGAAACCGGAAGATCCTCCTGCAGATTTCAACTGGGATGCATGGCTCGGTCCGAGACAATTCCGGCCATATCAGTATAATATTGCTCCGTATAAGTTCAGGTGGTGGGAAGATTATGCAAATCAGATAAGCAATAACGGCGTTCACTACCTTGATCTTATCCGCTGGCTTATCAATGAAGTTGCACCTGTATCTGTTACCGCTACAGGAGGTAATTATGCCGTTGATGATGACCGGACAATACCCGATACCCTTCAGGCCACTTTTGAGTTCGGATCAGGGATAATTGTTACGATAAACATTGTAGAAACAAGCTCAGGCAGCTTCATACCATACGGATTCCTTGAAATGAGAGGTACTAAAGGAACACTTCTGACGAATGAAAATGATTATAAGATAGTACCTGCAACTCCGGGACAGTTCCAGACCTGGAAAAGTCTTGTTGATGCTGAAACGGTCAATATGATGACTGACGACAAGGTTTATCTGTCCGACGGCAGGTATCGTAACAGTACTTCCAATCTTGTGCGGAATTTCCTCGATTGTATCAAATCACGACAGAAGGATACTTACTGTACTCCTGAAGAAGGGCATCGCTCAACATGCCTTGCTCATCTGGCAACTATTGCGCTTATTACAAAGCAAAGACTGGAATGGGATAGTAAAAATGAGGTGTTTACCAATAGTGAAAAGGCAAACCAGTTGCTTGAATATGAGTACAGAAAGCCATATCATCTTTAATTGATTTAAGAAGTACAGATCATGAATTTAAAAACTTACTGCGGATTATTCACCGTACCGTTTTTCTTATTTCTCATTTCGGGCCTTCTTTCGGGTCAGGTTCAGGAAAAAACATTTGAACAGATGGAAGCTGAGCGTACGGATCTTTATGCCACCCAGCTCGAAAATTATCTGCGGATGTATCTGGTGGATCAGTATGATGAGCGGGCATCAAAATTCTGGAATCGCGATTACAGCAGTCAGGATGCTTTCATAAGAAGCGTCGCTCCGAACAGAGAAAGGTGGAGGTCGGTTGTTGTAAAACCACCTGTTCTGACCAGGACGGGTTCCCTTGTTAAAAAGCCATATACAGTGGAGGGGATAAAGGGTGAATGGATTGAACTGCCACTTGGTCCGGTTACTGCACAGGCATTTTTAGCTTTTCCGGAAGTACTCGACAGCAACAAACCATTACCTCTTGTAATAGCTCAGCATGGCATTGGAAGCACACCTGAATCAACTTTTAAAGGAGGAGGTTATAATACTTATGCAAAAGCACTTCTGAAAGCAGGATTCGTTGTACTGGCACCGATGAACCTCAGATCGATTGAAAGACGGGGTCGCATTGAAAGATTATGCAGATTAGCCGATATCAGTCTTCCGGGAATTGAGCTTGCACGCTTGCAGAATCTTCTTGATGTCGTCCTTGAAGATCCCCGGATTGATGAGGAAAGGGTAGGCATGTGGGGTCTTTCACTGGGCGGTATGGCTACTATGTTCTGGATGCCACTGGAACCACGGATCAAGGCCGGCATCGTATCTGCCTGGTTCAACCACCGTCGCAATAAAATGGTCATACCTGATAAGAGATACTCATGCTTTCTGGAAACAACTGAGGAGCATGCCTTCTTTTCAGGCTGGCTCACCGAATTTACCGATCATGATGTTGTTTCTCTGATATGTCCGAGACCGTTGCTGATCCATCACGGGAAAGCCGACAGGATAGCCTGGTGGCCTCAGGTGCTTGAAGAAATCAATATCGCTAAAACACATTATGAGAAGCTTAACATCCCGGAGAGGATAGGGATTGAGATCCACGAAGGAGGTCATGACGCTATGGTTGAAAGTGGCGTCAGTTTTCTGGTAAAGTGGTTAGGTCCTGATCAGAAGAACTGATCACCTCTTCCCTTGCCCTGCCATTAAAGTACAGGATCGTTCCGAGTATGGGTATTAACGGGTAAAACAAAGCACTTGCCAGAGCAGAAAGGGTTATATATACAGGATTTCGCATGTAATCCATTGTGCTCATCAATTCTTCCGGATTAGTCAGGTTTTTCATTATGCCTCCTGTGAAGGGAATTGTGATGATCGCATTCAGTATAAAGGATGTTATCAGCATAATAACAAGCAATACCGCCACCCAGCCTATGTTTGCCCAGAATCGCCTGTGAGCCAGTCTGAAAGTACGACTGATAGCATTTGCAATGTCGGGTCCCTCAACCATCAGAACAGGTGTGAAGAACAGAAACAGTGTCATAATGTAAATCATGGAGAATACAACACCAATCACAAGGAGCATTAGTCCGAAGATCATGGCTACTGACGCAAAGACAGAGAAGAGAACCATTATTATGAGCAGGAGAATATAATATCTCAATGACTTATAAAGTGATACTATAATGGTTACATTGCTGTCAACAGGATTGAAAATGACATAATAGTAAAGTATTGTGGTACAGAGCAGGCTGACAAGGGAAATTGCGACCATCGGCCAGATCATCTCACGAAGCTTACCCATCATTTCCTCAGGATCGGTTATCTTCAGGATATCATAGAAATCGAACATCTGTGTAAGGAAATGGATCCCGATCGAAATAACAAAGGAAGTAAACACCAATACAAAGAATTTTTTCCTGTAAAACTTCCATAATGAACTCATTGCACTATCAAGATCATGTTTCCTGTATAATGGATGGCTGCTGAATTGATTCATATTTTTAAATTAATTTTTACCAGATCTGCCTTATAATCGTTTATTTAACTTCCAACTCCTTAAACTTTAGGCACTTTAGGCACTTTAGGCACTTTAGGCACTTTAGTGCACTTGCATCACTTCCCCTTCCTCCATTCCCTGAGCACGTTAG
>Ga0116155_10000889_pt1 | contig 22708 bp, 20 predicted proteins | sample AD_UKC032_MetaG_FD_89890 | JGI IMG/M metagenome (GOLD analysis project Ga0116155, IMG submission 89890) | Active sludge microbial communities of municipal wastewater-treating anaerobic digesters from USA - AD_UKC032_MetaG | ecosystem: Engineered > Bioreactor > Anaerobic > Digestate | place: USA...
AATTAATTTTGTAAAAGAATATGACAATTTGCCAAAGCTGGAATGTTATGCAGGGCAAATGAACCAGGTATTTATGAATATACTTGATAATGCCGCTCAGGCTATAAAAGAAACCGGCAATGTATATATAAGAACAAAACTTAAAAATAATGAAATAGTTATAGAGTTTGAAGATACCGGAGAGGGAATCGAACAGGAGATATTAAATAAAATATATGACCCATTCTTCACCACAAAGCCTGTTGGCTCAGGAAGCGGACTGGGGCTGGCAATTACATATAAAATAATTAAAAGTCATAATGGTAAAATTGTAGTAGAAAGCGCAGTTGGCAAAGGAACTAAATTCACATTAAGTTTCCCGCTTAACTGGCAGCAAATGGAAGAAAAAAATGACGCTGAAAAAGAAGAGGTTATTTAAAATAAATACTTATGAATAATAAATATACAATACTTGTTGTTGATGACGAAAAAGACAATTTACAACTTTTTATGAGAACCCTGCGAAAAGATTACAATGTTTTATTTGCAAACAGGGGATTAGAAGGTCTTGAAATACTTAAAAACAATGAAGTTGACATGATTATTTCAGATCATAAAATGCCTGAAATGGAAGGAACAGAGTTTCTGAAAAAAGCTTATGAAATAAAGCCTGAATCTGTAAGAATGCTTGTTACAGCTTTTGCGGATTCAGAAATATTAAGAGAAGCTATAAATGCGGGAAAAGTGCAAAGATATCTGAAAAAACCCTGGACTCCGAATGATTTATTAAATGTGGTAGAAGCATGTTTTGAAGTTTATCAGTTAAATATTGATAATCAAAAATTAGCGGAGGATTTAAAAAATCTGTTTTCAGGCACAATTTCAGCGATTATGGAAGCTTTAGACGCCAAAGACCCTTTCACTTCCGGCAGAAGTAAGCGGGTAACTTTTTATGCTTTAAAAATAGGGGAAGCTTACGGCTTATCAGATGAACGATTAAGCGAACTTGAAATTGCCGGATTGCTTCATGATATCGGAATGATTGGAGTTCCTGTGAACGTTATAACCAAGCCGGGCAATCTTACCGATGAAGAATACGAGCTTATAAAAAGCCATACTATAATGGCAATGAAAATTCTTGTTGAAATAAAACAGCTTAATCATGTTGTTAAAATTGTAGGATGTCATCATGAACATTATAATGGCGAAGGCTACCCGTATGGACTTAAAGGCGAAGAAATCCCTGTGGAATCCCAGATAATAGCGATAGCTGACGCTTATGACGGATTAACTTCAGAAAGGGCTTATAGAAAAAGTTTAGCGCATGAAGAAGCTGTAAGAAAAATCAAATCAGCCGCCGGCTCTCAATTTAATCCTACGGTAATAGAAGCTTTTTCCAAAGCAATTGATAAAGCAAAAGAAGAAATTATTAATTTTGATTTTAAAAATCTTGATATTTCCAATAATATTGATGATTCGATAGAAATTAAAGTTGATCTTAGTGATTTATCTGATACAAAATTTCCTGAATAAATAACACTAATTTTCAAGATCATTCTGAATCTAAAAGCCGTCATTCCGAGCCCCAAAGCCGTCATCCTGAGCGAAGCGAAGGATCTCATGGAATGAATGCGTCATGTTGAGCGAAGCGAAACATCTCATTGCATAAATACAACAAGATTCTTCGGGCTAAAGCCCTCAGAATGACGAAATTGCAAAGCCTCAGAATGAAGAACCCTCATAATTAAATAATCACTGCATTAGTGTATTGACCGTTTAATTTTCAAGGTCATCCTGAGCGTAAAAACTGTCATCCTGAGCGAAGCGAAGGATCCCATGTCATTAATACAACAAGATTCTTCGGGCAAAGCCCTCAGAATGACGAACCTTCATAATTAAACGGTCAATGTATTAGTATATTAAAGCTGATTATCAAACAATCGGGGATTAATTTCCTTATTAAATTTATAAGAAGATATTACTTTTGAATGCCTTATTAAATCTGCGACTTCTTCAGAAATTAATCTTTGGTCGTTTTTTATTAAATTTAAATTCTCATCTTCAAGACTTTGTATTTTTTGCCATATTTCCTTGTATTCAAAGTTTTTTAAATCCGAAAAATCCTCTTTTGAAACCTGTTTAAGCATTTTTAAATTCTCTATCAAAGAATTTTTTTCGTTCATCAATTTTTCAACTTTTGCCTGAAAGTCAACAAAACCGTCGTCATCAGTTATTTTATTTATATTGTCCGCTTGAAAAAACGCATTTATTTCAATATTAATTTGCAGTAATTTTTCTGTATAAACTTTAAACTTTTCCTGCATAAATTAACCCACAAAACCATGCTTTATTTCTTCTTCTTCCTCTTCTTCGTCATCATCGTTATCGTCATTTTCTTCATCGGAAGATTCATCGCTATAGCTATCTGAGCGCTTGTCATATTTTTCTTTGTTTGCTATTTTTATTGCTTCTTCCCAGGTTTGTTTTAACTCTTTAAGGTGATGCAAAACTTCTTCTATCATTGCGGGATTTTTATGAATATTTGCCTGAACCAGTCTAAAATGCAAATACTCATATAAACTGTATAAATTTTTAGCGACATCACCGCCGATTTCTATATCAAGAGTGTTCATAAATTCTGTGATTATATTTTGAGCCGATATATTATTATTATGGCTCTCCTGAATATTCTTTTCCTGCATAGCTTTTAGCGATTTATTCAAGAATTGGATCGCTCCATCATAGAGCATAATTAAAATTGCTTCAGGCGATGCTGTTTGTACTTGTGTCTGCTGATATTGCTTTAAGTAAGGATTCATTTTTCAACCTTTTTATACTCTTCCGAGAACGATTTTTTCTACATACTTTAAAATAATATATATTAATCATTTTCGCTTTATTTTTAAAAAATTCACTCATGCAAAAAAATTAGTTTTTTAAATTTTTCTGTCGACTAAAATTCCTGAAAAAGCTTTGGTTTTTGATAAAAGATTTATAAGGTCTTCAGGTGAAACGGATTCTACGATATTACCCGTAGAAATATCTATCATTTCAACCATTTCGGTGGAAGAATTAAATTTTACATTAAATTTTTTAGTATTTTGCAAAAATTTTTGTGTTTTTTCTGAATCATCCTCTTCTTCAGAATCGCTTTCGTCAGAATCTCTGCCTTCAAGGTCTCTTTCCTGATCGTCGTCATTTTCGCCGTCAGCTTTGGTTTTAGCAGATTTATTCGCCTCTTTTATCATTTTTTGAGCTTCTGCTTTTGAAGCCGCTTCCGCCTGAATATTAACTTCCGTGGGGTTTACCTGTTGAAAGCCTAAATTTTGTGATGATACCCCATCAATTGGCATTTTATTCTCCTAATTCCTTTTAAATTGTTATATTATCCGGGCAGACTTAACATTGCCAAAATTAAATCTTTGTTAAAATGCATTATTTGCATTTTATAACTTTTTTCAGGATTTTCTTTTATCTCTTTTGTTACCTGATTTTTTAAAGTTTCAGCTTGTTGCTCCTGTGTTTCGGCTGAATCTTCAGTTTCATTTAAATTTAATTTTACCAAACTGTTGACTTCATTATACAGCTTTTGTTGAAGAGCCGCCAGTTGTTGTTGTTGTTCATTTACTTGAGCTCTTAATTCATTTATTTTTCGTGTAGATTCTTCATTTTGCTCAGACTGCTCAGAAGAATTTGTTTCTGGCGAAGCAATTTGTTCAATAATTTGCTCAAATTCTTTAAGACCTTCCTGAGTTAATTCAGAATTTTGCTCCTGATCCCGGGTTTTTTCAATACGTTCAAGGCTTGAATCTATTTCACTCAAAGCCTGATTTTTAATTTCAAGAGAAACAAAGTCCTGCTGAAGTTGTTCAATCCGATTTGTGGTATTGTCGGATTTTTTTTCAAACATATCATTAATTTCAGACCCGGAATTTTCCAGCTCTGAAATCTCAATATTCTTTTCTTTTTTGTCTAATGACCCTGATTTGATAAATTCGGATTTAAGGGTTTCAATTGCTCCCAAAATACCGATATCATCCCTGCCTATCGACATTTTTAACTCTCCACATTAAGTTGTCCTAACTTACAAGTTGAACAGTAAAGTATCATCATTAAATGATAAATGAAAAATGCATATATACAAATATACAAGTTATTTATACCCTAATTTTGCCTTTTATAAACACAAAAAGCATTTTTAGCTCATATATTTTTACATAAATTAACAATTGATTTGTACAGTAACTGCTCAGGTGTCATTGCGAGGAGGCTAAAACAAGGATTTATCCTTGTTTTAGCCGACGTGGCAATCTTTCAAATGTTGCTTGTATGCTATGAGCCTTTGGCTCATTTAGATAGATTCCCACGTCGGGCAAGATAAAAATGACCTGCTTTTTACTGTTTTATAAGTCTTGCCCTCCTCGGAATGACATGCGAGGAGAACCTAAGTAGTTACTTTGTACAAAAGAAGGAAGTAAAACTTTTTATTTTTTCCTTACCTATTGCGATGCAACTACTTTATTTGTTCTTTTAATAAAATTATCAAATAATCCGTTTTCATTTGAAGCAAGATAACTTAATTTAACTTGTGGAGCGGGTTTGTAATTATTCATTGCGGAAGATTCTTTAGCATTATTGACTTGTGGCTGTTCTTTTCCTGCTTTATTAATTATATATTTGTTAATCAGAAGAGGTACGCCAATTCCCAGGGCAAACATTGAATACATAAGCCCTGCAAGCATTGATCCATTATGAACAGCGGCTTTTAAAAGTTTGTCAGAATCGCTCATTGTTTTCGTTAAAGCTTGTCTTTCGCCAATAGTTTTTAAAGACACATTCTCAAACCAGTTTTTAACCGTTTTCAATGGGTTTTTATCTTTTATAACTCCTTTTACATTTACCAGGCTTGGGTCAAGCAAATGAGCGGCTCCTTTTGCCACAATTCCTCCAAGCACAAGCCAGTTAAGAAATCCCGTATAATCCCTTGCAATGCTGACATTAAGCTCGGTATTATCCTGAGCCGCCCAGAATCTTCCGATTAAGACACTTGAATAAATCGTTTTTATCATATCCATATGAGCTAAACCCTGTTTAAGTTCGAGTTTTTCAGCAAAATTTTTCAAGCCTCCTTTGCTAAAAAGTCCGTTTTTAGAAAAAGCGCCTATGGAAGTGAGCATAAGGGCAGCCATTCCCGCTGTTGCAATAATTTTTTTCTTTGTTAAATCTTCTTTTTTCTTTGGTTTTTCTTTTTCAGAAGTGTCTGTTTTATTATTTTCTTCTTTGCCAAAATCCTTATAGCCCGCAAATCCTTCTTTTCCTGTTATTTTCTTTGTAAGCGCAAGGTTAATGAACTGCAAAGAAGACGCTAAAGCTATAGCTGATCCTATCGCAACCGCTGTTTTCTTTTTGGCAAAGCGGGATAAGTCGTCAATAACTCCTTTAACTTGTTCAGGCGGGTTACTGATAAATATTTTACTGCCAACGTCAACCGTATCTTTAATTAACAGATGAACAGTAGTGTTAATCCGCTTGTCCATTTTAACGCATAGGGAATCTTCCGCGCCTGTTATTTCTGTAAAGGTTTTCGCCGCTAATTTAAGTTTCTCTGAAAACTCTTTATCTTTCATATTTTTTCTGTTTAAAACAAGGTCGGCAAGATTTTCAGAGAATTTTGCCAAATTATCTCCCATAATGCTCTTCGTATCTTTGCCAACAAGCCCTTCCGTATTTTTAAACACATTTTGTATATAGCCGGTAATAATTGATTTTTGAGGATTAGCAACAGAAAATTTTTCTCCTTTTGCTTCTTCTGCTTTACTCCATGCTTTATAAAGAGCGTTCATTGTGGGGCTATTAGCGTTTAAGCCCTGATATCCTTTGGATTTCATCATTAAGTATCCGATAAGCCCGGGTAAAAACGGATTGGGGATTAGCGGCACAGCTTCTCTAAAAAGAGTTTGACATCCGTAAATAGGATTTTGTTCCATATCTATGGTCGTTCTTGGAATTATCATAGTCGCAAAATCTAGTCCGACTATTTCTGCTACAGGATTTTTTCTAAGAAATTCAAAACCGGCAGTAAGCTTTTCAGAGCCTAAAGTCTTGACAAGAAATCCGTTTTTAAACGGGATTTGTTCTTTATTATGTCTATTTGCCGTTAAATTCCCTATCAATTTTGTCTTTCCCTGCTAATGTTTAAAATGCTTACGATCAATAAAAATTTAGGTCTGCTTTCTTTAGTTTGCAGACCTTTTAACTATTTCTTTTTAGTTTTAAATGTTAAATAGACTGGCAAACTTAAAGTTCAAGCTCTGTTTCGCCTGCGCTTGAGATCTTTTATAATTATGTTTGTTTTGAAAAAAAGTTTGCATTTGATTTCCGGTAATCCTTAAAATAAACCCAACAAGTGTATTTTTTACAATTATAACTTTTTTAAGTTATCCTATTTATTAATAACCTGTCAATTATAAAAATTGACAAGACTAAACATAAATTATTATGATATGTTGATATCACTGGCTAATAGCGTTATAACTCTTCTTAAACTATCGTAACGTTTCCAATATGCAATAGTACATTGACCGTTTAATTTTCAAGGTCATCCTGAGCGAAGCGAAGGATCTCATTGAATGAATACAACAGGATTCTTCGAGCTAAAGCCCTCAGAATGACGAACCCTCATATAATGGGCGCCTCTAAAAACAAAAGAATTTATGCGACATTGAAATTTTTTCAGGTATATTATTAATAAACTTGAATTGCTAATTAATTTTTTTAATCGTCATTCTGAGGGTTAAAACCCTCAGAATCGCCTGATTTTGGTAAATTTATAGTTGGAGTTGAAAAAAATGCGCCCAAAATTTAAAATTTTAATAACCGCAACAGAAGCGGTTCCCTATGCAAAAACAGGAGGACTCGCAGACGTTACAGGAGTTTTGCCTAAATATTTAAAACAACTCGGGCATGATGTAAGACTTGTAATCCCGAGATATTATGAAATTGATAAGGTAAAATATGGACTGAAAGAAGTACAGGGAGCGTTAGGCGTTCCAATGGGAGTTCTTGGAGAAGAATGGTGCGGAGTCTTTGAAGGAAAAATTCCGGAAACGGATGTTCCGGTTTATTTCATTGAACATGAAAGATATTTTGGTCGAAAAAACCTTTATAATGACGATAACGGACAAGGTTATATGGATAATGACAACCGTTTTGCGTTTTTTTCAAAAGCATGCCTTCAACTTTGCAAAAAACTTGATTTTTATCCTGATATAATTCACGCAAATGACTGGCAAACTGCGGCTATTCCGATTTTATTAAACACAACTTATAAACATGACGCTCTTGGCAAAGCGGCAAGCATATTAACAATCCATAATATACAGCATCAGGGCAGTTTTTATGAAGGGTTAATGGACGTGCTTGGAATTGGATGGGAACATTTTAATTTTCTGGAGCTGGAATTTAATAATCAGGTAAACCTTTTAAAAGGCGGTATCTTGCATTCAACCCTTATCACAACGGTAAGCGACGGTTACGCAAAAGAGATTCAAAGTCCTGAATACGCATGGGGACTTGAGGGAGTCGTAAAGGAAAGAGCAGGAAGTTTATACGGCATTTTAAACGGCTGCGATTATTCAGAATGGAACCCTGAAACAGATAAATATATAGTTAAAAATTATTCTGAAAACGATCTTTCCGGCAAACTGGAATGTAAAAGGGACTTGCAGAAAACGTTTGGATTGCCGGTAAGAGATGATATACCGGTATTCGGCATTGTTTCAAGACTTGTTAAACAAAAAGGCGTAGATATTTTATCAGAAGCCTTGTACAGTTTATTTGACCTTGATGCCCAGTTTATACTTCTTGGCACAGGAGAAGTATGGTCGCATTTCTATTTTGGCGGCGCTCCAAAGTTTTTCCCCGACAAAATCGGTGTTCATATAGGATTTAACAATGAACTTGCCCATAAAATAGAGGCTGGTTCTGATTTTTTCATTATGCCTTCAAGGTTTGAACCCTGCGGGCTTAATCAGATGTATAGCCTGCGGTATGGAACATTACCCGTGGTTAGGGCTACCGGCGGATTGAACGATACGGTAGACAATTTTAACGAGCAAGAAATGACGGGTACAGGATTTAAATTTTATGATCCCGCCGCTAATGCTCTTTTTAACACTATAGGCTGGTCTGTATACACTTATTACAACAATAAACCGGCAATGAAAAAGCTTATTGCAAACGCAATGCAAAAGCGTTTTACCTGGGAAAATTCAGCCAAAAAATATGAGGATGTTTATTATTTAGCGGTAAGAAGAAGACAAAATATTTATATAAGCAGTTAAGTATACCAATCTAAATAAGTTTTTGTTAATTTGTTAAAAAGCCAATTAAGGATTTACAAAAATCATCTTTTTCATTTGCCGATTTTTTTAATGATTGGTATAATTAGCAATTTTATATATTTAGCTTCATTTAAAATTTAGTATTAAATAAATATTTAAAGGAAAAAATAATGCAAACTACTTTTTATGGAACAAATTTTTCAAATCAAAATTTTCATAGAAAAACAATAAACTTTGGACAAATTAAATCATATAGTGTTAGAGAAAATAAAGAAAAAGAAAAAGATAAAAAAGAATCAATAATTAAACAAATAGGAGTGCCCCTTTCTTTAATCGCAAACCTTGGGCTTGGAATTAACAGTTGTAATCAACAGCAACAAATAAATAATTTACAAACGAATATAAACGAATCAAAACAGTTAATTAACAATAATGCGCAATTTGCAAAAAACCTTGAGTCCTCGTCATTGAATCAAATTGCCAGAACTATAAGCGAAATAGGTCCTTCTACAGTGGGAATTGCTAATTTAGAAATTAATGAAAGCGGCGCCAGTAGTTATTCTGAGGGTTCCGGAATAATTGTTAAAGAGAAAACAACCGGAGATTTATTGGTAATAACTAATCAGCATGTTATAGAAACATCTTCCGCAAAAGATAAAAAAAAGAACAAATCCGATTTAATTATATATTTTTATAATGAAAAAAATGCCGCTGTAGATGAAACTGCTTGCGCTGAAGTGGTTGTTGCAGACAAAGATTATGATTTGGCGGTATTACGAATTTCTTCTGACAAAAAAATACCTGATTTTGTCAAACCTTTGACAAAATTCAGAAATCCTGCCGAAAAAGATTTTAAACGCGGAGAATTTACAATTGCAATGGGTTCGCCCAATTTTGTTAAAAATACTGCCACTATGGGAATAATAAGCAATAAAAATATCCTGCTTGATGAAATCCCAAAAATCAATTTTATTCAAACAGATGCGGCAATAAATCCGGGAAATTCCGGCGGACCGCTTGTTGATCAAAATGGTTATTTAATCGGAATAAATAATAGGATTCTGAAAGATGCGCAAGGTATGAATTTAGCAATTTCTATTGAGAGTATTGCGAAATTTTTGAAGGAAAATAATATTCAACTTGAAGGAATTATGCCAATTCAAAGAAGCGCGCTAAACCAATCAACACGAATTGCTAATTAATTTTTTTTAATCGTCATTCTGAGGGCTTTAGCCCGAAGAATCTTGTTGTATTCATGCAATGATATCCTTCGCTCCGCTCAGGATGACGATTTCGGTTAATTCGCGACTCAAGTTACTATAAAATTAAAAAGTCTAAAATGCCGTTAATTACTGTTAAAGGATGAACAGGACAGCCTGGAATATATAAGTCTATCTTGTATTTTTCAATAAATTCCCTGTTTAATGCGTCTGAATTCCCAAATACCCCGCCGCTTATTGCGCATGCTCCGGTTAGTATTATAATTTTAGGGTCAGGTACGCTTAAATAAGCGTCTTCAACAGCAAATGCCATATTTTGAGTGATTGGTCCGGTTATAAGAATGCCGTCAGCGTGTCGTGGAGAAGCTACAAACTCAATCCCGAATCTACCCATGTCAAAGTTAACATTTGAACAGGCGTTTAATTCCATCTCACAGCCGTTACATCCGCCTGCTGATACCTGCCTAAGCTTTAAAGACCTGCCAAACAGTTTTTTTATCTGCTTAGACGCTTTTATTGCATCAGTTCTATAATTATTTTCATTGATTTCAGAATTAACGATTAAATGTTCTCTTGAACTTGAAGCAATTTTATGAAAATTAGTGAATTTAATGACATTTTCAGGACAAATTCTTTCACAATCGCCGCAGAATGTACATTTGCCCATATCAATTGAAAGATTTTCGTTTATAGCGGCAGTTGGGCAAGCTGAAATACATTTGCCGCAATTGATGCAATTTTCTTTGTTTATCAAAGGCAAACCTCTAAATTGCTCGTTTATTACGGCTTTTTTTATATCGGGTATTGCCTGATAACCTTGATGTATTCTTGTTTTTAATGCTTTAAACATACTCTATCCCTTTATAAATCATTTCCGCAGTAAGATAAATTGAAACTTTTGTTGATTAGCGGGAAGTTAGAGATTCCGTTATCTCTTACGGCAAGCGCCAAGCCGTACCAATTGTTAAAAGACGGGTCTTTTATTTTATATTTTGAAATATTGCCTGATTCATCAGTTAAAACAGTATGTACAACTTCTCCTCGCCATCCTTCTGTCATTGAAACAACTATAGAATTTGATTTTAACTTATGTTGAAAAGCTGATAACAATTGATTGTCTTTGCATACAGATAATTTTTTGAGCAAATCCCTGATTATTTCAGCTGATTGCATAATTTCCATGTATCTTATATAAGCCCTCGCATATACATCACCGGTTTTCATTGTAATTATTTCAGTATTTCTGTTTTTATACTCGCCCCACGGGTGATTAGTCCGTATATCAATAGAAATGCCGGATGCGCGGGCGGACATGCCTGCCAATCCGATTTCAAGGGCTGTTTCTTTGCTTAAAACGCCCGTCTTTTCAAGTCTTGACAGGACGCTGGAGGAAGAAAATAAAGTTTCGCCAATTATTTTTACGGATTTAAGAATTGTATCAAGCATTTTAGAAATTCTATCCGATAAATTTTCATCTATATCAAAAGCGACACCTCCTTCCCTGACTAAACCCCTGCCGTATCTGCTTCCGCAGATTTCCAACAAGGTGTTAATCACTAGAGTTCTTGTTGCTCCAAAAATTGAATTCCCCATTAAATATGCGATATCATTTGAAATTGCTCCTAAATCCCCTATATGAACGGCGATTCTTTCCATTTCCAGCGCAACAGCTCTTATTAATTCGGCTCTTTCGGATATTTGGATGTTCATTAATGCTTCTACAGCGTTGCAATAAGCGATTGAATGCCCTATAACCGTATCTCCCGCAATTGATTCGGCAAGATGCATTAACGGTTTATTTTTCTGCAAAAATAAATCCTCAATGTTTTTGTGCTGATATCCAAGCTGTATTTCAAGGTGGTAAACATTTTCGCCGTTGCACATAAACCTGAAATGCCCAGGCTCAATAACTCCGGCGTGAATTGGTCCAACCGCAACTTCATGGACATCCTCGCCTTCCATTTTGAAGAAAGGATAATTTTCAATTTTTTGAGTTTTATCAAATCTGTTTTGGCTATATCTAACGGGCTTTAACCAGGGATGATCAGAGGATTCTACCCCAAATTCCTCGAAAAACTCCCTTTCAAAGGCATGAAAAGCTGGTATTTCATTGGTTATAGATGGATAAGAATTGATTTTGCTTATTATAGCTGATGAAATAAGCAAACAGGAATTCTTGTCATCTGCCAAAATTACATATAACCTGATTAACGAAGCCTCTTTAGCTCCAAAAAATCCGATAACTCTTTTGCCTTCCTTACTTTCCAGAATTATTTCCTGCCGAAGATTCCGCAAATCCAGCAAGGGAATATCATTTAAGTCAAGAACCTTATTATTTTGTGTTTTTATCCATTTCATTACTGACATCCTATTACAGCATTATTTAACAGGTTATAAATGAATGACGGCGTATATATTCCAACAATTGCAGCGCCTGTAAGAAAGACAGCTTGCGGAATATACATAAATTTATATAAATAGCCGCTTTCTGTTTGACGATTAGCTTCTTCAGCCTCACTAAATGTCATTGTTATGACTGATCTGCCGATTCCAAAGAGGATTATCAAGAGCAATAAAAGAAATACGCTTGCAAAAACGATTTGATTATTTGAAAACAGTTCTTTTAAAAGCAAAAATTTGCTTAAAAACAACGGAGATGGAGGTAATCCCGAAATTCCCACAAAACAGGCAATCCACAACCAGCCTGTGAGCCTGTCTTTTTTTAGGAGTCCGCTTATTTTATTGATTTTTTTTGTTTCAAAAAGGGTTAAAATGTTTCCTGCTGTTAAAAAAAACGATGATTTAATTAATGAATGAGCAAATAGTTGGAGCATAGCCGCATAAATACCGACGGGTCCTAGTGTAATGCCTATTGCGGCTATTCCCATATTCTCAATCGATGAATAAGCCAGCATTCTTTTATAATTATTGCTGTTAAACACAAATATGGCTGTAATAGATATGGACATTATTCCCATAATCGTCAGTAGAGTATTTGCAAAGCCTGATAATCCGCTTAAATCCATTAATTTATAGTATCTAAGCAAAACCAGAAACGCTGAATTGAGCAATGTTGCGGATAATAACGCTGAAACAGGCGAAGGAGCTTCTGAGTGAGCGTCAGGCAGCCAGGAATGAACCGGAGCAAGTCCTACTTTTGTTCCAAAACCTGTTAATATAAAAATAAAAGATAATTTAAGCCAGAATGGGATTATTTTGCCGGCATTTATATATAATTCGTCGAAGAAAAGCGAATTAACCTGTTCCGAAGCTATTAAAAGAAGAATTATTCCCACAAACGCAAGTGAAATTCCTATTGAACAGATAAATACATATTTCCAAACAGCTTCCAGAGATTGTTTTGTATTTGGCAAATATATTAAATACGCGCTAGCAAGTGTTGTTGCTTCGATAAATACCCATGATAGCCCTAAATGATTACTTAAAATAGCTCCTGTCATAGAAAAAATAAACAATATTATACCGATTGAGTATTTTTTGTGTTGACTTACTACTAAATTCAAGCTTTTAACAAAACTATGATTATATAAAGCTACTCCCGCAAAAACAACAGCTAAAATTAAAAGAAATAAAATATTTAAAGAATCAACTTTAAAATAATTATTAAAGACACTCCCCGAAGAATTCGGGTTGAAATACAGGAATATAGCGGCTAACAGGAATATAACAGAATATAAAATAACCAGTAAATTATTTAATGTTCTTGATTTCATTAAAAACAAAATAATACTAAAAATTACCGGTAATATTAAAATAATGTCAGTCATCGCAGCCACAATCCTTTAGATTACATAATGTACAGGAACTTGTATCGTGAAAAACCGTATTGATCTTGCCTATAAGCAACCCAAGTATAAAGACGGCTATAAATACGTCTAAAAGGACTCCCAGGTTTACGATTAACGGCATTTCATCAGCTATAGCAAGTGAAAAAAGGAATATACCGTTTTCAAGCATTGCAAAACCTATAACATGGGTTAAAAGCTTCTTTTTGGTTGTTATAAAAAATAAACTTGTTAAAATCGCTGAAAACGACACGCCAAAAAACAAAGGGGTCATATTTACAGAAAAAGGAGCGTAATAATTTGAGATCGTAATTCCTGAAAAAAGAATAAAACTTGAGATTACAAGCGAATAAAAGTTCGGGATATAAGGCTCTGTTTCTCTATCCACGCTATTTTTCAGCAATATTTTGTTCAAGAGAGAAGGTATAAAAAGCGCTTTAATAATCAGGGTTTCAAAAATAAGAAACAGATAGCTTAAACTCAAACTTGCTTTATGCGAAAAAAGAATGATAAGAAAGAGAATGACGCCCTGCAAGGACAGAATATTTATTATTGTTTTAATTCGGCTCTTAATCGACATTAAAAGCCCTGTTAAACCGAATAAAAGTATCAAAGTATCTATCATTTTATTACCCCCACAGGACTTTCGTATATTGCTATCATCGTTAAAGCAAGTATTAGCAAGGAAACAGAACTCATTAGAAATATAAATTCAAATAGACGCGTCATTCTATATCTTGCTGTTCCTGATTCAATTGTTCCGATTAGTATTGCAAGGAATAAAACGATTCCTGTAAAGCATATAGAGGCATTTAGCAATGTTGCGCCTGCTGGAATCATTAAATTTGCGATTAATGATGAAAATAAAATCATTTTTAATGAATTTGCGTAGTTAATTAAAGCTAAGTCAGGACCGGAATTGTCGAGAATCATTACTTCATGCACCATTGTAAGCTCCAAATGCGTGTTGGGATCATCAACCGGAACCCTGCATCCTTCAACAAGAATCATCATAAAAATGACAACAATGCTAAGAATTATTATTAAATAGCCTGTTTCACCCGTATTCTGAAGTATTAAAGAGAGGTTCTGAAAAGAATTAACGCCGCTTAAAGCCGCAATAGAGGCAATAGTTATAAAAAATGCTGGTTCAACAAGTGTGGAAAAGCTAACTTCCCTGCTTGCCCCCATTCCTTCAAAGCTGCTTCCTGTATCCATCGCTGAAATAATGCTAAAAAACCTGCTTAGAGCAAGAATGTAAGCAAAAAGAATAAAATCGCCTTCAAAGCTTATAATCGCTTTCTGATTGATTAAAGGAACGAATAATCCTGCAAAAAGAACAGCGGCTAAGTTTAAGGAAGGAGTTATATTGAAAATAAAGGATGTCGTTGAGCTTATGACCTCGCCTTTTTTAAGGAGTTTAATAAAATCATAGAGCGGCTGAAATACCGAAGCTCCTTCTCTGCCGCCCCAGAATGCCTTTATTTTGTTTATTATCCCAATAAATAAAAAGGGATAAACTGATATTATAGCTATGTTTAAAATATATTCAATCATTACCTAGCTCCTATTGTAAAAACTAATGTAATAATAAGAAAAATTAGCCCATAAAGGAGATATTGCTGAGTATTTCCGCCCTGTATCCAGTAAAAACTTTCTATTATTCTTTTGTTTAGGCTTAAAACCGGATTTATAATGTAAAATTCAAAGATATCATCAATATACAGGGCAAAACGCGCTTTTTTCGGGAATAAACCTTCAGGAGTTTCAATTTCAGATTTAGTGATAAAAAAAGGCGCTAAAAACGATAAAAACAAGTCTACAAAAGAAGATGCGGCATATTGCATCCTGTTATTTATTGCCTTATAAGCGCAACCCCATGTATTATGTTTATAAACGCTTTTGTTTTGAAGCATTAACGTTCTTAAAATGTATATAAAAGCAAATAGCAATATAAAACTGAATCCACCAAGCGAAATAATGCTTAAAAGCTGGGTATAAGAATCTGCAATCATTATATTTGCGCTGTTTACAAACAAATTAACCGGCATAATTGCCAGTTGTATGACATATTGCGGGAAAAGTCCGATTATTAATATCAATAAAGCAAGAATTGCCATAGGAATAAGCATTATGCGGGAAATATCATGGTTAACTTCAGAGGCTTTTTCGCTTCGAGGATGCCCTAAAAATACAATACTGAACGCTTTTGTAAAACATAATAACGCCATAGCGCCTACCAGGGCAAGACATGCTATTGTGATGACAAAAATTATTAATAGAGAAGAGTTTTGTATTGATAATCCGTTTAAAAGCGCAATATAAATTAAAAATTCGCTTATAAACCCGTTTAATGGAGGTAAGCCGATTATTGCAATTGTACCGATCAGAAATAATGCCGCTGTAGACGGCATAGATTTAATTAATCCGCCAAGTTTCCGGATATTTTTGGTGTGAGTCTTGCTGTAAACAGCTCCTGCAGCAAAGAACAGTAACGGTTTAAAAATTGCATGGTTTAAAATATGCAGAATTCCGCCTGAAAATCCTAAAATTGCAACGATATTATTATTATATGCCAGCCCTAGCATTCCAATCGCAATACCCATACCGATTATACCTATATTTTCGATTGATGAATACGCCAGAAGTTTCTTTAAATCGTTCTGAGCAATAGCGTAAAGCGCTCCAAACAAGGCTGTAATTATTGATATAACAAGAACAAAATAAGAAATTTCAAGAGAAGGAACAGGAATAAAAGACAAAGTTCTAAGTATTCCATAAATCCCCGTTTTAATCATAAGTCCCGACATAAGCCCTGAGATATGGCTTGGAGCGGCGGGATGAGCTCTTGGAAGCCAGCTGTGAAAGGGAACAAATCCTGCTTTAATGCCAAAACCAATAAACAAAAGTATAAATACCAAATTTGCCAAGGCAGAATCATTGCCTAGAACATTTTTAAAGGACGCAAAATCCAAACTTCCCGATTTCAAAGAAAGGATCACAAAACCCGCAATTAAAAACATAACTGAAATATGCATTGTTATCAGATAATTTATACCGGCGCCAAGCGTGTCTTTTTTCTCATTTTCAAAAATCACAAGGAAGAATGACGATAAGGACATTATTTCCCACACGATTAAAAACGCCAATGCGTTTTGTACAACTGTAACAAGAAGCATTGAAACGATCAAAATGCCTAAAAATACATAGTGAGAGAAGACATTATTATTTTTATTCAAATAGGGCTTGATATATCCGATTGAATACAGAACTCCGATAAAGCTTATTATTGAAATAATGACAACAAAAAATGCTGATAGCTGGTCTATAACCAGATTTACATTTCCAATAACGCCTGGAATATTTATTGATGTACTTATTAAACTCATTATTATCGCTCTTTTATCAGATTCAAAATATAAACTCCCCTTTTCATAAAATGAATGGGGAGTTTTTAGGGACTATTATTTTTATGAAAGATATGAAAATCAAATATTTCATATTCTTCATAGTGAATATTATTAAAAATTATTATATTTTTTTTCATTTTAAAAATTTCCACATCCCAAATCTGACCGAATTATACTCCTGTGAGTTTAATAATGCAATATATCAATTCAAATAAGTTTTCGTTAATTGATATAACTCCATTTTTTTCTGTCCGATTTCTACGGCATATTTTAGTTATAGCAACATTTATTTATGAAAGTTGTTTATTATTTTTATTTAAAAAATAATAAATGTTAAAATTTATTAACAAATGGTGTAAAATAAATGAAAAAAATAGAAAAATGAAAAACAACCCTTAAGATTTAATTTACAGGATTTCCTTATTAATTTATTTTGACGTTTAGTATACAGGATAAAAAGGTTGGATATAATTAACCCGAAAAATTTAAGGTTAATTTTAAAAGCTCTTTCCGGCTTGAATAAAGAAAGAGGGAATTTAGCGGAGCAAAAACCAATAAACCCTGTTCCCGTTAAGACTTTCAAGGCGCTGCCTGTAAAATATAATTTTAATGTTGAAATGAAAGCTCAAACGATTAACAGGCAGGATCAGGCGGTATTTATAAAGGAATTATTAAATCTTCCCAAGGATTTAAAAGAACTTGTGGCGCTTTTAACCACTAAAAATCCGTCCAGACAAACAATGCTTAATTTATTAGAGCTGAAAAATCCTAAAATCAACCCTGAAATACTGCAACAGTTACTGGAAACCAATTCTAAAGAGGTTATAAATAAATTAATAAAACTATTTCAGCAGTCCCCTGGCAATATGCAAAATTATGATCAGCTTAAAGACATAATGGGGCTGATGAATCAGATCATACCTTCTAGAAAGTCCAGCCCTCAGGAAATTATAACTCAGCTTTTGCTTTTATACCTGCCCTGGCTTCCTCTTTCAGAGCAGCAGAAAATTGAAATTCATTTTGAAAAGAAAAAATCAGGTTCTTCTGAAGAGGATGAAGAAGTTGCAATGGTCGTTTATGTTTCAACAATTAATCTTGGAAGGTTTAAAATAACTATTATTATTGACAAAAATGGACATCTTGATATACATATAGAACATATGAGAGAGGATCAGGAACATGAATCCGAGGAAAGTTATAAAAACAAAAAGGAAGTGATAGAAAATATCCTTAAAACATTAAATTCAGAAATGAAAGAGGAAAAATTAGAGGCAAAAATAGTATTATCAGAGATTAAACAAAAAAATTACGAGGAAAATCCAAAACAGGAAATTACAATAGCGCAAATAAACAGTATTTCCCCTTCTGTATTAATAGCATCACAGAAAACCGCCCAAATAATCCTTGAAGCGGACGAAAAAATATCTCTTCTTGATAAAAGAAAAAGTAATATAAATTAGCTGATATTTTTAAAGGGCACCTCTAAAAACTCAATTTTTTAAAATTTTCAGGAAATTTGCTTGGGGCTTGGTGTAGGGTTGCGAAGCAGTCGGTACTGTCCGCATTTCGCAGCGAAGCCCCTACCCACAGCTTCTCCCCCCTTTGAAGGGGGGCAGGGGGGTAGATATAAACAATAAAATTCTTTTGTTTTTAAAGGCGCCCTTAATTGACTTTTATTATAATTATCAAAAAATTCATCTAAACGAATGAAATTTCCAAAAAAACTTAAATAATTTCTCTTAAAATATCGACTAAATAAAGTAAAGAGAAGGAGAAGAAGAATATGCGGCTTAATGGCGGAATCCACCTTGATGGTGATGGAATTTGCTCAACAGTAAGTTCAATGATCTTGATACAAAATGTTACCAGCATCATAAACGATAACGTAGCCGGATATAACAAGGTTGGATACCAAAGAAAAGTTCCTGTAATCTCTTCTTTTGCGGAATTTATAGGTCCGCATGCTGTTTCTGAGAATAAAGACGAGGAAATAGGCAGGATAAAAATTACAAAAAACCCGCTAGACTTTGTTCTTGCGTGTAAAGGATATTTTCAGACACAAACGCCTAACGGCATAAAACTCACTAGAGATGGGCGATTTAAGCTTGATAAAGACGGGAATCTTTTAACGCTTGAAAACCATAAGGTTTTATCACGAGATGGAGCGCCAATTAAATTTGAAAAAATCCCCAGAAGTGTTGACGATATAAGGATTACAAAGGACGGATTGATCCAGTTTAAAGACGCTGAAAAGCTGAAAATTCATAACATAGGCTTTATTTCTGCTGTCAGCGCCGATGGAGAGCGTATTAAAAATGTAAGCGTCAAGCAGGGGTACATTGAAGAATCAAATGTATCTTTGCCTGAAGAAGTATTTAATGTGCTTCCCTTAAGAAGAAGTTTTACGGTGAATAGAGAGCTTTTTAAGATACAAAATGAAGCATTAACTAAACTGTTACAGGAATTAGGGAAAGTATAAGGGATAGGAAGCAGTTATGACAACAATACAAGGTTCTATCGCAAAACTTGCGGATAATTCAAAAATAATGTTTGAAGCATTGGGCTATATAAGCTCAAATATGTCGAATTACAACACTACAGGCTATAAAACCCAGCGTTTTGAAACTTATATGAACTCTATAGGTCCTTTACGAGGAGCTGTCAGAACAGACCACTCGCAAGGCGACCATTTTGCAACCTTTAGAGAGCTTGATATCGCTATTGAAGGACCTGGTTTTATTCCAATAACTGACAATAACGGTGAAATTGCTTATACAAGAGGCGGCTCTTTGTCTGTTAATGCAGAAGGATATATTGTTTCCAGCGGCGGATCGCTTGTAGGCGGCGGGATAAAGATTCCCGCAAATTATGAACGAATTAAAATTGAGCCTGACGGAAAAATTTTAGTTCTGGATTCAAAAGAAAATGCATTTAAAGATATAGGAAAAATCCCTATTGTAGCTTTCAAAAACCCCGAAGGTCTTGAAACTCTTGAGGGAAGCATGTTTAAAGCCACTCAGGAATCAGGCAAACCCGAGCTTTTAATGGATCATTCAAAGATAAAACAAGGCAAAATTGAAAGAGCAAATTTTGAACCTTACGCTTTTATTAACGAAACGCTGAAAGTAAATAGCAGCATCATATCCAGCAGTCGTTTTATAAAAATTCTTGATCAAATGTATCAGGAAGCAATCAGCCTTAGGTAAATGGAGGTAGCAAATGTCTTTTGGTTTCGATAAAGAAATAAACAAAACAAATTTTATACTGGACATAATTGGGGCTAAACAAAAAGCTCTCAGTACAAATCTTGCCAATATAAACACGCCTGGCTATGTTCGGCAGGACGTTAAATTTGATCAATATTTAGGAAGTCTTGATAAGCCTCTTGAAACTGACCTTTCAAAAAAGATGGGGTCAATTTCCTTGCCCGAAGAAGGTAATGACAGAATTAACATGACAGAGGAACTTGCTGAAATGCAGAGAAACTCTCTTTTTTATACAATCGCAACAAGGAGAATTTCCAAAGTTTTCGAAGATTTAAAAACAGTTTCCCAGCTTGGACGGTAATTTACAGAGGATATAGACAATGAGCATACTTAAATCGTTTAATGTTTCCGAATCAGGCTTGCATGCGCATGCAAGACGGCTTGAAATCCATGCTATAAATCTTGCTAACCTTAATACGCCGAATTATTCAAGAAAAATCCCGACTATATCTTCAAAAGACGATATATCCTTTGGCAACGTTCTTAATAATATGAAAGATGAAACATTCAGTACTGGTTCAATTCCTAATACATCCGCAGGAGTTTCTTTTACAGGCGTCATAGAAGACCCGACGCTCGGCGATCTTGAATATGCGCCAGGGCATCCTGATGCGGACGAAAACGGTTATATAAGAAGGTCAAACGTGAACCCGATGGTTGATATGGCGGATTCCATTCTTACATCAAGAGCCTACGAAGCTAATATTGCTGTAATGGGCATTACAAAAGCAATGGCGCAAAAAGCAACCGAAATCGGCAGATAATTTTTTAAAGCCAAGTTATGACCAATCATTAAAAGAAATCGGCAAATAAAAAAGGTTGTTTTTATAAAGCCTTAATTTGCGGGTGTTTCGGCGAAGCCGAAACACCCGCTACGCCCTTACTCAGCCCGCGCCGCCCTGCGGGCGGCGCGGGCTTTAAATATCAGCTTTTTAACCACTTAACGAAAGCTTATTTTGAGTAACTCGAATTGCTAATTAGTCGAAACGCTGAAATAGATTGAAATTTTATTTTAATTTTTTATGCGGCTCGCAGGCAAAGCCTGCGAGCCGCATTCCCTTAAAACGGCGTAGCGGCTGGCGAAGCCAGCCGCTACGCCAAATATAAAATTATTTATTTAGCAATTCAAGTTGAGTAGTATAACATTATTTTACCGCTACATTGCCAATCGGACTAAAAGATTCTGTATAAATCTCTTTAACAGTATTTTCGTCGGCAGGAACAGGCGCAAGTTTTAAAAGTCCTGCAAGAGAAGCGGTTTCAAACACTTGTTTTGTCAAAACATCTATATCTTCAAGCTTAAAACCTTGATCTGCCAATTTAGAAGTTACTCCCAGGCTGAAAAGCCATTTTTCTATGCCAATAGCGGCTTTCTCCGCTTCACCGGCTGTTCCGTTCAATCCCGGAACTATCGGCTCAAGGACATCGGAAAGGATTTCCGCTTTGCTTGCGTAGATTTTTTTAATTACCGCAGGTAAAAGCATTGCAAGTCCCAATCCATGCGGAAGCTCAGGCTTAATTCCGCTCATAGGATGCTCAAGGGCATGCGTAAAATGAAGACGCGCGCTGTCAAAAGATATTCCGGCAATCATCGCCGCATACATAAGGTAATATCTTGCCGTCAAATCTTCAGCATTTTCAAGAGCAACCGGCAAATATTTAGCAATCAGCCTTACTGCTTCTTTTGTAAAAAGAATTGCCAAAGGGCTTGTCGTTATATTTGAACAGGATTCCAAAACGTGATTTAAAGCGTCTATTGTAACATACAGGGTTTGCTCCTTAGGCAGTTTAGTTGTTAATGCCGGATCATCTATGGAAAAAAGAGGATAAATGCATTCATAAGCTATTGCCGGCTTGGTTTCTGTTTCAGGAATACTCACAACCGCAAATCTGTCAGCTTCTGTTCCTGTTCCATGCGTGAGATTTATTGCAATTACAGGAGCGGCTTCTTTTGGAGCAAATTTATATTCATAAAGTTCTCTAGCGGTTTTATCAGTATTTTTCAGTAAAATTGCAATACTTTTGCCTGCATCGATAGGACTTCCTCCTCCAATAGCAAGAACTGCCTGCGCTCCGAACTCACGTCCGATTTTTGCGGCTTGATCCACCTGATGTGTGGTTGGATTGGGGGTTACTGAATCATAAATTTTAAATTCAATATTATTTTCTTTAAGAGCTTTTTCTGTAGGTTCCCAGGCTCCGCTTAGTTTGTAAGAGGATTTACCGCATACAACAAGAATTTTATTAATATTTCTTTCTTTTAATTCTTTTGCAATAGCGTTAATTTTATTAATTGCGCCTACTCCAAAGTAAATAAACGATCCTGACCGAATTTCTTTTACTTCATGAATGTTAATGCCTTTTTCCCACATAGAAAACTCCTCTTCTAATTTAACAATAGATTTTTTATAAAATTTATATAAACTAAAAACCAAAACAATACTAAAAAGTAGTATACATAAAAGATAAAAATTATCAAAACTTTAATGATTTCAAGCAAAGAAAAGGACCAATATCAATCATTGAAAGAAGCCGGCAAAAAAAGACAATTTTTTGAAATCCTTAATTAACTTGAATTGCTAAATAAATAATTTTATATTTGGCGTAGCGGCTGGCTTCGCCAGCCGCTACGCCGTTTTAAGGGCATGCGGCTCGCAGGCAAAGCCTGCGAGCCGCATAAAAAAT
>Ga0116155_10000890_pt1 | contig 22704 bp, 19 predicted proteins | sample AD_UKC032_MetaG_FD_89890 | JGI IMG/M metagenome (GOLD analysis project Ga0116155, IMG submission 89890) | Active sludge microbial communities of municipal wastewater-treating anaerobic digesters from USA - AD_UKC032_MetaG | ecosystem: Engineered > Bioreactor > Anaerobic > Digestate | place: USA...
CACCGGCAGAGGAGGAGGCGGTGCTGGCTGCCATCCTGCTGCATGACATAGGGCACGGACCCTTCTCACATGCCCTGGAACACTCGCTTATTGAGGATATGCCTCATGAGGCAATGTCCCTCCTGATAATGGAGGAGCTCAATAAGGAAATGGGAGGAAGGCTAACGGATGCAATTGCAATATTTGTGGGGGAGTATCCGCGGAAGTTCTTTCACGACCTGGTAACAGGGCAGATGGACATGGACAGGATGGACTATCTGAGGCGCGACAGTTTTTTCACAGGGGTGATTGAAGGATCGGTGGGATCGGACCGCATAATCAGGATGCTGAATGTTTCCGAAGACAGGCTGGTTGTGGATGAAAAGGGGATCTACTCCGTTGAGAAATTCCTTATAGCCAGGCGTATGATGTACTGGCAGGTATATAACCACCGCACCGTGGTCTCTGCCGAAAAACTGCTCACCAGCCTGCTTGTCAGGTCCCGCGAGGTGACGGCTGACGGCCTCAGGCTCTTCGCCTCACCGGCACTGGCATGGTTCCTGGAACCCCGCCACAATATGGCTGCCCGGGAGGAGAGAGCTGCGCTTGTGGGTCACTTCACTGCCCTCGATGAGAGTGATATTATCTCAGCCACGAAGGTGTGGATGACCTGCGGTGACAGGGTGCTTGAAGATCTGTGCAGGAGGTTTGTAAACAGGGATCTCATGGGAATCGAGCTGCAGAGAACCCCCTTTGATCCTGACAGGGTGAAGGAGACGGGAAGGAGGGCCATGGAAGTTATGGGGCTGAAGGAAGACGAGGTGAAGTATTTCGTAAATACCGGCGATGTGTATAACCAGACCTACGCTCCCGGAACCCCGGAAGTGCGCATCCTTCTCAAAAACGGCACAACAAGGGACATAACAGCCGTATCCGACCTCTTCGACAAGGAGGCACTGTCAGAAAAGGTTACGAAATATTACCTCTGCTACCCCAAGGAGATTATTAATTAAATTCAAGATCAGAAATATGGAATTTACTGCTGCCATGATAGCCGGGTTACTTAACGGAACTGTTGAGGGCAACCCGGAGACGAAGCTGAACACTGTTGCAAGGATAGAGGAGGGCCATCCCGGCGCTCTCTCATTCCTCTCAAATCCGAAATACGAACCTTATTTGTATACGACAGGTGCATCAGCCGTGCTTGTAAAAAAAGATTTTGCCCCGGCCAAAGAGGTGTCAGCCACCCTTATCCGGGTTGACGACCCTTACCAGGCTCTTGCAAAACTGCTTGCCTTCTACGAGCAGGCAAGGCCGGCGAAGAAGGGGATACATCCTTCTGCCGTCATCGATGAACGGGCAAAGATTGGCGAAGGGGTGTTTATTGGCGCCTGTACCGTTATCTCGGAGAATGCAGTGATAGGAGATGGATGTGCAATCCATCCTCAGGTCTTCATAGGGGAAAATGTTCAGATCGGAAGGAACTGCACCATCCATCCCGGGGTGAAGGTATACAGGGACTGCATAATTGGGAACGACTGCATCATGCATGCCGGGGCTGTGATCGGAGCTGACGGTTTCGGCTTTGCACCGGTCAGTGACGCCAATTTCATGAAGATTCCCCAGATAGGCAATGTTATAATTGAGGACAACGTGGAGATCGGCTCCAACACCTGTATCGACAGGGCAACGATGGGCTCGACAGTGATAAGAAGGGGTGTCAAACTTGACAACCTGATCCAGGTTGGACATAATGTGGAGATCGGGGAAAATACTGTCATCGCAGCCCAGTCGGGGCTTGCCGGATCAACCAGGGTAGGAAAAAACTGCATGTTCGGGGGGCAGGTTGGGCTGGCAGGCCATCTGAGCATAGCTGATGGCTGTAAAATAGGAGCGCAGTCTGGCATAATGAGCACAATCAGCGAGGAGAACTCCATCCTCCTTGGCTATCCTGCCACCGACAGCAAACAATTCCTGAAAAGCGTTGTTTACATCAGAAAACTACCCGAACTGAGCAGCAGGGTTGACGCTCTGGCAAAAACGGTGGATTCTCTTAAAAACAGGTAGTTCCACATGCCGGTCCAAAGGAAATGATTTGAACATCACACAGATGTAGGGTTTTAGATTATGCCGTTCGGAAAAATTTCCTTTTATTTGCACGATAAAATTTGATCTGATATGAGCGAAAAGCAAAGGACGCTGGCTAATGAGGTGAGTCTCAACGGTAAGGGGCTTCATTCGGGAATTGATGTGAAAGTGACCTTCAAGCCGGCACCTGCAAATCACGGCTTTAAATTCTGTCGTACAGACCTCCCTGGTTCTCCCATAATAGATGCATTGGCTGATCATGTTACCGAAACATCAAGGGGTACAACTCTGGTGCAGGGCGAGGCATCGGTAGCAACAATCGAGCATGTTCTGGCAGCCTTTGCGGGGATGCGCATTGACAACGCACTGATTGAGATAAACGGTCCCGAAGCCCCGATTATGGGAGGGAGTTCCCGCATGTTCGTGGAAGCCATCAGGAAGGCCGGCATCACTGAGTTGAATGAGGAACGCAATTATTATGTCATAAAGGAGAAGATCACCTTCTCTGACGAGGAGCACGGCGTTGACCTCATTGTCTATCCTGACGACCACTTCAGTGCCCATGTACTGATTGACTATAACTCCAAGATACTCGGCAACCAGTATGCAATCCTCGACCAGATCGATGACTTTGAGGAGAATATTGCCGGAAGCCGCACATTCGTCTTCTTTCATGAACTGGAACCGCTCTTCCGGATGGGACTCATCAAGGGTGGCGACCTGGAGAATGCAGTTGTCATCCTCGAACGCGAGGTGGAGCAGGAAGAGATAGACCGCATTGCGAAGATCTTCAACAAACCCGGGATAACGGAGCATCATGCAGGCGTGCTCAACAACACCAAGCTGAGGTATCCCAACGAACCGGCACGGCACAAGCTGCTTGACCTGATAGGCGATCTTGCGCTGGTGGGGCAGCCCATCAAGGGTAAGGTAGTGGCAACACGCCCGGGTCATTACTCCAACACGCGCCTGGCGCGTCTCATAAGGCAGCAGATCAAGAGGCAGACCACAAAAAAGGAGATACCTCTCCTTGACACAACAAAGCCTGCTGTCATGGACATACAGCAGATAAAGAAGCTGCTTCCTCACCGGTTCCCGTTTCTGATGGTGGACCGCATTCTGGAGCTGACCGGGAATCATGTGATTGGTATAAAAAACACCACATACAATGAAGCTTTCTTTCAGGGTCATTTCGAGCAGGAACATGTTTTCCCGGGGGTGCTGCTGATTGAAACCATGGCACAGATCGGGGGTATACTGGTGCTCAGCACTGTGGATGAGCCGGATAAATATTCAACCTATTTTCTCAAGGTTGACAGGATGAAGTTCAAGCACAAGGTGATTCCCGGAGACACAATTGTTGTCAGGGCCGACCTGACTGAGCCTGTCAGGAGAAGCATTGTGGTGATGTATTGCCAGGCTTTCGTGGGTGAGAAGCTGGTGGCTGAGGGTGAGATGACGGCACAGGTTATAAAGAACAAATAGCGATATATGATTTCTTCATTGGCACATATCGATCCGAAAGCCCGGCTCGGCGAGGGGGTTACAGTTGAGCCTTTTGCTGTCATCTATGGTGATGTTGTCATCGGCGACGGCACATGGATCGGATCCGGGGCCGTCATATATGACGGTGCCAGGATAGGCCGCAACTGCCGCATCTTCAATGGTGCGTCAATCTCGGCCATACCCCAGGATATGAAGTTCAGCGGTGAGGAGACCACCCTGGAGATAGGTGACAACACAACTGTCAGGGAATTTGCCACCCTCAACAGGGGCACCCGTGCCAGGGGCAGGACCTCCATCGGGAAGAACTGCCTGCTGATGGCCTATGTACATGTGGCGCACGACTGCAGTCTGGGTGACAATGTGATAATGGTTGCCTCCTCCGGCATTGCCGGTGAGGTTGAACTGGGCGACTGGGTTACACTGGGCGGCGGAGTTATCGTTCACCAGTTTGTGCGTATTGGAAATCATGCCTTTCTGGGCGGAGGGTCAAAGGTGCGCATGGATGTGCCGCCGTTCATCAAGGCAGACAGGGAGCCACTGGCCTATATGGGTATCAACAGCGTCGGGCTGGAGCGCAGGGGCTTCACGAAGGAGAAGATGCATGAACTGCATGAGATTTACAGGGCCTATTTCAATATGGGATTGAACGGCACAAAAGCCCTGGAGCATATTGAGGCAAATTTTCCAACGACGCCTGAACGCGATTATATAATTCAGTTCATACGGGGTTCCGAAAGAGGAGTCATCAGGGGGCGTTAAGCCCCTTTTTTTATGTCTGTGGCGTGACACTGCAAAGTGGCCGGGGCGGCGTGTGCTGATGCCAGGGGTATAAAACACGAATGGGAACCATACTGTACGTAATAGTTCCCATTCCGGCGAGTGACGGCCATGACCGTCATTGCCGCCATGCTACTGTTATTGAAGCCGGTCCATCTCTGTTCCTCCTCCCTTCCCTGAGTCTGTCGGGGTCTGCCCGAAGGCTGACTGCTGACCCTGTTCCGGTATCCCTTCTGTTCTCCGTACTGGCCTTGCGGTTTTCCGGGCGCATATTGAGACGCGGAGTAATGAACCCTTGAAGCACGACACTCCCCGAAGGGATAGCTGCTGTCATGCCCGGATCATCTTCATCCTGTCCTCGCCGGTTGGGATGGCATGATGACCCTCTCTCCGGACGGACACATTTGCTGCTTTATTAGCTTTCAGCCTTGCATCTGTGTTGCTCCCTTCTCGCGGCTGTTACACCGTCTGATGGTTGCTCCGTCAGACCGCCAGGATGGGAAGGCTTCTCAGCCTGCACCCGTGACGGACGCTTCAGGACCGTAGTCCGTCTGCGTGAGACCCTGAAGTCTGTTGTTGATTCAGAGTGATAATTAAACCATTCGAAAGAACTTTCATGCTTCAGAGCGACTTTTTATCGCTCACATGGTCTTACAAATATAACCCGGGGAAGGGTGCCCGTCAAGTTTTTCAGGGTAATTATACCATGAAGAAAGTAACACGAAACAAACAGGTTTATTAACAGAAGTAAACAACAGACAATCAGTTATATGGGCTAAAAAAAGCAGGGTTATCAACAGCTGTTGATAACCCTGCGTGGTTGGCGCATACAAGTGTATGTTATTCAAGTAGTACTTTTTGGTTTTTCGGGTACTTCACACTGTAGGTGAGAATGACCTCTTTTGTCTGGCGGGGCTCGACGCTGAGATCCCATGTGACCTCGCCGGTAGCACTGTTGTGGTTCCCTCCGGTGAGCTCAACAGCCTCCACGGTGATACTGCTGTTCTGCGACAGCGGAAGCTGGTCGCGAAGCCTGACTGTCACAGCCCTGCTCTTGTTGTTACGCACCGAGATAAGGAATGAAAGGGTCTCCACCCTGTTGGCACCTATCATCTTCTGCGAGGTGAAATCAGTCCGGCGGTCGCGCTTGACAGTTATGCTGTTGTCAGCTCCGAGAGACACCTGAAGGGTGTCAGTAAGCTCTGCCGTATTAATGAATCCCTTGCCGGTGAAGGTGTTGCTGAAGTAGATATTTGACTCACCCGGCAGGAGGTTGTATTTTTCCCAGTCAGTAATGTATCCCATGAGGTAAGCCGTTGAAGCCAGCTTGGGCGTGGCTGCATAGCTGTATGTGGCGGGCACTGTCAGTCGCTGCAGCTCCACCGTCTCAGCCTCGCCTCCTGAAGCAATTGTTTTGGGTACGTTAACATCGAAACTGAAACTGATGTTCGACTCGGTCACTGTGACAGGCATGGGAGCGCTTGGCTGCAGATCCATCATCATGGCTTCCTCTGCCACCTTCTCCTGGCGGGCGGCAGGCCTTCCCTTGGTGCCGTAACCGGTGACAACCATCTCATTGAGAGCATATGCCTGGTAGAAATCGATGAACCATGGATCAAGAGTTGGAAGGAAACCGGCCGTCATGGGGGCGGCATTCGAGAGACTGACCTTCACGTCCTTCCATTCGATTCCGCTGTTCTGCCATATGTCAGCCTTGTAGATTATCACTGCCGGATCGGCTATGTCATCAACCCTGATGTCATATGTCGGTCTCCAGCCGGCATTCATTACAACATATGAAATTTTAAGTTTCCCGGTAGCGGGCCTGGTTGCGGATACGGTAACCACAATCTCCCCCGAGGGCATCTTCGAGCGGTCAACCCTTCCCGCAAGCTGCTGTTCCAGCTTCTCCTTCTCCTCCCTGTACTCCTTTATTATCCTGCTCTTTTTGAGTAGTGCGCTCTTGACAGATTCCATATTCGTTGTGTAAATGTCTATAAGGGCCTTGATCTGCTCAGGAGTGATAGCTGATTTGCTTGTGACGACATCATAGTTGGCCTTGAGGAAGCGCTCCTTCTCCAGAAGTACCTCCATCGCCATCGTTTCATCCTCTATCTTCAGATCAATGGCCTCGATCTTGTCACGAAGACTCTTAATCTCTTCAGATTCGGCGGGGTTCTCAAGATAGTTATTGCGCTGGGTGACCCCCATGATCATGAAATCGCCTTCACCACGAACCTGTATGCTGTTGGGATCAATATACGGAGACAGCCCTCCGGCAACATAGTCCCATGTACCGGGCTGGAGAGAGAGGGCTGCATCACCGGAGAGCTGGGCTCCCTGGCTGAAGACCGTAACATGGGTGACGGGACACTGAATGTACTTCTCCTGACCTTGGAGGGCGGATGAAGACAGCGCTATCGCAATGAGAGCAACAAACAGATATTTTTTCATTTGATCGATTTTTTATAAAGGTATGTAAAAAGAATTATCCGCTCAAGAATGGCAAAAACCCTGCCGTAAAAAAAGAGACTGCCGGACGATTGAAGTCCGGCAGTCCAGTCTTTACCACTCATTAAACCTAACCGTTGTAATCTTTAAGAACACTCATTAACTTCTGACGGGCGAAAAAGATTCGGCTCTTTACGGTGCCGAGCTTCAGATTGAGATTCTCAGCTATCTCCTCGTACTTGAAACCGTCAAGGTGCATTCGGAACGGAAGCCTGTAGTCATCATGCAACGAATTGATTGCCTTTTCAATCTCATTCCCGGCGTAAGCAGACTCAGGGGAGATGCTTCCCTTATCCGAGGGGAGATTGAGATAATAAAGTTCCTGCGTGCCGTCCATCATTGTATTTTCCCTCATCTTTCTGCGGTAATTGTTGATGAAGGTGTTTTTCATTATCGTGAAAACCCAGGCCTTGAGGTTCGTGGCATCCACGAATTTGTCCTGGTTCTGTATAGCCTTTAAAAAAGTATCCTGAACGAGATCAAGCGCATTATCGCGATCGAGGGTAAGACTGAGGGCGTACTTCTGAAGATTGCCCTTCAGATCTATTATGCTGGTTGTAAATTCCTGTGCAGTCATCTCTCTTTTTGTTTTTGTTTGTTGATACAAAATTAAACACATAAAATAAGATATCCAAATCCGAATATCTTAATATGCAGAGAAAGGGATGTTTAAATGAAGTTATTCTAAATGCTAAAACGTTTTAAAACATGCATTTAAATAGTAATCGTCTAAATTAGGATAATGGGGTATTTTTTTAATTGAGGAGTGTATGTCGGGCTTCAGGCAGGAGTGCAGATTCGTAATCCGTATTCCTAAGTGGTTCATAACCAGTAGCAAGGGACGTAACCTCTGCGCGGGTACTTTGTTCATCAGCCTTTTACGGCAGATTGGCAGGCTCATCCTATTTTCTAAATTGACTATATTTACAAAAAAGTGTCTTATGGAGTTAAAGGATTATCCTTCAGGAAAAACAGCCTGCTACAGTTTTGATGCTCCGGGAGTTCCCCGGGCAGTCATCCTGCTTGTGCACGGGCTGGGAGAACATGCAGGCCGGTATTCCGGCTGGGCTTCCAGGTTCAACGGGATTGGCGTGACCCTGCGGGCATTTGATCTTCCCGGACACGGCCGTTCAGAAGGCCGGTGGGGGGTTATTCCCAACGGCGAAAAGGTCTATGACACAATTGATAAGATGTCTGCTGAGATTTCATCGGAGTTTCCAGGTGTTCCTCTTTTTATTTACGGTCACAGCCTGGGCGGAGGTATTGTTCTCAATTATCTCATCAGACGGAAACCGGAGGTGACAGGAGCAATCGTCACCTCGCCCTGGGTCATCCTCTCCGAAACGCCTCCCCCCCTTAAGGCATTTATTGCCAACCTGGCGGGTAGCCTTGTTCCCGGCATGACACAGCCATCAGGACTCAGGATTGAGCATCTCTCCAGTGATCCAGAGGTGGCAAAGGCCTACACAAATGACCCTCTTGTCCATGGCCTCATATCGGCCGGGCTTTACCGGTGGATGACCTCAGCCGCAGAGGAGACGCTGGCACGCGCCACGGAAATCAGCATACCGCTGCTGCTGGTACATGGACGGAATGATATGATAACATCTCCATCAGGCTCGGTGCAGGTGGCGGGTTCAGCCCCGAAAGCAACACTTAAACTGTGGGATGAAGGCTATCACGAGCTGCATAACGACCCGCTGAAGGAGGATCACTTCGACTTCATTACTGAGTGGATGGAAACATTAATTTAACGCTTATTGTATGGAATTAATGACTGCGGTGCCGCTCCCCCCTGCGGCTCCGGAGATCACCTTCGACACTCAGGTGATGTTCCTGGGATCCTGCTTTGCGGGTGAGATAGGTTACAGGATGGCTTCAGGGAAGCTGCCTGTGATGACAAACCCGCACGGAACACTCTTCAATCCTTTTTCGGTAGCCGGAGCTCTTGACAGGTTTGCCTCGGAATATGTATATTCTGAGAAGGACATCTACATGCACCGGAACAGGTACATGAGCCTTGATCACCACACCGCCTTCTCCTCGTATGAAAAGGATACCCTGATTGAAAGGCTGAACGATGTGAGCCGCGCCGCATCAGCCTGCATCAGAAAGGCATCAATCCTCTTTGTAACATTCGGCACTTCCTATGTATATAATATAAAGGAGAGCGGCGCAATAGTTGCCAACTGCCACAAGCTGCCCTCATCGCTCTTCATACGCAGACAGGCTTCATGGCAGGAAATAGCTGCCCGATGGAAAGAAACTCTCGGCCGTATTGCTGAGGTCAATCCGGGACTGAAAGTATGGTTCACCGTAAGCCCGGTGAGACATCTTGGCGACGGCGCCCATGCCAACCAGCTGAGCAAATCTCACCTCCTCCTCGCAACGGAGGAACTGCTCGGACACCCATCGGTGGGCGGCTACTTCCCGGCATATGAGATCTTCATGGATGAACTTCGCGATTACCGATGGTATGCCGCGGATATGGTCCATCCGTCTGAGACGGCAATAGATTATATCTGGGAAAAATTCTGTTCGGTTTTTATTCCCGGACATGTCCTCAGACTTTGGAACGAGGCTGCAAGGATTACAAGGGCCATGGCACACCGTATTTCCGGAGAACCGGCTGAGACGGCACCCTTTGCAACAGCCATGCTCGAAAGGATAAGCGACCTTAAAAGCCGGGCATCGTTCATGGACCTTACAGCTGAGGAAAAATACTTTCAGGATCTTTTGTATATAAAATAAACTCACTAGTTAAACAAAATCAAACTTCCGTTGTTTTTGTTTCATGAAATCCTAACAATATGAAACGTTATACCTTAGTACTATTAGCGACTATTCTTTCTTTAAGCCTTTCGGCACAGCAGGGCGCAGGAGTAATTAGAGGACAGGTGGTTGATGCCACCACAAACGAGCCTGTGCCATTTGCTAGTGTTGTAATCTGGAACACAACCACAGGCGCCATGACCGACTTTGACGGCAACTTCAGGTTCACAGGCGTCAAACCCGGATTTGTGGAACTTCGGGTCTCTTCGGTAGGATACAAGACATATGTATCTGAAGGAGTCATGGTTACAAACAATAACGAGGTCAACCTTGTAATTCCTCTCGAAACCACTGTTGTTGAGGTGGCTGATGTTATAGTGAAGCCCTCCCCGTTCCGCAAGTCGGTTGAGAGCCCCATCTCCGCCAGGATAATCAGTATTCAGGAAATAGAGCTGAACCCGGGCGGCAACCGCGACATATCGCGCGTAATTCAGTCGTTCCCCGGCGTTGCATCCACCCCGGCCTTCAGAAACGATGTGATCGTCAGGGGCGGCGGACCGAATGAGAACAGGTTCTTCATCGACAATGTGGAGATTCCATACCTGAACCACTTTTCAACACAGGGATCGTCAGGCGGGCCGACGGGTATTATAAACGTCGACTTTGTCAGGTCGGTTGATTTCCTTTCAGGCGCATTTCCCGCATCAAGGGGCAATGCTCTGAGCTCTGTCATGGAGTTCTCGATGATAGAAGGAAACAAGGAGAAGCGGTCGCTCAGGGCAACCGTTGGTGCCTCCGACCTGGGACTTACATATAACGGCCCGGCAGGTGAGCGCAGTTCACTGATTGTTTCGGCCCGCAGGTCATACCTCCAGTTTCTGTTCGGAGTGATCGGACTGCCATTCCTTCCTACATATACCGATTTCCAGTTCAAGTACAAGGTGAAGTTCGATCAGAAGAATGAACTCACGGTACTTGGAATAGGGGCAAAGGACGATTTCAGGCTGAATCTCGATGCAAATGAGACTGAGTTTCAGCGCTACATCCTTGGTTATATACCGACCCAGGAGCAGTACAGCTATACAGTGGGAGCAGTTTACAGGCACTTCCGCTCAAACGGATCGGACATGGTGGTTCTCAGTCGTAACTACCTCAACAACACCCAGTACAAGTATCTGGATAATGATGACTCCGATCCAAACAAAAAAATACTTGATTATAACAGCGGAGAGGGTGACATAAGGCTCAGATATGAGCGTACGGTTGTATGGCCCAATTCGTTAAGGCTGAGTTATGGTGCCGGCACGGAGATGTCGCGCTACCGCAATGACACCTTCCGGCAGTTCTTTGCCGGCGAAGGTCTTGAGACGGAGCTTTACAATTCCAACCTCGTCTTCTTCAAATATGCTGCTTTCGGGCAGGTAAGCCGGGCATTCATTGACGAGAGACTCAGACTCTCATTCGGTCTTCGCACCGATGCAAACACATGGTCGCCGGTGATGGCCAACCCGCTGACACAATTATCACCCCGTCTGTCGGCCTCATGGGCACTGAACAGTGAGATCAATCTCAACTTCAACGTCGGGCGATATTACCAGCTTCCTCCCTATACATCCCTCGGACTGAAAGACAATGACGGGAACTACATCAACCGTGACAATGACCTGAAATATATCGCGGCCGATCATATAGTGGGAGGAGTGGAACTCATTCCCGATGAGAGGCTGCAGTTTACCCTTGAGGGATTTTTCAAGAGTTACTCTGATTATCCATTCTCCGTTGCAGACCAGGTCCCCCTCTCCACAAAGAGCGCCGGCTACGGTGTATTTGGCAATGAAGCCCTTGTCTCAACCTCTGTAGGCAGAGCCTACGGATTCGAGCTGATGGGCCGGGCAAGGGATCTTGAAGGACTGAACATGGTCTTCTCCTATACTTTCGTGCGAAGCGAGTTTGAGGGGACGGACGGTAAGTACATACCTACAGCCTGGGACAACAGGCACCTGATCAGTGTGACAGCCACTAAGACCATAGGCAAGACCTGGGATGCAGGATTCCGGTGGAGATATGTCGGAGGGGCTCCCTACACACCGTTTGATGACAATAAATCTTCATTCATCGATGCATGGAATGTGTCAGGGCAGGGATACCTCGACTATAACCGCTTCAACAGCGAGAGACTTAAGGGATTCAGCCAGCTCGACCTCCGCATTGACAAGCAGTTCTACTTTGACAAATGGTCGCTCATGCTGTACCTCGACGTGCAGAACGTTTATAACTTCAAGGCGGACCAGCCTGACATTCTTGTACTTCAGACTGATGGCAACGGTGCACCGCTTGTCAATCCTCTGGATTCAGAGCGTTATCTTCTGAAATACATTGATGCTGAAGCAGGTACTGTGCTACCCACAATAGGCATAATAATTGAAATCTGAAAAATCAATAGAGATGAAATACCTTATAATATTAATATCAGCAGTTCTGCTTGCCTCATGTACTGCAAAGCCATCCGCTTCGAAGATGGCACAGAGACAGACCTTTACCGATGTGATCACAAATCCATCTGGTACCGGTCAGGAGATTGAGCTCAGTTTTTACGGCGGTCCTTCCCTCTATTATCCGTTGATGGCCGTCTGGCTCGAGGATGAACAGGGTAACTACATACAGACACTTTTCGTTCCAAAGGCAATTGCTACCGGGGTCTTCAGATATGGATCGAACGCTTCAGGCAAATGGGTTGAAGCAGCCAAACGCGCTCCGCAAACTCTTCCGTACTGGTCGCACAAGCGAGGCGTAATGGCCTCAGACGGACTTTATATGCCCGATCCTGAGAATCCGGTTGCCGACGCTTACAGCGGAGCCACTCCGGTAACCAGTTTCGTGATGAAGAGCCGTGCTGACAATCAGCTGTCCTCAAAGTTCAGGGTTATGTTCGAGGTTAATCAGAACTGGGACTGGAATGAGTACTGGACAAATGACAAGTACCCGGGTGAGAGGAACTACCTGTTCAATGCCCAGCCATCCGTTATTTACGAGGGTCTTGTCGACCCTGACCGTTTGCAGGACCGATACCTTCTCAGGCCTGCAGGTCACAGTCATCCCACCGGGGCAACCGGCGAACTCTTCACTGACCTGAGCACAATCACAACCGCACTGCAGATAGCTGACTCGGTTGTTGTCAGGGTCAGGAAATAATAGAATATTTAATCAGAATAATTTCAGAGGCTGTTTGCCCATTCTGCCAGTGCGGCGGGTGAGCAGACAGCTTTCGTTTTACCGTTGCTCCATGAACCGCTTGTGTCATATCTGCCAAGGACAAGGATCTTTTTCAGTTCCAATTCCTTTGCCATTCCGCTGCAGAAGCCTTTCACTTCATCGTCGGGCTCAGAGGCAGGCAGGTTCAGCGCCAGCACTGTGAACGGCCTGACTGAATGGATTCCCCTTATATCATCCGCCGACAGGGTTCCTTCGGTATAAACGACGTTGTAGCCCTTTTGCCTGAGCAGATATTTAAGGAAGACGAGGTTGTTTTCACTCTCGGTATTGCCCAGGTTGATGATTGCGGCACTGCGGCCGTTGACCTTAGCCTCGCTGGAGACATCCTCAGAGATGAGGATTGTCCTGATTACATGCCTGATGAACTGCTCCTGGGGTCTCGAAATGCAGTCGGTCAGCCATAGTACTCTTGCCTTCTGCATAAGTGGATGGAATACCTGCAGATACGCATCGGCCAGTCCCTTTTCCCTGACAAACTGGCTCAGTTTTTCCCTGAACTCCTCTTCGCTGAAACGCAACGCTGACATTATCAGGTCTCCTGGTTTGAACGAGCCTGCGTCGGCGTCTTCTCCCGCACCAGTCTTCAGCACTTCGCGCAGCAGTTCACTGTCGCTCAGCTGGGCGATCTTTGATATCTTCATTCCGTTCCTGTTCAGGATAGAAATGGTTATAAGCTTCTTAAGCTCCTCCTCGGTATAATGCCTGATATTTGAATCGCTTCTCTCAGGCGTCAGGATCCCGTATCTCTTCTCCCACATTCTGATGGTATGTGCTTTTATACCACAGAAATTCTCCAGATCCTTGATGGAGTATGTCCTGCTTCCTGCATTCATCTCTCTCTATGTTACTTACTCTTGGAGTATAACAATGAGTGAGGATAAAAGTTTAGAACTGCTTTTTCGTTCTGTCAGGGTCATTCCTCATTACTAAAAAACAGCTTTAACATAATGCAAAAAAGTCGTAAATTCGCAGTTCATTGGATTCTGATGAAGGATTTGCAGAGCGTAAAGCAGAGATTTGGAATAATAGGCAATCATGAGGGGCTGAACCGGGCCATTGACATTGCCGTTCAGGTGGCGCCCACTGATCTCTCTGTGCTTATCACCGGCGAGAGCGGAACCGGCAAGGAGGTGTTTCCGCAGGTGATACATACATTCAGTCTCCGCAAGCACGGATCTTATATTGCGGTCAACTGCGGCGCAATACCTGAGGGAACGATTGACTCAGAGCTTTTTGGCCATGAAAAGGGAGCCTTTACCGGAGCCACCGACAGCCGGAAGGGATACTTTGAGGTAGCCCACGGCGGAACAATTTTTCTTGATGAGGTGGCGGAACTGCCGCTCTCAACCCAGGTCAGGCTGCTTAGGGTTCTGGAGTCCGGGGAGTTCATCAGGGTAGGCTCATCGAAGGTCCAGAAGACCGATGTGAGAGTGATCACTGCAACAAATGTCGATATAGTCCAGGCCGTGAATTCAGGCCGGTTCCGCGAGGACCTCTTTTACAGGCTCAATACAGTGCCGATACGCGTACCGCCGCTGAGGGAGCGAGGTGAGGATATCATCCTCCTGTTCAGAAAGTTTGCAGTGGATTTTGCCGAGCGGTACCGCATGCCCGCCATCAGGCCCGACGGCCCGGCAAGGGATGTTCTGATAAATTATTACTGGCCGGGAAACGTCAGGCAGCTTAAAAACATTACAGAACAGATTTCTGTCATTGAGCAGGACCGTGAGGTGACAGCACCCATGCTCACCCGTTATCTTCCGGATTTTCAGAGTGGAAGACTCCCGGTCCCCGTCAGGACACAGTCTGAGGAGAAGGGATTCGGCAGTGAGAGAGAGATACTTTACAAGGTGCTTTTCGACATGAAGAGTGACATGCATGACCTGAAGAACCTCGTATTTGACATGCTTAGCAGTGGAGAACCCGGCAACCTTACTGAGAGCGGTGCCAGGGCATTGCGCAATCTGTATAACCAGGGCAGCCCTGAAGGCGGTACCAGGCCAAGGAGAAACATTTTTAACCAGGGCGTAACGCCAGAGGAACCCTATGATCAGTCGCCGCCTGTACATGTCAGTTACAGCCCGGCGAGGGAGAGCAGGGTTATTGAGGATACCGAGGAGGTTATAGAGGAGTCACTGTCGCTTACAGACCGCGAGAAAGAGCTGATAAAAAAGGCGCTGACCAAAAACAATGGCAAAAGGAAACTGGCTGCTGGCGAACTTGGTATATCTGAGAGGACTCTCTACAGGAAAATTAAGGAGTACGGGCTCGATGAATAGGATTGTCAGGATCATATTGCCTGTTGTACTGCTGTCGGTAATTGCAGGTTGCGGGGTTAAGATAAAGTACTCCTTTACAGGGGCATCAATCCCGGTTGAGGCAAAGACCATCAGTGTGGCCACCTTCCAGAACAGGGCAAGCCTTGTTGTGCCGGGGCTGACACAGACTGTTACAGACGCACTGATCGACATGTGCAGGGCACAGACCAATCTCGACATCGCCTCTTCGGCCGGGGATCTGAGCTTTGAGGGAGAGATCACGGATTACAAGACACAGCCCCTTACCGTCAGCGGTGATGAGCAGGCTGCCATGAACCGCTTCTCGATATCCGTCAGAGTCAGGTATGTCAACAATTTCAATGCTGACAACAGCTTCGATCAGACCTTTACCCGGTACCAGGACTATAACAGTGCCCTCAACCTGAGTGATGTGGAGGTAAGCCTGACGGAAGAGATAGTAAAGATGCTTACGGAAGATATTTTCAACAGGGCTTTTGTCAACTGGTAGTGCCGCTCATGAACAGGAATGAATTCAGCAGGTTCATTGCAGGCATCGACCTCCCCGGTCCCGGTGATCTCGAGGAATTGAGGGAGCTGACAGCTCTTTTCCCCTGGTTTCCATCAGCCCATTTGCTGTTACTCAAAGGATTAAGGGAAAATTCCGATATACGGTTTGATTCCCAGCTGAAGACATCGGCCCTCTCTGTAAATGACAGGGAGGTGTTGTATCATTATCTCTTCCTTCCGCCGGACGAGGCGGGAGTTGAGCCCGGAGCTGTTCCGACGGAGGTGGTGGCTGCTGACAATGCCGCTTCATCTGTAGAGACAGAGACTGATTTGGCAGAGACTCAGGCAGAGAATGTAACTGATCTGGCCGTTAGCCGGGAGGAGGTATTGATGTCTGATCTGGCCGCAACCCCTGATGAGGAAGTGTCTGCTGACCTGGCCGAAATGCCGGAAGAGGTTGTTGCTGAGATTCCCCTCCCCGCCGAGGAAGTGACCGCTGACCTGGCCGAAGTTCCGGAGGAGGTATTGACGGCTGATTTGTCTGCAACCCCTGATGAGGAAGTGACTGCTGACCTGGCCGGAATGCCGGAAGAGGTTGTTGCTGAGATTACCCTCCCCGCTGAGGAAATGACAGCTGACCTGGTCACCCCTCTGCAGGCGGAGGCTACTGATATTGATGCTCCTTATACAGATGTGACTGAGCCGGTCGTTGAGGAGGCATCTGATCTTATATCCATGACGGCGGAGTTGGCGACCGACCTGGCCACTCCGGAAACAGAAGTAGCGGTAGCTGACTTTGTCGCTTCACCAGCAGGTTTGTCGGTTGCTGACATTGATGCACCGGCAGCAGAGGTATCGGTTACTGACGTTGTCACTCCCCAGGCTGGGATGATTGCTGAGCATACCGATTTCCCGTCAGAGACACCGGTTGACCAGTCAGCACCCGCGGATGAAATTATTTCTGCGGAAACTGAACTGCAGGCCCCGGCAGTAGAAGAAGCGCCTGCAATCCCCACACAAGATGAGCCTTTATCTGAAACAGAGGAAGAGCCGGCAGTGGGGACCGAAGCAGAACCTGTCGCCGGACTGACAGATCAAACGGAATATTTTGAGGATAATAAGAGAGAAATAGCTGACGAGGTGTCAGTTTCTCCGGAAGTGAATTTGACTGAGGTTCCGGGACCAGATGAGACCGGGCTTCGTACAAGGGAGGAACTGATTGCCGAGATTGAAGCCCGCCTGAATGAGCTTGAGCAGATACACCTTCAAGTGATGACGCCGGAATCGGAGCTTCTTGCGGAGACACCTCAACTGCCAGATTCGGAGCCCGTTGCGGAGACCTCTCCACTCCCTGAGCCGGAAGTTGTGCCGGAATTTGCAGCTGAACCGGAGCTTCTTGCGGAGACACCACCATTCCAGGAGTCCGGACCTGTTGCCGTGACACCACCACTCAATGAGCCGGAACCCGCTGCGGAGACCTCTCCACTCCCTGAGCCAGAGTCCGCTGCGGAGACACCTCAACTGCCAGAGCCGGAGGTTCTACCGGAATTTGCAGCTCAACCGGAACCCATACAGGAGATTCCGGAAGATGCTTCGTCAGAGGTTACGCCTGAGCCCGAACATATCTCAGAACTTGTCATTGAATCCGACTATGAGCCCTCACCCGAAACCGAGGAACTCCTCGAGCTGATCCCTGACGAACCCTACGGACAGGAGGAGACTGTCATCCAGCCAGCTCCCTACGGACAGGAGCACGAGGAACCTGCCAGTCACCTCTCATCCTCCGGACAGGTTGAGTCTGCCGTTCAGGTCCCTGTCCAAAAACCGGAGGTGCTTGTCGGTCAGGCCCCTGTACCAGAGAAGGAGGAGCCTGTCAGTCAGCTCTCTGCGGCAGACCTGATAGACAGATTTATAAGGATCAGTCCGACAATCGAGAGGATGACTCCGGGCGAAATCAAACCGGTTAGAGACCTTTCCGATGAGAGCACCGGAGAGGAGAGCTCCTTCATAACAGAAACACTGGCAAAGATTTACGTCAACCAGGGCTACTACACAAAGGCCATAAATATTTATGAAAAACTCTCTTTGCATTATCCGGAAAAAAGTGCTTACTTTGCGAACCGTATTGAAAAGATCAAAGAGTTAATAAAATAGTACAACAATGGGTATCTATATTTTCATCTCAATCCTGGTAATTATTGCATGCCTGCTGGTTATTATGGTAGTGCTGGTTCAGAACTCCAAGGGAGGCGGACTGGCCGCAAACTTCACATCAGCAGGTCAGTCAATGGGCGTACGTAAGACAGCCGACTTCCTCGAGAAATCAACCTGGACCCTCGGAGCTGCCATTCTTATCCTCTGCATTGCAGCCACTGCTGCTATTCCAAGAGGAGCAGGCCAGAAGGAATCAGTCATCAAGTCATCAATAGAGAAAGCTCAGGATCCCAACGCCATACCCGTTCTTCCCACCCAGACACCTGTTGAAGAACAGCCTGAAGGCGGAAACGAATAATGATGACATTGTAAAGAATCAGGAGTGTCAGTTTGTCATGAACTGACACTTTTTTTTGTCATTTTTCATTTGGCACAGAATGTGACATTCTGAAGCAGGAAAAATATTGTTTAACTATAAAACTAATAGCAATGGCACAATTAAAAGGAAAAGTGCTGGCAGGCAAGGTTCTCATCAAGCCTCATGAGGCAGAGGAAAAGACCGCCAGCGGCATCATCATCCCAGATTCAGCAAAAGAAAAACCCCGTGCAGGAACCGTAATTCTTGTCGGTGCTCCGAAGAAAGACGAAGAGATGGAACTCAAAAAGGGAGATGTCGTTCTCTACGGGAAATACTCCGGCCAGGAACTGAATATCGATGGCACAGACTATCTCCTTCTTTCACAGTCTGATGTTCTCTATATTTCGTAATAACCTTAAATAAGAATAGCGATGTCAAAGGAAATTAAATTCAATATCGAAGCGCGTAACCTGTTAAAGGAAGGCGTTGATCGTCTCGCAGATGCCGTTAAGGTGACTCTTGGTCCCAAGGGCCGTAATGTTGTACTCGAGAAGAAATTTGGTGCACCCCAGATCACAAAGGATGGTGTTACAGTTGCCAAGGAGATCGAACTATCTGATCCTTATCAGAATATGGGCGCACAGATGGTCAAGGAAGTTGCTTCAAAGACTTCAGACACTGCCGGTGACGGCACCACAACCGCCACGGTTCTTGCACAGAGCATTATAAGCGTGGGCCTCAAGAACGTCACCGCCGGCGCCAACCCGATGGACCTCAAGAGAGGTATCGACAAGGCTGTTGCAACTGTTGTTGAAAGCCTGAAAAGCCAGTCGAAGAGCGTGGGAGACGACCTTAAGAAGATTGAGCAGGTTGCACGCATCTCCGCAAACAATGATGAGGAGATAGGCAAGCTCATTGCAACCGCAATGGACAAGGTTAAGAAGGAAGGCGTTATAACAGTCGAAGAAGCCAAAGGAACCGAGACCAAGGTTGAGGTTGTTGAAGGAATGCAGTTTGACCGCGGTTATATTTCAGCTTATTTTGTCACCAATCCTGACAAGATGGAAGTTGAGATGGACAATCCATACATCCTCATTCATGACAAGAAGATCTCATCAATGAAAGATCTTCTTCCTGTACTCGAGGAAACAGCCCGCAGTGGCCGTGGCCTCATGATCATTGCCGAGGACGTTGAGGGCGAAGCTCTTGCAACCCTCGTTGTGAACCGTCTGAGAGGCTCACTTAAAGTTTGTGCCGTTAAGGCTCCGGGCTTCGGCGACAGAAGGAAAGAGATGCTTGAGGATATAGCCATTCTGACAGGCGGTACCGTTATCTCCGAGGAGAGGGGTATGAAGCTTGAGAATGCTACAATGGCAGACCTTGGCGTAGCTGACAAAGTGACCGTCAACAAGGAGAATACCACAATCGTTAACGGTGCAGGCGAGAAGGAGATGATCCTGGCACGCGTTAACCAGATCAAGCAGCAGATATCTACAACCACTTCCGACTATGACAGGGAAAAGCTTCAGGAGAGGCTTGCCAAACTTGCCGGCGGGGTGGCAGTTCTTTATATCGGAGCTGCTTCAGAGGTTGAGATGAAGGAAAAGAAGGACCGCGTTGACGACGCACTCCACGCAACCCGCGCAGCAATTGAAGAGGGTATAATCCCCGGTGGCGGTGTGGCTTACATCAGGGCAATTCCATTGCTTGACAAACTTAAAGGTGACAACGATGACCAGAATACCGGTATCGAAATCGTCAAGAGGGCAATTGAAGAGCCTCTGCGTCAGATAGTTTATAATGCCGGCCTGGAGGGTGCTGTGATTGTGCAGAAGGTTCGCGAAGGCAAAGGCGACTTCGGATACAACGCACAGACTGACAAATTCGAGAACCTCCTTAAGGCAGGCGTCATTGACCCGGCCAAGGTTGCAAGGATTGCACTTGAGAATGCTGCATCAATTGCAGGAATGTTCCTCACCACCGAGGCAGTTGTTGTCGAGGAGAAGGATGAGAACCCGATGCCGAACCCTGGAATGGGCGGCGGCGGAATGCCTGGCATGATGTAAGAGAATAAGGCTTATTGGTTTAAATGAGAGGCTGCTCCGGAAACGGGGCAGCTTTTTTTACAATGCTTTATGGCCTACGGCCAGGATATTGTGGGGAACATGCCATCTACAATGCTTTAACCCCTACGGGGTATTTTTGCCAACACCTACTGCCAATTGGCAATTGCATGATTTGACTTCCTATTGCCTACTGCTGACTTTACTTCTGCCTATTGCCTCCTGCCTATTGCCTATTGCCTATTGCCTGATATGACTGCCTACTGCCTACTGCTGACTGCTGACTGCCGACTTTACTTCTGCCTACTGCCTACTGCCTACTGCTGACTGCCGACTTTCCTTTTGCCAATTACCTAATTTCCCCCATCTTTGCACTATGACTGACTCAAGGCAGGTTTACGAACTGGAACACGAGAAGCCCGGAAAGCTGATGTGGAAGTACTTCCTGCCGGCATTTGCCAGCATGATGGCAAATGCCCTCTACAATGTCGTTGACCGCATTTATATCGGTCAGGGCGTCGATGCCCTGGCACTTTCAGGACTGAGTGTCGTCTTCCCGCTGATGATAATCATAATGGCATTCGGCATGCTGGTGGGAATGGGATCAGCAGTGCGCATCTCGCTCAGCCTCGGCGAAAAGGACTACAACAGGGCAAACCACATCCTGGGCAACGCTCTCTTCCTCGCACTTATTCTGGGTTTTGTGCTGATGGGGGCGGGATTCCTGGTGCGCGACCGTGTGCTGCAGATATTCGGAGCTGGGCCTGAGACAATCAAGTACGCCTCGGATTACTTCACAATCATCCTCCTGGGAACACCCCTTGCCATGACAGGTTACGCCCTGAACAACATAATCAGGGCCGAGGGAAACCCCCGGATTGCGATGTACTCAATGTTCATCAGCGCAGGACTGAACGTTGTACTGGACCCGATATTTATCTTTGTCCTCGGGATGGGGGTTAAGGGCGCCGCCATTGCAACGGTGATCTCCCACCTGGTGCTGTTCGTATGGGTCCTGGCACATTTCCGCAGCCGCAGGAGCGTAACCCGCCTTACACTTGCCAATATCAGGCCTGATCCCTACATATTAAAATATATTATCTCAATCGGTTTTGCACCGTTCGCCATGAACGTTGCCTCGAGCATTGTCTGGGGGGTGATGAACACGAAGTTTATAAAATACGGTGGCGATATCTCCGTAGCTGCGCTGGGCATTGTAAACAGCGCAACAATGATGCTCGTCATTTCGATAATCTCACTCAACATGGCAGTACAGCCAATCATCGGGTTCAATTACGGAGCCGGTCTCCTTTGCCGGGTGAAGGAGACTGTAATGAAGGCGATCAGGTATGCAACCCTCATAGCCATCGGCGGGTGGCTGATATGTATGCTCCTGCCGGGGGCAATTGTCAGCATTTTCAACTCCGACAGCCAGGAGCTCCGGGAGGCCGGAATCATGGGTCTTCGGATTTACTGTGCAGTACTGCCGGTGGTAGGGTTCCAGATAATTGCCTCGAATTACTTTCAGGCAATCGGCAAGGCAAGGCTGGCAACCTTCCTCTCATTGCTCAGGCAGATAATAATCCTGTTGCCTCTGATATTCATTCTTCCTCATTTCTGGGGTACGGCCGGGGTCTGGATCGCTAACCCGATATCAGACTTCGTTGCAGCCGTGATCTCATTCATCTTCTTCCGCAGGGAGATCAACAAGCTTAACTGTGACATGCCTGTTGAAGGAAGGGAGAGGCCGCTGATGACAGAAACCAGTGGAACCGTGGTTTAATGAAGATCCCGGCTCACTCTATTGATCCGTCCCTCTCTTTTTTCGTAGCACCGCCAGGAACAATACCATTGCTGCTGCAGCAAGTGCAACACCAATTATCACGGATATCCTGAGTGGTAGCGCAAGCCCGCCGCCGGAGTGAGGCGCAGTAAGCAGGTATGTGATACAGACGGCGGTCAGGAAAAGCGCCGGGAGCGACATCATCAGGTGACTCTTCCCCCTGATACCAAGGTACATCGCAATTGTCCAGCATGTAATTGCAGCCAGTGCCTGGTTGGAAATTCCGACGAACTTCCAGATACGCGCAAACTCATCCTTCATCACGAAGGTAAGAACGAAGGCCAGAGCGAAAACCGGGATAACAATCAGCAATCGTGATGAAATCTTCTTCTGAGGCAGATTAAGCATGTCAGCTATTGTAAGCCTGGCACTTCTGAAGGCAGTGTCGCCCGAGGTGACAGGGCAGGCCACAACCCCTATCACAGCTATGACAGCTCCTGTCTTTCCAAGCCATGATTTGCATATCTCATTTACAAGCCATGCCGGATCAGGCCTGATAGCGGGGTTATCAGCAAGAGGATGGGTGAAGGCGTAGGTGAGCCCGTGCACATCACCCATATAGTTCATGGCTGCGGTGGCCCAGATCATTGCCAC
>Ga0116155_10000898_pt1 | contig 22590 bp, 19 predicted proteins | sample AD_UKC032_MetaG_FD_89890 | JGI IMG/M metagenome (GOLD analysis project Ga0116155, IMG submission 89890) | Active sludge microbial communities of municipal wastewater-treating anaerobic digesters from USA - AD_UKC032_MetaG | ecosystem: Engineered > Bioreactor > Anaerobic > Digestate | place: USA...
GGCGGGCGGCCGGGTGATGGATAAACTGGGAAATCAAAAAGCGCTGTGGCTCTCGATCCTGCTGGTGATCCCGGCGATGGGTCTGCTGGCAGCGACCGCTTCAAAACCGATGATGTGGGCAGTGGCGGTGTTCTTTGGCGTGGCTTATGGGCTTTCGCAGGCGATCTACTTCGCGCTGGCGATGAAGTACACCCAGCCGGCGATCGCGGCATCCATGTACTCGATCCTGATGGCAGTGACGAACGTGGGGCAGGGCATTGGGCTTGGTTTGAGCGGCGGGCTGGCCAAATCAGCCGGTTACCCGGTCACCTTCCTGGTCTTTGGCGCGCTGATGCTGCTGGTCATACCGTTCCTGCCGGTCATATTTGGAAAGCGAACCGCGCGATAAGAGACTGCCAATGAAACGGATCTACATCACCCACTGCTCGCGTGAGAAGGACCCAGCTCTGGAGGCCAGCGGAGAGACGGCAACGCCGGAAAATTTGTACACTTCTGCCGCTTTGCGGACTTTTATCCGCTTCTGCAAAGCACGAGGGTATGTCTGGGCGATCCTTTCCGACAAGTACGGGGTGGTATTTCCGGAAGAAAAAATTAACTGGTACAGCAAACCGCCGGATACTGTCACAGAAGTAGAATTTTCAGCATTACTGCACAGTTTTACCACGCGCCTGGAGGGGTTTGACGAGATACTGTTTCAGCACCGCCCGGGTGAAACCCACCCGGTGTTCAAACGCATTATCCAAGAAGCGCTGGAACAAGGCATGAAAGTAAAAGAGTTTACCGTGGAAGACATGAACACGAACGGATGACCTGTTTTGATCCCATATGACCAAGGAGAGAGGAAGATGGAATTGAAGCACTTTATCGACACACAGGACTTTAGCAAAAAAGAACTGCTCGACCTGATCGAACTGATCCGCATGATCAAGAGCGCTGACAAGCAGGGCGCGACGCCAAGGCTGCTGCCGGACGCCTCGCTGGCGATGCTGTTTGAGGAACCCTCCACGCGGACCAGGATCTCGTTTGAGCTGGCCGCCAAACGTTTGTCGGCGGACACGCTGAATATTTCGGCGAGCGCCAGTTCCCTTTCCAAGGGGGAGTCGGTCCTGGATACGGCGCGCAATATCGAGGCCATGAACGTGGACATGATCGTGGTGAGGCATAAATCGGCCGGTGTTCCCAAGATCCTGGCGGACCATTTGAGCTCTTCGATCATCAACGCGGGCGACGGGTGCCGCGCGCATCCCACGCAGGCGCTGCTCGACATGTTCACCATCCGGGAAAAGCTGGGAAGGATCGAAGGCCTGAAAGTCGGGATCATCGGCGACATTCTGCACTCCAGGGTGGCCCGTTCCAATATTGTGGGGTTGACAAAAATGGGAGCCCAGGTCACGGTTTGCGGCCCGTCGACCCTGATCCCGATCGGGATCGAGCAGATGGGCGCGCGAAAGACCTATTGCGTGGATGATGTGGTCGCGGAAAGCGATGTGCTGATATTTTTGCGGCTTCAGCGCGAGCGCCAGGAAGAGCAGTTCCTGCCTTCCATCCGTGAATACGCGCAGGTCTTCGGGGTCGGCCCTGAACGTTTGAAGAAGGCGAAGAAGAATGTCGTGATCATGCATCCGGGCCCGACCAACAGGGGGGTGGAATTGACCGCCGAGGTCGCGGACGATCCCCGGTCGGTGATCCTGGACCAGGTCACCAATGGCGTGGCGGTGCGCATGGCGGTGCTGTATCTTTTGGCGGGGGCGCAACGATAGTTGATCGCAATTTAATTTTATAAGAGGAGTTTAGCGACATGTCATTACTCATCAAGAACGCTGTGATCGTTAATGCCGACGGTGAAAAAAAGGCATCTCAGGATATTTTGATCAAGGGCTCGACGATCGAAAAGATCGGCAAGGATCTTTCCGCGGATGGCGTGAAGGTCGTGGATGCCTCCGGGAAAAAGGTCCTGCCGGGGTTTATCGACCTGCATTGTCATTTGCGTGAGCCCGGTCAGGAGCATAAGGAAACGATCGAGACGGGCTGCCGGGCGGCGGTCAAGGGCGGGTTTACGTCTTTGTTCTGTATGCCCAACACCAGGCCTCCGATCGATAATGGGATGATCGTGGAGGGCGTGATCAAGGAGGCCAGGCGCGTCGGGCTGGCGAACGTGTATCCTGTGGGCGCGATCTCCAAAGGGCAGAACAGCCAGGAAATGGTGGACATGTATGAAATGAAGGCCGCCGGATGCCTGGCTCTTTCCGACGACGGGAAGGCGGTCAATAACAGCCAGCTGATGCTTTTGGCCTTACGTTACGCCGATATGGTCGGGCTTCTTTTGATGGAACATTGCCAGGACCCTTTGATCAGCGGCAAGGGCGTGATGAATGAAGGTTTAACCGCCAGTGTCCTGGGAATGCGCGGGGACCCGGGCGTTTCTGAGACCGTGATAGTCGGACGGGATATCGAACTGGCCAATTATGTGCAGGCGAGGATCCATCTGTCCCACATCAGCTTAAAACGCAGCTGTGAATTGATCCGCTTCGCCAAGTCCCAGGGCGTCAGGGTCACGGCGGAAGCCTGTCCGCATCATTTCACGCTGACCGATGAGGCGGTGAAGGGCTTTGATCCCAACACCAAGGTCAATCCGCCTTTGCGGACGGCGGACGATGTGGAGGCGATCAAGGCGGCGCTGGCCGATGGGACGCTGGACTGCGTTTCAACGGACCATGCCCCGCACACGCTGGAGGATAAAGAAGAGGGGTTTGATCACGCGCCGTTTGGCATTTCCGGATTTGAAACAGCGTTCGGTCTTTGCGTGACCCATCTGGTCCGCACAAAGGTTTTGACTTTGGCCGGTTTAGTGGATAAAATGTGCCAATCCCCCGCGCGAATTGCCGGCCTTAAAAATAAAGGCAGGATCGAAGAGGGCGCCGATGCTGATCTGGTGATCGTTGATACTGAGGCTGAATGGGAGGTTCGCAAAGAGGATTTTGTTTCCAAGGGAAAGAACTCTCCGTTCTTTGGATGGAAGTTGCACGGTTTGGTCGAAAAAACGATCTGTGGCGGCAAAGTGGTCTTTGAGAGATGAAAAATAGATAACGGAGCGCGGAAAACGGAGTGCGGAGAAGGTTTGAGGGTTTATCCGTAAGCTGTTTTTGGTTTTCCGTTTTCGATGGTTAAGGCCCCGTAGCTTAATGGATAGAGTCCAGGACTCCGGTTCCTGTGGTTCGGGTTCGATTCCCGACGGGGCCTTTGATTTCATGTGGAGAGCATGGATCTGATAATGTAAAAATGCTTAAAAATTATAAAATTTATCCAAAAGACCGATTTTTATTAAAGTGGAATGTTAAGCCCATAGATTTTTGAAAAATGTTGTGTTTGTGGCGTGACTTTGCGAAAATTCAGGCCAATTTTCTTAGCAAATGGAAAACTCAAAAAAGACAACGATCTCTGTAATTGGCGGCCATGACTGCACAGCCGAAGTGGAGAGCTTGGCCCATAAAGTTGGCGAGATCATTGCCAAAATGGATTGTATTTTAGTATGTGGCGGCCTTTCAGGAGTCATGGAGGCGGCCTGTAAAGGAGCAAAAAGCGCGGGAGGATGGACAATAGGACTTCTTCCCGGCAAATCCAAGTCTGATGCCAACCCTTACGTTGACATCGCCCTTCCCACAACCATCGGATTTGCCCGCAATGCTATGGTAGCAGCCTCGGCAGATGTTCTCATCGCTTTACCGGGAAGTTACGGCACCAGTTGTGAAATTTCTTATGCCTTTGTTTATAAGCGCCCGGTCATTGACCTGGGCGGCTGGAATATCGAGGGTATGGTGAAGGTTAGCGGCCTTAGCGAGTTGCCGCAGGCCATTCGGCAGTGTTTGAGCCAGCGTGATGGCAAGGAATAACAGCGGCCTGAATGCTAGAGCGTTATGCCCGAACTTCCGGAAGTCGAAACAATCTGCAGGGACTTGAACGCCGCGATCCTCGGTCGAAGGATCAAAGGCGTTGAGGTCCGGGACCGGCGGGTGATCCGTTCGGCGACGCCGGATATCCTGAAAAAAACCTTGGTTGGGAATTCGTTTAAGAAAATTACGCGCCGTGGAAAGGCGTTGATCTTTGAACTGGCCCGCGGGCCGTATATGCTGGTCATTCAGCCGATGATGACCGGGCAGCTGGTGATCTCGGCAGAAAATTTAGAACCGAAGACCTGCCGCATTGTGCTGGATCTTGAGGACGGCCAGCGGCTCTATTACAACGACCAGAGGGTCTTCGGCCGCTGGCAGATCATCCGGGACACGGCCGAGGTTAAATATTTGCGCGTCCTCGGCCCGGAACCGCTGGCAGATGGATTTACTGCCGAAGTCCTGAGCGAACGCATCAGCGGCAGTCAACGGCCTATTAAGCCGTTGTTGTTGGACCACGCGTTCATCGCCGGGATAGGAAATATTTACGCGTCAGAGATCCTTTTTAAGGCCAGGATCGATCCCCGGCGTCCGGCGCGTTCGCTTCGGCCGGAGGAGATCAGGCGGCTTTGGGAAGCGGTTAAGTCGGTCTTAAAACAGGCCGTAAGGTTACGGGGATCATCGGTCAATACTTATGTGGATGGACGGGGCCGCAAGGGAAGATTTTTGGAGAAGATCAGGGTCTATCAGAAAGAAGGGGATCTTTGTCCGGATTGCGGGGAAATAATCCGAAAGACCGTGCAAGCTCAGCGAAGCACATTTTTTTGTTCAAACTGTCAACAGTGATAGGGTCATGAGAGAATTACAGGGACATTATAGAGTAAAGATCAATCAGGACTTGAGCCCGAAGTTCAAACATTTGGTTTTGGAAGCGCCGGATCTGGCTTCGGTGATCGAGCCGGGGCAGTTCGTGAATATCCGCGTCAGCGCGGGAACAGAACCTCTTTTAAGGCGGCCCTTCAGTGTTTACCGTGCCTTGAACGGCGAGGTGGAGTTGTTTTATGAAGTGCTGGGCCGGGGGACCAAGGTCCTGGCACAGAAAAAGTCCGGTGATGTGCTGGATGTCCTGGGGCCTTTGGGCCAGCCATTCAGCCTTCCACCATCGGGAACTGAACATGTGGTGATGATCGCCGGAGGGATCGGGGTTGCTCCATTTCAGATCCTGACGGATGCGCTGGAAGCGCATGAGGGCTTAAAGCTCACGCTCCTTTACGGGGCCCGGACCTTTGAACATACCTTCAACATGGATGACCTGGAACGCAACCGCTGCCGCATCATGATCGCGACGGAGGACGGGAGCGTCGGGGTCAAAGGAAGGGTTTCCAGGCTGTTTTCCGATATTTCATGGGACCCGAATGCGACCTGGATCTATACATGCGGTCCTAACGCGATGATGGCCGCGGTGCAGGAATTCGCCCGGGAGCAGAATATCCGGGGCGAAGTGTCCTGTGAATCCGCCATGGCCTGCGGGATCGGGGCCTGCCTGGGATGCGTGGTCCGCACGGTCAATGGTTATAAGACGGTTTGCCATGACGGGCCGGTCTTTGGGCTGCATGAAGTGATCTTTTAGAAAGGAAGGGAAGATGCCCTTCTGGTATTTGATGGTCGGGTTTTTAGCAGGGCTTTTGAGCGGATTTCTGGGGATCGGCGGGGCAAGCATCATGATCCCGTTTTTTATGATGTTCTTCAGCATGAGCCAGCATCAGGCGCAGGGAACATCACTGGCGGCGATGCTGGCGCCGGTCTTCATCCTGGCGGTCTTGAAATATTATCATGAAGGCCACGTGAATGTTCCGGTGGCGCTGATCGTGGCGGTCGGTTTGACCATGGGAGGGCTTGTCGGCGCCCATTACGCGCAGGCGACGCCGGACGCGGCCCTGAAAAAGTTGTTCGGTGTTTATATGATCGTGATCGGGATCAAAATGGTATTTTTAAAATGAGCAAAAACCTTAAAGTTAAGATCGCAAATGTTGAGTTCCAGAACCCCTTGACGGTTGCCAGCGGGACGTTCTGGTATAAACCGGAATATTATTCGGATGAGGAGATGCGTCGTTTTGGGGCGATCGTTCCCAAGACCGTGACGCTGCGCGCGCAGGAGGGGAACCCTCCCCCAAGGGTGGCCGAGACACCGTCGGGCATGCTGAACGCGATCGGTATTGAGAATGGCGGAGTGGATGATTTTATCGCCAATAAGCTGCCCGGACTTTTGCGGACGGGCGTGCCGGTTATTCCCAGCATCCTGGGGCATGACGAGAAGGAATTTGTCGAGCTGGCCCAGCGGTTTAACGGGATACCGGGTGTTGCGGCCCTTGAGGTGAATTTATCCTGCCCTAACCTGCGAAAAAAAGTTTTGATCGCCCAGGACCCGGAGCTTACGCGTCAGACGGTCCACAGGATCAAAAAAGCGACGAAGCTTCCGGTAATCGCCAAATTGACGCCGAATGTCACCGATATCAAGGTCATTGCCCGCGGGGCGCAGGACGGGGGCGCTGATGGCTTGAGCCTGATCAACACGCTTTCGGCGATGGCGATCGATGTCAAAAAGCGCAGGCCGGTGCTCGGGAACGTGACCGGGGGATTGAGCGGCCCGGCGATCAAGCCGGTCGCCGTGCGCATGGTCTATGAGGCCTTTTCAACGGTCGGGATCCCGATCATCGCCATGGGCGGGATCGTTAATGCCCATGACGCGCTGGAGTTCATTATGGCGGGGGCGACCATGGTCGCCGTGGGAACGATGAATTTTGTCGACCCCTTGGCGCCGTTTCAGGTCCTGGAAGGTATTGAACAGTATATGAAAGATAATGGCATAAAAGATATTAAAGAGTTGATAGGATGTGCTGTTTAGTTAACAATTAACAGATAATAATTAACAGTCGTGGTGCCGCTGCGCGGCCTAAAGATTTAGCGCCCAAAGGGCGCACATCAATTGTTAGTTGTTCACTGTTATCTGTGAGTTTTTAAAAGGAATTTCTTATGAAAAAGCCTGAGTTGATCGTCGCGCTGGATGTTGACAGCTTGGCGGAGCTTCAAGAGATCGTTGATGGGATCGGCGACGCGGTTAAAATTTATAAGGTCGGAAGCCAGGTCTTCACTTCTTGCGGCCCTGCCGCAGCGAGATTTCTTATGGCGAGGGGGAAGGAAGTTTTTCTGGACCTCAAGTTTCATGATATTCCCAATACAGTGGCCCATGCGGTTGCCAACGCTGTCAATTTAAGCACCGCGGTCGGCCGCAGCAGCCTGACTGCCAGCGGGCAGGAGGTCAGGATGGGAGAGCTTTTGATGTATACGGTCCACACTTCCGGCGGTGAAGAGATGATGAGGGCCGCCTCGCAGGCTGCCGCTCAGACGGCCGAAACGCTCAAGGTCCGACGGCCTCTTACGGTTGGGGTCACGGTCTTGACCTCACAGGATCAAAAGACGCAGGCCGCGGGGTTGACAGGCGGAGAAGTCAGCGATAATATACTAACCTTAGTGTTAAAGCGTGCGGAGGCGGCTAAACGCGCCGGATTAGATGGGGTTGTTTCTTCCTGCGCAGAGGCTTCTGCGATCCGGAAAGAGTTCGGAAAAGATTTTGTTATTGTCACACCCGGCATCCGGCCCGCTGGGGCTGATGTCGGCGACCAAAAAAGGGTAGCGACGCCTTCCCTGGCCGTTCAAAGCGGAAGCAGTTTTTTGGTCGTAGGCCGTCCAATCGTTAAAGCTCCTGACCCACAACAGGCTGCGTTGAAGATCCTGGAGGAAATTCAAAAAAGCAGTTAACAACTAATAATTAATAATTAACAATGATGGCGCGTGCTTCCAGTGCGCTCATAATTGTTCATTGTTATCTGTTCATTGTTCATTCATTAAATGGAGACTATCATGACGCAGAATATTCAGGATTTGATCAATAAAATTAAGACCGAAGGAGTGGAGGCTTCCTCAAAAAAGGCCCAGGAGATCGAACAGGCCGCGCAGCGGAAAGCTGAAGAGATCGTGGCCAAAGCCAGGGCGCAGGCCGAGCAGATCGTTTCGCAGGCTAAGGACCAGGCGAAAAAGCAGGAAACCGCGACCAACGCGACTTTAAAACAGGCCGCGCGCGACACGCTTCTTTCTCTCCGTTCGGAGATCCTCCGTCGTCTGAAGGCCATCGTTTCGGCCCAGGTTAAAGAAGGCCTGAAACCGGAACAGGTGGCGAGTTTGTTGACGGAAGTCGTAAAAGCCTATGTCGCAAAGCATCCCGGGGTCTCGGACATCCGCGTGGCTTTGCCGGAGCAGCAGCTTAAGGCCTTCTCCGACGGTTCGCTTAAGGCGTTGCAGGGTCAGCTTAAAGCTTCGATCACGCTGGAGCGGGCGGACCAGCTCTCTTCCGGTTTTTTGATCAGTTTTGATGGCGGGAAATCCAGTTTTGATTTTTCCAATGAAAGCCTGACTTCCTATATGAGCGCTTTTGTCAACGCGGAGGTCGCTAAACTTTTGAAAGAAGCCGGGATGTCATGAGTTCCTCGTATTATTATTTTGTCGCGACGTTACCCACACTGGCCTTTAACGGAAGTTCACCGCTCACGGTCGAGGAGTTCCGTATTGATTGTGAACGCCTTTTAAAAAAGGAAGATTACGAGGACGTTGAGCGCGCCCTGGGGCTGCGGAATGGCGCTCCGTTTAATCCGTTGCTAGCGCAATGGCAGAGGTTTGTCCATGAACTGCAGGCGGAGATCGCCTGGCATCGCCTGTCCCATCAGGGGGCCGGAGCGGCATTGAATTTTGAGCGGGGGTTCGACTCCGAGGTCGTGGACATTGTCAATCAGGCCTTCAAGGAAGGGGACCTTTTGACCGCTGAAAAAATGGTGATGCGGCTTCAATGGGACCGGCTGGAACATATGAGTTTGAACCATTTTTTTGATCTGGAGTGCATTTTGATCTATGCCGCGAAATTGAAGATCCTGGAGCGGTTGTCGGTCTTCGCCTCCCAGGAGGGGCGGCAGATCTTTGAGGCGATCGAAGTGAACGTCCTGAAGATGAAGGACGAAAAAATCAGGACTTTTAAATAAAAGGTCGATGAGAGATAAAAGGAGTGCATTGTGAGCGATAAACGTGAAGGGTCAGTGATCGGCATAAACGGGAACATGGTCGCGGTCCGCTTTGAGGACCGCGTCATGCAGAACGAGGTGGCCTATATTCAGCGCGGGGAGGAAAGTCTCAAAGCGGAGGTCATTCGCGTAAGAGGCAAGCGCGCGGACCTTCAGGTCTTTGAGGATACCAGTGGGGTAAAGGTCAATGACCGGGTGGAATTCAGCGGTGAACTTTTAAGCGTGGAGCTTGGGCCGGGGCTTTTGACCCAGGTTTTTGACGGGTTGCAGAACCCGCTTCCGGAGCTTGCCCAGCAGCATGGTTTCTTTTTAAAGCGGGGCGTTTATCTTCCGGCGCTGGACCTTCAGGCGCAGTGGGAATTCACGCCCAAGTCCAAACGCGGGGACAAGGTCCGTTCAGGCGATAAGCTGGGCAGCGTGCCCGAGGGGATCTTTGAACATTGGATCATGGTCCCGTTCCGCTTTCAGAACGAGATCCTGGAAGTCGTCGAGGTCGCACAAAAAGGGAAATATAAGATCCGTGATGTGATCGCCAAGGTCAAGGACACCGCCGGCAAGGTGCACGAGGTGACGATGTATCAAACCTGGCCGGTCAAGGTCCCGATCACGGCCTATGCTCAGAAATTGAAGCCGGTGGACCCGATGGTCACCAAGATCCGCATCATCGACACGCTGGTGCCGGTGGCGCTGGGCGGAACGTTCTGCACGCCGGGGCCGTTCGGCGCCGGAAAGACGGTCCTTCAGCATTTGTTGAGCCGTCACGCGGAGGTCGATATCGTGGTGATTGCCGCCTGCGGTGAGCGCGCCGGTGAGGTCGTGGAAGTCTTGAGGGAATTTCCCAAACTGCATGACCCGCGGACCGGAAAGACCCTGATGGAGCGCACGATCATCATTTGCAACACCAGTTCGATGCCGGTCGCCGCGCGCGAATCTTCGGTTTACACGGCAGTGACCCTGGCGGAGTATTACCGCCAGATGGGATTGAATGTTTTGTTGTTGGCGGACTCCACGTCGCGCTGGGCCCAGGCGATGCGTGAGATGTCAGGGCGCCTTGAAGAGATCCCCGGAGAGGAGGCGTTTCCGGCTTATCTGGAGTCCCGTATCGCGTCTTTTTATGAACGGGCGGGGCTTGTTCAGCTCAGGAACGGGGAGACCGGATCGATCACTATTGGCGGAAGCGTTTCACCCGCCGGGGGGAACTTTGAAGAGCCGGTCACCCAGGGGACGCTGAAGGTCGTGGGCGCTTTTCATGGGTTGTCACGGGCGCGTTCGGACGCGCGCCGGTACCCGGCCATCGACCCGCTGGACAGCTGGAGCAAATACAGCAGTTTTATCGATGCCGGAAAGATCCAGAAAGCGGTCAGCATCCTGCGCAAAGGCAGCAACATCGGACAGATGATGAAGGTCGTCGGTGAAGAGGGGACCTCCATGGACGATTTTGTGGTCTATTTAAAAGCGGAATTCTTTGATTCCGTCTATTTGCAGCAGAACGCGTTCGATAAGGTCGATGAATATACCCCGAAAGAACGGCAGGTCTATGTTTTTGACAGGCTGGTTCAGGTCCTTGAAGCGCCGTTCAATTTTAAACATAAGGATGAGGCCCGCCGGTCTTTTCAGGACCTGCGGCAAAGGTTCATTAACTGGAACTCGGCAGAGTTTGAAAGCGGCGATTTTAAACAGATGGAAAAGGGGATATTTGAGAAAATCGGGCACTAAGGCACTGAGGCACTGAGGCACCGGGAAGAACGGGAAAATGTTAAAAGTGAAAACGTGAAAACGAAAAATTAAAAAAAGACATTTTTGTTTTTAGGTTTTAAGGATTTAAGGTTTTTAGTGCCGTAGTGTCCTAGTGTCTTGGTGTCATTTATTAATTTTTCTAAAAGGATTGTTTATGCAAAAAGTTTATAATGAAATCATTCAGATCGCCGGAGACGTCATCACTGTTGAGGCTGAAGATGTGGCTTACCGCGAACTGGCCCAGATCAGGACCGCGCAGGGAACATCCCTGGCTCAGGTCATCCGCATGGACGGGGCAAAGGTCTCTTTGCAGGTCCTGGCCGGCAGCCGCGGGATATCGACCAATGACAGGGTAATGTTCTTAAAACGGCCGATGCAGGTTTCGATCAGCGATGACCTTCTTGGTCGCGTGTTCGACGGCAGCGGCCAGCCCAGGGATAACGGCCCTGTCCTGCAGGAACGCATGACCGAGATCGGCGGGCCTTCGGTCAACCCGGCAAAGCGCGTGATTCCCAGGAAGATGGTGCGCACCGGCATTCCGATGATCGACGTCTTCAACACGCTGGTGGAATCCCAGAAGCTTCCCATTTTTTCGATCGCCGGAGAGCCGTATAACCCGCTTTTGGCGCGCATTGCCATGCAGGCCGAGGTCGATATGATCATTTTGGGCGGCATGGGTTTGAAATATGATGACTACCTTTTCTTTAAGGACACCTTTGAAGAACACGGGGCCCTTTCCCGCTCGGTGCTTTTTATTCACACAGCCTCTGATCCGACGGTCGAATGCCTTCTGGTGCCGGACATGTGCCTGGCGGTGGCCGAGCAGTTCGCCCTGCAGGGGAAGCGCGTGCTTGTGCTTTTGACGGACATGACCAACTTCGCGGACGCCATGAAAGAGATCGCCATCACCATGGAACAGATCCCGTCGAATCGCGGGTATCCCGGAGACCTTTACAGCCAGTTGGCGGCCCGTTATGAAAAGGCAGTCGACTTTGACGGGGCGGGTTCCATTACGGTCCTTGCGGTCACCACCATGCCGGGGGACGACGTGACCCATCCTGTGCCGGACAACACCGGTTATATCACCGAGGGACAGTTCTACCTTAAAGGTGGGCATATCGAGCCGTTCGGGTCTTTGAGCCGTTTGAAGCAGCAGGTCAACGGCGACACCCGGCCTGACCACCGCGCGATCATGGACCGCATGATCCAGCTGTTCGCGGATTACCGCTCCACACTTGAGAAAAAAGCGCTTGGATTTCAGATGAGCGCCTGGGACGAGAAATTATTGAAATACGGCAAGCGGTTTGAAGAGGAATTGATGTCGCTGTCGGTCAACATTCCGCTGGAGGAGGCCCTTGATCTGGGATGGAGGATCCTGTCCGATATTTTTGACCCGGAAGAAACAGGGATCAAGGACGCGCTGGTTAAGAAATACTGGAAAAAATAATACTGATAGGGATATGGAAAATGGAGGACGGAGAACGGAAGACAAAAAACAACACGTAGGAAGAGTTAAAAGTTTTGAGGGTTTTAAGTTTATGTTGTTTGGTTTTTCCGTAATCTGTTTTCCATGCTCCATTTTCCTTTATAAGAAAGTTCAAAGTGGCTAAGATCAAATTAACAAAAGGCGAATTGAAGCGCCAGCGGGACGCCCTCGGGCAGTTCAAAAGGTATCTTCCCACGCTGCAGCTCAAGAAACAGCAGCTTCAGATGAAGATCTTTGAGGCGCAGCGCAGCCTTTCGCAGCAGCAGGAAGAGCTGAAGCAGAAGAAGGATTTGATCGCCCGCTGGGTCGGTCTTCTGGCGGACCCGTCTTTAAAGCAGGGCCCTCAGGGCGCGGGCCCGGTCTGCGACCTTCAGAAAGCGGTCCTTCCTCTTGATATTATGCTGGGCCAGGCCAATGTCGCCGGGGCGTATGTGCCGGTCTTTAACAAGATCATGTGCCCGGCCGTTGAACGCGATCCGTTCTTGGCGCCTTTGTGGCTGGACCGCGGGATCGAACAGCTCAAGGCCTATGTGGAATGCCTGGTGAGAGTGCAGGTCATTGAAGAGGAGATCCGCTGTTTGGGGATTGAGCTGCGGACAACGACGCAGAGGGTCAATCTTTTTGAAAAGGTCAAGATCCCAGAATGCCAGGAGAATATCCGCAAGATCACGATCTATCTGGGGGACCAGCAGGCGAATGCCGTCGGCATCAGTAAAGTGGCGAAGAAGAAGATTGAGTTGGCAACAGTAGGGCGCTAAGGCACTATGGCACTGAGACACCAGCGCCTGAGTGTCAGAGTGCCCCAGTGTCTTTTTAAATGAAGTGAAAACGTATGATCGTTCCCATGAAAAAAATTTATGTCGTGCTGGAGGATAAGGATATCCATAACGCGCTGGATGTTCTGGCGGGGATGGGGGTCCTTCATGTCGAGCACGATCAGCTTCCCAAAGGGGAGCGGGTCGAACGGCTCCGCGCCGAGATCGAGCGCATGGAAGAGGTTCTCAACATCCTTGAGCCCCTTAAAGGACAGGCCCCGCAGGTCCCCTGTGAGCATTGGGAGCAGATGTTCATCAATGTCCTGACGGCGGAAGAGCGCAGTAAGGAATTGGAAGAAGAGATCATTGAACTTGAGAGTCAGCTTCACCGCTGGCAGCGTTGGGGCAACTTGGATCCGGCGGACATTGAGGCCCTTCAGAAAAAGGGGATCCATGTCCAGTTGTTCCGGGTCCCGGAAAGCAAACTGGCGGAGATCCCGGAAGGGCTGACGGTCGAGCACATTTTTACCGCGGACGGCCTGACGCGTTTGGCGGTCTTTTCGTCGCAGCGGGTCAAGCTTGATTTTGATGAGGTCGTTCCTCCGAAACACAGCGTTGAGCAATTTCAGGAATTGATCCAGCGGTCCAATAATGAACGTCAGGACCTGCAGGATTTTATCCGGGATTGCGCCAAATACTGCGGATCGTTCGAGGACGCGCTTAACAAGCTTCAGGCGCAGCTGTCATATCATGAAGCCCTTTGCGGCCGGAATGTGGACGGGCCTTTAAGCGTGATCAGGGGATTTTGCCCGGAGGACGCCTGCCAGGAAATTGAAGCGGCGGCCCGGCAACACCAGTGGGCGCTGATCATGGAAGATCCTTCCGAAGAAGACCAGGTCCCCACGCTTTTGCGTAATCCGGAATGGGTGAATATCGTTAATCCTGTCTTGAAGCTGATCAATGTCCTGCCCGGCTACCGGGAGTTGGATATCAGTTTCGCGTTCTTATTTTTCTTTTCGATCTTTTTCGGCATTCTGATCGGGGATGCCGGCTACGGCGCCGTGTTCGCGCTGGGGACGGCTTTGATCCAGTGGAAGGCCGGCGAGAAGATCGCGCGCAAAGAGCCTTTTTATTTAATGTATATTCTTGCCGCCATGACGATCGCCTGGGGCGCGTTGACCGGGACATGGTTCGGCCAGAAATGGCTGCACGGCTTGATCGCTCCTTTGTCGCCGTGGTTGACCGATAACGCCAATGTGCAGAAGGTGTGTTTTCTGATCGGGGCAGTTCAGCTCAGCTTCGCCCATATCTGGAGAGGGATCCTTCGTTCGCCGTCTTTTTCGGCGTTTGGGGAATTCGGTTGGGCGGCGTGGATCTGGGGGATGTTCTTTTTGGTCAAACAGCTTATTATTGAAGAGCCGATGCCGGTGTTCGCTCCGGGGCTGATGGTTTTAGGAGCGCTTTTGGTCATTTTTTATTCCGCGCCGAGCAAAAATATCCTGAAAACGGCAGGACAGGGCATGGGGGCGTTCTTCGGGGGATTTATCAATACTTTTACGGACGTGATCTCCTATATCCGTTTGTTCGCCGTCGGCCTGGCGGGAGTTGCGATCGCGGATGCGTTCAATGACATCGCTTTAAGTGTCGGCTTCGGGAACGTGTTCACCGGCGTTATCACGGCGGCGATCCTGGTAACGGGGCATGTCTTGAACATTGTCCTGGGATCGATGGCGATCCTGGTGCACGGCGTTCGGTTAAATGTTTTGGAATTTTCCAATCATATGAACATTCAATGGACAGGGTTTGAGTATAAACCATTAAGGGCAGGCACAAAGACACAGGACACATGACACAGGGAATTGTAGTTTCTTGTGTCATGTGTCTTGTGTCGTGTGTCGTTTAAGTTTTAAGAAAGGAACCATACATGGATGCGACAGTTTTAGCTCAATTGAAGGACCTGGGGATCTCGGCCGCAGTCGCTTTGGCTGCCGTGGGCTCAGGGTTGGGGGCCGGCTACGCGGGGATGGCGGCGGTCGGGGCCTGGAAAAAATGCTACGCGCAGGGCAAGGCCGCGCCGTTTTTGCTGCTGGCTTTTGTCGGCGCTCCTTTGACACAGACGATCTACGGATTTTTGCTCCTGTTGACCTTGCGCGGCCTGGTCGCTCAGGGCGTTTATGCGTGGGGTTTCGGGATCTTCGGAGGCCTGGCGCTGGGCGTTTCGGCCATGATGCAGGGGAAGGCCGCGGCAAGCGCCTGCGACGCCTTAGCGGAGACCGGAAAAGGGTTCACCAATTACATGATCGTTCTGGGTATTATCGAGACCGTGGCGCTGTTTGTCATGGTGTTTTTCATGATTTCAGCCAACGCGATCGCGCCATAGTTTGCATCTGCGAGCTGACACAAGACACAGGGCACAGGACACAAGGGGGGTTGAAAATTTGAGGTTTTCCTGTGTCATGCGTCGTGTGTCTGGTGTCTGACGGAGATTTTTTCTAGTTGACAGTAAATACCTTTTATAGTATTATTCCTCATTCTTGAGAGGTTGGAAATTTTTCATTGTTCATTGTTAGTTGATCACTGATTTTCAGGGCGGTTAGCTCAGTTGGTAGAGCACTTGACTTACATTCAAGTGGTCGTTGGTTCGAGCCCAGCACCGCCCATATACGACGATGACACACGACACACGACACAGGGAGCGGTAGGGCCTTGTTTGGTTTGTGGTTTTTATGTGTCCTGTGTCTAGTGTTCTGTGTCTTGATTTTTGGGGCTGTAGTTCAGTTGGTTAGAATATCGGCTTGTCACGCCGGAGGTCGCGAGTTCGAGTCTCGTCAGCCCCGCCATTTAAATAAAAAAGGCATCCTGTTTTGCGGGGTGCCTTTTTTATTGAATAAGAAGTTCTTGGTCGAGGCAGCGACCGAGGACGGAATGTCCGAGGGATGCTGTGGGCCGTCCCCAAAAGGCTTCGCATTCATGCCGGGAACCTTTTTATTTAGGAAAGACTGAGCCCTGTTGGCGCGGGGTCAGCTAAAAATAAAGCGAAAATACATCGACAGAAAATCCACTTTGAGACAGAATATTCTCTATGAAAAATCCCATCGCCAACTGGAAAGATCTTTTTGCCGCCTCAACCCGTGCTGGTTTTTGGCAGGGCGCGGCGGTTCTGGTTTTGGTCATATTGACCGTCCTGGATCTTAAATACAATTGTTATCCTTATATTTGACTGTTCTGCTGCGCTGCTGCGTTTTTTGCGCGCCTTGGCAGCGGGACGGCAACGTTTAAACGGCTGTTTTTTTATAACGCGGCCGTTCTTTTCGCCTGCCTTGGGATTCTGGAGGCGGGGGCGGCTGTCTCGCGGTCGTTCCAGGTCCGTTGTCAGACAAACGAAACACAGGGTTATTTCCAGAAAGATGAGGTCTTGGGGACCGTGCCGGCCCGCAACACGCGCAACAGGGTCCGTCGGGTTTGCAATAACGAGACGGTCTATGATGTGACCTATTCGATCGATGAGGACGGATTGAGACGGTCTTTCGCGGCCGCGACGGAGCCATGCGATGCGGCGGTCTTGTTTTTTGGATGTTCCATGACCTTCGGAGAGGGGCTGGAGGATGAGGAAACCATACCTTATCTGGCCGGGAAGATCTCCAACAGGAAGACCTATAATTTCGGGTTTCATGGTTATGGGCCCCATCAGATGCTGAGCGCGATCGAGCATGGAGTTGTTGACGGGGCTGTTCGCTGCCGGCCACGATACGCGATCTTTCAGACGGAATTTTCCCATGTGTCCCGGGCTGCGGGGAAAAAGTGGTGGGGGAGCCATGGCCCGCACTATGTCCTGTCTCCCGCCGGAGCGTCCGTTCATGACGGTCGTTTTGATGATCATAAGTGCCGGATGATCCTTAGGCGTTTGTTTCAGAAAAGCGCTGTTTATCAGAGGTTTTTTAGAGAGTGCGACCCTGCTTGTGAAAAGGACCTTAAAACTTATCTTGCGATCATTCTTTCTGCAAAAGAGGCCCTGCAGGATAAATTTCCCGGGTTGGAATTTCATGTGGTCTATTGGGGGGCGCGGGATAGTCATAATAAAAAGCACGTGGAGCGTGACGAGGACCTCCTGGAACGTTTTCAGCGCGCGGGGATCACAGTGCATCAGATCAAGGATATCCTGCCGGGATATCAGCAAGACCCCGGTCAATATGCTATCAGCAGGTATGACTCGCATCCGAATTTCAAGGCCAATCAGTATATTGCGGATTATATTGTTCAGCACATTTTTTAAAGGCTGTTTCAGTAAAAAAGCGATAATTTTCATTTGTTTTTATATTTTTTCTATATATAATATTTCATATTTCCATTTTTATCACTCACCAAACAGGACAGGGTATGAAAAAAACTATCTACCAATTAGTTTTGTTCTCAGTTCTATGCTGTTTTTTTTCAACACCTTACGCCTTTTCCGCTGAGGTCTATTATTTTGGCAATGGCGGCGGAGAAAAATCAGAGCAAAATAAGAGCTATCCGCTTTCACAGCGTTTTAAGGACCTGATGGACCTCAGTTCTGACCGCCCCATGTCCGAGCGCTCCGGCCGGATCAGCGGTTCTGTTCTCACCCAGGCGGAGTATGATAAGGTCAGCGGCAACAAGTCAAAATCATTCCTTGATAAAGGATGGGATTATCTGACCGAGATGGACCTCAACATGCAGGAAAAGCTGTGGAGCGATTATAATATGGAAGGCCAGCTCATGATGCGCAAGACCGACAATCCCCGCATAGAGCCCCGAAGGGATGTCCGCATCAAAGAATATTCATTGAAAGTTTCCAACCCCGACAATCTGTTCCTTGCCGGGGATTTTTATGGCGAATTGAGCCCTTTGACTATGGGATCGTCTTTGGAAGGGTTGACCGCTGAGGTCAAGCCCAACGAAACCCTTGCCATGAAATACATCGCGGCGCGTCAGGATGGTCCTGATGAGGCGGCATCAACGTTTCAACGGAATGTCTTTGGGACAAAATTCGACACGTTCTGGTTCAAGGATTCCGAAACGGTCTCCAATTCCCGGCTTGGTTTTCAGGCGGTGACCGTGCAGGATGACAGTTCGGACCCTGACCGGACCTCATCGTTTACGGACCTGCGCAACAGCGTCCTTTCGGTCGACGGGGACCTGGCGTTTGTCCGGTATTTTTCCCTGAACTATGAACTGGCCCGCAGTATGTATCTGGCGGATGAGGATTCGGCAACGGTCAAGGACCAGAGCTACGGCAACGCCTTGAGGGTGACGCCTCAGCTGAAGTTCGGCAAGACCACGGTGCGGCATCTTTACGGTTACACGCAGCCGCAGTTTTATGCGGACGTGGGTTCCGCCTCGCCGGATAAGGTCCAGCATCAGACGACCGTGGACCATCGCTTCAGCAAACGGGCGTCCGTGTCGCTTTTGCATAATTATTATTGGGACCATTTGACCGGCAGTTCGCGCACAAAACGGACGATCAATGATGAAAAAAGCGTGACGATGAATTTTTTGCCGTTAGCCTCCCGCGAGACTTTTCGGGTGCGCCTGAACACAGGATATAATTTACGCAATTCCGATGATGTTGCCAACACGCTGGAAAGCAGCACATTTACCTCCGGGTTTGGGCTCTATGACCGGTTCAAAGAAACGGATGTCGGGTTTTCGTATCAGTACCGGGCCTTTAGCAACCGGCATGATAAAAGCGCGTCGGATTATTTCAACCGTCTGGGGATGACCTTTGCCCGGGAATATTATGTTGTGGCTCGCCGCCTGTATCTTTCCCTTAATCCGGGCATGGATTTCCGGCGGATCAAGACAGATGATAATTATGACGTCAACGCCTCGTTAGGGTTTTCCGGGCAATACGATATTTCAAAGAATTTTTTGACCCGGTTCGGGCACAATTTGATGGACAGCAATAACGCCAAGGCCAACGCGGATTACACCAACAACCGTTCGTTCATGGAATTGGATTGGACGCTGGGCAAGGACCGTGACCGGCATATCGTCCTCAGGGGGGACATTAACCGTTACATGCATGAAGACGGCACATTGAATTATAAAGAGCATCAGCTCATTTTGAAATGTGTTATTAATTTCTAGAGGAAAAATCCATGAAAAAGATCTCTTGGCCCGGGTGCTTGGTATTGTGTTCCGTTTTGCTCGCTTCCTGCGCGAGCGGCCGGTCCGTTCCTGCCGCGCAGCAGGGGCCTTCTCTTAATAAGAGGGCGCTGGCGCAGCAGCTTGTTCAGCGGGATTGGGACCTGTTCGCCGGTTTTCAACGGCAGGATTTTTCCGACCGCGTTTCGGATGAGTTCATGCCGGACAAATACGCGTTTTTGAACGAGACAGAAGCGTCCTTTCACTCGGCAACTCCGCTCAATTTTTCATTCACGATCGACAAGGCGTTGATGCAGGGCCAAAAGCTCGCCGTTACTTTTTCCTGGCAGAAAAAAGCAGCAAGCCGCTCCACGGGGAGCTTGATATTGAAAGAAGGACGTTGCACGACCGTTTATCAAAATCAGAACGGTCAATGGCTTATATACAAAATTCAAGGGAATTCGATCTTTACTTTTTAAAGGAGACTCTATGTCATTTCGAAAAAGTTTTTTGCTGGCTGTGCTGTGCTTGACAGTGGCCTTTAACCGTTGCGCGTTCGCTGATGATGACCCTCCAAAACTGATCTCACTGGGGCTCAGTGCGGCGACAGCCATGGCCTCTGAGAAAGACGTGGTCAAGGGCCTCAAGACCGCGGCCAAAGATGAATATACCAACTGGATGTGGGAAGCGATCGGCGGGATGGAGAAATTCATGTTCCAGAACAGCGAAGCCGACCTTCCGGTGGTCAAAGACAAGATCAATAATATCGTTAATATTGTCGGTCAGATCGAAAAGTTCTGCATCGCGATGACCGAGGGAAAATATGATGACGCGGCCTTCGCGGCTATTGACCAGGTTGTTTCGACCGTGAACCATCCGCTGGTATCGTTGACGTGGGAAATGGCAAAACTGACCTATGAGTCGCATAAGATGGTCCAGGAATCCGGGGCCGCCCTGAAGGTGGAAGTGCTTTATGGCATGATGAACAATGACCGCCGTTTGATGGGGACGGTCGACCCGAAATCGGACACGCCTCCGACCATCCCGGAAACATCCGCCAGCGCGGATTATTTTTTCAACAAATACGTGATGACCAATGACAGCGCGCGGGCCGCGTTGCAGGCGTATGTTACCACGGTGTTGGGAGAAGAATGGCCAGAGCAAAGCTGGGGAGAATGGATCAGCAGCTTTGCAGCGATCGGTTCGGGGGTTGATACCGCCCGGAGCGCTGAAATCGAGATGATGGGCGATGAATGGCGCCAAAAAGGCCGAACCTGGATCATGAAAGTGATCAAAGAAGTCAATAAGATGGCCAGGCAGTCATGGGCTGAGACGAGGCTCCGTCAGCAGTTGGCGGAGTTCCAGAAGTTCGCGGAGCGTGTGGGCCATTTCTATAACGGTGATTTCGCCCAGATGCTCAAAGAGTTCCTGGACATTAAGAAGATCCAGCAGGAGATCCCGCAGTATCCGAGCTATCTGGCCCAAAGCCAGGCTGAACGGAAGAACGTCTCTTCAAAGGTCGCGGCGTTAAAGCCGAAAGACCTTAAGGCGGTCGGCGGATTAAGGAATGTCGCCGATGGCTGGTATTATAAGTGCCTGTCGTATTCTTCCAGGGCGGAGATGGTCAATGAGAAAGGGCTGGCCGGCAGTTTTAAGCAGGAACAATCCCAGTGGAAGACGCTTTTGGACCAGCTTGGACAGTTTATGGAGGCTCAGGAGGGCCAGGTCGTCAATAACGCGAAAGATGAGATCTCTGCAGAGATCGCGCAGCAGGGAGATTCTGATTTTTATCAGATGATGATCCCTTACGCGAAACAATACTTTGAGGATATTTCGAAGCAGTTTTCTTTGAAGGAAATGGAATGGATCTTTGATGTGGATCCTGTTACGGTCAAGTCCGGGGCAACGTATTCTCTTTCTGGAGATGTGGAAAGCACAAAAGAAATTCTTTTAAAAGAATGCAACATGGGGAATATTGCGGAGGCTTTGGCCATATACTCCGTCTGGCAGGGGGCGGCGAAGAAGCATTTTGATGATTGGAAGGCGGCCATGGCCCCCGTCCTTGACAAAGTGCCGGAAACAGAATCATTTGCGCAGAAGACGGCGGCGATGAACACTGCTTTAAATGGTATTTATGCAGAGCTTGAAACTATTTCAAAGGCCCGGGCAGCTTTAGTGGCGAGCCTTCCGAATTGCCCGGAAAACGGCAGTGAGGAGCAATGTCAGCGGATCATAAATTCGAACACGGCGACCATGCAGGCATTTGACGCGCAGATCCCTCCGGTTAAGAACAGGCTCTGGGCTCTGCAAAAGGAAAGCGCTGCAGTGCAGAATGGATGGGTTGCCGCAACAGCTAAAGCTAAGGAAACGGCGGGCCGTTTGACCGTCATGGCGGAGAAGACCTATTCTGAAAATATTTCCGCCGCTGCTGAAGTGGTGAACGCGTTTCAGAGCTTAGCGGACGCCCGGAAGCAGCAATATGACAAGCTCAAGGAAATGATGGATTATATCAGGAAGACGATCCCGATGGACGTTGATCAGCTGGTTTCCAGCCTGCAGGACGATTTAAAGCGCATGGGCGAGGAAGCGCACACGTATATCACGCCGTTACGGGAAGACAATCCCCATCCTGTTTACGCGGGCGCGTCGCTCATCAGCCTTGCGACACAGCTGGCATCACAAGGGTCCTCTCCGTCATGGGTCATGGAGGAAAAAGGGAGCTATGAGAAACTATTCTCCACCTGGAAGCAGGCTTCTGAGATGTGGAACACGAAGGCTCCGATCGATGATGCCGATATTGCGGAGATCCAGGTCCTTGTTAAGCCGGACTTTGATCTTCAAAAAGAGATCAAAGCGATCAATGAGGCTGTTGTGGCCGCTGGCTCAGCCCCTGCCCGGATCACGGCGATCCTGGACAAAAAGCTGCAGCTTGCCGAAACCGACCGGGATAACCGCGACAAAGATTCGTATTGGCTGATCGAGAAGGCCAGGGTCATCGACCGCTTTTTTAGAGAGCAGTTTGACAAAGGCCGGCTGAGGAACGATCAGGGTTCCCTGCAGGTCGCCCTGCCCGGGCCGGTCGAGAACGGAATGGTCAAGACGTATGAGCCGTATCCGCATTACCTGTTACAGGCGGAGCTTGATGCGCTCGAGAAGGCCATTATGGATGATTATAAGGCTTCTCCGGCTTTCGCGATCATGCAGAAATATTTGCCTGGCCATCACGAGGCGCTTTTGAAGGTCCTTTCGCTTCCCGGGATCAGCGGCGCGAAGGAAGAAAATTTGATCGTGCGCACGGAAGTCGTTTATGCGAGCGACCTGAAAAAGGCTGAAGACCTGATCAAGAAGATGTCTCCGACAGGGAACGATTATACAGAGCAAATAGCCGCGGTTGCCAAATATTTGCCGTATGTATTGGACGTGGCAACGGACAATGAAAAGGCATATTATGAGAGACAGGCCAAGCTTTATGGGATGACATTGGAAGAGTA
>Ga0116155_10000914_pt1 | contig 22337 bp, 6 predicted proteins | sample AD_UKC032_MetaG_FD_89890 | JGI IMG/M metagenome (GOLD analysis project Ga0116155, IMG submission 89890) | Active sludge microbial communities of municipal wastewater-treating anaerobic digesters from USA - AD_UKC032_MetaG | ecosystem: Engineered > Bioreactor > Anaerobic > Digestate | place: USA...
CAAGCTCGAGCCCCAGCGAGGTTGACATGGACAGGGACCAGGAACGCGAGGCCGAGGAGCTCTTGAGGCTCCTGCCGCCCATCCGCCGCTCGCGGCTGTGGAGGCTCTACGCCGAGGAGCGCTCGGGCGGCAAGGGCCGGCGCTTCCTCGACCTGTGGATGGACGGGGGACGCTCCCTCCTCGGGGCCAAGGGCACGGGCCTCGGCACCCTCGCCAAGGCGGCCATCGACATGGGCCTCACCCGTCCCGCGCCGAGCGTCTGGGAGCGGCGGCTCGAGAAGGCCCTCCTCGAGGCCTATCCCGGCTACGAGGCCGTCCGCTTCTACCGCAGCGAGGAGGGAGCCCTCGCCGCCCTCGCCGCCTTCCTCGACCTGGATCGCCGCGCCCTCCGCGTCCTCGACCCCGCCGCTCTCGGCGGGCCCGCCTCGGGCGGCTTCGACGCCTCGATCCTCAGGCCCTTCGCCGAGTTCCTGCCCGGCTCCGGCGCGGCGGCCGGAGCGGCCTTCGCCCTCCCCCTCCTCGGCTGCCCCGCGGCCTTCGCCCCCGGGATACTCCTCGCGAGGCAGGCAGGCCGCGCTCCCCGGGGCGAGCTCGTCGCCCCCCTCCAGCTGGCCTGCGCCTCCCGCGCGATGAGCGAGCTCAAGCGCCTCCTTCCCGCCTACGGCGAGGAGCTCTGGAAGCGATCCGACCGGAGGCTCGGGCCCTACTTCGAGCGCCGCGGCCCCTACCTCTATCCCCGGCACCCCGCCTCGGGGCACGGGGACTTCTTCCGCCGGGCCCTGGCGTCCGGGCTCCTCGTCTCGCCCCTGCACGGGCATCCCTCGATCCTGCCCCCCGACTTCGACGACGGGGAGCTGGCCGCCCTGGCGAAGCACTCCTAGTCCCCGCTTCCCCCGCCCCGAGCGAAGGCCCCCGCCGCCGCGAGGGCATCGCGCGTTAGCCGCTCTTGGCCGGCGCGAAGCGGAGGACGAGGACGGCCGCGAGGATGAGGGCCCCGCCGAGGGCCTGGGCCGGGCCGAGCCGCTCGCCGAGGACCGCCGCCGAGAGGGCTACCGTGAGGACGGGCTCCACCGTGCTCACCAGGGAGGCGTCGGCCGCTCCGATGGCGCGCATCGCGCCGAAGAGGGTCGTGATCGGCAGGACCGTGGCGAACAAGGCTATGCCGAGGATCCCGGCCGCGGCGGGCAAGGTCGAGGGCAGGCGCAGGGGGCCCGTGGCCGCGGCGGCGATCCAGTAGACGGCGGCCGACTCGAGCATGATGACCGCGGTGGCGCGCGCCGAGTCGAGGCCCGCGAGGACGCGCTCCCCGGCGACGAGGTAGGCCCCGTAGGCCGCGGCCAGGAGGGCGCCGAGGGCGAGGCCGAGGAGGGGGTAGCTGCCGGGCTTGAAGAAGGTGACCGCGCAGCCCGCGAGGGAGAGGCCGAGGGAGAGGACCTGCATCCGGTTCGGGACCCTCTTGAACAGGAGCAGGGAGAGGAGGATCACGAAGGAGGGGTAGAGGTACAGTAGGAGGCTCGTGATCCCCGGGTCGAGGATCCGCAGGGTGACGAAGTACAGGCCGGCCTGGGGGGCGAAGCCGACCAGGCCGAGGAGGAGGACGCTCTTGAGCCGCGGGCCCAGGGGAGGCCGCCGCGCCGCGCCGAGGCGCGGGCCCAGGCCGATGAGGGCCCAGAGGATGGCGGCCGCGATGGTGAAGCGCCAGGCCAGGGCCTGGGCCGTCGAGAAGCCCTCGGCGTAGACGAGCTTGGCCAGGACGCCGAGGGTGGAGAAGCCCGCCGCCGAGGCGAGGGCCAGGGCTATGCCGCGGGCCCGCGGCGGCCGGGCGGGGCCGCCGCCCGCGTCGGGGCGGCTCATCGGGAGTGGCTGTCGAAGATCGCGGAGCCGAGCTCGGAGGCCGACGAGTCGACCGCCGCCCTGGCCGCGGCCGCCTCGGCCTTGCCCCGCGCGATCTCCGGGAAGGAGTAGGAGCCGTCGGCCCGCGGCTCCGCGCCGGCCCAGGCGGCGAGCTCGCCGATCAGGCGCTCCGCGGCGCGGCTGTCGCGGGGCCGGGCCGCGTCGTCGGCCACGCTCACGGCCTCGGGACGGACCGAGTCGGGGCCGTCGAGGACGGCGCGATAGGCGACGCGGCGGAGGTTCTCCACGCGGGCGCGCTCGTTGCGCGCGGCGAGGCGGCGGGAGCGGAGCGCGGGGACGGCGTAGAACAGGAGGGAGAAGGCCAGGGGCACGGCCCCGAGGCCGAGGCCGAGGAGGGTCCCCGGATCGGCGACGCCGCCTAGCTTCCCGAAAAGCTGATGGACGAAGTTGTAGAAGCCCGAGATGCCCCTGGTCATGACGAGGCGGTTCGCGTAGTCCCCGGAATAGACGAGGGCGATGAGCCGGTTCGGGGCGAGGGAGGAGGCCAGGAAGTAGGAGCCGAAGAGGAGGTTGGCCCCGTTCAGGGCGCAGAACCAGGCGTTGGCCTTCTTGGGGTTCGAGGAGAAGGGTGCGACGCGCTTCATGGGGATGGAGAAGCCGAACGTGCGGTCGGCTCGGTCCCTGCGCCTGAGGAGCCCGGGGAAGGCGTAGTAGATCGTTCCGCCGGGGCTCACCTCGGGGCTGCCCTCGAACTCGTAGAGGTAGCGGTTGATCCGGTCCTCGGCCTGGGCGGGGGGGAGGCCCGTGATCGCCATGAACTCCGGCATCGTGACAATGCCCTTGTTGGCCTGGAGGAAGGCGATGACGGCCTTCTTCTCGAGCTCGTCCCAGCCTTGGTCGGGATCGCCATCGCCGAAGACGAAGGAGAAGATGGCCTTGTGCAGGGGCCGCTTCTGGGCGCGGCGCTCGCGGGCGTAGGCCCGGTCCCGCGGGTCGCGGAAGAGCTCGGAGTAGAACCAGACGCGGACTATGGAGTCGATGAGCCGGCTCGTGAGCCACAGCCCACCGAGGCCGCCGCCGCGGCGGTTGTCGCGGGAGTCGCGCGAGCCGCCCGAGGCGGAGACGGCGATCGAGGCGAAGACGGCGAGGAGGGCGAGGGCCACGAAGACGAGGAAGTAGCCCACGAGCATGACGACGATCCAGGCCTTGAAGAGATAGGAGGCGACGGCCGCGGCGCCCTTGCGGAAAGCCTTCCACAGGCGCTTGAGCGAGGGCCCGAGGCCCCGGTAGCGGCTGCGCATGCCGTCGGGGAAGGAGTAGAGGATCTCGCCCGACTCGGTGACGCGCAGCCGCGCCCCGTACTCGTCGGAGACGGCCTTGACCTCGGCCTGGACCTGGGCGAGGGGCAGGCCGGTCAGCGCGACGAGGTCGGCCGTCGTAGCCTCGCCGGAGCGCTTGTTGAACACGTCGACGAGCCGCTCCCGCACGCGCTCGACCTCGTAGTCGTAGACCTTCTTGGCGCTTTCGCTCATCCTTCCTCCGTAGCCTCGATCTCAGGCGTCCCCGTAGCGGCACGACGCGCGCTCGAGGGCGCGCTCGTAGAGCTTCCCGAACTCGGCCGCCGCCCGGTCCCAGGTGAAGCGCTTGGCCATGGCGCGCTCGCGCATAGCCTTGATGTGCTCGGGCCGGTTGTACCAGGCCCAGACGGCCCAGCCGGCGGTGTCGTATATCGCGCGGGGGGTCAGGTTGTCGAACATGAAGCCCGTGCCCGCGCCCGTATCCTGGTTGTAGTTCTCCACGGTGTCGGCCAGGCCGCCGGTCCGGTGCACGATGGGCAGGGTGCCGTAGCGCAGGCTGTACATCTGGTTGAGGCCGCAGGGCTCGTAGCGGCTGGGCATCATGAAGAAGTCGGCCCCCGCCTCCATGAGGTGGGCCAGGCGCTCGTCGTAGCCGATCCGGGCGCGGAAGTTCGGCAGGCTCCCCGCGAGGGAGCGGACCTCCTCCTCGCACCAGCGCTCGCCCGAGCCGAGGACGGCGAACTGCAGGGCCATGTCGGAGCAGACGCGGTAGGCGCTCCCGGACAGGGGGCCGAAGAGCTCGCCCACGCCCTTCTGCTCGACCAGGCGCGAGACCATGGCGACGATCGGCCGCGCGGGGTCGACGGGGAGGCCGAGCTCGCGCTGGAGCTCGGCCTTGCAGGCGGCCTTGCCGGAGAGGTCCCCGGCCGAGAAGTTGGCCGGCAGGAAGGGGTCGGCCGCCGGATCCCAGCCGTCGAGGTCGGCCCCGTTCAGGATGCCGACCAGGTCGGCGCTCCGGAAGCGCAGGAGGCCGTCGAGGCCGAAGCCCTGCTCGGGGGTCTGGATCTCGCGGGCGTAGCTCGGGGACACGGCGGTCAGGCAGTCGGCCGAGGCCAGGCCCGCCTTGAGGAGGTTCACGCGCTCGTAGAACTCGAAGCCGGCGCCGTGGAAGAGGGCCCAGGGCAGGCGGAAGAAGGAGAAGGACTCCTTGTCGTACACGCCCTGGTAGCCGAGGTTATGGATGGTGAGGACCGAGGCCGTCTTCGCGAATTCGGTCCGGCCCTCGAGGTGCCGCAGGTAGACGGGGGCGAGGGCGGCGGGCCAGTCGTGGGCGTGGAGTATGTCGGGGATCCAGGCGAGGGAGCGGCAGAGCTGGAAGGCGGCCCGGCAGAGGAAGGCGAAGCGCTGGGGGTTGTCGGCGAAGTCGGGCTCGGCCTTGGTGCCGTAGATCCCGTCGCGGCCGAAGAAGCGCTCGTGGTCGAGGAAGTAGACCGGGACCGCGCCGCCGGGAAGGCTCGAGCGGTAGACGCCGGCGAACTCCTCGGCGAAGCCGACGCCCACGCCCAGGGGGCCGCCGATGGACTCGAGGCGGGAGCGGTCGAGGCAGTAGTAGCGGGGCAGGACGATGCGCACATCGTGCCCGGCCCGGGCCAGGGCGAGGGCGAGGGCGGAGACCGCGTCGCCGAGGCCGCCCGCCTTGGCGAAGGGCACGGCTTCGCTGGAGACCATGAGAATCTTCACCGCTGGGGTCCCTCCCTCCGCTCCAGTATAGACGCAGGCGGGGAGCTTGCGCAACGCGGAAGCCGCTCCTTACCTAAGGCGCCGAGCCCGGGCTATACTGGCCCCACGATGAAAGCCCAGGTATTCATGGCGGACTACCGAGCCTCGAGCCGGAGCCGCAACGGACTCGCCAAGATCGCCGCCCTACTCGAGAAAGCCGGCCTCCGCTCGGCCATCAAGCCCGGCGACCTCACCGCTATTAAAATACACTTCGGGGAGCTCGGTAACGAGGCGTACATCAATCCCGTCCTGGCGCGGGCGGTTTCCGGCGCCGCCAGGGCGGCCGGGGCCAAGCCCTTCTTCTCCGACACGAACACCCTCTACTCGGGCAGCCGCGCCAACGCGGTCGAGCACCTCGAGACCGCGGCGGCCCACGGCTACGTCGAGTCCGTCTGCGGGGCCCCGGTCCTCATAGCCGACGGCCTGCGCGGCTCGGACTGGGGCGAGGTCGAGGTGGGCCTGCCCCGGCTCAAGGCCGTCAAGATCGCCCGGGCCTTCCTCGACGCCGACTCCATGCTCGTCCTCTCCCACGTCAAGGGCCACGAGATGGCCGGCTTCGGCGGGGCCCTGAAGAACCTCGCCATGGGCTGCGCCCCGCCCGTGGGCAAGCGCGAGCAGCACGCCGTCAAGTTCTTCGTCAAAGCGGCCAAGTGCGTCGGCTGCGGGAGATGCGTCGAGGTCTGCCCCCAGGGCGCCGCGGCCATGGGCAGGGAGGGGAAAGCCTCCATCGACCAGGCGAAATGCATCGGCTGCGGCGAGTGCTCCATGCACTGCCGGATCCGGGCCATCGGCCTCGACTGGGAGACCGAGATCCTCCCCTTCTCCGAGCGCATGGCCGAGTACGCCTACGGCGCGGTCAAGGGCAAGGCGGGCCGCGTCATCTACCTCAATTTCGTCAAGGACGTCGTGCCCGACTGCGACTGCGCCCCCTGGTCGGACGCCCCCGTGGTCGCCGACCAGGGCATCCTCGCCTCCGCCGACCCGGTCGCCCTCGACCAGGCGGCCTACGACCTCGTCAAAGCCGCCCCCGTGGCCCCGGGCTCCGAGCTCGAGGGCAGGGCGGGCCCCGGCGACGACAAGTTCGCCCTCCTCCACCCCGAGACCCGCCCCCTGGCCCAGCTCGAGCACGGCGAGCGCATCGGCCTGGGCAGCCGGGACTACGAGCTCGTGAGGATCTGAGGGGCGAGCGAGGCTCAGGCAGGCGCGTCCCCGGCGCGAGGGATCTCTCGAGGTAGGGCCAATTCCTTATGACGCAGCGGGATAGCGGGCAGGCCGCACGCTCACGCCCCGCCTTTTTCCCTATCGTCCCGAGCCCCCCGATGCGATATTATAGAGGTATGGGAAGGAGCAAGGACCGAGGGACGCGTACTCCGGCGATGGCGAGCGCCAGCCTCCTCGCGGCAGCCCTCCTCGCCTCCGCCCTCGCCTCCTCCTGCAGCTACTCCGACCAGTTCGCCGACTACCGGGACGAGGGGATCAACTTCATCGCGGCCCGGGATTTCTCGCCGGCCAACATCGACCTGACGGATATTGGCTTCGAGACCCCCGCCCTCTGGACCTGGGCCTGGCGCGGCTCCGTCGACTCGACCTACGACTACATGACCTTCACGGACCAGGGCACGGTAGGAGCCTCGGCCGTCTCGGGCCTCGCCTCGACCGCGGAGTACTACCGCCTCGAGCTCGACGACCTCGTGACGAACGGGAACTTCGAAGCCTTCGCCGACGAGGCGGCGCTCCTCGCCTCGGGCGACTGGACGGAGAGCGACGCTGCTCGCATGGAGATAGGTCCCACGAGCATACATGATAATTCGATCAACCTGAGCTTTGGATCATCGGCTCAATGGGTCGCCTTCGATCTCTCCAGCCTCAACGGTCTCGTTGCAGGAAACGACTACCCCTTCACGCTCATCATGAACAGCGCAAGCGTCCTGAGCGTCGGCTATCAGGTAGCCGCGGCCTTCCCCGGCGGCACGCCCAATACGCTGGACAGGATCACGGCGCAGCTTCAGTCGGGGGATACGGAGAAGATCTACTTCTATTCGAACAACGTCGGCACCGCCGTCCTCGACGACCTCCGCGCGTATCGTTACGACTTGGTAGACGTCTCCAACCTCCGCCTCCGCCTCCGTCCCTCGGACACGAGCCCCATCCTAGCCGACGGCTTCTACGAGTTCACCCTCTGGGTCAGGAAACCCGCGGATGCACGGTTTTCTTCCGAGACCGGGGCCCTCGCCAACCTCGCCTCCCGCTACGTCACGCTGCGGATGAGCAACCTGCGGGAAGGCCAGGGAGTCGCCGGCGGTCGCTTCTCGGTTAACGGGGACGGCCAGTGGCACCAGATAGTCCTCCGCCAGGACCTCAACTTCGAGGGCATCGCCGAGGGGACGGAGACGGCGATCGAGCTCGCCATCTTCCCCTTCGACGCGCAGAGCTCCGATCCCGGCCCTGAGCCGGGGGCCGTCGAGATAGCCCAGCCCGAGCTCCACTTCTACCTCGACGGTTATTGAAGATGGGCTGTATTGTAAAAACCTAAGAGCGACATTTCCCAAGAAAGAAGAATCAACGCAGAGGGCGCGGAGGAGCGCAGAGGGGAGAGAGTCGGATGAGCTCTCTATCGCGTCCTCTGCGTCCTCTGCGTCCTCTGCGTCCTCTGCGTCCTCTGCGTCCTCTGCTTTTCTCTTCCCACTCCCTACCGCACCACGAGGACCTTGCGGATCTCGTCGATGCCCTTGGCCACGACGCGGATGAAGTAGATGCCCCGGGCCACGGGCTTCCCGGCGTTGTTCTTCCCGTCCCAGTAGTAGGTGTAGGTGCCCGCGGCCTGGCGGTCGTTGTACAGGCGCTTGACCACGTCCCCGTCGAGGGTGAAGACCGTGGCGGTCATCGGGCCCGCCTCGTCGAGGACGACCTGGAGGGCCGTGCGCTCGCCCGTGGTCGGGTTGATGACGTTGTTGAGGATGGTCACCCCGCCCCGCTGCTGGCGCACCGCCTTGATGTTGAAGCGGTAGAGGTCGTACTGCCGCGGATCGTCGGGATCGGCGGCCCTGAGGCAGTACTTGCCCCCGTAGGAGAAGAGGAAGCCGACCCCGGCCCCCGCCGCGATCTCCGAGTCGCTGCCCGGGAGGCGGAAGTCGCGGAGCATGCTCGGCGCCGTGCCCACGAAGAAGGGCGAGAGGCTCCGGGCCGCGCTGTTGGCCACGAGGTTGTAGCCCGAGAGGATGCCCGGGAGCCAGGGCGTGCCCAGGGAGGCGCGCCGTCCCGTCACCGAGACGAAGGGCGCGTAGCTCGCGGCGGGATTCACGTCGTAGTGGAGCTGGAGCGAGAGGCCGGTGCCCAGGCCGCCCGAGGGATTGAGGAGCGAGTACAGGACGATGTCCCGGTCGAGGAGGCTGCCCGAGCCGTCGAAGGTCCTGAGGGCGCCCAGGGCCGAGGCCGGGAGGGCCGTCTCGCCCGCGGCGAGCTCGGGCTCGTCGGTCTCGTGGAGGCCGTCGGTGGCCGCGCTCATGTTGAGGACGTTGAGGCCGAAGTCGCTGACGCTGTGGGTCTCGGTCGGGAGGAGGGCGTTGCCCACGGCGTCCGTGACGTAGGATCCCGCGATGGTCGCTCCCGAGATCGGGTCGACCACCGACTGGGTGATGGCGTTCATCGTCACGTTGTACAGGTCGAAGGCGGTCAGGTTCCTGCTCACCGTCAGCCAGAGCTCGGTGGCGCTCGAGGCGCTCACCCGCTGCGCGGAAACGGGCTCGATCGTCCCGTCCGAGAACTGGAAGTAGTCGCTCGCGAGGCTCGCCGCGCTCTGGGCGACGATGGTGTCGAGCTCCATGTCCTTGCTGAACTGGATGTAGACCCGCCGCTGGTCGCTGTCGGCCACCGCCAAGGCGAGGCGGAAGCGGGGCGGTGAGATGGAGACGGCCGCTAGCCCCGAGAAGGAGCGGAGCCGGTTGCCCGCCAGGTCGGTCACGCAGCCGGCCTCGTTGTAGGACAGGAGGAGGTCGGTCTGGGTGTTCCAGGAGTAGCCGCCCGCCGTGTCGTCCAGGGTGATGGCGAGGTAGGGATCGTCGCCGGCGTTGATGGAGCTCGCGTCGTAGAGCTTCGAGATGACGTAGCTGAGGAACTGGAGGTTGTACGAGTTCGTGTAGCTCCCCACGTCGGCGTCGCAGAAGCTGAAGGCCGCCAAGGCGGTCGCGCCTAACGTGGCATCCCGGACGCCGCCCAGGCTCTCGGGTCCTATGCCGAGCGGCCTGCTGGAGCGGGCGCCTCCCCTGGCGTCGGGCGGCACGTCGACGTAGGTGTAGCTCCCCAGGGCGCCGGAGATGACGACGGCGTCGGCCACGGGGATCCAGCCGCGCATGGAGGCCCAGTGGGCCTCCTGGGCGTCGTTGTCGATGAAGTGGAGCTCGACGCGGTCGATGTAGGTGTTCGAGTCCGAGTCCAGGGGCATGGCCTCCGCGGCCGTGATCGTGCCCCAGTCGGCGTTGCTCCGCACCAAGGCCAGGCTCGGCGGGTCGACGTCCCAGGCGCCGTAGGTCAGTCCCGCCGACTCGGCCGAGTCGACGCTGATCGTCGCCTTGACCGTGCGGTAATTATTGGAGTAGAAGGCCACGGTCGGCGCGTCCGCGGCGCTCCCCGTCGGCTCGACGGGGTTGGGCGTCGCGGCCCGGTCGTGGATGGCGAGGTTCTCGAGGACGGTGATCGCGCCGGAAGGCGTCGCGAGGTCGTCGACCCAGCCCGGCCAGTACCAGGTCCAGTCCGGGTCCAGGGAGGTCCCGTCCTCCGACCAGCCGGCTATGTAGAGGCGGAGCCGCTGGGGCGTCGCCGCGGCCCGGTACAGGGAGTTGGCGGACTGGCTCGGCGTCGTCGTGTCCACGTTGGGCCGCGCCCCCCTCGTGATGCTGCCCGAGACCGTGAAGTAGCCCTCGAGGGTCGCGGTGCCCGAGCCGGTGTAGTCGCCCCCGTAGCTCGCGAAGGCGGTCTCGCTCCGGAGGTTCGCGTAGTCGGTCCCGCCCGCGAGGGTGCCGAGGTCGACGGGCTCGGACCAGTCGATCTCGAAGTAGTTGTGCGAGTCGTAGGCCTGCTGGGCGCCCGAGGGCGCCACGTGCTCTTCCTGGCCCGTCCTGAGGGCCGAGATCACGGGTCGGCAGCGGTCGGCCGTGGCGGTGTAGCGGGTGAAGGCGACGGCGCCGGGGCTCGTGTAGTCGTCCTGGGGCCTGATCATGGTCTTGCCGGCGGCCGAGTAGAACGCGCCTTTTAGGAAGGTGATGTCGGGTACGGTCGTCCGGTGAGCCGGGGCCAGTCCCGGCCGGCCGCGGTCGGTGCTGGCGGCCGCGCCGGCGGAGAGCCCCGTCGCGTCGGTGTTCCAGCGCTCGGCCGCGTTGGCCGGATTCGTCTTGAGGTAGAAATGGTCGAGGGAGGCGGTGACGCCGCTCAAGGGGATCGTGCAGCCCGGGTCCTGGTAGGCCCCGAGGAACTGGGCGGCGCCGCCGTTGAAGCCGATTCCCCCGCCGTTGACCGCGTCCCAGATCTCGGTGTTGGCGTTCCAGATGGGCATGGCCGTCCCGCTCCCGTCGGTGAACTCGACGTAGAGCACGTCGTCGAAGACGGTCCAGGCCGCGTGGAGCTCGGGCCGCTCGAAGAAGACGTTGGCGTTGGCCGTGCCGGCGGTCACGCCGTTGTTGAACTCGACCGACTCCACGGCCGCGTTCACGGGATAGTCGGCCTGGCAGTAGCCGATGGTCGTGTTGAAGACTACCGAGTAGGGCGTGCCCCACTGGGCCGCGCTGACGGCCGCCGTCCCGTTGTAGACGGGGTTGGCCGCGCCGTTGTCGGCGTTCGCGAGGCTCCAGTTCGCCGCGGGATTGAGGACCGCGCCGTTGGCGTAGAAATCCCCGCCCACGTCGATGGTCGCGCCCGCCAAGGTCGCGAAGGCGGCGTTCGGCGCTATGTCGAGGGTCTCGGCGAGGTTGCGGAAGTGGCCGGCGTACTGGGTCCCCGCGGGCAGGCTGCTGTAGACCCCGCCCCCGGGGAAGTAGGCGAGGGAGGCCGCCTCATAGTAGGCGAAGCGGGTGTTGTAGTTCGTCTCGAAATCGTAGTCGATCGGGTCGTAGGAGGCGCCGAAGACGGCGAAGTCCCCCGAGGCCGCGATCGTGTTGGCGTTCAGGTCGAGGGTCCCGCGGTAGAAGACGAAGCGGCGGCAGGAGAGGTCGCAGAGGAGGTCGAGCGCGAGGCCGTTCGCGTCGACGTACAGGTCGGTGGCCGGCAGGCTTATGCCGGCTCCGCCGGCGGACCACTGGCCCGCGCCAGCGGCGCCGACGAAGCGCAGGCCCCCCGTGGCGGCGCTCGAGGCCGTCCAGGTCTGGGCCCCGCCCGTGCGGTAGTACCGGCCGTTCAGGGCGATGTACCCGGCGCCCGAGGCGGTGGCGCCGATGGTCGCGCTGACCCCGTCGGATCCTGAGGCGCCTATGTCGGCTACCGCGATGTTGCCGGCCGAGCTCAGGCTCAACGAGCCGAGGGCGGTGCCCGCGCCGATGGCGCCGGCGAGGGCGATGCCTCCCGTGCCCGCGGTCAGGGTCAAGCCCTGCGCGCCGTCGATCGTGGAGGCCGCCGTCGCGAAGCTCACGGAGCCGGCCCCGGCGCTCGCCGTGATGGCCACGGCCCCGCCTACGAGGCTCGCCGGGCCGGTGAAGCCGATCGCGGCGCCGGCGCCCGTGGCCGTATAATCGCCCGCGTTGAGCGTGATCGCGGCTCCGGTCACCGTCTGGCTCCCGATCGTGAAGACCTGGCGCAGGCTCACCGTGTTGCCGTTGGTCACGACGAAGGAGGCGAGGCGGTTGGCGCTCAGCGCCGAGGTCCCCACGATGCCGCCCATCGTCACGTTCCCGTTCGCCAGGGTGACCGCCTGGGCGTTCAAGCTCAGGTCGAAGGAGCCGTTCACCGTCTGCGTGAACTCGATGGCCGAGTTCGCCGTCGTCACGCCCACGATGCCGGCGAGGGTCACCGGCCCGGTAAAGGTGATGTTGCCCGCGTTGCCCGTCGCCAGGGTCGAGACGTGGCTCCCCGCGTTGAGGGTGATGGCCGCGCTCGCCACCGACTGGGCCCCGGAGCTGAAGACCGAGCCCAGGCTCGCCGAGGCGCTCGAGACTATGGAGAAGGAGGCGAGGCGGGCGGCGCTCGCCGCCGAGGTTCCCACCACCCCGTCCATGCCCACCGCGCCGGCGCCGGCCGTCAGGATCAGGTCCTGGGCTCCGTTAACCGTCGTCGCGGCCGTGTCGAAGTCGATGTTGCCGCCGTTCGTCGTCACGTTGACCGCGCCGCCCGCGAGCGTCACCGGGCCCGTGTAGCGTATCCCCCCGCCGAGCGTCGCTGACTGATAGGCGCCCGCGTTGAGGGTGATCGCCGCCCCGGTCACCGTCTGGTTGCCCCCGGTGAAGACCTGGTGCAGGGAGACCGCGTTGCCATTGGTGACGACGAAGGAGTCGAGGTTGTTAGCGTGGCCCGCCGAGGTGCCGACGATGTCGCCCATCGTCACGTTCCCGTTCGCCAGGGTGACGGCCTGGGCGTTCAGGGTCAGGTCGAAGGAGCCGTTGACCTCGTCGGCGAACTCGATGGCCGAGTTCGTCGTCGTCACGCCCACGATGCCGGCCAGGGTCACCGGCCCCGTGAAGGTGATGTTCCCCGCGTTGCCCGTGGCCAGGGTCGAGACGTAGCTTCCCGCGTAGAGGGTGATGGCCGCCCCGGTCACCGACTGGGCCCCGCTCGTGAAGACCTGATGGAGGTAGATGGTGTTGCCGTTTGCCACGACGAAGGAATCGAGGTTGTTCGCGTGTCCCGCCGAGGTCCCCACGATGCCGCCCATCGTGACGTTTCCATTTGTCGCCGTCACTGCCTGGGCGTTCAGGCTCAGGTCGAAGGAGCCGTTGACTATCCCGGTGAACTCGATGGCCGAGTCGGTCGTCGTCACGCTCACGATCCCGTTTAGGGTCACCGGCCCGGCGAAGGTGATGTTGCCCGCGTTGAGCCCATCGGTCGAGACGTGGCTGCCCGCGTTCAGGGTGATGGCCGTGCCCGTCACCGACTGGGGCCCGCTGGTGAAGACCGAGCCCAGAGTCGCCGAGGCGCTCGTGACTATGGAGAAGGAGGTGAGGTTGTTCGCGTCGCCCGCCGAGGTCCCGACCACCCCGTCCAGGGTCACCGCTCCCGTGCCGGCGGTCAGGATCAGGTCCTGGGCTCCGTCGACGGTCGTCGCCGCCGTGTCGAAGTCGATGTTGCCGTTGTTCGTCGTCACGTTGACCGTGCCGCCCGCGAGCGTCACCGGCCCCGTGTAGGTGATCGTCGCCGCGGCCGTCGTGGCGCGATGGGTGCCGGCGTTCAGGCCGATGCCCGCCCCGGCCACGGACTGGAGGCCCGTCGTGTAGACCGAGCCGAGGCTGACCGTCCCCCCCGTCGCGGTCGCGCTGAAGGAGGCGAGGCGGGGATCGGCGGCCCCGGTCCCGGTCCCGATCACCACGTTGGCGTCGATGCCCCCGGTCCCGGCGTTCAGGGTCAGGCCCCGGGCCGTGGCGAGGGCGTCCGAATCGATCGCGAGGTCGTACTGCTGGACCGTCGTGCCGGTCGTCACGATGCTGGTGGCGTAGAGGACGACGGGGGAGCGGAAGCGGGCGCCCGCGGCGCTCAGGACCACCGTCGGCGAGGCCACCGCGAGCCGGATCTCGGCGGCGGCCCCGAGGTCGGCCGAGCCGGCCCCGCAGGCGACGGCCCCGCCCAGGCGGAGGTAGCCCGCGCTCGTGTCCGCGTACAGGTCCCCTCCCCCGGTCGCCACGGCCCCGAGGCTCATCGCCGCGAGGCCGCGCAGGTAGGCCCCGCCTGGCGCGTTCGTCACGACGACCGAGGAGGGCATGCCGGCTAGCTCGAGGCGGTCGCCGGCGGCGTCGCCTATCGCGCCGGCCGAGGCCAGGGTCACGAGGCCCGTGGTAGCCAGCTCGGCGAAGCCATTGTTCGCGGCGCTCGAGACCGAGATGCCGCCTGAGCCGGCGCCCAGGGTCAGCGCTCCCGCGCCCCAGGCTATGGCAGGATTGGCTCCGTCGTCGGCTAGGCTGATGCCGCCCGTTCCCGAGTCGGAATAGAGGTACAAGGCCGATCCGGCGGAGGGATTCGAGATGGTCTGGACCGCGATGGCGCCCGCCTGGAAGGTCGTCTGCCCGACGTAGAGGCTCGTGAAGCCCGAGAGGTAGCCGAGCTCCGTGTCGTCGAGGTTGAAGATACCCGCCGCCCCGCCCAGGCCTATGGTCGTCGTGGCGGGGGTCGCCGTATAGAGATTGATGGTCTGGGCCCTGATACCGGCTCCCGCGTTGAGCGCCACTCCGTCGGCCCTGAGGGTGAAGGAGACGAGCCTGTTGGTAGCGCCTATCGCCTGATCCATGGTCCAGGTCGCCTGGCCGGTGCGGACCGTGAGGCTCCGCGCGTCGGCCGCGCTCCCGTTGACCGGACCGTTGAGGGTGATCGCGGCACCGGTCGCGACCGCGCCGGCGTTGGTCGCGTCGAGGATGACGTCGGCCGCCAGCGTTAGCGCGTTATGCGACACGTCTTCGAGGGTGATGGCGTTGCCCGCGGTCACGATGTTGGCGCCCAGGGAGATCCCGCCCGTGCCCGCGTTCAGATCGACGCTCGCGTTGCCCGAACCCGTGATGAGGCCCGCTACCGCAATGGCGCCGAGGGCGCCGGCGCTCTGTACGACGAGGGGATCGCTCACGGTGATGGCGTTGATCGTGACCAGCCCCGTGCCGTCGCTCCGCCCGATCCTGACCTGGTCGAAGCCGTTCTGAATCAGCCCCATCTCAGCCGCGGTCAGGTCGAGCCGTCCGGCGGCCGTCGTCCCGGCGACCATGATGGGCAAGTTCGCCGTGGCGGGCTCGAAGGCTATCCTGCTCGTCGCGCCGCCGGCGCTGAGGTTGCCCGAAAGCTCGATCTCGTCGCCGACGAGGACGGCCGTGACGGCGTTGGCCACCGTTACGGGCGAGCCCAGGCTGAGGGTGGCTCCAGCCGATTTGAGCTGGGGCGCGGTGCCGTAGCTGATCGTCACCGCGGCTCCGCCGCCCGCCGTGACGCTGAGGTTGTAGGCCCCCGTCGTGGCGACGGCGTTCGTCACGTCGATGGCCCCGCTCGTGGTCGTTATGGCGATGGCCCCGCCGGTCGCGGAGATGCTCCCGAGGCTGAGGGCGCTCGCGTCGTTGACGAAGACGCCTCCCGCCGAGGCGGTGGCGCTGATCACGGCCGCGTCGGTCTGGATGGGAGTGCCGGCCGTCCCGACCGAGGTGGCCGCGGTGAGGACGACGAGGCTCGCCGAGCCCGCCGAGCCGGCCACGCCGCCGGTCGTAGTGATGCCCGCCGCCGTCGACTCGATATCGATCTGCGCGTCGTTGGCTGCCGCTATGTCGTAGTTGCCGAGGGCCACCGAGGCTCCGCTCAGGTCGACGGGCCGGGCGGTCAGGTCGCCGGCCGTCGTCGCCAGGTCGGCGCCCAGGGTCAAGGCCCCGGTCGCCGTTATGCCGATCGAGCCGTCGGCAGCGGAGACCGCCCTCGTCCCGTCGCCGAGGACGAGGGCGCCCGTGGCGGAGATATAGAGGTCGCCCGCGCTCACCGGGGCGCGGAGGGTAGCGGCCGCGATGCGCAGGGGATCAGCCAAGCTGCCCGCGGAGGTCGCGGAGGAGAGGTCGAGGATCGAGGTCCCGGCTATCGAGATGTCGCTCGTCCCTGCCCCCGGCGAGGTGATCGCCCCGCCCGCGGCCAGGGTCAGGGTTCGCCCGCTCGCGAGGCTCAAGCCCCCGGCGGCCGTCGTATTGAAGGCTATCGCGCTCCCCGCCCCCTCGAGGCTCAGGTTGAAGCTCTCGCCCGTCAGGTTGATGGCGCCGGCCGAGGCTATGTTGATCGCGTTGGCTGATCCCGTCCCGCTCGCGGCTCCGATGGTCACCGTCCCCGTCGAGGCGAGGTACTGCAGCTCGGTCTCGTCGAGGGAGAAAGCCGTGTCCCCGTTGTTGAGCTCTATGCCCACTCCGTCCGCGTTCGGGTAGAGATTGATCCCCCCGTTGCCCGTGACCGCCGCCCCGATCGCTATCGTGGCCGAGCTCAGGGTCACCGTTCCGGCCCCGCTCGCGGTCACCACGTCGGAGACCGTCAGGGCCCCCGAGGCCGTCACCGAGACGTTGGCCGCGCCGACGGCCGAGCAGACGATGCCCGTGCCCGCGGCGGGAATGTCGATGGCCCCCGTGGAGCCTATGGTCACGGCCGCCGCGGCGCTCTGGGCCACCGAGCTCACCGTCAGGGTCGCCGCCGTATTGCCGGTGAAGGTGACAAGGCCGGAGCCCGAGTTCGAGAGGCTGATCGAGCCGATGGCGTTTGCGTCGTCCAGGACGATGCCGCCCACGGCCGTGGCGCTGAGGCTGGCCGCCGAGAGGGCCCCGCCGTCGCTCAGGTCCCCGGCCGACTGGATCGTGGCCGCGCCCAGGGTCTGTATCCCGTTCAGCACGGTCGCGGAGTTCTCGTAGGCCTCGATCGCGCCGGCCGCCGCGGCCAGGCCCGCCGTGTTCATGGTCCTGAGGACGAGGCTGCCGAAGTTGTTCGAGTAGCCGCCTAGGCCGTCGTCGTTCAAGGTTATCGAGGCTCCCCCGTCGAGCCGGGTGACGAAGCTCGCGTCCCCGGTGACCGAGAGGGTATCCGTGTCGATGATAGCGCCCCCAGCGATCACCGACAGGTCGTTGCCCACCACGCAGGCGCCTAGGGAGATGGCGTTGACGTCGCGCAACGCGACATCGCGGGCGCTCGCTATGGCCACCGTGGCGAAGTCGTTGTCCGGGTCGATCAGCGACAGGTCGGCCGCGGCGCCGATCGTTATCGTGGTCGCTCCGGCGACGACGGTCTCTTCCGCCTGGGTAACCGCGGCTTGGATCTCGAGGTCGTGGTAGTCGCTGCCCGTGAAGGCGATGAGGTCGCGGACCGCCGTGTAGCGGAAGGCGCCCGAATCGGTATCGGTCTTGTCGATGCCCCCCGTCCCGCTCACGATGATGACGCCCGCGTTATCGAGCCCGCCGGCGCCCACGGCTATCGAGAAATTGCCGAGCTCCAAGGTCGCGTCCGAGGCCGCGAGGCTCAAGCTGTAAGCCGCGGCCGCGACGTCGAGGACGGGGCAGGGCGAGGCTCCCGTCGGGATGACGACGAGGGTATTTGCGTCGGGGACGTAGCCCTCGACCCAGTTCGCGGGGTCGCTCCAATCCGCCGAGCCGGGGGCCGTCTTCCAGTGGAATACGAGGCTGGCTATCGAGGTGGTCCCCGTGCCCGCGCTCGCGTTCCCGCCTGAGTCCAGGACGACGCCCGCGGCGCTCAGGGCCACGAGGCCGCCCGCGTCGCTGCCCAGGACCGCGGCCGCCAGGGTGACGACCACGATCTCGTCATCCGCGCTCCCGCCGGTGCCGACCGCGGTGCCGGCGGCGTTGGCCCCGCCGACCGAGAATCCGGAGAAGACGAAATCGGCTCCGGCCAGGCTGCCGTCGTCGACGTCCTCGGAGAAGGTCACCTGCACCGTCGTCGCCGAGGCCAGACGGGCCGAGGCTATGGCCGGGCCGGCCCCGTCCGTCGCGGCTGCGGCCGCGCGGTCCTGGGCCGGGACGGCCGTGGCCGTGTCGATGACGTTGCCCGTATTTGTGAAGGCGACAGCGGGAGTGGCGTTCGTGTCGAAGGCCGCGAGCTCCGTCAGGGTGAGGACGAGGCTGGTGACGTTGAGCGCCGCGTAATTGGCGTTAGCTATCGCGTAGCCCGTCACCGTGAAGCCGGGCAGGCCGTCGGCGGCGCTCCCGTCGGTGACGGTCACGGCCCGGTCGAAGGCGATCGTCAGGCGGTCGATGTGGCCGTCGCCGTCGGCGTCCCCGGTCGTGCAGGAGGTGATGGCCGCCCCTGCGGGTATGCCGTCGGCGACCGCGACGGCCGAGACCTGGGTGTTGGCGGCCCCGGCCGCGTCCGCGACCTTGCCCGCGCCCGCGAAGCGGACCGTGCCCGTCTCGTCCCCGCCGATCGCGGCGGCGAAGGTCAGGACGATCGCGTCGTCGTTCGCCGTGGCCCCCGTGGAAGCCGCGAGGGCCGTGGCGTTGGCCGCCACGGTCGCGAAGCCGGCGAAGGAGAAGTCGGAGGCCGCGAGGCTGGCGTCGGAGAGGGGCTCCGAGAAGCTCACCTGTACGGTCGTCCTCGTCAAGGTGGAGGCCGAGACGATGGCCGGCCCCGCCTCGTCCGCGGCGGCCGTGGCCGAGCCCTCGGCGGCCACGGCGCCGCCCAGGGCATCGAGGAGGCTCGCGCCCGTGTACTGGACGGCGGGAGTCGCGTCCGTGTCGGAGGAGCCGCTCTCGGTCAGAACGAGGTAGATCTCCGCGTCGTTCGCGGTCGCGCCGGTGCTGTAGCCCGACACCGTGTAGCCCGTCACCGTGAACTGGGCGGCGACGACGGTGGCGTCCTGGACGGAGTTGGAGAAGACCAGGCGGATCCGGTCGATCTGGCCGTCCGCGTCGGCGTCGGCCGTCCCGCGGGCCGAGATGACCGCGACGTCGGGCAGGCCGTCGGTCACGGCCACCGTCGCCACCTGGGTGTTGTACAGGCCCGCCGCGTCGGCGACGCGGCTCGCGGCCGCGAGACGGACGGAACCGGTCTCGGTCACGCCGATCGCCGAGGCCAGGCCCACCACGACGGTCGCGTCGTTCGCCGTGGCCCCGGTGGATACCGAGAGGCCCGGCGCGTTGGCCGCGGTCGTGGCGAAGCCCGAGAAGACGAAGTCGGCCCCGGAAAGGCTTGAGTCGGAGAGGGCTTCCGAGAATACGAGCTGGACGCTCGTCGTGGTCAGGGTCGAGGCGGAGAGGACGGCGGGCCCCGCCTTGTCCGCGGCGTTGGCCGTCAAGGTCGCGACCTGCGCCGCGGTGGAGGCGTCGACGATGGCCGCGCTCGCGGTCAGGGTGACGCTCGGCGTCGCGCCCGTGTCCCCGGTCCCGAGCTCGGTCAGGACGAGGCTGAGGCTCATGACGCCCGAGGCCGCGTAGTCTGCGTCCGCGATCGCGTAGCCCGCCACGGCTATCGCGGGGAAGCCGTCGGCCGCCCCGTTCGTGTCGACGACGTTCACGGCCTTGTTGAAGTTGACGACGAGGCGGTCGATGTGGCCGTCCGCGTCGGCGTCGGCTGTCTCGAAGCTTGTCGCCTCGGCGTCGACGGGAATCCCGTCCGTCACGCTCACGTTCGCGGTCTGCGCGCTGGCGGCTCCCGCGAGGTCGGAGACGCGGCCGGCGGCCGCCAGCCTGACGAAGCCGGTCTCGTTGGAGCCGATCGTCGCCGCGAGGCTCACGATGGCCGTCGCGTCGTCGGCCGTCCCGCCCGTGGACACGGAGACCCCGGAGGCGTTGGCCGCTCCCGTCGTGAAGCCCGAGAAGGTGAAGTCCGGACCCGCGAGGCTGGCGTCCGAGACCGCCTCGGAGAAGGTGAGCTGGACCGAGCCCGTCGTGTAGGTCGAGGCCGCTATGATGGCCGGGCCGGCCTTGTCGACGGGGGCGACGGCCGCGCCCTCGGCCACGGCGTAGATCCCGAGCGCCGAGCGGAGCGCGGAGCCGGTGTAGCGGATCCCGGGCGTAGCGCCGGTGTCGCCGGGGGCGAGCTCGGTCAGGACGAGGTAGAGCTCGGCGTCGTTCGGCGTGGCCCCGGTGGCGATCGAGGCGACCGTGTAGCCCGTCACGGAGAACTCGGCGGCCAGGGCCGTGGCGTCGCTCATCGCGGCGGAGAAGAGGAGCCTGATCCGGTCGAGGGAGCCGTCGGCGTCGGCGTCGTAGGTCTCGCGGCTCACGATGGACGGCGATGCCGGCACGCCGTCGGCCACGGCTACGGTCTGGGCGGAGGGCTGGGTCGAGGCCGCCCCCGCGGCGTCGTAGGCGACGCCGACCGCCGAGAAGGCGACGGTTCCCGTCTCGTCCACCCCGTTGGCCGCGGCGAGGTTGAGCAGGACCACGGCGTCGTTCGCGGCGCTGCCCGTGGAGACCGAGGAGACGGTCGTCGAGGTGAAGCCGGCGAGGATGAAGTCGGCCGCCGCGAGGGAGGCGTCGGCGACCGCCTCGGAGAAGCTGAGCTCGACGCTCGTCGTGGTGATGGTGCGGGCGCTCAGGATGGCGGGGCCGGCCTTGTCGGCAGCGGCCGCCGCGGCGGTCGTGGGCAGCTCCTTCGCGACCGTGTCGTTGTCGGTGATGTTCCCGACCGAGGCGTCGTAGGAGACGGCCGGGGTCGCGTCGCTCGCGAGGACCCCGTCGGTGAAGGTTATGTAGATGTAGCTGTTGTTCGCGACGTCGCCGTTCGTCGTCGAGGCGAAGGCGAGGCCCGAGGCCCCGGCGATAGCGAAGCCTGCGGCGCCGGCGGTGATGGTACCGTCGTCGACGCTCTCGCTGAAGGTGATCTTGACCGCGTCGATATAGCCGTCGGCGTCGAGGTCGGCCGTCTGCCGCGAGACTATGGAGGGAGCCGAGCCCGTGACCGTGTAGGTCTTGTCGTCGAAGGCCGAGTAGCTGAGTCCCCCGTCCCAGGAGAGCTCGAGGCTGCCCGAGGAGGCGGAGAGGAAGCTCTGGAGCTGGAGCCCGGATATAGCGAGGGTTTGGCCCGCCGTGAAATCGGCCGTCACATTGATGGTCAGGAGCTTGGCCGCCACCGAGGCCACGGTGGCCGTACCCGAGCCCGCGCCGGGCGTGAGGGTCGGCGTGGCGCCTGTGTCGAAGGAGCAGTCGAGGGAGGAGGGGATGCGGATCCGCAGGCCGTTGGCCATGGTGAAGTTGCTGGTCGCCGGCGAGTTGCCGAGGTCGATGTTCGGGATCGCGGTCGAGGCGGCGCCCACGGCGGCGCCGAAGTTGGCGGCCGAGGAGATAGTCGGGTCGGGATTGGCGACGAAGGAGACCGAGGCCGAGGCGTAGCTCGCGCTGCCGAAGCTCGAGGAGCTCCCGGTACCGTCCCAGTAGGCCGAGATCGCGCTCGATCCGACCGTCGCGCGCTTGACCTTGACCCAGCCCATGCCGTTCCCGTCGGTCGCGAGGAGGTAGGCCGCCGCGTTGACGGAGCCCGCCGCCGCGCTCGTGCTCGCCGAGTCGATCGTGGCCCCGAGGTTCGCGGTGACGTAGAGGTTGCGGACGTAGGGCACGGGAGAGCCGTCGGCGGCGACGATCTGGAAGGTCACGAGCTCGAGGTCGGTTCCGTTCGAGATGGCCTGGCCGTCGGCGGCCTCGACCGTGGCGCGGTAGGGCGCGGGGGGCGCGTAGTAGGCCGAGTACATGCGCAGGTAGGCGTCGTTCCCGTTGTCGGCGGTCTGGTCGGTCGAGCGGCTGAAGCGGACCTCTGCCAGGTTCCAGCCGGTGATGGCCACGTTGCCTTCATAGATGTCGCAGCGCCAGGTCCCGTTGACCTGGGTCGCGGAGCTGACCTGGAGGTAGTCGTCCACCCACTCGTCCTCGCCGGAGAGGGCGCAGGTGTCGTCCGCGACGGTGCCGGACTCGGCGTTGGTCTTGCGGAAGACGCGGATCGAGGTATGGGGAGTAGAGGCGCCGTCGTCGAAGTCGAAGTTATGGCTGCCGACGTAGTTGGCCGCGGCCACGTCGTCGGGCACGAAGGGATAGAAGCGCCAGTTCGGATTCGCGTCCAGGGCCGCCCGGTCCTGGAGGACTATGCAGGCGTCGTAGGCGAAGGAGAAGCCCTCGTCGATGCCCCCCGGGACCCCCGCGGGGGAGAAGGAGGCGTCGAGCTGGTAGCCGTTCTTGTAGGAGAGGTTGTCGTCGGTGCTCACCTCGACGACGACCTTGAAGTAGTACTTGTTGCCGATATGCTCGCCCTGGGAGGGCGAGACCCCGGCGAAGTACTTCCAGCCCGAGTCGGCCGCGAGGTCCGCGTCGGTCTCGTTGCTCCGGCTGAAGGAATCGAGGACCTCGCCCTGGTAGGCGTTCGAGGTCGTGGCGTAGTAGGTGAGCCGGGAGTTCGAGCCCGTGAAGGCCGCCTCGCCGCCGAGGAGGGTGAAGGTCGTCTCGTTGCCGCTCGCGGCGTTGTAGTCCGGGAAGGTGCCGATGGTGCCGTTGCTGCCCGGGTCCTTGACCGCGAAGTAGATGGTCGAGCTGAGGCTGTCCGGGACCTCGAAGAAGACGACGTTGACCCGGTCTAGATCCCCTCCCCCGGTCTGCCGCGAGTTCGCGAGCCAGCTCTGCGTCGTGTAGGTAGCCTCGACGAAGCCGCTGGGCTGCTTGGGGTAGCGCGTGACGCTCTGCGCCCAGGCCATACCCGCCCCGAGAAGGAGCGCCGTGGCGACGATGCTGAGTCTTCGCAGTGCCCGAGTCATCACGGGAAGGTCCTCCTCGATGCGAGCGAGGAGGC
>Ga0116155_10000916_pt1 | contig 22310 bp, 16 predicted proteins | sample AD_UKC032_MetaG_FD_89890 | JGI IMG/M metagenome (GOLD analysis project Ga0116155, IMG submission 89890) | Active sludge microbial communities of municipal wastewater-treating anaerobic digesters from USA - AD_UKC032_MetaG | ecosystem: Engineered > Bioreactor > Anaerobic > Digestate | place: USA...
CCAGTTTTTCAATGCGATAGCGCAATGCATCAAAAGTGACATGAAGTAGTTCTGCTGCTTTTGTCTTTGACCCTTTTGTTTTTTGCAGAGCTTTTTCGATCGTTCTTTTCTCAATCTTTTCCAGTTCAGCATTCAGATGAATGCCCTGATCGGGAATATCCAGGTCAATACCGTTCTGTCCACCATTGGTTTGAGCTGAAAGTACAAGATTTTCGGGTAATATAATATTAGAGGTTTCCATGGCTACGCCACGTTCAATGATATTTTCCAACTCACGAATATTACCAGGAAAAGCGTATCCTTTGAGTAATTCCATTGCGTAAGAAGAAATCGTCCTCACTTCTTTACCAAATTCACGGGCATATTTTTCGATGAAATAGTCGGTCAAAAGTGGAATGTCTTCCTTCCTTTGCCGAAGCGGCGGCATATGGATAGGAATAACATTCAGTCGAAAATAGAGATCTTCGCGGAATTCACCTTTTTTTACTCTTTCGTTTAGGTTTTGATTAGTGGCGGAAATAATGCGCGCATCGACTTTAATATCCTCCGATCCGCCAATACGGCGGAAAGTTTTTTCCTGCACAACTCTCAGGAGTTTTACCTGCAGGACGGGCGGTAACTCGCCAATCTCGTCCAAAAAGACAGTGCCGCCCTTGGACAACTCAAAAAGCCCCGGCCGATCTGCATAAGCGCCGGTAAATGATCCTTTCATATAACCGAACAGTTCACTCTCCAGCAGGTTCTCCGGAATACCGCCGCTGTTAATAGCCATAAACGGCATTTTGGAGCGTGAAGAATTGGCATGAATGGCCCTCGCAACCAGTTCCTTGCCTGTTCCACTTTCCCCCAAAATAAGAATATTGGCTGGCGTGTTGGCCACTTTTTGAATCGTTGAGAATACTTTGGCCATCTCCCGACTTGTACCAATCATACCGCAAAAAGATGCTTCAGGTGTTTCGTTTTTCGGAAACTGATTGTCGCTAACCAGTCCATTTTTTAACAAAGCCTGACGAATGATCTGCTTTAATTCTTCGATATTGCCACCTTTTTCCACATAATCATAAGCGCCTTCCTTCATCGCATCAACCGCTGTTTCTCCGGAAGCATAGGCGGTAATTAAAATCACAACCGTTTCCGGTCGATGATCCTTGATGGTTTTGAGAAATTCAATGCCGTCAATTTTAGGCATTTTCAAATCTGTAATGACTAAATCATACGCTGTTTTACGACAGAGATTGATCGCCTTCACGGGGCTGTCGGCGGTTGCGATATCATAGCCTTCTTTGGTTAACATAATCTCCATAAATTCTCTCATACCTTGGTCGTCATCAACCACCAGAATCTTCGCCATCCTGCTACTCTCCTTATTTTATAAATATTAAATTTTAATTACGGGGCAACATAACCGTAACAGATGTGCCCTGATTGATCTTACTTTCAATGTTTATTTTGCCGCCATAACCGTCCACAATACGGCTGACGATGGCCAAACCTAAACCGGTTCCTTTAACCTTATTGGTAAAAAAAGGTTCAAAGACATTTTTTAAATCTTTTTCTTCAATCCCGCATCCGTCATCTGTTACTTTAATCATTGTATACTCTTTTCTATCTTCCAAATTAACGGTTTTTATTTCAAGAAACAAATTACCTGTTCCTTCCATGGCCTGCAAGGCATTAAGCATTAGATTTTGAATAACTTGCCGGATTTGTTCTTTATTGGCATAGGCCATGTTCTGGCCGGAAAAAGCTCTGATTATTTTGATGTTATCCGTCCATTCATTCAACATTTTTATATTTTCTATAACTTCTTCGGCGACTTCATCAACATTTACATGTTCCCTGACCTCAGGAACAGGTCGGGCAAGTAAAAGAAAATCTCGCACGAAGTTATCCAACTGATCCCTACCTCGCATAATAATCTGCATTAACCGTTTGTCCGTCTCTTCCATCCTGGTGTTCTGCCCCAATAATTGGATGGAGCCGGTAATGGATGCCAGAGGATTTCTCATTTCGTGTGCAAGACTGGCGGCCATCTCGCCAATAAAAGCTAGCCTTTTGCTTTTTTCAAGATTTTCCTCCATTCGTTTGATTTCCGTCAAATCCTGAAAGATCAAAATATGACCGATTTGCTTACCATAGTTGTCTTTCAACGATGAAAACGAACAACCCAAATGAACTTTTTTCTTATCCCGGCGGACGATTTTCACTTCTCTTCTGCTTTTGGGCATATCAACCGTATTGGAGTCAAAAAAAGTATTAAGCTCGGGAAATATTTCTAGGATCTTATGATTCTCTATTGATGAGAGTTGAAAGCCGGTAATCGCCTCCGCCGCTCGATTGAACGTCTTAATCCGCCCTTGTAAAGTGATGGTCATGATGCCGGTATCCACCGATTCAATGATGCTGCGAAAAAGGAGATCCAGTTGACCGAAAGCCACCTCACTTTCTTCCAATAATGACCTGGTTCTCTTTTCTTGTTCAACAACAATGCTGGCCAGAAAGGCTACAACATAAAATGACAAGATGTGAACAATGATTCTCAGAAAAATGTCGTTTGCTTCAACAAGATAAACATGTTCGTTGAAATGTAGGACGGGAAAGAGGTTGAAATATTCAAACGTCAACGCCAGTCCATAGGCTATACTGGATGCGGATGCAATAATAAAAGCGCCACGGCGGCCCAGAAATATAGCGGAATAGATGATCACTAATATATAGAGCTGCGAATAGTTGCTGCTACTACCGCCGGTTAGGTAAACCAAAAAAGATACCAGACCAATATCGACAATTAATTGGGCATGAATATTAAACTGAAAATACTTTTCTTTTCTTAAAAGGAGTGTATAAATTAACGATAAGAAATACATTGCTATGACAACAGCATAAATTAGGCGCTGGAGCATCGGCGAAAGGGGAATCACCGCTTTCATCGTCCCCAGGAAGAAAGTAACCAGTAAAAATATGGAAATGACAATTAGCCGACTAATAATCAGCAGCTTGAGTCTCTGCTCATTTCGTTCATCTTTTTCTATATTTTGATGCATGGTTTGTTTCCGAATTCTTTGGATTTGAGTTTCTTATTTTGATTTTATAATATTTTATAATTTTTAGCTAATCATTTGAATAATTTTATTAACAGATGACTTCCGGTTTATGCGCAGACCATTATTATATCCCCTCCTCGCCCTAATGGCGGGTATTATGATCGGCGATTCTATCGCTCTACCCTCTTTGTCTCTATTGACTGGAGCGCTACCGATTCTGATGATTTTACTTATCTGTATCAGAAATAAATGGAACATTGCTGCCTTCCTCCTTATTCTCCTCTTTCTGATAATTGTCGGCTTATTGAATATCCAAAGACAACAATACCTGACCCAGAACCATCAACACATTTCTCATCTGGCAGATCGAGGCCCATTAACGGTGGAGGGCATTGTCTTGACGAGCGACCAAATTTACCCAACTAATAATGCATTGGTAGTTCGTTGCCAGAGAATGATTATCAATAACTCATACCTCCCCGTGAGTGGGAATATTCGTCTTGTTATTCCGGCGGATCTCAGTTTCCAATACGGTGACTTTATCCGCTTCCATTCTAAAATAAAAAAAATTCAGAGTTTTCACAATCCAGGAAGCTTCAATTATGAACGCACCTTAAACCGGCAGGGTATTTATGTTGCAGGATTCGTAGCCAATCATGCCGGCATTGTTCTGATTCGTCACAATTCAGCTAGTGGCGTCAAACTGAAGCTGGAAAACTTTCGATTATATTTAAAACAATTAATTTATACCCATGCCCCCTCCCCTCAAAGAGAAATCATAGAAGCCATGACTATCGGCAATCAAAAAGCCATTCCGCAGGACGTACGCGACAATTTCGCCAAAACCGGCACCTCTCATATTCTGTCCATTTCCGGATTGCATATCGGCATGGTGGCGGCAGGTAGTTTTTTCCTAATATTAGTCCTGTTGAAATCTTCACAATACCTGATGCTCAAATTCAATATCATCAAAATGGCCACAGCCGCAGCTTTTTTACCGATTGTCATTTACGCCTTGGTCGCGGGAATGGGAACAACTGTTCTCCGCGCAACCCTTATGGCCATAGCTTTTCTGATCTCGTTACTGATTGGAAAACAAAAAGATTTCTATAATATTCTTTTCGGCGCGGCGCTAATCATTCTGATTATTGCGCCTGAATCTCTTTTTGAAATTTCCTTTCAATTATCCTTTAGTGCGGTTTTCGCGATTCTCTACATCGTTCCGAGGCTGAGCGATCTGACCTTACCAATCCCATCAGCAGCCCCCCCATGGCTGCAAAAGCTAATTCGCCGTATTTATATTTTCATCCTGGTATCCGCTGCCGCTACTCTGGGCACACTGCCCATTATTGTCTTTTACTTTAACCGCGTCTCCGCTGTGACATTGATCGCCAATCTCATTGCAGTTCCCCTGCTGGGCATGCTAACCTTAATCCCGGCGATGGCCTTCATCCTCACCTCACTGTTTTCAACCTGGTTTGCTGGTTTTCTCATTTCAGTCGCATCATTTTTCACTGGTATTGCCGTCACCATGATCAATTGGATGGCATCATGGTCTTGTTCCTCTTTCAGTCTCGTAAAACCAAACTTAGCTGAAATAACATTTTTTTACATCTTTAGTTTTCTACTGATTCAAGTTGTCGCGCCAGGCAACAAAATAAATAATCAGGGATTTCTGGAGCGCCATCCATCTTTGGTAAAAATAGCGCTCCTGATTACTTTGACATTGATTCTGTCAGATGCTGCTTATCTTGTCGTAAAAAACAGGGATTCCACCTATTTAAAAGTTACAGCCATTGATGTCGGTCAGGGTGCGTCCACTTTGATCCAATTGCCCCGAGGCGTCAATATGCTTATTGACGGCGGCGGTTTTCATGACAGTTCATTTGATATGGGCAGAACAGTGATCGCTCCATTTCTTTATGCACAAAGAATCAGAAAAATTGATATTGTTGTTCTCACACATCCTCACCCAGACCATCTGCAGGGATTAATTCATATCGTTAATAACTTTGACGTCCGGGAAGTCTGGTGTACGGGCGTGAAAGCGGATGATGATCTTTACCTGCTCTGGGAAAAATCAATCTCCGAACGTAAAATAAAAATTAAGCACGTGTCATTCCAATCGCTGCCTGAAAATGTTCATGGCGTTCATATCCAATTTCTGTGGCCTTTACATCCGCCAAAACAAAATGACCATAATACATCTTTTAACGAAACCAATGACTCTTCTTTGGTTATAAAAATAACCTATGGGACGAGAAGCTTTCTGATAACGGGCGATATTTCCTCCCTGATTGAAACTCTTCTAATCCGTTCAGGACATAATTTGAAAAGCGATCTTCTTTTCGTGCCGCATCACGGCTCTGCCCACTCCAGCTCTGTGGATTTCATCCGTGCCGTTTCCTGCCACTTTGCAATTGTCAGTGCCGGCAAAAATAATGTATTCCAACATCCTCATCCTGACGTTCTGGATCGTTATCATATAAACGGTGTCGCTCTTTTCAGGACGGATCAGCAGGGCGCAATTACTGCGCAAACTGATGGCAAATCGCTTGAAATCACTTCCTGGCTAAAGTAATTCCCCGGCATTCCATCGGGGACACATCATTAGTCGTTGTCAATTTGATATTTTTAAGTTATATGCTTTTCCTATAAATAAATTAATAGCAATATTACAATAGGGGAAGACATATGGCTATTCAACAAACATTGATTATTATTAAACCTGATGGACTCGTAAAATCATTAACGGGAAATGTTATATCCCGGTTGGCAGAGGCAAAATTGACCATTATGGGCGCAAAGGTCGTGCGTGTAAGCCGCCAACTGGCAGAAAAGCATTATGAACATCTGAAGGATAAGCCTTTTTTCGAAGAACTGATCCAGTATATCGTGGGTGACGTACACAAGACTCACAGAGTGCTCGCACTGGTCTATCAGGGAGATGATGCCATTTTCAAAATTCGAGATATTGTCGGTGATACGGATCCGGAAAAAGCCAGCCCTGTATCCATAAGAGGAGCATACGGTCGAATCACAACATCAGGAGTATTTGAAAATGTTGTCCATGCCTCTTCCAGCCCGGAAGATGCTGAGAAAGAAATTAAGCTTTGGTTTGAACCGGAAGAAATTGTCGAAGACATGTATCCTATAAAAGAAGCAACATTTGACAATATTAAAAAGACCGTATGGGCTTGATTTCAAGAGTAAACACAAAATGGCCCGTAAGGGTCACTATCTTTTTGGCCCTGGATTAAGTCATTTATTACACCCAAGGCAGATTTCGCATTCCCCATCTCCGTTGACGGTTCCCTTCACAAAAAATGATAAAATGTGCCTTAAATTGCCTATTATCATCCTTTCCATCAATAATATTTGATTGCGAACACCCCGACGATATGCTAGAAAACACCACTTTATTTGGGATACATCTATGGAAAAAATTACAGCCATCAAGGGTATAAAAGATATTTTACCTAAAGATTCCCCACTCTGGCATCAGGTGGAATTAACCGCCCGCAAAATTTTTAAATGTTTCGGTTTTTGTGAAATTCGTGTACCGATCATGGAAAAAACGGTTTTATTCCAACGCAGTATTGGTGAAACTACGGATATCGTTGAAAAGGAAATGTACACGTTCCGTGACCGAGATGACGAAATGCTGACTTTGCGTCCGGAAGCCACGGCATCCGTTATCCGTGCTTATATTGAGCATAACCTCCTGGTGTCTGATCCGATTGCCAAGCTTTACACCATGGGTCCGATGTTCCGCCGGGAAAGACCGCAAAAAGGCCGTTTCCGGCAATTTCACCAGATTGACGTGGAATTATTTGGAGATGATAAACCGGCCTCTGATGCGGAAGTTATTTTTATGCTGATGCATTTCCTTCAAACAGCAGGCGTCGAAAAGTTATCGCTGGAAATTAATTCGCTGGGCTGCAAAGCTTGTCGCCCGGTTTTTTCCCAAGCTGTTGTTGATTTTCTAAAAGGATCGGAAAGTGCTCTCTGTCCTGATTGTCAAAGACGTATTCATACAAACCCGTTACGCGTCTTTGATTGCAAGGTGGAAACCTGCAGTTCGGTCATTGCCGATGCTCCTCGCATATTAAATTTTCTCTGTACGGAATGCTCGGACCATTTTTCTGCAGTTAAAAGTTATCTCAATGATTTGAACCTGGCCTATGAAATCAATCCTCGAATGGTGCGCGGCCTCGATTACTACACGAAAACGACCTTTGAAGTGAAATCCGGAGCGTTGGGAGCACAGAATTCTCTGGCGGGTGGCGGTCGTTATGACGGTCTGGTCAGTTTTCTGGGCGGTCCAGAAGTTCCAGGGATCGGCTTCGGCATCGGTATAGAGAGACTAATCGCCTGCCTGACGCCGGATAATAAAAACCATTATAAAACAGATATATATATTGCCGCTTTAGGCGCGCATGCGCAGAAAATTGCTTTCGGTTTGACCCAGGAATTACGTCGCTCCGGGATTTGCGCGGCAATGGATTATTCTGATAAAAGTCTGAAAAGCCAGATGAAGCGCGCAGATAAATTAAATAGTTCTTATACATTGATTTTCGGAGATAAAGAAATAGCCGAGAATCACGCCGAGTTACGGAATATGAGCACTAAAAATCAGCAAAGCCTGCCCCTTGAGAATCTCCTGGAGGCGGTGAAGAATATTTTTAAAGAGAGGTAAATGTTTTGTGAGCCAATTCATTACAAAAGACAAAAGAACGCATTATTGCGGAAATGTCAGTGTAGCCGATGTCGGCAGTGATGTTATCTTGTTCGGCTGGGCTCAACGCCGCAGAGATCACGGTGGCGTCATTTTCATCGATTTGCGCGACCGCGAAGGAATTGTCCAGATTGTTTTCAATCCGGAAGCGGGCGAAACCGTTCACGGCGAAGCACATAAAATCCGGAGTGAATACGTTCTGGCGGTGAGAGGCAAGGTGCGCAGACGACCGGAAGGCATGGAGAACCCGGCCATCCCCACGGGCCAGATCGAGGTCATGATCTCCGATCTCGAGATTCTGAACGAATCAAAAACACCACCCTTCTCTTTTGATGAAGAAGACATTTCCGAAAACGTCCGTCTCAAATACCGTTATCTGGATTTGCGCCGTCCGGCCATTCAAAAGAACCTTTTCCTGCGCAGCAAACTGGCTATAGCCACACGTCAGTACTTTAACGATAATGGCTTTATCGAAGTTGAAACGCCGTTTCTGGGCAAAAGCACCCCGGAAGGCGCCCGCGATTACCTTGTCCCCAGCCGTGTCAACAAGGGAACTTTCTACGCCTTGCCGCAGTCGCCGCAAATCTTCAAACAACTCTTGATGGTCTCCGGGTTTGACCGTTATTTTCAAATTGCAAAATGTTTTCGCGACGAAGATTTGCGTGCGGACCGTCAGCCGGAATTCACGCAGATTGACGTAGAGATGTCGTTCATCTCCGAAGAAGATATTATGCAGATGATGGAAGGCCTGATGAAAGCCATTTTTAAGGCCTGCCTGAACAAAGATCTGACGCTTCCCTTACCCAGAATAACCTATGCCCACGCCATCAGCCGTTACGGCAAAGATAACCCCGACGTGCGTTTTGGAATGGAAATTGTAGATCTCACTGCTATTGTGAAAAATTCCGGCTTCAAGCTGTTTATGGAAGTGGCGGCAACCGGCGGTGTCATTAAAGCCATTAAAGCCGAGAAGAACCCCGCACTTTCCCGCAAAGACCTAGACGGTTTGGCGGATATTGTGGCTATTTACGGCGCAAAGGGACTGGCCTGGGCGAAAGTCAATGCCGCCGACTGGACATCACCCATCTTTAAATTCCTTAAGCCTGAAGAAGTGGCTGGCATTACACAGGCTATGGATGCGAAAGAAGGAGACATTATCTTTTTTGTAGCGGATGTACCGAAAGTTGTTCATGACGCTTTGGGCAACCTCCGCCTGAATTTGGGCAAGAAACTCAATCTGATTGATCCTGACACACTGGCCTTCACCTGGGTCACGGAATTTCCGTTGATGGAATATTCGGAGACCGAAAAACGATTCATGTCCACACATCATCCATTCACATCACCGTTTATTGAAGATCTGCCGCTTATGACGACTGATCCGGGAAAAGTGAGAGCGAAAGCTTACGACCTGGTGCTGAATGGCTCGGAAATCGGCGGCGGCAGCATTCGTATCCATCGCAAGGATGTGCAATCACAGGTTTTCAGTGCACTGGGTTTGAGTGAAGACGACGCCAGGTTGAAATTCGGCTTTCTGCTGGATGCCCTGGAATTTGGCGCACCTCCTCACGGAGGACTAGCCTTTGGGCTGGACCGGCTCACCATGATCATGACCAAAGCGGAATCGATTCGCGACGTCATTGCTTTCCCGAAAACTCAGAAAGCGTCGGATCTCATGTCCGATGCCCCTTCCAAGGTTAGCATCGAGCAGTTGATGGAGTTGTCGTTGAAGATTGTTTAACCCCCCCCACAATAATTAACCAATGAACGGGAAGGCCGGTATATAAGCCGGCTTTCCCGTTTTTTATTCATGCGACGGATTATCAACTCCATCAGCATGATTGCAATGGCAATCTGAAATTGAATGATCGATGACTACACAACCCGTTTAACATTTCATAATCTTTTTCATGTCTTTTTCTTCTTAAATTCTTGAAACTTGAGAACAGTTTTGATACGCTCCGCCGTACAATTTTGTTATAGGAACAATTTTGTTGTTCACTTTTTTTCAGAAAGGGCAGATTCCATGAACTTTTCCCAACGGATTTTTTGCGGCGAATTGACGGAGGCTAAAATCGGCCATAGCGTGCAGCTTTGCGGCTGGGTGGACGCCTACCGCGATCACGGCGGCTTGATTTTTGTTCACCTGCGCGACCGCAGCGGCATTGTGCAAATTGTGTTTAATCCGGAGACGACTCCCTCAAACATTTGTGAAGCGGCCTCGACGCTGCGCGCGGAATACTGTATCACTGTTGCAGGCGAGGTCAAAAAAAGACTCCCCGGCACGGAGAATCCCAATATCGAAACCGGGGCGCTTGAAGTGGCGGTGATTGATCTGACGATTCTAGCCGAATCCGATCCGTTGCCGTTTGTCATCTCCGACAAGGCCATGGTGGCCGGAGCGGAAACCGCCGGTGCACAGAGCGTTGCCGAGGAGTTGCGAATGGAGTATCGCTATCTGGACATCCGCCGCGCGGCCATGCAAAACAATCTGCTCCTGCGTCACAAAATTTTTCAGTGCGTGCGCGAATTTCTCGACGCGCGGGGCTTTGTGGAGGTGGAAACACCGGTGCTCACGATGAGCACGCCCGAAGGCGCGCGCGACTTCTTGGTCCCCAGCCGCGTGCATCCGGGAAACTTTTACGCCCTGCCGCAATCGCCGCAGCTTTTCAAACAGCTGATGATGATCGGCGGCCTGGAGCGCTATTTTCAGCTGGCGCGCTGTTTCCGCGATGAAGACTTGCGCCCCAACCGCCAGCCGGAATTCACGCAGCTTGACATTGAAGCGTCTTTCATCGATGAGGAATTTCTCTACAATCTTATCGAGGAGCTCACGGTGAACATGTTTGCAGTCGGCGGCATAACGCTTGCCCGACCTTTTCCGCGCATGACCTACACCGAAGCGATGGATACGACCGGTTCGGACCGTCCCGACCTGCGCTTCGGCCTGCGCTTTGTCGATGTCACGGATGTATTTGCGTCCACAAATTATTCCATTTTCCGCCAGATCCTGAAGCGCGGCGGCTGTATCAAAGGGATCAACATCAAAGGACAATCCGAACACTTAAGCAAAAACGTCCTGCAAAACGAATACGCGAAAGAAATTGCGCCGTCATTTGGCGCCAAGGGAATGACCTGGATGCGCGCCGAAGGCGGAAAGCTTGAATCCAATATCGTGCAGTTTTTCAGCGCGGCGGAACTTGACGAACTCAAAAAACGCTTCGACGTGGCCGACGGCGACGTCCTGATCATGGTGGCCGATCCGTCTTATGCGACGGTTGTCTCTGCGCTGGGGCAACTTAGGCTGCATCTGGCCCATCGTCTGGAGCTCATCCCCGAAAACAGTTTTTATCCGGTCTGGATTACAGAGTTTCCTCTGTTTGAAGCGACGGAGGAAGGCGGCGTAACCTCAAGCCACCATCCCTTCACCGCGCCGGAACACACAAATTTCGACCCGAAAAACGTTGAAGAGCTTCTCGGTCTGCATTCGCGCGCCTACGACCTGGTCATGAATGGCGAAGAGCTGGGCGGAGGCAGCATCCGCATCAACAACCGCGATCTCCAGCGAAAAATCTTCGCGGCGCTGGGGCTTTCCGAAGAAGACATGAAAGAAAAGTTCGGCTTCTTCCTGCGAGCCTTTGACTACGGCGCGCCGCCGCACGGGGGACTGGCGCTGGGCATGGACCGCACGGTGTCGATGATTCTGGGGACGTCGTCTATTCGTGAAGTGATCGCCTTTCCCAAAAACCGTTCCGCCGCCTGTCCGCTCACCGGCGCACCCTCAGTTGTGAAGCAGGAACAACTGGCCGAACTGGGGCTTCTGAATCTGGGCGGCAAAGAGGTGTTGCCCGGAACCGCCGAGAAGGAAAATCTGCTGGACCGCGTCTCCTGGGTGTCACGCATCGGCATCGAGGCCCAAGAGCGGCCAGTAATGGAAGAAACTCTCAAGCAGGCGGAGGAGCTAGCGAAACAGGCCGCCGATTGCGCGGGCGCTGAAGAGCCGATCCGGTCGGTTGTGCCGTGCGTGCACCGGACGCGCGAGGGCCTGGAGGCCAGACGTTCGGCATGGGCCGAATCCGGAAAACTGCTTAAAAGCGCGCCATCGGTCAAGGGCAATTATTTTAAAGTCGCCAATATTCTGGAATAAAGGAAAAGTCATGGATTCGATATTTTGCTACCGCAACCCCGTTACCTCCGATGCATCGTCCGGTTTGCTTCAAGGAAAAAAAGTTGCCGTTCAGCCCAACATTCCGGTTGCGGGCTGGCCCGCGGAATCCGGTTCACAGGCCCTGGCCGGATTTAAAGCCCTGGAAGACGCGGCCGTCGTCTTGCGCCTGACACAAAACGGCGCGAGAATTATGGGGGCCACGCACATGAGCGAGTTCGGTTTCGGTCTGGCCGGAAGCACGGCAGGCCAGGCGATTGCCCAAAACGAAGCGGACGCTGAGCTGGTACTTGATCTGGCGGGTGAGGCCCGTTTGATTGCGGCCCGCGCCGGTGTGTGGGGATTCAAACCCGGCTACGGCCTTGTTCCCCGCGTGGGTATCACCGGCCTGATCCCATCCATGGAAGCCTGTGGTATTCTGGGGAAGACTCCCGGCAATATCCGCGCCATTCTTCAATCGATCGCGGGCCCGGACGAAAGGGATTTTTCGCAGCCCGATCAGGCGCCGCCTAATTTTTCAACTGACGGCATCGAGCCGGGAAAAATGACGCTGGGCGTCATTGACGAGACTGTCAACGCCTTGTCCGAGAAAAATCGTGTCGCCTTTGAAAAAGAAATGGACGACCTGAAAAAAACGGGCTTCCGTATCAAAGCTCTTGCTTGGTCGGACTATGCGCTTTGCCCGACAGTTCATCAGATTGTCGGGGCCGTCGAGGCCTCGTCGTGCGCGGGGCGCTATGATTCCGTGCGCTACGGAAAACGCGCGCCAGTTGCAAAAAACTGGAACGAGATGTATTTGCAATCGCGCGGCGCATCATTTGGGACGCTTTTAAAAAGCTATCTGATTCAGGGCGCGTTTTTTCAATTTGAACGCTACGACGCCTATGAAAACGCCTGCCGCATCCGCGCCCGTCTGGTCAAAGGTACCCAAAGTCTCCTGGCGCAGGTTGACGCCCTAGTGTTCCCAGTGAAAAACGCCGCCGCACCGGATGCCCCCGAAACACTGACGGATTTTTACAAACAATTCGCTCATACGGCGCAGGCCAACATCACGGGCTGTCCAGCATTGTGCTTACCACCTTCGGCCGCAAACGGGACGGCTATGCAAGTGATGGCTCGCCCAAATGCCGACGCGCGGGTGATGGCTCTGGGAGAATATCTCTATCGGCAGCGCAAAGGAGGAAACTGATCATGGAATTTGAAGCAGTTATCGGATTGGAAATTCACGTGGAACTTAACTGTGCCACGAAATTGTTTTGCGACTGCCCCAACAATCCCGGCGATGATCCGAACATCAATACCTGTCCGGTTTGCCTATGGTTTCCCGGCGCTGCTCCGCGACTGAGCCGGGCGGCTCTTGAAAAAGCCGCGCTTTTGTGCCTGGGCTTGAATGCCGAGCTTCAGCCGGTAAGCGCCTTCGATCAGAAGGTGTATTACTATCCGGACCTGCCCAAGGGCTTCCAGCTTTCGCAGGCGCATCTGCCTCTGTCAAAGGGCGGCTGGATTGACATTACCGATGAAGACGGATCGCCCAAAAGGATGCGCATTCATCATATCCATATGGAAGAGGATGTAGCCAAGCTGGTGCACGAAATGGAGGGGCGAACGCCCATCAGTCTGGTGGACTTCAACCGTGCGGGTGCGCCACTGGTGGAAATCGTCACCGAGCCGGATTTTCGCTCACCGCATCACGCGATGGAGTTTCTCAAGGCGTTGCGCGCGCAAGTACGCTACGTGGGGTCTTCGGAGTGCAGCATGGACAATGGCACGATGCGCGTCGATGCGAACATCTCCATTCGCCCCAAGGGCACGAATCAGATGAACACCAAGGTGGAAGTCAAGAACATGAATTCCGTCCGGCATGTGGGCGACGCCATCGCGCATGAAATCAGCCGCCAGAGCGCGGCCGTGCAGGCAGGCGATGCCGTGGTACTGCACACCCGCTTATGGGACCCGGATAAAAAGGTCACGCTGCCCATGCGACAGAAATTTGAAGGCCCCTGCATTCCCGATCCGACCGTGCCGATCATCGAGCTTTCCGCTGAAGAAATTTCCGCCCTGCGCTCACGTCTTCCGGAAATGCCCGCGACACGCGCCGAGCGATTTGTGAAAGAACATGGTCTTTCCGCTGAAGAAGCAACGTATTTGAGCTCCGATCCGGATATGGCCCAATACTTTGAAGAGCTGATCCGCGCGGGAGCGCAGGCCAGGGCTGCCATGCACTGGCTGACCACGCAACTTTTGCCCGCCGTGCGGGATCGCCGCCAGGAGCTCTCCCAAACTCCTGTAACACCGGCCAGGCTGGCCGCGCTTTTGACCATGTTGGCTTCGGATACCATTAACGCCAACGCGGCGCGCGACGTGCTTTCGCACCTGTTTGACTCTGAAGATTCGCCTGAAGACATTGTTCGGGCCAAAGGTCTCGCCCAGGTTTCGGACACAGGCGCGCTGGAGGCGATGATCGCAGGTGTGCTTGCGGCGCAGCCTATGGCGGTGGCGGATGTAAAAAGCGGCCAGGGAAAAGCCATGGGATTCTTGATCGGCCAGGTGATGCAGGCTTCCGGCGGCAAAGCCAATCCGAAAGTCATCCGGGAGCTACTCCAGAAGAAATTATCCGCCAGCTGACGGAAAACATCGGCCTGAACGTGATGATCCCGGCGTTTTCTTATTCAATCATTACTTGCTCTTTTTACAGGATGAATACCTTGAGAATCTTGGAGATCTTTCAGAGGTCAGCTGTTTTTTCCGGTCACTGTTTCTGTTTGATTCAAGTCATTTATTAAAGAGCAGCGTTTTTCACTTTTAATGATTTTGTCCAATCACGGACGGCATATTGTTAATGCATTATTGGCCGGCATTTCAAAAATTTATTGCCACACCAGCCCTTAGTAATCATCGAACAGCATCCATTGCTCAAATGGACGCTGTTCGTCTCTTGATGACAGCGGCGCAATTTCACTGATAAAACGCGAAGGGCTGAGCGTCAGTGTGCCCGCTGACCGTGTATAGTCCAGCACAGGTGAAGAAAGGTAGAGCTGGTCCTTTGCCCTCGTTACGGCCACATAAAAAAGCCTTCTTTCCTCTTCTTCTCCACCCGGTTCCTTGAGAGCCCGCTGCAGAGGAATCATGCCATCGGCACACCAAATCAAAAAGACATAAGACCATTCCAGCCCTTTGGCCTGGTGGATCGTGCTTAGGATCACCTTGTCCTGTTGACTTTCTTCTATTTCTTCTTCTTTGGACATATTGGTGAGGAGTGCCAGTTCGTTTAAAAAGTCATCCATCCTCTCAAACTTGGCTGCAAAATTCCCCAACTGGATTAAATCGTCTTCGCGCGCAGAGGCATCAGAATAATTATCCTGCAGGTAAGTCCGGTATGCGCTTTTGCTTAACAACAGATCAATGATTTTTTCGGGTATTCTATCGGGAACATCCAGCGAAAGCAATGTCAGTAAGGTATTTCGACATTGTCCGACTCCAACCTTCGCCGGCTTGGGTACGTTTTTCAGAAACTCTTCCGCCAATAATGACTCCAGTGGATTATCCTGATTAGCCAGACGGCTCCAGATTTTTTCAAACGTGACCTTGCCTATCTTGGGATACATCATCAGAAGCCTTCGCCAGGCCAGTTCATCGTGAGGATTTACCAAGACTCGCATATATGAAGTCACATCTTTGATATGCGCCTGCTCAAAAAAACGAATACCGGAGCGGATATCAAAAGGAATATCTCGCCGCACAAATTCCATTTGCACTTCCATCGAATGATAGTGAGCCCGGTAGAGAACAGCCATCTCGCTAAACGGTACACCGCCGCGGGATAGCTCCGCAATTCTTTGCGCGACAAAGTCCGCCTGCTTTAAAACATTTTGTGCGGATACCATGACCGGTCTCATTCCTTTGTTGCGGACGGCCTTCAGAGCTTTGGGGAATTGGTTTTCGTTATTGTTGATACTGAGGTTGGCCAGATGCAGGATTTCCGGCGTGCTGCGATAGTTGGTTTCCAACTTGAATATTTTACAGTCGGGATAGCGCTCGGGAAAATGAATGATGTTGCTGAAATTGGCACCGCGAAAAGAATAAATACTTTGCGAATCGTCCCCCACAACCATCAGATTGCGATGGCCGGAAGCCAGTAGATCAACCATATCCGCCTGAATAATGTTGGTATCCTGATATTCATCCACCAGCACATGATGAAACCGTTGGGAAAGCGTAAACAGAATATCAGGATTCTCCCTCATTAATCGGCGGCAGTTGACCAGCAGATCATCAAAATCCATCACGCAGAGATCTTTCTTTTTCTGTCCGTAAAGGCAAGCGATTTGATGAATTTCCGGACTCAGATGCAAAAAGAATGGATATCTCGATGAAATCACCTCTTCCAGTGTGCTCTCGGTGTTCAACGTCATACTGATTATTTCCGCGATAATATTATTCTTGGGGAATTTGGTGAGCTTGGTGTCAATTTTTAATTCGGTCATGACCGATGCAATAATCTGTCGAGCATCTTCACTATCCACAATGGAAAAACTATTGGAATAGCCTAGACGGAAAGCGTAACTTCTCAGAAATCGATGGGCAATGGAATGAAATGTGCCGCCCATTATTTTCCCGGTGTAACAATGAACAAGGCTTTCCACGCGGTTCAGCATGGAATGGGCGGCCTTATTGGTAAATGTCGCGAGCAGAATGCTTTCCGGCGGCACACCGGATTCCAACAAATGGGCCACCCGGTAGGTCAGGGTCCGAGTTTTACCGCTGCCTGCTCCTGCAAGAACAAGAAGCGGGCCGCCCTCTTCTACGACAACTCGGTATTGTTCCGGATTCAGTTCTTTTTCGTACTCAATCATGTGATTATTGAGGGTTCAAGCTTTCAAGGCTTTTATGATGTCCGCTATCGTATCATCGGCAACAAGCGACAAGAAAGTTTTAAGCAACCCTTCTTTCTCATAATAGCCATTCAGCGGTGCTGTTTTCTGATGGTATGTTTTCAAACGGTTACTGATCGCCTCCTCTGTTTCATCATCCCGTTGAATGGTCTGATGATTGCACAGCGTGCAGGTGCCATCTTCTTTTGGGGGATTGTTTCTGACATTATAAATGGCCTGGCAGGACGGATTGGAGCATGTTCTGCGTGTGGTCAGACGGTCTAGGATAACTTCACGAGGCGCATCTAGGTTAGCGACAAAATCCAGTTTTATTTTAAGTCTGGCAAGCAGTTTGGTAAGTTCTTCTGCTTGAGGAATCGTCCGCGGGAAACCATCCAGAATGAATCCATTCCGGCAATCCGGTTCCTGAAGCCTTGCCTCCATAATATCCATAATCAGAGAATCAGGCACCAGGTCTCCCCGATCCATATACTCTTTGGCTTTTTTCCCGAGCGCATTTCCCTCTTTCACAACGTATCGTAAAATATCGCCCGTGGATATCTGCACCGATCCGTCAAATTCTGTCAGTAATTTGGCTATCGTACCCTTGCCTGCGCCCGGCGCGCCTAACAATATGATTTTCATTTTTCCCTCCGCAGCTAAATGTCGGATGTCGTAAGCTGCGGGGCTTATAATTCAAAAAAAATATACGGTCAAGTTAATTAAGGTTTTTGAACTGTTACTTGGATAACTGAATTTCAAATATTTTAGGCCAGTATTTACCTGTCACGAAAATACGGTCTGTATTGACGTCGTAGGCAATGCCGTTGAGCACATCGACCGACTCATTTCGGGGAAGATAAGAACGAAGTGCCGATAAATTAATCCAGCCCGTCACCTTGCCATTTTTAGGAGAAATCCGGACAATTATATCTTCGGTGAATATATTCGCCCATATTTCACCTTTGATAAATTCCAGTTCATTGAGATGGTCGACAGGTGTCTCACCGTCACGGACATGAATTTCCCGCACCACTTTGAATGAATCCGGATCACGAAACGTGATGGTTGATGAACCGTCGCTCATCAGCAAATGCTTCCCATCAGAGGTTAATCCCCAACCTTCTCCATGATATTTTATTTCCCTTATTTTCTTGAAGGATCGAACACTATAAATCAAAAGGGTTTCATTCTGCCATGTCAACTGATAAATGTTTCTCTTCAGCACAGCAATTCCCTCACCAAAATACTTGTATGATATTTTGACTTCTTGCAGGCTTTTTCCGGTTATGACTTCTTTTCGGGCAAGAATTGATTTCCCGTTAAGACCAGTTGATTCATAGATGCAACCCTCATGGAAAAACAATCCCTGCGTGAATGCACCGGTATCATGTGGATAAAAGTTTTTAACAACAATCGATGATATTGGCATTTTAGTTTTCAATAAACGTGAGAGTTGAAACTGTTGCTGTGGGACATCTTCCGAAAAAACCCCGCCTGTCCAGAATAAGAAAGTCACCACAAAGAAAACTGTGATGGTCAACCTTAAAATTCTTTCCTCTTTCACGGAAGACATCATCATGGAAGATTCATTTTTTTCGATAGAGCATCGGCAGAACGCAAATAAACGGGAACACATCTTGCCAGATCAAGCAAATCATTGCGAAAATATTTTTCAATCGCCAGAATTCCTACGGCTGAAGCGCAGATAAATTGTTGTTCCGCAGAGGCTATTTTATTTTTTCCCGGCGAAAGAGAGCTAAGTAAATCGGCATATTTGATTGCACCATCACCGACATAGATCACTTTATCTTTGTAATGATCAGTAACGCTTTGCGGATCGAGTGCCCTTGCGGCTTCAAGTTGATTTAAAATACCGTCTTCGTCATATTGGTAATAAGCCAGATAGACCTGCCCACGGCCTGCATCCATCATGGAACCGATAATTTTTCCTTTCTGGCACACATTGAGAGCAAGCGCAGCAAGTGTTGAAATACCCGCTGCCGGTTTTCCTGTTGCCAGCGTTAATCCCTTGAGAGTACTGACACCGATACGTAAACCGGTAAATGATCCCGGACCCAACGTGCAGGCGAACAAATCAAATTCAGGCAATTGAATACCTGACAGACGGCATGCTTCGTCAATGGCAGGAAGAAGTACTTCGGAATGATTTAGGCCTTTATTGATGACCGTATCATATAAAACAGCTTTGTCCCTTAAAATAGATACTGAGGCTGTTTTCGAAGAGGAATCAAAGGCTAGTGTCAACATATTATTTAAAAAATTTCAAAACATCATTAATCGGTTTAATGTTGAGCCGTTCAACATCGATCATGATAACAAAAAGCATCAACATCAGTAAAACAACAAAACCGATTTGCTGAGACATTTCTTTAATTTTAATAGGAATTTCTTTTCGGGTGATCATCTCGACGAGATAAAAGAATATATGTCCTCCATCCAAGACAGGAATGGGAAATAAATTAATTACTCCTAAATTAATCGAAAGGATGGCCATAAAAAGAATGAACGGGACAATACCCTCTTTGACCTGAGCTCCCGCCACCTGAGCAATAAAAATGGGGCCACCCAGAGTCCGTGGCGAAATCACCCCTTCAATCATTTTTACAACAGAAATAACGGTCAGCTTGCTTATTTCCCATGTCTTACTGAGTGAGGAAACTATAGCCATCAAAGGATTCTTCCTTTCAATGACCGTCTTGCCCGCAGGTGTTATACCAATCAGGTAGGTCGATTCTTCTTCACCGAAAATGTTTTTTGCCTTGGATAATTTCGGTTTTACTTTAAAAATCTTCTCCTCATTACCACGTTGAACAAGTACTAAAACCTCATTGCCTTTAGATTCTGTTATGATCGGTTTTATTTCATCCCAATAGGTCATCTTTTTATCATTGATCGCTAAAATTTTATCCCCGGTAACAATGCCTGCCGACGCGGCAGCGGAATCCGGCGACATCTCTCCAATGACCGGAATGAGATTAGGGAGTCCGTACATATAAACAATAGAGAAGATGACCATGGCCAGAAGAAAATTGAAAACCGGTCCTGCCAGCACGATAAGCAATCGCTTCCAAGTTGGTTGTTTATAAAACGACCTTTTTTCATCTTCCGGCGGTAATTCTTCTGTGCCAGACTCACCTAATAGTTTAACAAATCCACCCAGGGGAATCCAAGAAAGGACATATTCAGTTTCCCCAATTTTTTTCCCGATAATTTTGGGCCCGAATCCCAAGGAAAACTTCATCACCCCTACTCCGCCGATTCTTGCAGCCAGAAAATGGCCCAGCTCATGAGCAAAAATCAGAATACCCAGCAAAACGATAAATGATATTAAGGTAACCAAACTATTATCCTTTCTTTAACTTTTTAATAACGTTTTGGGCCTGTGTTCTGGCTTCACCATCGGTGTCCAGAATATTTTCCAGGGATGGATTATTTCCAGTATGATGCTTATGCAACACTTTTTCTATTACTTTCGGTAGATCATTAAAGCAAATCTTATTTTCAATAAACGCTGCAACAGCAACTTCATTAGCTGCGTTTAATGCGACAGGGGCTGTTCCACCTGAACGTCCCGCCTCGTAGGCCAGTTCAAGACAGGAAAATTTGTTCATATCCGGACGGTGAAATTCTAATGGACCTGCCTTAGCCAGATTCAATAAAGGCAAGTCATTGGCCATACGGTCTGGATAGGCAAATGCATACGCAATTGGTATCCTCATATCAGTAATACCCAGTTGTGCTAATACCGATCCGTCAAGAAGTTCAACCATCGAGTGCACAACGCTTTGGGGATGAATTAAAACGTCAATATGGGCGATATCTATATTGAACAACCATTTTGCCTCGATAACTTCCAGTCCCTTATTCATCAGGGACGCAGAATCAATCGTTATTTTTCGGCCCATTTCCCAGCGCGGATGCTTGAGCGCCTGCGCCAATGTCACTTTTTTCAGATCAGCCTTAGATAAATTATAAAATGGGCCGCCTGATGCCGTGAGAATTATCCTTCTTAAGTTTTCAGGTCTCTGTCCGGCCAGGCATTGAAATATTGCACTATGCTCACTATCCACGGGAAGAATTTTAATATTTTTTTGCCTGGCTTTTTTTGTAACGATATGCCCGGCAACTACCATGGTTTCTTTATTCGCCAGGGCAATATCTTTTCCTGCTTCTATCGCCGCCAGTGTTGGTTTCAGACCTGCCGCGCCGGAAATGGCTGAAAGAACAATATCAGACGATGGATAGGAAGCAACTTCCTCAATACCCGTTCCATCGTAAAGGATTGGAATATTATTCTTACCCCCAAGGATTTGTTGTAAACGCTCAGCATCCTGTCTGGTTTGAACCGCAACAATCTTGGGACGAAATCTTAATATTTGTTGGGCCAAAAGCTGGACATTGCGACCGGCAGCAAGCGCGACCACCTTGAATTTTTTTGGATTCTTGTCCAGAATATCCAGTGCATTGACACCTATGGAGCCTGTCGATCCTAAAAGAGTTATTTTTTTCATCAACCAATCACAAAAATACGGTAATAATAAACAAAGGGAGCTATGAATATCAAACTGTCCATCCGGTCCATCAGTCCTCCATGCCCGGGCAACAAAGAGCTGGCGTCCTTTTTCCCATAATTTCTTTTAATGGTGGATTCGCAAAGATCGCCCAGCTGCCCGATAATACCTCCCACAAGGCCGAGAATCAGAAAGTGGACGACGGAAACCTCGGAAATTAAAAAATATCCAAATAGGCAGGAACCTATGGTGGCACCCCCAATGAGTCCGATGGTGCCTTCCACGGTTTTACCCGGGCTCACCAGTTCGATAAGCTTTCTTTTACCTAATGACTTACCCACATAAAGTGCCACCGTATCACCGACAATCCCAATGATCAGTACGAGCAAAATCCAGTAGATACCACTGTCCAGTTTCCTAAGCATAATAAAGTGCGATGTCAGCAATGGAATATAAACCATCCCGAAGACGACTTTAGACACCGAGGACATGTCAAAGGTGGTTTCATTGACTTTCCATAGAAAAACAATAAACACAACCATCATCGCAAAGGCAAGAAAAGCAACTAACAGTTGGGCATTGCCGAAGAGCACAACCCCTGGGATAAGGACGGCGATTATCAGGCTTTCAGTTTTCTCTTTTAAAAAACCATGGCCGAAAACAATACCGTTGTATTCCCAAATGGCAACCACAATAAACAGCGTAATCACGGCGCTCAATAGCTCCAAAGAGCTCCATAAGATCGTCAAGAGTAATGCCACGCCTAAAACAATGCCGGTCATCCATCTTTGGAGATTTGAGTTTTTTGTCGCCATTTTTTATCCTTTGCGTGAAAAACTATTTGTTGTGGATTTGCTCACTCGTCAAGCCGAAACGTCGTTCGCGTCGCTGATAAACAGCTATCGCTTTCAACAAATCGTCCTTCTTAAAATCAGGCCATAAAACATCTGTAAAATA
>Ga0116155_10000929_pt1 | contig 22118 bp, 7 predicted proteins | sample AD_UKC032_MetaG_FD_89890 | JGI IMG/M metagenome (GOLD analysis project Ga0116155, IMG submission 89890) | Active sludge microbial communities of municipal wastewater-treating anaerobic digesters from USA - AD_UKC032_MetaG | ecosystem: Engineered > Bioreactor > Anaerobic > Digestate | place: USA...
TCGGCCAATCCGGTCATCGGGGCGGCGGGTTACCAACGGCCGCAATGCGCAGATCAGCAGTCGTAGGCTTTAAATTCGGCTCGAATGACCCGTCGGCGTTTCAGGCTATCGCTGGTTTCGAACCGCTGCCGACATTGCGAGGTCCAGGCAGCAGACATTGAAACCAATAGAAGCTGCCAATCAGGTCATGGCGGCGGGGCAAGACGCTTTGCGTCCACGACGCTAAACTCCGGCTTAGTCAGCCTTCGCCGAGGAACTCGCTCAGCGAGACACGCCTGAAACCTGGCGGCGTTTCCTCGCCGGCGAGAGCCACGCGCACCCCGCCAACGAGCTCGTCGGCGTCCTGCTTCGCCAGCACGTCCCAGTCGAACAGAAACGCTTTCGCGAAATATTCGGTCACCTCTTTGTCCTTCACGAGCAGGCTGGCGTCGCGATTGAACAGTGTGCCGGCGTTGGTCAAATTATGACTGCCGAAGAGCACCTCACCTGAGTCGGGGTTGCCCGCATCGGGCGGGTCGATGATGATCGCCTTCGTGTGCAGACGCATCTGCACGCGGATCATGTCCGTATCGAAGCCGAAGCCCTTCAGGCGTTCGAGCAGCTCCTGCTGTTTCGGCCCGTTGGCCTGACTGAATTCGCGTCCGTCGCGGAATATGATACGCACGTCGAGACCCGCCTGCTGCTTGTCTCGCAATGCACCGAAGATCTGCTCGAACTCGTCCACGTTCTCTTCGAGCATATTGAACGACTGATTCTGCAGGAAGACGATGCGCGTGGCCCGCTGGATGAGCTTCGTCGCGGTATCCAGAAACATCCGGCGGCCTCGGGCGTCCTTGTCCGGCGTCAGCAGTGGACGTACGTCGAGCACCTTGTCGAGAACGAGCGGGTCGAGGTACTGAACACGGATACGACGTTCGAGTTCTTCACCGAACGCCGCCTCTGGCACGAACAACTCAGGCAGGTGCCTGTCTAGCGCTTCCTCGACCGGTATGCGTTTCGCTTCCTTGAAGTCCCATTCGATGTATTTCTGGAACATCTTGGCGAGCTTGTCGTTTTCGATGATCACGTGCCAGTCGCGGTTCCTCTCGCGCAGCGGCCCAATCAGAGTCGAGTTCTCGCCTGCCGGATCGATGTTGGGCTGATTAGAGTCCTTCCAGTTGCCGCTCGACAGCCAGAATTCCTCGCCGTCACGGGACGCGACCTTGATGTGATACGCGCTTGGGAAGAGCTTTCCGCCCCCTACGGAGGCCCACCGGTGATCGAACTTGCCGGCATCGAGCCTGGCCTGCATATCGGCAACGGCGTCGCGCGTGCCGGCAAGCTGCGTGACCATTTTCAGTTTGCGCTCGCCTGGCGAAATCGCCTCTTCGATGGCGTCGCTGATGTGCTCCGAATCCCACTCGTACATCGTCGCCGTCAATTGTCGCCGCACGCGCCCCAAAAAATCGCGAAGGTTAGGGAACCCGGAGTCCGGGCTGATGTGGAAGATCGCCTTCATCCGTTCCTTGACCGGATCGAGCGACAGGTCCGACGGCTCCCGATAACCGCCTGGCTTGGGCGGCCCCTCGATTGCAGCGAGATCAATGCCGAGATGCTCCAGTTGATCCGGGATTGCGGCCGTACGCACGTCTACCCCGATGCCCTGAACCTGCGGCGGGATTGGCGTAGTCGCGGATGTGCGAAGGTCCATCGGCGAACGCTTCTCGCGAACTTCGACCACGACAACGCGCTCGTCCGTGATCCAACCGCGCTTGAATCGATAGCCCGAACGCACCCTGATGACGTCAGGGCGCAAGGCGAGCGCCTGGCGTGCCGAACGCACCGCTCCCTCGATTGAGGTCTCAGCTGACGTTGCCGCGCCAGACCCCGTCAGGACCGTTGTGGCACCACCGCCCGGGGCGACTGCGCCGCCGATCTTGACAGTGATCTCGACAGGAATCTGGAATTGAAACGTGTAGGTACCGCTGGGCATGCAAGCGGGCGATGGAACGACGGCGGTGTCGGTCTTTACCGTCGTCGTCTGCACCTCGATCGGTCTCATCCCCGGCAGCTCGGCGCGTTGCGCTTTTCCGAGCAGCTCTCGCACCTTCGGCGATGGCACCGCAAAATTCGACTCGAGAAAGAGGCCCGAGAAGTGGAGGCCAACGGCCTGGCCGTTCTTCAGGCTGATCACCGGAGATCCCGAATTGCCGCCCAGCGTGGAGCAGTCGTGTTGCATTTCATCGGGTCCGACGTCTGTGACCTGCCCCGGCGCAAGCCGCTTCTTTTCGTAAACGTCGCCGAAGATCCGCTGCACCAGCCGCTGATCGGGAACACGTGGGTCGCGGGCGGGATAGCCTATGGTGACGACGAAATCATCGGGCGAGACCGTCTCGGCCAGCGGGATCGGTGTGGCCAGGCGTCGATTCGTGCTCGCCGGTCTGACACGCAGAAACGCAATGTCCGGTTCGGTTGGCGTTGCAATCCACAGGATCGACTCGATCGCGAACTCCAGACTCGCGCTTCGATCAAACTCTTCTAGGAAGTCAATTTGCGCCGACTGTGGACCGCCGTTGACTCCGACCCGGAACACGAATCCGTCCTGCGTGCCGCGTCCAAATTCGCGGGCGACGTGCCGGTTGGTGACGACGATGTCGTCGGCGACGAGCCATCCGGTGCCGACCCACGGGAAATCGGCGTTGTTCTTCAACTCGATGCGCCCGATCGAGGGAATGACGATATTGAGGATCGCTCGCGCGTTGTCGATGCGCGACTTCCAGACGTCGCTGTCCGGGCCGAGAAATTCGGTAGTCACTTTGTTGTCGCGGATGGCGAGCACCGGCCGCGCACTGGGGCGGACGATCGTCTCGGCGACGCGCCGCTCGTACGCGGTCACTTCGGTGTCCAAGAGTTCGGCTTCCGCAAGTGTTTCGACAACGACCTCGGCAGCGGGCGCAGGTGCGACGGCAGGTCTTCGCCGCAAGGCTCGCGCGCGCTCCGGCTCGAACTCCTCCAGGACATCCGCCGCTTTGCGCGCGATCGGAAACACCGCTTCGTCGTCTGTCGGCTCCGCTGCTTTTTGTTGCAGCTCGCGGTACAAGTCGGGGTCGCGATATTGGTACTGGCTAACAGACTTGAGGATCTGGCGGCGCTCCGGCATTTTCATGGCGCTATCTCCAAACGGGCGGGGAATGGCTAGCCAAATTCAATTGACTGGCATCGAAAAAGAATACGACGTCGATCTAACCAGACGTCCGTTTCCCTGATTCAGGCGTCAAACTGTGCGTGCCAAATCTCCAGGCCGCCTTCAGTGAAAGTATTCCAGTTCAACTTCGGGAGCTTGGCAATAGCTTCCTTGATCTTGTTTCCCTGCGCACTGGCCACCGGCTGCACATCAAATGCGTCCCCAGTAATATGGCGCGAGAAATTGCGCTGCTGGGGCTCACTCCAGCCCTTCATTACCGCCTCTAGACCAGCTGCAACGGTTGCCGCCTGGGTGGCGCCCGGATTTTCGTCTACCCACTTTTGCAAGGCGGTGCGCTGTGGAGTGTCCTTGTAGGTCTGTTCGATCCATTTCCGGTTCTTGACGACATTGGGCGCCATCGCCAACGCCTGATCGGCTATCGCGCGGCGACCACTCGTGAATTTGACGTCTCCTGGAAATTGCTCAAGCAGTTTCTCTGCGGCTGCCTTTGCAGAAGCACCCAGATTGAGGTCGGCAATGCTTTTGAACGCCTCAACACCTTCGAGAGCGGAATCAACAACATGGCATGGATCGACTTGCGGTTCGATCCCGGACTGGACCAGCGCGTTTGCGGTGCCGTCGAATTCAAGCTCGAGATGGTCCCCGTTCGCCAACGAAATGGCTACCCGAGCGCGTAAAATCTGCGCAGGGAAGCACCACTCGTTCTGGCTGACGACACCTAGAACCTCGGCCAGGACTTCGTTAATCGTGTTTGCCTTGCGGGCGCCGACTGGTGCTCTAGTAGTCTTACTAGTCATGGTTCTCCTTTGTCATGCAATAGTTGCGAAACGTCATTGGTCGAACGTAACCTTGTGCACGGAACTGCCTTGGCAATTCTGCGACCACATCTTGCTGGCCCACTTTAATCTCCGCCGCTTGCTTCCGGTACGGCCAAGGCCGATTCCACAGCCAAGGACTCTTGCCGCTTATCACGTAATTTCACGAGCGCCTTGTCAGTCATGCGTCCCCCTAGATGTCAGATACGTTCTTCAAGTCGAGCACTAGACGCTCCAGACGCAATAAAGGCTGTCCCGGTCTGCCGTCCTCCGAAGCGCTGATAGCAATGTTAAGCACCAGCCGCCCGGGCGAATGGTCTGAACGCTGACCATGAAGCCTACTCTTCGTCATAGTTGGTACGCATCATCCGTATGGATGATGGTGATACGCTGGACCAGGATTGCGGGGGCTATGGATCAACGGCGTCACATGACGCGGGGGGGGCACAACATTGATCAGCCAGACAACGGGCTAGCGCCCGACACAACACCTCCGAAAGAGACAGGCGAAGGTCGGTCAGGCAACGCGCCGACCTGTCGCGGCATTCGTCAGAATTGCGCCCTCGGCTCACCCCGGGAGTCGGTTTGCGCGAACTGTTTATTTATCCATGATCGGAATTTCCAGACACACGAATCTCTGGATTTTGTTCAGCATTGCCGTGCCAGCCGCCAGTATGTCGATCAGGATGCCGGCGCCCTCTTCTCTCCGTATGTGGCCGCATTTCTGGTTTTCCAAAGCGGGCGAACTCGATATCGATGAACGCTCAGTCGCGTTCCTGCGCTCTGGCGGCGTACTGGCGATTCGCCACAACCATATCTGGGCACTGAATCCGGCATGGTGTACTGTCGATGGCCATCGACAGGGCCGCCCGCGGAAGTGAAGCGGAAACCCTGATTTGCCAAAGCAATGTGTCGGCGCAAACGCGCTATACCGTACTGCTTAAGCCGAACCGGGAGGGCGCGAAAACCCTGTCCGGGCAGTCACAGAATGTAGCGTGCCTTGTGTTTCCGCTGGGTCGGCGACGTATTGCCAGAGCATGGCAACTGATGTCCATGTTTGGGCTTTCGGCTGCCGAGGCACGATTGGCGCGGGCTTTGTGCCATGGCGAAACGCTGAATGAATTTGTTTGGGTGTTTAGGGGAGTTCGGTGGCGTTGTCGATGACCAGCGCGCAGTCCTGCCACGGGCTGCTGCTGCCGTACGGCGGGCGAGCATCGGCGCGAAGGTGCGCCGCGATCACGCGAACATGGTACTCGTCGCCCGGCACCGGCTTGCGGATGTAGACGCACTCCACGTTGTTAAGGCTGTCGTAATCGCCCCCTTCCGCTGAGAAGCCATCGCTGAAGTGGTTGCCCTTGAACACGCGGGCGGTGGCCACGTGGACGACTTCCAGGTCTAGGTCGTTGACCAGTGCCGGGCTGACGTTGGCGGCTGCGGGTGCGTCGGTCCAGGCGAGCGTGACGCGCAGCGGCCACCCACGCGCGGCGGCCGTCATGCGGTAGACGCGCTCCTGGCCGTTAGCGGTGAACACGGCCTGGCCGTCGAAGGCCAGTCGCGGGACTAGTGGCGTCGCCGCCGGATCCCTAAAAAGGTTGGCAAGACTCACGCGGCCCCAGCCTTGCACGTTGTTGGGGATGGGTTTGACGATGCCGCCGTTGCCGTCCGGCCCGCCACGGCAGTCTTCCGCCGAATTCACTAGGAGGGCCTTCACGAGCGCGGCGCTCGGCAGGCTGCCGGTCCGCGCGCTCCACCACTGGATGATGAGTGCGCAGGCGCCGCTCACCTGCGGCGCCGCCATCGACGTTCCGGACATGTAGGTGTACGCGTTCTGGCCAGCACCGTTGCCCGTCGCAGAGATCGGTTCGCGAGTGCTCCAGTTCGAGCGCGCGGACGAAACGTCGGTACCCGGCGCCACGACGATGGGCGCCAAGCGGCCGTCGCGCGCCGGACCACGACTTGAGGTCGTACTGATGCCCCGCACGTCGTCGAGCGAGCCGTAGCCGGGCCGCCAGGTGAGCGAGTTGCCGACGACAATGGGGTTCTTGCACTCCTTGGGCCCCGTGATCGTGCCGGCGCCCGGACCGCTGTTGCCCGCAGAGAAGACGATCACGAGGTACTCAGGCGCAGGCGAGCCCGGCACGGGGTCGCGCACCAGCTGGTCGAAGCGTCGCGAGGTGGCGGTATACCCAACGCCGGGCGCCATGTCCGCCCAGCTGTTGTTCATGACGTGGGCGCCGGCAGCCACGGCGTCACCCGTGAAGGTCGCCCAGTCCAGAGGCGGCCAGTTCGCGGAACGCAGGGCGTTCTGCGTCACGTAGCCCGAGCGTGGCGCCATGCCCTGCCCCCAGGCGAACGGCGTCGCGCCGCCTTCGTTCTGCCCGGTTCCCGCGTTGCCGAAGGCGATGCCGGCCACGTGCGTGCCGTGGCCGTGCGAATCCGTGAGGTCCTGACCGTTCGAATAGTCGATGAAGGCGAGCTGCCGTCCCATGACGTCGGGGTGAGCGCCCACGGCGTTGTTCGCACCGTTGCTGTCCACACCTGTGTCGCAGATGGCGATGTTCACGCCGGCGCCGTTCAGGCCGAGCGCCGCGAGCCAGCCTAGGTAGCCGGGTGTGGGCGCGGGCGGCATCGGTCCGACGAGATTGCCCGCCGCGATCTGTACCTCGCGCTCGCCTTCGAGCGAGGGCTGCGAAGGGGCATGCTCCAGCCAGCGCACCGAGCGGTGCCGGGCGATCCGCGGCACCGCGCATGCTTCGATCTCGGCGACGATGCGGAAAAAACGGCCGCCGTGCTCCCCAGGTGGCGACTCGCCGAGGACTTCACCGCCGGTCTCACGCACCAGCGCGCCGACGGCCGGCCCGTCGTCAGCGGGATAGACACCCACGGCCACATTCCGGATGCGGCCCGACATGTTCAACAGGCCGCCCGAGATGCGATACGCCGGCTGGAAAGGGCCCGACCACGCAACGAACGGGAACTTGGCCGGAAGGTCGGCCACGAGCCTGCTGGGACCGACGACGAAAAGGCCATAGGGGCCCACCGGCTCCACCACTTCGACGCCCGCGTCTTCAAGCATGCGGATCTGCTCCGGCTCGGGCGGCGCCTGGAGCTGGACCAAGTGGTGGTTCCACGTGTCGACTTCCTCGGCATCCAGCCGGAGTTCCGCGGGCAGCGCAGGCGGTGCCATCTCCGTGTTGATCGCGTAATCCCCCATGGTTAGCATATTCGTGTCCCTGAGCAGCTTCACCCGGTATCCCAGCGCCTCATACTGGTCGACCGCCTTTCGCCTACCTTGCATCTTCGTCAGCGTGAGGAGTTCCGCCGGGGCGGGCGCTGCCTCGAGCGCGAATGCCATGTCAGGCCCGTCAATGCGGCGGGGAGTGAGGAGCAGTTTGTCGGTCATGGTGGTCCTTTAAAGGTCGCTGACTTTGGTGAGGTCCAGGCCCAGCCGTTCCAGTTGCAGGATCGTCTGTCCCGGGCTCGCCTGCTCCGGGCCAATGACGGTCACGGCGCTGACCGTGACGTTGAGCACGATCCGCCCACGAGACCCGTCGGCCGCCTTTCCGATGGACTCTCTCTTGAACCATTCGTGCAGGCGCGTCGCCGCCATATTTGCAAGCGCCTCTACGCTAGCCTCACCCGACACCTTCGTTGCCGCAAGGATCATCTTCGGATCTGGTTGCAGCGCGAAGCCCTTGTCCGTTCCGGCGGCGCCGAACGACGCCTCTACAAGCTCCGTCAGCCGTCCTGACTCGTAGTCGGCGCTCAGCTGGACGTAAGCACCCCGCTCGGCGCCCACGTCCTTCAAGACCGGACGCAGGCCTTGGGCGATCAGGTTTTCGAGCGTCAATGGCGCCGTGGGCACCAGCAGAATCGGTTTCCGGTGCAGCAGCTGGGGCGACATCGCCTGATGCAGGAACGTCTCGGGCGTGCGATAGACGAAGGCTTCGTCGAGCGGTTTCCCGCCGATCAAGCGGTTGCGGCGCACAGACGCCGCGACCCAGACGCTCTGCTGGCGCAGCGCATCGAGCCGGCCCACCATGACTTCGCGGCTACGGCGATCCGGGCCCTTCTCGTCCGTGCCCGCGAACGCGAACTCGGCCCGGACGTCCCCCCGGTTGATACCTTGGCCGTTCGCCCCGACACCCGCAGGACTGCCGTCGCGCTGCGAATCGGCGAGGACCCGCTGAATCCGCAGCCATGGCTGGCCGTCGCCTGCGAGGACGTCGACAGGCTTCTCGCCCACGAAGTGATCGGCAAATCGGATCGTGGTCTTGCGGCCTGGGCTGCCGCCGACCGAGGCGGCCTCGTCGGTCAGGATGAAGCGGTCCTGGTCCGGGACCTTCGCTTCGCCCTCCCATCGGGGATGCGGTCTGAAGGCACCGAGCACCCGCTCGACCGATTCGGCGAACCGGTTGCACGCGTGAATGAACGCCTCCAGGGGTTCCTCTCCGGCGGCCCGGCGCTTGCCCTCGCTCATGATGACGTTCCAGTACGGCGCCACCTCAAGCTCGTGCGCGGCCAACTTGTCGAACAGTTGTTCGATGACAGGCTGCGCGGCGCTCTGCGGCGCCTCGCCCGCGGCGGACGCGCTGCCAGTGGGAAGATTGTAGAGCAGGCGGCAGCACACTTCGTCGGTCCCGGCGAACTCGGCTTCGACCTCGAAACCGTAGGTCCAGCGCCGCGCCGCCTGGACGTGCGCTTCGTACGTGGGCGCGACGGTATCGTGCGCGTAGTGCTCAAACGTGTGCTTGCCCCAGACCGTCGCTGCTGGAACGCGGCGCCGAGGCAACGGAGCCTTGTCGTTGGACGAGACGCGGATCGACGGAAGCATCTGTGCGCCGAGGACCGGCACTAGCGTGAGCCAGCGCGATGCCTGGAGCACCCCCGCGTATTCCGACGTCACCTCCCGTTCGACGTGCGTCATCTCGTAGTCGATCTGGCCCAGATCGGCCTCGCTGGCGTCGGACTGCAGGTCCGGGATAACCGGCAAGGCGATCTGCATCGCCTTGGGGTCGAGGGGAATGCCCCGTGTCATCGTACGGAAGCTCGCGGCCTGCCCGGCGGCATTGGCGAATTTCAGCTGCCCGTAGAGCTTCGGCCGCAGGTGGCCCTTGGCCTTTACCCAGTCCGGCTCCAAGCGCGGCTTGAGGTCCTTCACCATGACGCAGCCGACTTCGTAGAAGCGGCGCAGGTCCGGCGCGCACGCTTCGCGCAGTTCCGCCAACGCGGCGTCGTATCGGTCTGCCTCCGCGTCCTGTGGCTCGCGCACGAACACGGTCCGCAGGGCTTGCAGCAGCGGCGACGACTCGTCGGCCTTGCCCAGCAACTCAGCCTTGGCACGCGCCACGCTTTCGAACGGCGCCTTCGTGCCCGCCGTCGCGCCGGCCAACGCCGTGCAATGCGCATGTGCGGGCGAGATGAACGTCTCCACGCGATCAAGGAACGCGGCGAGTAGCGCGTCGACGTCCTTGTCGCGCACTAGGGCGCGAAGCTCCTTCTGCGTCTCGTAGTCGGGCTCCTGGGCCACCTGCGCGATCACCTGCCCGCTCATGAGCGCACGCGCCATCGGCGGCACACCGTAGGCGACCGGCGGCGCTGGCGAAGGCTCTGGGATAACGCGATCGTTCATCACCCACCAGTCCTGTCCTCCTCTTTGCACCGTGCCAAGCGCCGCCCAGAAGCGATGCGTCCTCCCGCCTTCCGCGAAGGTGAAAGCGAGTTGGAACTCCGTCGCGAAGTCGCGCTGGAAGTCGGGCTTCTCCGGCCGCGCCCCGGCGATCGAATCCATGCGCACGGGTGACCATGCAGCGGCGATGCCCGGCACCATCGGCGGTTTGCCGTCGGCGCTGGCGACCAGCGCTTCAGGCCGCATGACGGAGAATTCGAGCGAGAGCGGAAGGAAGTTTTTCCTCGTGCTCACGGCCACCCGCGCGTTGTGCTTCCATTCGTTCGCAGCGGGTTCCTGGTTCGCACGCAAGGATGCCTCCACCGGCTTGAGTAACTCGTCGACGAGTTTAGCGACGTCCAACTTGCCGGCGACATCGCCAAGACCGCAACGCACCTTCGGCTCCGCGTTCTTGTCCGAAACCTGGAAGATGACGCGGCGCAGTTCGTTCGCCGCCGCCAGCCGATCTTCCTTCGACACGGGAATCGCCTTCTCGTCGACGCTCAGCGCGAGCACCAGCGTACGGCTGCCGTTGCCGCCCGGGTGGACGCGCGCCTTGATGCACGGCCAGGACGCGAGCGGTACCACGGGATCCGTATAGTGCGGCTTCAGGGGCACGAGGTCGCCCGACATTCCCAACCTGTTGCCGTAGACGTCGCGCCAGCCCAGTTCGAGCTCGAACTCTTGCCCGATGGCGGCATAGGGGTTTCCAGTGGCGTCGCACAGTCTCGACAAAGGGACGATGAGGTCGTACCGCAGGTCGTCGGCTTCGTATCCGCTGGGCAGATCCGCGGCCAGCTGCTCGCGCAGCAACGCAGGATACGGCGCACCCTCTCCATCGGGTTTCGCGCCAAGAGGGACCGCCACCTCCGAGCCGAGCGGAAGCGAATGCGCGAAGGAGAGCAGCGGTTCGGCCGAGCCCGCGCGCCTCAGCTGGAATTCCAGCATGTCGAAACGTTGCGCGAGGTGGGCGCCGAGGGCCGCATCTGTCGCCGCGGACGCGCCGTTCACGTCACTGCGCTGGCGCCAAGTGCGTACCAGCTCGGTACCCGCCGGGCGCGTGGAAATGGCTTCCACGATCGCGGCGCTGCCAACCTGTGAATCGGCCGCAGCGGGCAGCTGCGCCAGTTCCGCCACGATCCTCCTGTCGGGCTGGGCGATGAGCTGGAGGTCGGCCGCATCTTCGAAAAGCGCCGCATTGCGCACGCTAGGCGGAAGTACCGTCCCCGGCGCAAATACCACGGCGAACATCAGGCGGATCGTGCGCCGACCCGCTTCGGCCTTTTCGAAGAGTTCGCGTACCAGCTTCGCCTGCGCCTCTGGCAGCAGCAAGTTCGTGCCTTCGGCGTTGACGATAGCCGCGCGACGCAACAGGTAGAGCAACTGGTACCGCGAAGCAGGCTCGAAAGTGGCGAGGAAGCGGTTTTCCGGATCCTTCTCCTCGGCTTCGGCCTCCAGCACCGCCAGCTTTTCGGCCGGGCGCCGCTCAATGGACACGGTGCTGCGCGCCACCACGCAGTTGCACATCTCGCCAGCCGCAAGTGGCAGCAGAGCGAGCGATGCCGTGGGCTCGGCGCCCTCTCGCCAGCCGACCAGAAGACGGGTGCCGTCGAGGGAAAGCGTCGAGCCCGGCGCCGCCATTCCTTCGATCAGCGCGTCTAGCCCCAGGCGATCGGCTTCGCTCGCGCCCGAGATCCTGAAAGCCGAGGGCATGGACTTCGGGGCCGCTGCCTCCGCGAGCCCCGCGCCGCCTTCCACGGGTAGGCGCGCCAGCGTCATCTCGAACACGAGCGCAGCGCGGGCGCTCTGGAGTTGCATGCTGTCCGCAGGCAGCTGGCCGACCTGGTCCGAGGTCTTGGCAGCGGAGAACGCCAGCTTCTCCAGCGGCGTCGCAGCGCCGCTGGAGAAGAAGTCGCCGCTGAATCGGCACAGGTAGGCCGTCGGGTTTGCCCCGTTCTCGCGCACGGCGAGCGACGGAGGCTGGTAGAATCTGCGCGCGACCAGCCGGGCCGACGGCACGACCGTCGATTGCTGCTGCACCACGACTGTTGCAGAAGCGACGGCGGCGAGCGCGGCCCATTGGACCTCCATGGAATCCGCCTGCACGGCGAGCCACGCAGGGCCCTGACCTTCGACCGGGTCGAGCTTCGTGGTCGCCGCTCCTTTGGGAAAGGCCATGAACAGACCCGCCATCTCGGCCAACGGGCGGCTCACGCCGTTGTCGCTCGTGCGCGCGCCGGATAGCAGCAGGCGTCCCGCGCGCGACGCGATGTCGTTCCAATGCGAGGGCGTGAGGGCATCGAGGAAGGCACCCACCGTGCGCGTCGTGGACGCGCCCTCTTCGGGCTTCCACGCCGTCCGCGCCGCGTCGCAAGCCGACAATGCGAGCGCCGTGCACCAGCTGCGGAATATGTAGTCCACGAGCGGCTGCGGCTCATCCGCCTCCGCCATGGCAGCCGACCGGGACCGGGCCTCAATCTCCGCGAATTGCCGCTGGAGGTCGGCGAAGATGCCGTTCAATGTTTGCGCGGTGACGAGCCCGCGCTTCGCGAAGTCGCATGTCTCCTCGCCGCCGTCCCAGGTCATCCGCACGGCCAGCCGGGGCGGAACCGGGAACAGGAAACCCGCCGCCTGCTTGTCGCCTTCGGGAATGTGCCGCAACCGGCTGCCGGGAGCGATTACGGTGAAGAATCCTTCGAGAGTCGCGAAGGGCATGTCGTCCAGCCCGTTCAGGCTTTCTTCGAGCCGGCGGAGATCCAGTTCGGTACCGAGGTCCTTGCGCAGCTTGATGTGGCTGGCATTGGCGAACGCCGGCTGCGCGCGCAGGGCTGCCCAAGCGATCAGTGCACGTGCAATCGTCTCGAACGGATTGCCGTCCTTGTTGTGTTCGTCGCCGGTCATCCACATCACGGTGGGCACGAGCACGGTACCCACGTGGCCACCCTCGGCAGTGCCGTCTCGGCCAGCCGCGGTGAAATCGTAGCCCAGGCGAAGGTCGATAGGCTGCGCAGGCACACCGAACTGCGCAGCCAAAGGCTCCGGCCACGCGCCGAGCGGTGGGCGTTCCTCCTCCGGGGCTGCAAGCGCCATCGCTTCGGCCACGCCGGGCAGCTTGAACACCGGCACCTTTGCCGGCAGCTGGAACTCGTAGCGCAGAGTGGTGCTGAACCGCAGCATCACGGTGATGCGAATGCGCTTGCCGAACACCTTGAACGAAGCGATTTCGAACTCGAGGGCGACACTGACGCCCGCCTCACAGTAGAGGACGATGGGCAGCGCCGTCTCGAGGACGATGCCCGTCGCGATCCAGACGCGCACCAGCACGCGGGCGCGGATGAGGCGCAGGTCGACGCAGCCTTCGATCTCGGCGATGAGGCCGACCTCTCCGTGGAGCCTCATCCAGTACGGATAGGGCGCGAGCGGAGTTTTGCCGTCCGGCGCGAGCTGCCCGTTGTCGGCGATCGCGAAATATCCTTCCATGCGTCCGAAGACGCAAATGCTGAGGCCCGCGCGCAGGGGCCCCTGCTCGAACTCGCGCCCAAATCCGACCTTCATCGCAAAGCCCGACCGGAACACCTGGAGGTAGCCCTCCGGCATCTTGGGCACTGTGACCGCAGGCACGCGGCCAAGATAAAGGCCGCCCTTGCCGATGAAAATACCTGCCTGGACTGCGAAGGACCGCGTGTAGTCCACTTGCTCCGGGAACCCTAGGTCGAATAGGAACCCGCCGTCCGTGTACACCTCCATGCGGATCATGCCAAGCGTAACGGAGACGACGCCGCATTCGAAGGTTCGGTACCCCGGCGGCAGGCCCACCTCTACCGAATACCGGCCGACACCGTCGGCGAGCTTCTGATAAAGCAGGTCGAAGGACATTGGCGCGGACTGCGGGCTGTCGTCCGTCGCGAGGAAGCCGAGGTAGACCCCGTACATGTCGGGATCCTTCAGCACCAGCCCGAGGCGCAACACCTTGAAGAAGTCGCCCTTCAATGCCAAAAACCACTCGCGGTTGCGGTCGTATGTGATCTTGTCGCCGGCGAATTGGACGAACTTCTCCGTGCCGCCGGGGACCGAGAAGTCTTGCGCGTCGTTCAGCCACTTCAGCGCCTTGCTGGTAGTGCTCACGCTGTCGAAGTTGACGTCGACGCGCTGGGCAAGAACGAGCGACTCGATCTTGAGAGGGTCCGTCGCCTGCTTGTCGTTGAAGCTCCCAAACCATCCGAGCCGCTCGAAGGGCTCTCCGCCCTTGGGGTTCGCAAACAGGTACATCGAGAAGGTCTGGCCCTGCTCCGGCAGCACCTTCCCGAGGATGTCGATATGGCAGTCGTCCGCCGAAAGGACGAAGACGTCCCCAACCCTCTTCAAGTTGAACCGCTCGGCCCATAGGCGCAGGATGCCCTGCACCCCCAGGTCAATGCCGCCGCCGCCCTTGCCGAAGTCGATCCGGAATCCGGCCGCGATGTCGTTCCACCTGCTGTCGCCTTCGAGTCTCGGCTTCCAGCCCAGCACTATCTGCAGCTTGAACCGGTCGAGCTTCCCCGCCAGGGCGCCGAGCGAACCGAGGTCCATGTCGAAGTCGAATCCAAACTTGAAGTGGTCCGAGATCCGGCTGCTGCCATCGGGCACGAGACTGCCCAGACTGAGGAAACCCAGGTCCGGCAGCTTGAATTCACCAAAGCGGAAACCGCGCAGTTTCAACGGGAAGGCTTTCAGGAAACCTGGCGTACCGCGGCACCCCTCGCCCGAATTGAACAGGTCCAGATCGAGTTTCAGCTTCGGGTAATTGAGGTTGAGTTTGATCTTGTCCAGCGTCCCAATCCGGAAATCGAGATCGATGGCTAGATCCGTGAAATCCAGCCTTTTGATGCCGAAAAGATCCGAGTCCAGCACCTTGTTGAACGCGATGGAGCCATCGATCATGAAACTGCCCACCGTGCGTCGCCCCTCGTTCGCAGTTGTGACAAGGCGCAGGCTACGGAATGTGGCGGACTCCACCACGCTGGACGCGTCGAAGGTCTTCTTGAATTCTCCTTCGGCCAGGAAGGTGTAATTCTCGCGGCGCCGCCCGTCCACGACGCTCGACTCGTAGCGCCCCTCCAGCTTGAGATCGTCCTCCGGGTTCGTCGCGTTGAGGTCGAAGAGGCCGGGAAGGTGCAACTCCAGATTGCAGTCGAAACGATCAATGCCGTCGTTCTCCACTCTGACGACGAGTTTCGGCACGCGCATGCCGATGTGCGTCGTTCCGTCCTCAGAGAACTTGGTCTCCGCGTTGTCGTGGAGGACGAGTCCGAACAGCGCACTCTTCCAAGGCTCGTCGTCCTGCTGCTTCGGATCGATGCCCGTGATATCGAGGCCCGCATAGGGGACTTCGATGTAGTCCGGCAGGCCGCCTGCGATGGCACGCATCTGCTCCGGGATACCTGTGAGCGGCAGGAGGGCGTCGAGGATGAGGAGGCCGTTCCAGTTGGGATCGTTCAGCCGTCGCGCAAGCGGTTGCCGGAGATCCTTGCTTGAGTCGGCGATGGCGACCTTGAAACGCTGGCGCGTCGACGGGTCGCTGAAGGTATCGCGCAGTGCCCACTGGCTCTCGTCACCCGCCAGATCGGCGATGCTGCGGTCGGCGTACTTGATGATCACGATGGGATCGAAGCCTGCGGGCAACGCAGGCACTTCCTTCTCGGCCACCGGATCGAGCCTGGGGTTCAGCCGGATGCCCCAACCGCCAACGTGGATGCGGCCGAAATGGTTCAGATCGAAGTGCAGCTGGTCAAGCTTCTTCCAAGTGGTCACCAGCATCAGCCGGTTTTGCGCCAACACGGACGCGAGATGGCCAGCGGCTTCGCTGCCCTCGGGCGCCGAGATGCCGATACCGACCGGATCCAGTTCCGGGAAGGCTCCCGCATCATCCTGACGCAGACTCGTCTTCGTAAAGACGATGCGGTTCCAGGCGCGCGCCGAGCCCGTGCGCGACGTGAGGTAGCCCTGCGGCGTACGCGCCGCAACGGGCTCCGCCTCTGCGGCGCCCGCAAGTGCCAGGTTCTTGGTCCCGCCGGTGATTTCGCGGCGCCGTGCGAGCGCCAGCACGCGGCGCTCAAACTGCAGGCGCTCAGGGGCACCTGCATGGCCGTACGCGCCAGCGTCGCCTTTGACACCCAGAAGTGGAGCAAGAGGGAGCGCTCCGCCAGCGTTCGGATACCGCACTTCACGGAAATCCATCACCCTCCCATCGGCGGAAGAGGACACATAGGCCTGCATGCCTTCCGGCTGCAGCGAGAACGGATCGGCTTCGGCTTCGACACCAAGCCCCGGCGCAAGGCGCAACCAGGACGTGGTGCACATGCCGTTGAGGTCCTCCAGCGGCGCGGCGGCTTCCGCTTCGGTGCCTGCCGCGGCAAGCTCAATGTTCTTGAGGCTTTCGTAGGCCGGCCTGAAGCGTTCGAATACGAGCCGGTCCGAGGCGCACACCGTCATGTTCTCGAGATGCGAGAGGCCGAGCGTCAGCCGCAGCTGCTCCCGCGCGGGATCCTCGGACTGGACGGCGAACGCGCCCATCGGCGTGAAGTAGTGAGCGCCACGTTGAAGTTGTGCGCTGCCGGACGCGAGGTCGAGGACGCGAGGCGATGAGGTCAGCGCAAAGAATCCCTTCGGCTGCCCGTGCGCTTCCGCCGGCTTCATCAGCACTTCTCCCGCGTGCACTTGGTGTAAGTGCGTGGGCAGCGCGTGGTCGGGCGGCGTCAACATGCTTCGTGGCCGCCTGCCCTCTTCTTCGGTCAGTCCGTGCGGCTCATCGTCGTGCGGGGATGCGCAATCGATCTGGAAGTCGAACAGTTCCGACTTTCCTTCGCCCAGGGCGAACAGTGGATAGGAGAACCTCGAGATCAGGATCTTGCCAGGGTCGGCTTCACCTTCGCTGCGGCTAAAATAGCGCGGGCCGGCGCCCAGCGCTTCAAGTTGGTCGGCGCTGACAAGCGCGCGGAAACGGAAGGCGCCGCGCGCGGGGCCGTCCCAGTCGATATCGATCTGGCAACGGTCTTGCGTGCTCAAGATCGGAACGGTTTTGCCCCCGGGTAGTTCCAACCCCGCCTCGGGCGGGAGCGTCAACGACAAGCAAGTGGCGTCACCGCTGAAGTGTGTTCCCTCTGGTATCACTATCTGCCAAGCGCTGTCGAATTCGGGTGAACCGACTTCAACGTATTCGCTCGTCTCCGACACGCCGCTATTCCCCACCCGAATCTGGCCATCGGGGCGAGGTCCGCCTCCGTCGGAAAGCAGCACGATCTGACATCGGCCATTCGAATTGAGATGATCGACGATTGCGGAAAGGTTATTAATGATATGCGTCCACAGCGGCGCCGATAGCCTCGGCGCGAGAACCACAGTGCCGCGCAGAAACTCCTGGGCAGGATCAATCGTTTTCGGCAGGTCGGCCGGCCCGACGAAATAGATGCGTGCAGAGGCGGGTTCGGCAGATTGAGATAGAGGAACGTGGATCCGAGCTTCCCCGATGCGGACGTAGTTCACCATGACAGTTGGTCTCCAGGCTGCAGCGGCAGGTTGAGTGCCTGCAGCACGTCATTCAGTTCAAACTCCACAGCGTGGAGGCGGCCGTCATGCCAGCGCATCATGGTTGCGGGCGGTGTTGCGTCGGCGCGGCCAAGCCGTGCAGCCGCACCACCTATCAGCGTGACCACGTCCTCGTCGGTTGGTGCTCCATTTATGACGACTGGCATCGAGACACTCATCACGCCACGCTCGCCGAAGCGGTAGCACTGTGGCTTCACATTCAGTTTGTACGGGTTTATGCAGGTATTTATGTCGCTGGTCCCATTGCAGAACTTATCCACCTTCGCGTTATCGGCGAGGCATTTCACAGCGGCTTGAAGGACTTCAGGCTCGATTTCGGCACCTAGGCTGATCAGTAGGGATACATTTTTGGGTTTGATGTTCTCGGAAGGTGTTGTTGGCAGTAGGTACGGATATCTCACGAGGTACTGCAGCGCGTCCTTCTCCTTTGGAACCTCGACCCACGAAGCGATGTTGTGCAGTTTGCTTGAACCCGAATCTGTGGAAGCGTTCGTGATGTTATTGAGCACGTAGCGCATGGGATCGAGCACGTAGCCGCCCGCCGGACTGCTTGCCACCCGCGCGCACACCTGTCCCGAAGCCACGAACGTGGAGGCAGACGGGTTCCTCATGAAGGCATCCGAGGCGCAGACAGTCATCCCCTGCTTGAGCAATACCACCGGAACCTTGTCCGAAAGGCCGAAAACTGCCTCCAGCGATTCCTCGCCATCCACGGGGCGAGCAGCCACCAGGCGGTCGGGGATCGACTTCAGGTCTTTTGCGGTTAGACATTCCGACACCAACTTGCCATCGTCGCTCTTCTTCCAGTCATCCCAAACTTTGCGCGGGTCAGCTAATTTGCTTCGGTCGGCAGTCATCACGCGCAGGACGGCGGTGTTAACTCCGGCCCAGAGAATTCGTGCGTTCATCCCACCGCCTTTGGCCTCAATCGTCGGGCAACGCCAAGGTGACGCTTCCAGTGGTATATCCACGAGATAGACAAGCTGCTTCTCCTTCTCAATGCGCCGCACACCTGGGGCCAGGATTTCGAAGGCCTTCAATTCCCTACCCGGCGTCGCATATTCTCCCGAAGGCACCACGCGGAATGTGGGTGGCGAGAATGCGCAGCCCGTCATGAAGATCGCGCACACCGCCACGGCACCCCTGGTAATCGCCTGCATGTCTTCCTCCCTCCGCCTCAAGGGCGCCTGAAAGTGATGCCCTGAAAACCCTTGCTGATGATGTCCGCGGTAATGCCCCAGAGGAACAGCGCCGCATAGTCGCCCAGGCGCACGCTGCCGAACGTGGAAGCGGATGCGCCGGTGGAGTAGTTGATCCAGACGCCGTAGAGGACCATCGTGACGAGCAGCACGATGTGCACGATCGGCCGGCCGAAGTCGTAGTAGAACCTCACGCCTGCAGTACCAGTGCCGGCCAGGAAGTCGAAGATCCTAGCGATAGATGCCCAGCGTCCCTCGGGGGCGCCGTGCTTACTAACTTCGCCCTTCTTGACGTCCCCGCCTGCATCCGATTCAACGGCCCCCTCCGCCAAGCGCTGGCTCTCGATGGCGGTCTCGACCTCGGAGCGCAGCGCGTCCAGTTCCTTCTCGAAATCGACGACGTTCGCCAGTGGCGCAAGAAGACGCTTCCGCAGGCCGTCCAATTTGTCACGGGTTTGTTGCTGCAACTTCGGATTTGCAGCAATGGTGTGATGGAGGATGCCCCACTTCAGGATGAGCCCGTTATGGTTTCTCAAAGCCTCAAAAGCAGTGGCTGGTGTCGACTCCGTGCCATCCAGCATCTTTCGCCACAAAGCGTCGAGGCGCTCCTTCATCGCATCGGCCAGTTCGGCCGCGTTCGTCGCGGTGACGCTCAGTTGCATCAAGGCCTGCGGCAACTGCGTGAAGCTGTTGTACAAGGCGCGGTACTCCGGGAAGTACTTCAGCTTGGTATCGAATCCAGGGCTCGCCAGCGTGGATACGAAGCGCCCGACTGCTACGCCCAGAAAGCAGACCATCAGCGCATAGATCACCGGACTGCGCACATGCACGGCCAACTGAATCTCATTCACCGTCGCATTGCCGACCGCATACGTGCCATCGGCTTGCTTGACGGGCGCGAGGTCGGCGACCTCCCCGCTGCCCGCAGGCCGCGTGGACACCCGCAAAGACCCGAGGTAGGCCGCAGCTTCCAAAGACTTCGTCTCATTCAAGGACACTGAGAACTTCGCGCTCTCACCGGGCGCAACATTGGTGATTTTCAGTTCAGAGGTCGGGTCGGAGCCCTTCTTGGGTTCAGAGGTCGGGTCGGAGCCCTTCTTGGGTTCAGAGGTCGGGTCGGAGCCCTTCTTGCCTACCTCGACCAACACCGGCGGTGGTGTGCCGGGCATAGCGCCTAGTGGGACGTGGGAGACTGTGATGTCAACCGCTGCGGGTGAGTTGTTCCTGGCTTCGAAGCCGAAGGAGCCGGCTTTGTCCGGAAGAAATAGGTTCGTGAGGAAACAAGGAAACTGGCAGTTGCTGACTTTCAGCGTGACAGGAGTGGCCTGCGAGAGAGTCATCGAAGGCTTGAACGAGCCCACGAAGATGATGTCGTAGTCTTCGGGTGACGGCGGCGTGGCGGGGCTCGCCGACTTGACCGAAAGCCGCCCCTTGTAGGTTCCCACTGCCGCCACACTGGGTAGCGTGACAACGATTTCCCAGAGGCCAGGCTGGGATGTGGATTGTTTCGGCGTGCCGGTTGGGTAACTGCGCAGTGGAGCGCCCTGGGGCCCTTGCCAGTCGCTGAACGAGAGCGTCGGCGCCTTCGCGTCAGGGGCAAGCGGGATCTGGAAAGTGGTGGTGAACGATTCGAGGCGCCCCGGTTCAACGAGCTTGACCTCGCGAATTTGAGGGATCGTCGGCGCGGTCGCGAAGGCCTGCGGGCATGGCAACAGTACCGCAAACGCTGACGCGGTAAGGCCAACTTTAGAGACTAGCTGCCACAGAAATCGGACAATAGTCGCGAGACGCCATAACCGTGAGCTCATGCTCTCCCCCACCTTAATTTAGTGTCGAACCAAAGCACGCGAGCTGCGCAGCAGCCCCCCGCAACTGATTAAATCAAGCAGTTGCGACAGCCGGTCGTGCGCGGCATTGACGCATATCACACTGACGAAGGCAGGCGGGCATGGAAACAGTACCGCAAACGCTGTCGCGGCAAGGCCGAGCCACTCAATTATTTGAGATTACTGCCCCAAGGTCTTTCTTTTTACTAAAACAGTTGAGTTAGAGACTACTCTATGTCATATTGCATTGGAATCATCCAAATGGATGATCGGGTTGCACATCGGAGAAATCGATAAGTTGTCTTATTGATTCAGCCAGTACGTGGCGGGGGGACGGACCATTGATGACCAGCGCGGAATCGGCATAAAAATTGAGTTGAGTCAGCTCAATGGCGACTCTTTCCAAGGAGCGCCATCAGCTGGTTCCGATTGGACTTCCCTCCCCCACTCAGTGCCAATGTGCCGGCAAATTCGTCCTGATTGCCTATTCGGCACTCAGGGTAAACAGCAGTGCATCGATTGTGCATTTCTCGAAGAAAAGCAATTCGGGGGTACTCTGGAAGAGGAGTTTCTGAAGCACTGCAGGACTATCCGAGAATTCATCGAGCAAACAGCTGGGGAGCTGTTTTCTGCACATGTGGCTTCAATCCTTCTCACTGCCAGCGCCAACGTCCTTGATTGCGATTTCAGAGGCCGTGCATTTTTGACTACGGGTGGGATACTCAGCATCTCGATCAACAAACTTCGATGTTGTGATCACAGGTTGGATATCAGGCTTAACGAGGCCATCACGGAAACAGCAAAGACGGGACGGGCAACGACTCTATTGTTGGCGCCACCAGATCGCCCGCTTCGACGTTACAGCGTGGTATTTGTTAGCCTAGCCAAGCGAACTAACTATTTATGGGCAACCAAACATAATTCCGCTGGCAGTGTTTTATGCCTCGTTGCCCCTCTTGATCGCCGGAGGTTTGCAACGGCACGCCAGCTGATGGACTTGTTTGGTCTTTCTGCGGCGGAAGCTCGACTTGCCCGCGCCTTATGCCATGGCGACTCGCTGGAGGACTACGCAGCAGACCATGGACTCAAATTGCCAACGGTAAAAACCCAACTTCGGTCGATTTTTTCAAAGACCGGAACGGAACGACAGGCATCACTGATTCGACTGATTTCCGGGGTTCCCGTAATACGTGACGATCAATCAAAGCCTTCTGGGCAACTTTGACATTATCCCCCTTACACAAAAATAACCCGACTCTCCCGCCTCGCACGAGTCATCGCCACATACAGTAGCTTACGTCCCTCGTCACTTTCTTTTTTTAACAATTCCTGCCGACTCAAAACAATTACCTGATCAAACTCCAGCCCCTTTGCCCGATGCATTGTCGAGAAATAAATCGTATCGGGTACGACCTGACAAGATTGGTTCGCCTCCACAATTTCTGTCTTAAGGCCTTTCTGTTTGACTTGCTGTTGTGCGAAATCTCGTAACTGCTTGGAGGATGCAATTACACAGGTTGACCAACGCCTTTCTTCGCCCTGTGTTAAATCATTAATCCATGCAATCAAGCACTGGCTCGCCTCCTCAAGGTTTCCAAATGTCGAGGTAACAGGAGCTGGGCCACGGGATAATGATTTATAGCGTTTGCTTTCGTCAGAGCCATCATCCAAGTCATCGATATCACACCCTTCAAGATAAGCTAGGGCTACCTTGCGGATTTCGTCTGTTGTTCGATAGTTGATATACAGCTTGCGCGAGCGTCCCCGTATATCAACACCACAGCGGCTCAATGCGGCCTTTTTACGGTTATAGATTCGTTGATGGCCATCCCCCACAAAGAA
>Ga0116155_10000930_pt1 | contig 22117 bp, 18 predicted proteins | sample AD_UKC032_MetaG_FD_89890 | JGI IMG/M metagenome (GOLD analysis project Ga0116155, IMG submission 89890) | Active sludge microbial communities of municipal wastewater-treating anaerobic digesters from USA - AD_UKC032_MetaG | ecosystem: Engineered > Bioreactor > Anaerobic > Digestate | place: USA...
GACCTGAATAAAATTGAAAAATTCTGGGCATGGCTGAAAAAACAATTGCGGTCCGCTTTAAAAATTTTTGATACCCTTTTTGACGCTATTTGTTATTGTTTTCAACTTAAATAACTATATTAATGACTTTTATTATAATGATTGGTATAAGTAACAAACAAAAAATTTTTACTTCTTATTTTTTTTGGTAGGGGCGGGCTTCGCCCGCCCCTACCAAAAAAAGGTGGGTGGGTGGAAAAAATAATTTTTTGTTACCCACTTAGTATAATTTATTGAAAAATCCCAATTTCTAAAATCCGTTTTGCAAAATGAATTGCGTTAAGCATTCCATGATTTCCTATTGCCATTGTTCCAACCGGAACGCCTTTTGGCATTTGAGCTATTGACAACAAAGCGTCAACCCCGTTTAAAGGTCCGACATCCCTTGGAACTCCTATGACAGGAAGCTTTACTTTTGCCGCAATAACTCCCGGAAGCGCCGCTGAAAGACCTGCTACAGCAATAATAACTTTTGTTTTATTTGCTTTTTCAAGTTCATTCAGGTATTCAATAAGTTCTTCAAGGTTTCTATGCGCTGAATAAATTTTAAATTCCGTTTCAATATTTAATTCCTGAGCTAATTTTAATGCAGGTTCAACAAAATCCCTGTCACTCTCAGATCCCGCAATTATCACAACATCCTTCATTTTTTCTGCATACCTCTTTAGAAAGACTGACTTCACCAATATCTTTTCTGTATGTTTTATCGCTGTAATCTAACTCACTGACAGCGTCATAAATGTATTTTTGAGCAAAAACTCCTGTCTGGCAGATTGAAAGAACTCTTCCGCCGTTTGCAACAAGTTTTCCTTCTTCTTTTTTAACACCCGCAAAAAACACTTGCGCATCGTGATTTTCGATTATTTGTTCAATATTTTTTATTTCTCCGCCTTTTTTGGGATTTTCGGGATAACCTTGAGCCGCTATTACCACGCAAAAACTTTGTCCTTTTTTCCATTTTAACTCGACTTCATCAAGCTTTTGATCTTTTGCTTTCCTGAAAACCTCAAGAAGATCGCTCTCAAGGTGCATTAATAAAGGCTGAGTTTCAGGATCACCCAATCTCATATTATATTCAAGAATTTTTATTCCGTCTTTTGTCATCATAAGACCTGAATAAATCACGCCTGTAAAATAGGCATGCTCTTTTTTTAAAGCTTCTTCAAGCTTTTTGACATATTTTTCAACTTCCTGATACTCGTTTAAGTTAAGAGAAACAGGACAGTATGAGCCCATGCCCCCTGTATTGGGTCCTTTATTATCTTCCTTAAGCTTTTTATAATCTCTTGCAGGAATAAAAGGCAATAAGGTTTTGCCGTCCCATAAACAAATCAGCGAAAGTTCTTGTCCTTCAAGAAATTCCTCAACCAATACTTTTTTTGAGGCTTCATTAAATTTGCCTTCAAGATATTCATATAACGTTGCTTCCGCTTCCAGCCTGGAATTTGCGATAAAAACCCCTTTTCCTGCCGCTAATCCGTCAGCTTTCAAGACTACAGGAATCGTGAATTTTTCCAGCGCATTATAAATATCTTTTTTATCAGTTATAACCTCATATTTGCCGGTTGGAATTTTATTTTTTAACATAAATTCTTTTGCGAAAGATTTAGAACCTTCCAGCGCCGCCCATTTTTTATCAGGACCTATTGCAGAAATGCCGGCTTTTTTGAACTCATCAACGATGCCGTTAATTAGTGGGTCTTCAGGTCCGACCACAAGAAGATCAATTCCTTTTTCCAGAGAAATTTTTGCGAGTTCTTCAAAATCAGGAGCCTCAATTAGTTCTCCCAGCTCGGCAAATCCGTCATTGGGCTTGCATAAATACAGCTTTTCCAAAAGGGAAGATTGTTTTATTTTCCAGGCAAGAGCGTGTTCTCTTGCTCCTCCTCCATATATAAGGACTTTCATCAATTTCTCCTAAATCTTTTCCTGATATTATACTATATTCTGAGGGCTTTGCAATTTCGTCATTCTGAGGGCTTTAGTCCGAAGAATCTTGTTGTATATAAGCCATGAGATGTTTCGCTTCGCTCAACATGACGCATTCTTTCCATGGGATCCTTCGCTCTGCTCAGGATGACGGTTTCGGCTAATTGCTAATTAATAATGTAAATTTAATAAAAACCTTTTAATACAGCTAAAACAACATCCTGGACCATCCCAAGCAAGAAAAAAACCACTATCGGGGAAAAATCCATTCCGCCGACCGCGGGAATCATTCTTCTGAACGGCACAAAAACCGGTTCTGTAAAATCATTTACAAATTTGAAAGGTTGTTTATGCCAGTCAACATTTGGAAACCAGCTTAACAGAATCCGAATAAGGAATATAAGCCATATTATCTGAAATAATTGTTCTACTGATTGATATAAAGTCAATTATAAATTCTCCTTTTTATATTCTGGAATGCTCAAGAACATTTGAACATCCGCAATTTAATCTTTCATCAGGTATCTGTTCAATAAGAGCGAACAATAACTTTCTTAATTTTTCATTGTTTTCATTGAACACCTTAATTACTGCCGAATGGCTGACAGGCTCAACATCTCCTACAAGTCCGGCGTCATAATCGGTTATAAGAGAAATATTAAGCGTACACATTTCAAGTTCTCTGGCAAGGTATACTTCGGGATACTGCGTCATGTTGATAACTTCCCAGCCTTGAGCCGTAAAGAATTTGGACTCCGCTTTAGTGCTGAATCTTGGTCCCTGAATAACCACAACGGTTCCTGTTTCATGAACTTTAATTCCTGTATCTTTTGCGGTTTTGATTGCAATGCTTCTCATTTCAGGACAATATGGCTCAGCGGGGCTGACATGAGTTGCTATAGGTCCATCATAAAATGTATCGGGTCTTCCGTAAGTTTTGTTCACAAACTGATCGCAAATTACAAAATCTCCGGGTTCAACATGTTTTTGAAGACTTCCTGCGGCGCATGGGCTGATTATTCTTGAAACGCCGAGAGCTTTCATTGCCCATACATTAGCTCTGTAGTTGATTTTATGAGGCGGGATTGAGTGATTTCTGTCGTGTCTTGGAAGAAACGCCACTTTTTTATTTCCAAGTCTGCCGAGCAGTAATTTATCGCTTGGAGAGCCATAGGGGGTTTCCACGTCTATTTCTTTTTCAATTTCTATAAATTTGTAGAATCCCGAACCGCCAAATACGCCGATATCTGCTTGATGTTGTGGTTTTTTAAACATTTTTTTCTCCCATTTTTTTATAATAAACCGTTTAAATATTTTCCAAGTTCATAAAGGATAACTCCTGCCGAAATTATTGTAAAAGTAATCGCCGGAAATACGAATATTGTAAGTTTATCCATTTTAGAAGTCCTATTATTGCATCAATAAAATTTTAACAAAAAAATAAAGATTGAGTAACTTGAATTGCTAAATAAATAATTTTATATTTGGCGTAGCGGCTCGCAGGCAAAGCCTGCGAGCCGCATAAAAAATTAAAATAAAATTTCAATCTATTTCAGCGTTTCAACTAATTAGCAATTCGAGTTGAGTAAAAAATAAAGCAACTTTTTTTACAATCCGGGTCGAAGAAAAATCAAGCGCCGCCTTTTCCTGACCATTACCTGCCCGAGCTTTAAATATCAGCGTTTTAGCAAATTAAGAACACTTATACCAATAATTAAAAGAAGTCGGTAAATAAAAAAGACAATTTTTATAAAGCCTTAATTAGCGGGCGTTTCGGCTTCGCCGAAACGCCCGCTATACCCTTGCCTAGCCCGTGCCGCCCTGCGGGCGGCACGGGCTGTATGTAGCAAATTAATAATTATTTTTTCATAACACTATATTAATTCAACGCTTCAAAGATTTTAAACATTGGTAAATACATTCCAACAATTACAGCTCCCACCATACCGCCTAAAAATACCATCATAAAAGGTTCAAGCATTGACGTTAAAGCTTCAACTCCCACTTCTACTTCTGTATCATAAAAATCAGCTATTTTTGTAAGCATTACGTCAAGCTCTCCGGTTTCTTCGCCAACAGCTATCATAGAAACAACCATCGGCGGAAAAACGGGGGAATCTTCAAGGGGCTTGTAAATCATTCCGCCCTGCTTTATTTCATTCTTGACATGCCTTACAGATTTTGCAATAACAGCATTCCCCGCTGAATCCTCAACGATTTCCAACGCTGTAAGGATTGGAACCCCACTTTTAATAAGCGTACCAAATGTTCTTGTAAATCTCGAAATTGATATTTTTTGAAGAAGACCGCCTAAAATCGGGATTTTAAGAAATATGCCGTCAAAAAAATATTTTCCCGCGCTTGTGGAATAAATTCTTAAAAGACCAAAAATAATTGCCGCAATCGCAATTAAAAAAACTACAAAGCTTGATGATCTTATAAATTCGCTTATATTAATTAAAAATTGCGTATACGCAGGAAGCTCACTGCCGAGTCGGGTAAAAATACTCGAAAATCTAGGCAGTACAAAAGTTAACATTATAAAAAATATGATAACGGCAAAAATTGACACAATTACAGGATAAGCCATAGCGGATTTTATTTTTCCGGATAATTTGGCTTTATATTCCATAAAACCTGAAATCCGGTTAAGCACCTCGTCTAAAACTCCACCACTTTCTCCCGCTTTTATCATACTTATAAAAAGGCGATCAAAAATCTTTGGATGCTTACCAAAAGCTTCTGACAGACTTATGCCCTGTTCCACATCATCTTTTATTTTTTTCAAAATTTCGGCAAATCCTTGATTTTCAGTCTGAGATGAAAGAATATTTAACGATCTTAATATTGGAATGCCGGAATTAACAAGAGCGGCAAATTGTCTGCAAAAAACAACAATATCATTAAGTCCGACACCAGTCAGTTTAATTATTAATTTATCCAGTTCAAGGTTTAAAATGGATTTATCTTTGTTTTTAGCTTTTTTTATGTGAACAATCCACAATCCCTTTTCAGTAAGATAGCTTAGAGCCGCATCTTCGTTTTCAGCAGAAATTATGCTTTCATATAAATTTCCCTGTTTATCTCTTGCTTTGTAAGAGTATTGAATCATGATCCACTCCTTAGTTTTTATTAAACTATCATTCTGAGACTCTGCAATTTCGTCATTTTAAGGGCTTTGCCCGAAGAATCTTGTTGTAATAAGCCATGAGATGTTTCGCCTTCGCTCAACATGACGCATTCTTTCAATGGGATCCTTCGCTTTGCTCAGGATGACAATTCAAAAATTAAATTAGTATAATTTAAATATAAACATCGCTAAGCATTCTTTTAAGGTCCTCGATACGGTCTGTTTTTGAAAGAGCATCATCATAAGTTATAAGTTTCTTTAAACACAAATCTCTAAGACAAGCTTCGAGCGTCTGCATTTTAAGCTGTGAACCGGTTTGTATCGCAGAGTATATTTGGGTAGTTTTTCCTTCTCTTATAAGGTTTGCGATCGCAGAGGTTACAACCATAATTTCCATAGCTAAAACCCTGCCTTTTTTAGTGCCTTCCGGAGTTACTTTTGGAAGCAGCGTTTGACTTAATACGCCTACCAAGCTGTTGGAAAGCTGAATTCTGATTTGTTGCTGCTGTTGCGCGGGAAAAACGTCAATAATACGGTCAATAGTTTGACTTGCAGATGAAGTATGAAGAGTTCCAAGAACAAGGTGTCCTGTTTCAGCGGCGGTAAGCGCAAGTGAAACTGTTTCAAGGTCCCTCATCTCACCAACCAGAATGATGTCGGGGTCTTCCCTTAAAGCCGCTCTAAGCGCATTTGAAAAGCTTCTCGTGTCATGTCCAAGCTCTCTTTGATGGATTACGCTTCTTTTTGAATAATGCAAATACTCGATAGGGTCTTCAATTGTCAATATATGGTCAACCCTGTTTGTATTTATATAATCAATCATTGCGGCAAGCGTTGTTGATTTACCGCTACCTGTCGGTCCTGTAACAAGAATAAGTCCGCGAGGTTTTCCCGCAAATTCTTTAGCGACATCAGGCACTCCCAGGTCTTCAAATGTAGGAATATCCGTTGAAATTGTCCTCATCGCAAGAGCAAAATGCCCTCTTTCTTTATATACGTTAACCCTGAATCGCCCAATGCCCTCAACACCGTAACTACAGTCAAGTTCCCAGTTCTGTTCAAGGATTCTTCTCTGCTCGTTACTAAGCATATCGAAAATAATTTTTTCCACCATATCTTTTGTGAGAGGAGGATGATCAACTCTGATTAGTTTTCCGTCTATCCTTATAATAGGAGGAAGCCCGACAGAAATATGCATATCGCTGGCTTGCTTCTCATATACCAGATTTAATAATTGCTCTATCACTCTATTTTCTCCTTCTTCCTCTATTTATTAATGTTTTTAGGCAATAAATCATTGCAACACCAGGGGCATTCTGCCATATCAAGAGATATATCTCCGTTACAATGCGAACAATTCATTATTCCAAGCTCGTCAACAAGCTTTAATCCACATTTTGCGCAGGAAACCCAACCTTTTTTTACGATAACTCCGCAACGCAAGCACGTTTTTTTAAGTTCATGCTGGCAAAACGGACATTTGTAATAATCTTCCCCGACAGGTCTGGAACATCCCGGGCATATCATAGAACTGCCTTCACCGGTGAATGTTACTCTTATTACTTCATCAAGAGTGGTTAATCCCTCGCCGGCAAGATCAAGACTATATTCCACAAGGGTTTTCATCCCTGCTTCCTGAGCCGCATATCTTAGTATAGTTGTATTCGCTTCTTTCGCTATTAAATCTCTTATATCATCGTTGATTTTCATAACTTCATAAGCGCCGACTCTTCCTTTGTAACCTGTATTGTTGCATTTTTTACAGCCTTTGCCTTTATAATATACAGCTTTACGATTTTCAATTCCTAAAAATTTAAGAACTTGTTCATCAGGAGTATATTCTTCCTTACAATTTGCGCAAATTCTTCTTAAAAGCCTTTGAGCTATCACTCCTATAGTAGAACTTGCTATTAAAAAAGGTTCAACCTCCATTTCCTGTAATCTCATTATTGCGCCTGGAGCGTCGTTTGTATGAAGGGTTGTGAACACAAGATGCCCGGTAAGAGCCGCTTCTATAGCAATTTTTGCTGTTTCTTTATCTCTTGTTTCTCCAACCAGCATAATATCAGGATCTTGTCGCAAAAAAGCTTTCAAAATTCTTGAAAAGTCAAAACCTATAACTTTATTGATTTCAGACTGGGTAATTCCGTTCAAATCATATTCCACAGGGTCTTCCGCTGTTGAAATATTAATTTCATCAGTATTTCTTTCACTCAAAGCGCTATACAAAGTTGTAGTCTTCCCGCTGCCTGTAGGTCCGGTTACGAAAATTATCCCAAATGGCTTATATATCATATCTCTGACAATATTTAATATTTCCTGATTTGTTATAAGCTGGTCAAGCCCAAAAGAAATGTTTGACTTATCAAGTATTCTCATTACAATTTTTTCGCCAAACTTGCTAGGCAAGCTGGAAACCCGAAAATCAATCGTTTTATTAAGCATTTTTACTCTGATTCTACCATCCTGCGGAAGCCTTCTTTCAGAAATATCAAGCTCAGCCATAATTTTATATCTTGAAACAAGAGCATTTTGAATCCTTTTAGGTATTTTTTTATATACGCTCAAAACGCCATCCTGCCTAAACCTGACAATTAATTCCTTTTCCCGTGGCTCAATATGGATATCACTTACTCCTCGTTTTATAGCAATGCCCAGAATACTGTTAGCAAGCTGAATTACAGGAGCTTCTTCGGCAGAATCGTTTAAGTCAGACAAATCTATATCGTCAGAATACGATTCAATAATGTCAATTCCCATTGAAGAAATAATTTCATCTGTATTTTGCTCAATTACAAGCTTATGTTCATCATCTGCGGTAACAAAATTCTTTTCAATAAACTCATTAAAATCATCTTCCAATATAACCGTCTTATTTATAGTAATATTTTTAAATTCTCTTAATCTATCCTGAATTTCTCTATCCGCTAGGATGTTATCAGGATTTACCATGCCAAAAACAAATACATTCCCGCTTCTTTGTATCGGAAGAAATTTATGCTGAATCATAAGTTCTTTTGAAAAAATATTTAATAATTCCGCATCTTCCGACACTCCGGAAAGGTCTGTAAAAGTAAGCCCATACTGAATTTCCAGAGCATTTTTTATCTGCGAATATAATTCTTCTTTTTCTAAAATGTTCAAATCACAAATTGATTTTATTAGAGAAAGCCCCGTTGTTTCTGAATGTTTAACGGCAAGACGCATCTGCTCAGACGATATTATCTGAGTATCAAGCAGCAGGTTATCCAGCGAATTCTTTAAAACGTACATTTACACCCTTCTCTAATAAATTTCTTCAATTTTTAACAACTCTTCCGATATTTGCGGAAAATCTTCAATATTAGTCAGCATTGAAATTATTTTACCCTGATTTTTCGATATGGTCAGAACATTATGATTTGTAAAAACAACAATTTTAGACAACTTTACAAGTTGAATGTTCATAAGAAATACTTTAAGATTTTCAAATATAGCTGATGAAACAACGGCAAAATTCTGCGCATTTTTATTATTGCCGGCGAAACTCAATATATTTCCTTCCAGATCAGAAACAGCAAAGTTTTCAATTGCCATAAGGTCTGTATAAGGCGTAATATCAATTTCAGAAACATCCTCTGATTCAAAAATATCAGTTAATGCCCCGTATTCAATATGTTTAAAGCCCTTATCCCATTTTGAAAAAAGAATTTCGTCCTGTGTTTTTAGTATAAAACTGTTTACTTTTTCTGATTCAAAAAATATTTTCACAGGAACATCAAGCGATAATTGAGCAATATAATTTTGCAAAGTGTGATATATTCCTGAAATAAGCGCTCCTGCGATCTGAGCCTTTTGTTTATCCTCAAAATCATTTGCCAGAACGAATCCGCCTTTATCAATCAAGGCAATTTCTTTTATGTAAGGCGACCCCATTTTCATTTTGCTAAATTTTTCATAAATTTTTTCGCCTGAAATTGAAGAAATAACATTCGTTTTGCCGTTTAATGATTTTTCTTCCGCTTTTTCATTAGTGTCAATAACATTTTCAATATCTCTGTTATCGACAAGAAGCTTACCTATAGCGGCAATTCTTCCTTTTGAATCCGTTTCTTTGGCGGAAAGCGATTCAGAAAGCCTTATATTTGTAGGAATAAAATCGTTATTCCCTGAATAAACCGTTTCATTCGTTACAGAAAAGCCCTCTTCGTTTAATTCCTTACCCTCAAATCCATTTACATTTTGTTTTAAGTCATTTTCAGGCAAATCCTCAAGGTAAATTTCTTCCTGTTGAGCGCTTTCAGGTTTTATATATTTTGATTCACCAGGGTAAAGCTCTTCGTATGTACTTGGATTTTTTGCGGAATTTTCAGCTTTAACTTCGTGTTTCTGATAGTTTTCGAGAATTTTAATAACTTCAACTTTTTCAGGATCAGGGTCTTTTAACGATATAAGTTTTTTTGTTTTGTTAATATCAAGGTTATCACTGGAATCCAACTCTTCTTTTTCCAGTTTTATAAATATAGTAACAGTTAAAAAGTTAAAAATAAAATTTATCCCAATTATTAAAGGACTTAAACACAAAATAAAATCCGGTTTAAGCGATATTTCAGACAACATAACAAAATCATTTATGAAATATACAGCCAATAAACATAATACGTTAAATAAAATTCCCACAATGGCTATTTGTATAGTTTGCCCTATATTTGCTTTTGAATAAAAAATAAAACTTAAAACCAAAAAGCCTGTTAAAATCCCTAAAACATATACCGGCAAAGGTATTTCAATCGCTTCTGTATATAAAAAGGATGATATAGTTGAAGAAGTGACGCCAATTAAAAAGACAAGAACAGATAATAAATAATTTTTAAACTGTAATTCCTGCATATATTTTCTTCAAGCTCCAAATTTTATTAAACACCAGCATCTCATATAATTTTACTTTTCAGGAATTTTTTAGATATCATCTAAATTTGTTATTTTCTTTAAATTTTTTTAATTTTAAAAAACTATTAATCAAGAAAGTAAGAGAACACAAGAAATTACTATTATAATAAAAGTTTAGTTTTGTCGTTTATGTAAGTGGCAAACAAAAAATTTTTACCTTTTATCTTTTTTAGTAGGGGCGGGAAAAAAATAATTTTTTGTTACCAACTTATAATAATTTTACAGGCATTTCAGCTATTTTGCAATAACAGAAGTTAGTTTCTGCAATAACAAAATGTGTAAAATTTTACTTATTGAGAGGGTTTTAAAGATTTATTTCTAATTTTCAATAAAATTAATGAAAATTAATAAATCAAAATCAGTAAAATTTTTGGCATACCGATCCAAGCAAGTTTTCATTAATTTGTTAAAAAGCTGATATTTAGAGCATGCAATAAAATACTTACCGTTTCTTCATTTCTTTTCTTTTTGAACGCAAAAAGAAAAGAAACGAAGCAAAGAAAAGAAAAACTAACAAGCCAAACTGTCATATCGGTCAGGGGCAAGCCCCCGAACCCCCCTTGCTTATAAAGGCTTGCTTTTTGTTTTTTCTTGGTTTTGTACATAAATTTTTCTTTGAATTATTTGCCTGAAATACGGCTAAATGTTAAACTATGAAAGAAACAAATACATAAAAAGGTAAAAAAATCTTATGGGCGACGACAATATTTCTGAAATTAAAGGAAAAGATTTTTTAAGACAAATAATCAACGAACATATAAAAACAGGCAAATATGACGGAAAAGTAATAACAAGATTTCCTCCTGAACCAAACGGATACTTGCATATAGGACATGCTAAATCAATATGCATAAATTTCGGAATCGCAAAAGACTATCCGGGCGGAATTTGTCATTTAAGAATGGATGACTCCGATCCGACAAAGGAAAGCTATGAATATGTAAATTCTATAAAACAGGATGTAAAGTGGATTGGCTTTGACTGGGGCGATAAACTCTTTTTTGCGTCTGATTATTTCGAAAAACTCTATGAATATGCTGAATTTTTGATAAAAAAGGGTAAAGCTTATGTGTGCAGCTTGTCAGAATCAGAAATAAGAGAATATAGAGGAACAGTAACAGAACCAGGAAAACCTAGTCCATACCGCAATCGTTCTGTTGAAGAGAATCTTGACCTGTTCAGAAGAATGAAAGCAGGCGAATTTAAGGATTCAGAACACGTTTTAAGAGCTAAAATCGACATGTCCAATCCGAATATGAAAATGCGCGATCCGCTTTTATACAGAATAAGACACGTTGAGCATTACAGACAAGGCAATAAATGGTGTATTTATCCGTTATATGACTTTACGCATTGTCTGTCAGACGCTATGGAAGGAATTACGCATTCAATATGCACTCTTGAATTTGAAAATAACAGGGAATTATACGACTGGATTCTTGATGAATGCGAAATAAAAGAACCTAGACCGCATCAGTATGAATTTGCCCGTTTAAATATTAATTATACGGTAATGAGTAAAAGAAGGCTTCTTGAGCTGGTTGAAAAAAAATATGTAAGCGGATGGGATGATCCCAGAATGCCTACAATTTCAGGACTAAGAAGACGTGGAGTTACTCCTGAAGCGTTAAGAAGTTTTTGTGAAAACGCAGGAATCGCAAAAGCAAACAGTATAGTTGATATAGCGCAGCTTGAATACAGTATAAGAGATGATCTTAATAAAAAAGTTCCTCGTGTATTGGCTGTATTAAGACCGCTTAAGATTGTTATAGAAAATTACTCGGAACACCATGAAGAAATGCTTGATGCTTCCTATTATCCGCATGATGTGCCGCTTGAAGGCGCAAGAAAAGTTCCTTTTTCAAGAGAAATTTATATAGAAAAAGACGATTTCATGGAAAATCCGTCAAAAGGGTTTTACCGGCTTAGTCCTGGCGAAGAAGTCAGGCTAAGACACGCTTATATAATAAAATGCGAGCGGGTTATTAAAAATAATGCAGGAGAAATCATAGAACTTCGCTGTTCTTATGACCCGACAACCAAAAGCGGCGAAGAAAACTCAGAAAAAAAGGTAAAAGGTATAATTCACTGGGTTTCGATTCCTCATTCCCAAAACGTCGAAGTTAGGCTTTATGACAGGCTTTTTAACGTTGAACATCCTGAAACAATAGATGACGGATTTAACGAAGATTCTTTTAAAATTCTTTCAAACTGTTATGTAGAGCCGGCTGTGGCAAAATCTTCTCCGGGAAGCCGCTTTCAATTTGAAAGACTGGGTTATTTTTATCTTGATCCGATTCCGTATCAGGAATGCCGGCTTGTATTTAACAGAATAGTCACTTTGCGTGATTCCTGGACAAAGATTTCCGCAGAAAAACCCGAGAAATTCGAGAAAACGGAAAAACAGATTAAGCCTCAACCACAGGAAAAATCGGAATTTGATATGTCTGAACTTCCTTTAGAGGTTAAAACAAAGCTGGACAAATACCTAAAAAATTATGATATTCATAAAGAAGAAGCTCTTACAATCGCAAAAGACGAAACTCTAGCTGATTTTTACGAACAAACTCTTTCAGAATACAATAATCCAAAAGGGGTAGCAGGAATTATAGCCGGTGAAATGGCAAGGGAATTAAAAGAAAAGCAACCTAAACAGCTTGCATTTACGCCAAAAGAGCTTGGAGAGCTGGTAAAACTTATTGATGACGAAGTTATTTCTGTAAAAATCGCAAGGGAAGTTTTCTCTTTTATGATTAAAGGAGAGGGTAAACCGTCAGAGATAGTTGAAAAAAGAGGATTAAAGCAAATTACCGATCCTTCAGAGCTTGGAATTGTTATAGATACAGTAATTAAAGCCAATCCTGAAAATGTTGAAGCTTATAAAGCGGGAAAGACAAAGCTTTTTGGATTTTTTACCGGTCAGGTTATGAAGGAATCCGGCGGACGAGCAAAACCGGAGCTTTTAAATGAACTCTTAAAGAAAAAACTTAATTAATTTTCAAGGTCATCATGAGCGTAAAAACTGTCATCCTGAGCGAAGCGAAGGATCTCATGGCATGAATACAACAAGATTCTTCGGGCTAAAGCCCTCAAAATGATGAAATTGCAAAACCTAAAAATGACGAACCCTCATAATTATACCAATCAATTTAAAAAACCGTTAAATAAAAAAGATAGCTTTTGTAAATCCTTAATTAGCAGGTGTTTTGCCGAAGGCAAAACACCTGCCCTACCCCTACTCAGCCCGCGCCGCCCGCAGGGCGGCGCGGGCTGTAGGTATCAGCTTTTTAACAAATTAACGAAAACTTATTTGGATTGGTAAGTAACAGACAAAAAATTTTCAGCTCTTATTAAATTTTGCCGAACGAGCGAAGCGAGTGAGGCAAACAAACAACAAAAGCCCCTTTCCTTTGAAGGGAAGGGGTTGGGGTTAGGTAGATAAAAACCTGAAAACTTTTTGTTGCCTACTTATAAGTATCCACTATCCAAATTTTGATTTATCTTTAGACACAGAGCGGATTAAAACCTTTAAGTTATCGATAATAATTTGTTTATTATGGACAACTTAAAGCTAAATATCTTTTTACAATATATAGAAACTCTTGAACATAGACCACTTGCGGAAAAAGGGGTTCTTCCGCTTAGAGAAAGAGAAATAGAAACCATCTTTTCTATGGGAAACGGTTTTATAGGAACGAGAAACAGCCTTGAAGAGCCCTATCCTGAATCTGATCCGGGCTCTTTTATCGCAGGTATGTATGTTCAGGGTCCTTATGACGATTTTAATTTCCTTGTCAAAGCTCCTGACTGGACTTCAATTAAAATTTATGCGGGTGATGCGCTTTTAAATCTCAAAGATCAAAATGCCATTTATCATTCAAGATACATTGATTTTAAGCGTGGAACAATTGTTAGAGAGTGGAAAAATCAGGATCAAGAAGGTAGAATTACCGATATAAAGATAATAAAATACATATCGCTCGCTTATAAAAATGAATTGGGAAAGCTTTTGATAATAAAACCGGAAAATTATTCGGAAAAAATAAGTGTAATAACAGGAATAAATTGTAATGCGGCTGATTTTAGATATTTGCTAAATATGAACTGTGATCTGGAAAATTATGCGTCCATTCACATGAAAACCAAATATAGCGGAAAAGAATTTGTTATTTTGCAAAAAAGTCTTTTCTTCTCTCATTGTAAAGAATACGCAAGAAAAATTGATTATTACTACGATATTAAAAATTTTTATGATGGAAGTTTTGAAACTTTTGAATGGAAAGCTGAGCCTGGAAATAATTATTTAATAAAAACTTTATCCTGCCTATGTACGGATAAAGACTCTAGAACCCCCGTAAAAACAGCTATTTCCGCATATAAAAAATATGAAAGAGATTTTTTTGATGAAAGCTATATAAAACACGGCAATAAATGGCGAGAAAGGTTTAAGGAATCTCAAATAATACTTTCCGGCAACGAATATGATCAAAAGTTGATTGATTTTGCGGTTTACCATCTCATTACAGCCGGCGAATTCAGCGGGAATACACATTCTGTTCCGGCTAGAAATCTGTCGGGCGAATCCTATAAAGGACACGTTTTCTGGGATACAGAAATGTACCTGTTGCCGTTTTTTGTTTTTACAAAACCTGAAATAGCCAAAGCCCTTTTGATGTATAGATACAATACGCTTGACGGAGCAAGAAAAAATGCTTTAAAAGAAGGGTTCAAAGGGGCTTCTTTTGCATGGGAATCTACTGATTCCGGCGCAGAAGAAGCTCCTGAGCTGGTAATGCTCCCTAATGGAGAGGTCGTACACATTCTTTCCGGCAAATATGAGAACCATATTTCGTCTGATATTGCCTATGCGGTCTGGCAATACTGGCATGCAACCCGTGATGACAATTTCCTTATAAATTACGGCGCAGAAATTCTTTTTGAAACAGCCCGATTTTGCAAAAGCCTTGTTAAAAAAGGAACTGACGGTTTATATCATATAAATTCCGTTATTGGTCCGGATGAATACCATGAAATAGTGGATGACAACGCTTATACAAACTATCTTGCGGCAAATAATTTTGATATTGCTTCTAAAACGTATTATTTGATGAATTTAAACTATCCTGACCAGCTTAAAATCTTGAAAGAGAAAATAAATTTGCGGGAAAACGAGCCTGAAGAGTGGAATTTATATAAAGAAAATATGTATTTGGGCTATGATCCTGAAACAAAGCTTTATGAGCAGTTCAAAGGGTTTTATGATCTTGAATATATAGATTTAAAAGAATATGAACCTCGCTTTATTCCTATGGACATTATTTTAGGCAGAGCAAAAACCGCTCAAACTCAAGTTATAAAGCAAGCGGATGTTTTAATGTTTATGATGTTGTTTAGGGAAAGGTTTTCAAAAGAACAATTAAGCGTAAATTATGATTTTTATGAAAACAGATGCGGGCATGGAAGCTCTTTAAGCCCGTCAATTCATAGCGTTATGGCGTCAGCCGTCGGCAAAACCGCTGATGCGTACAGATATTTTTTGAAAAACGCCAAAATAGACATAGGCGATGAGTTTGGGAATGCGGCTGGAGGAATTCATATTGCTTCAACGGGAGGAGTCTGGATGTCTGTTGCTTTTGGTTTTGCGGGAATGTGTCCGGTCGAAAAAGGTCTTGTGTTTGATCCGCAATTGCCGGATGAATGGAATTCAATTGAATTTTCCATCAAATGGCGAGAACAAACAATTTATGCAACCTTGTTTAAAAATGAAATTAAATTTTTTATTTCAGGAAATAAAAATATATTTTTAAGCGCAGGTTTTTATAATTGGCGGGAAATAAGTCCTGCTGTTGAATATATAGCATTTAAGAATAATCAAAAATGGGAATGGAAGGAATAGTTTATGAAAGGAAAAGTATTACTGCCGCTTGATTCTTCTGAAGCCTCAATAAAAGCTTTTATACCCGCAAAAAGCATCGCAAAATTGCTTGATATGACCCTTTGCATTCTTCATATCTCTGATGAAGAGCTTACAACAGAGGAATTGCTTGATAAATTGAAAATAAAAATTGAAGATTTGGAATATTTCGTGATTTCCCAAAGAGCAGGAAGTCCTGAAGAAGTGATATTAGAAGAAAGTAAAAGCTGTGATTACATTGTTATGGGAACTCATGGCAAAACATGCGACACAACATTGAGAATGGGAAGCACAACGGCAAAAGTTATAGAACAAACATTTAAACCCGTTCTTTTGATAAAGCCTGATGTTTGTTTACATATAGAAAACGGGCTGTGGAGTCCTCAAAAAACCCTTATACCGTTAAATGGCACGCCAGGTTCTTCTGAAGCCCTTGCTCCGGTTATGATGTTTATAGCAAAAACTTCTTCTAAAATTGATATACTGCATATTTGTATATCTCCAACCGAACAAACTCTTGAGCAAAGCAAGTTTTCCGCTCCTTATTATGAAGACTATCTTCAGCATGAATGGGCATCATGGTCAAAAGAATTTATAAAACGTTTTTGTTCTGTAAATAAAAATCATATTAAAGCGTCTATTTCTCTTTTTCACGGCGATCCTGCCGAGGAGATTCTCTCTTTTGCCAAAAAGAATAACAATGATTTCATAGCAGTTGTATGGCACGGAACAATGGCGCATTTGCGGGCAAAAACCCTGAAAAGGATTCTGATTGAATGCGATTGCCCTTTAATGCTTATAAGACTCGGTTAGTTCTATAGTATTCTGAGAAAATAATTGTTGATTTTTTGAAAAGCAAATTAAGGCTTTACAAAAACCGCCTTTTTTTTATTTACTGATTTCTTTTTAAGATAATTATATCAATTTTTATTTTTAGCATTTTTATAAAAAATATACTCGAATTATTAATTAATTTTTGAATTAAAAAATATGCTAAATACATCTATAAATAGTCAAAACAATGCGCATCTGCCTTTTCAAAGCATAAAGCCTACTTTGAGAATTTGTGATCAAGCTGTTAGAGAATTTAAACAGGAATTTCCCGCGCTAAAATCCAATACAGCTATAGAATTAAAAATACTAAATTTATATGGAACTCAAAACGAATATTTAATCCCCAAACTTAGACAGGTAAGACATAAATTTGACGAGCAAGTCACAAGTCTTAGATTTGACAGAGAATTTTTTGAAACCGCTTTATGTTCTCCCAGTTTAAAATTCAAAACTTTAAAAAAGCTTGTAAAAAAGTATCAGGCGGGAAACTGCGGAGAGCAGGCTGATATTATGCAGTATGAATTATTGCAAAAAGGATTAAAAGCAAAGCAGATTTCTTTTTGCATAAAAAATCAGACCATACCAAGAAAATGCAATGATCATGTATTTGTAGTGGTTGATTTAGCAGAAAAAGCAAAAATAAATAAGCCTGAAACCTGGGGCACAAAAGCAATAATTGTTGATCCCTGGTCAGGACTTGTCGGGAAAGCTCATGATGTATTAAAAGAAATAATGAAAAACTTTAGATTTAATGAGAAAAAAGAAAAACTTGATTTCAAAATAGATAATTTTTGCTGATTGTCAGATATTGTGTTCTGATATAGTGATCTGTAATTGTTTAATAAAGACCCGCGCCCCCAACCCCCTCTCCCTAATAGGCAGAGGAAGCTAAAGATTGTTTTTGAGGGCGTTTTGCCTTCGGCAAAACGCCCTCAAATTAATACAAATTCGCATTCAATCGAGTATTATTTGTTTGATATAATACTACATTGTTTGCAATTTAGTATAAGGACTTATAAAAACTATTTTTATTTTTTTACTTCTTTTTTACTTTTAGAGATCATTTTACCCGCTGTATCAAGAGTAATGCCGGTGGCAATACTTAAAGCAATTGCGACAGGACCGTTTATGCTTAATGCAACTTGAAGTATAGCCCATGCCGACAGACCTCCAACAAAAGCAATTCCGCCTCCATTAAGGAATTTTTCCTTTCTTTCTTCGGGGGTTTCGCCTTGAAGAATATTTTTAGTCAAAATTCCGCCTATAATCGGTGGAGCAAGTATTTCAAATAATCCGCCGCCATTTTTCAGATCAAGAACTCTTCCCGCATAGTTTTCTATCTCAAAAGTTTTTGTATTCTCGGCTTGTTTCACAATTTGCTGACCTTTTGAGCTTATAGCCTTAAGTAATTTGCTTCCTTGTGTTTTTTCAGGCGTTATAAAATCTGTAAGCATAGTATTTAAAGCTTCCGTTGCTTTTGTTATGCCTGTATCGTCAATATTTTTTTGTATATTGCCAACAGCAGCATTCCATTTATCGCCTCTTACCATATCTTTGCTTATTATATCTCTGGTCAGGTTTCCTGAAACTTCTCTTAAACCCTTTCTGCCAGGGAAATACTCGTCAATATAAGGAATTAATACTTTTTCATCAATCGTCTTTGCTATATCTTTTCTTCTCTGATCAAATCCCTGATAGGCTCTTTGAGCAAAGTCCACAAAACCTGCTTTTTTGCCGTCCCCAATTAAAAAAGCCTGCAATTCCTCTAATTTTTCTTTTTCTGTTAAAGATAATTTATTCTCTTGTTTTTCAAGAGTTGTTTTTATAATTTCACTTAGATTTTTAACTTTTTTGTTTAAAGATTTATATTTTAATTTTGTAATCTGCCCGGAACACCAGGTAGAAGGCTTAATGCTAAAATCTACAATCTTTTTAAACGGATATCCAAGATATTTTATACTCCCAAGAGCATTAATTCCTTTAAGGAAATACTGGTTTCTAATCCCGTCAACGTTATAGAGAACCATAAAAGTTTTTTCAAACGCAGTTTTAACGCCACCGCTTACTTTTCCGTAACTTTCAGAAGAAGTTATCTTAGAAAGATCAATATTATTTTGAATATTATCTATGAATTTTCTAAAACCGGCGCCTTTTTTAATAAAAATTCCTGTTCCGCCAAGAGCTAAAGTTGTCAGACCTGCAATTGCAAATCCTTTAGGATGATCTTTTACTGTTTTTATGTATTTATCCATATAACCGCTGTTATTATCGGTTTTATTTTCATTAACAGAATATCGGGACTTTTTTTCAATAAAACATGAATAAAGCTCCCTTTGTCTTTCCGTATATTGAGTATTATTAGTAACAGCGGTCATTTTTTATTCCTTAAAGGTGTTTTAATGCCTGTTCAGCTCCCAAGAGCGCGCTATCTGCTTTCATGATAGCATTATTAACTTCTGATATCTTTTCATTATTTGAAGTTAAAGGCATTGGCGTGGAAGAGTAATCTTTTTGCGAATCCAGCGTTCTGGCGGCAACAGAATTATCCGTTGGAAGTTTATTATAAGAACCGTTATTTTTAATTCTTTGCGCATAATCTTTAATCATAGAGGGTTTTGAGGTTACGGATTCCTGATAGTTTTGAGAAGGATTGAAAATCACATTATCAATATTTGATTTATTTTGCGGCGAACTATATATATTAGCTCCCTCAATCTGTTTAATATATTGCTCCATTGGCGAAGGATTTTTAGATTTATTTTTTTCGGCTTTTTCCTTTTCTTCTTCGGCAATTGTTGATTGAGGTTTCCCAAAAAGCTTGTGGGAAAGCTTTTTAAGCGGATTCGCAATAAGAGGCATAAGAACAGCCATTATAAGAGCCGCTCTTCCAAGTCCGCCGCCAAAATTTAAGGCTTTATAACCAAATCTTTTTAGGAACGGCACAGAAGTTTTAAATAAATCTTTAATAAGTTTTGTGTTTCCTTGTACATCAATACCATTCGCTATTGCTTTTACTTTTTCCATATATTTTGCGGCGTTTGCCTCGCCAAGAACAGATTTGGCGGTTGCTTCACTCATTCTCGTGGTTAATTTCCCGTCAAGACCGATACTTAATGCTTTTGCCGCCCATTCAAAAGGTTTTCCAATTATTGTTCCAATTTTCCCAAAAGATTTGCCTAAAGCTTCCGGCGCTGCTTTTAAGCCGCCTAATGCCTGATAAGGGAATCTGGTTATTGTATTCATCAACATCCAGAACGGAACAATATCTCCCAGAGCATTTTCCATAAATGTTGACATCTTATCGCCTTTTGGAGCGTCTATGGTCTTTTTAACAGCATCTCCCACAAAATATGACGTCATAAGTATTTGAATAGGGCTGTTACTTACCCTAAAAAATCTTGTAGCGCCGGAATACATGCCTCTTAACGCTTTTGAAAAGAAGGAATTTCCCGTAGGGCTTTTTATAAGGGCATGGCTTTGATCTTTTACAAATCCGGTTATTGCCTGAATTCTGCTGTTTTTTACGTTAAACGCTTTATCGTAATCTTCAGGCTTAATGCTGGAGGCTTCAAGTTGTTTAAATAATTCTGGATATGCGTGTTTCCAGTTAAAGCTTGGTTGTCCTTGTCTGAGTTTTTCCAGAAGGATATTTAATTGAGCTTCTGCTTTACTTCCTATTTTATTTTTAAAAATTTTTGAAGAATGTTCAATAAGCTCTTCTGTTAATTCTGCCGCCATTGAGCGACAAGAATCCCTTGCCATTTTGTTTACAGGTATGAGCTTTGTGGAATGTTCGACAAAATGATTTTTTATTGCTGTAAAAGGTTTTATGAGCGCAGTGTCTTTTATGGCGTTCCAGCCGCTTATAAACGGTTTTTCTATTGCCTGAAGAACTTTATTATTGTCTACTTTTTCCAAAAATTTTTCAAACCGATTTTCGCTTACAGCCCAGCGGCTAATGCTGTCAGCCCCTAAAGCGGCGGCTGTTCCGTATAAAAGCGTATATAAAAAAGAAAAGGGTTTTTTTTGTTTTTCTTCTGAAGTATCGCCGACAAGTTTCCCGATCGTGTTTTTCTGCATATGTTTTTTGACATTATCATATTTGGGGTCATTTATCTTGTCATTTACAGAATTGGCGGGAGCAGGCAAATTTGCCTGTTGTTGCGGTATAAAAGATATATTTGTTCCTAAATCCGGCATTAGCTCTTTTACTCCCTGACCTTTTTTAAAATAAACCAAAAACTTCCTATTTATATAAAGTCAATTTTTAAATATAAATTGTTAGAATTTTGTAAAAAAGTTTATATTATAATAAAAGTCATTAATATATTTACATTTAACGAGTTTTCCTCATTACCCGCAAGAAATTCATGTTAATTAGTTTTGTCGTTTAGTATATTAAATAATAAAGGTAAAATTATTATTACAAAGCATAAATTCAATTATGTATAATGATACGATCTTCCAGATCAGTTTTTTTAAATGTAAATTTTTTTTATTTTATAATATACCAATCATTTAAAAAATCGGCAAATGAAAAAGATGATTTTGGTAAAGCCTTAATTAGCGGGTGTTTTGCCTTCGGCAAAACACCCGCTATGCCCTTACTCAGCCCGCGCCGCCCGCAGGGCGGCGCGGGCTGTAGCTATTTGCTTTTTAACAAATTAACGAAAATTTATTTGGATTGGTATAATTATACTTAATTTTTTGCTATAATATTTAAGTATAATTATTATTTACTATTATAATAAAAATATCTGTTTAAGAGGCAAATATTTTGAGAGAAGTAAAACGGTGGTATGACCACAATGACAAAGTTTATATATTAATAACGCATTTACAGCGTTCTCCTTTGGAGAAGCAGCTTTTTGTCTGTAAAACAATAATAAAAATGTGCAGAGAAGAAAATATACATGTTAAAAATGTTACTTTATATGTCAGGCAACTGCGTAGAAGATGGTATGATTATGATGAAACAGTATGTCTGGCGATGGAGCATTTAAAAATAGCTCCCTCTGATTTGCAGGCAAAAATTGCCTCAAAAATTTTATATAATATGAAAAAAATTGATGAGTTTTTAGAAAAAACTATTTTAGAAAATCAATAATACTTGGTTAAAAAGCTACTTATATCAATACAAATAAGTTTTCGTTAATTTGTTAAAAAGCTGATACCTACAGCCCGTGCCGCCCTGCGGGCGGCACGGGCTGGGTAAGGGAATAGCGGGTGTTTTGCCTTCGGCAAAACACCCGCTAATTAAGACTGCTGCATAACTTATTTAAATTAAAAAATGTTTTTGAAAATCAGAAATAAATTTTATTGGGGATATAGGGGCGAAGCCC
>Ga0116155_10000931_pt1 | contig 22115 bp, 21 predicted proteins | sample AD_UKC032_MetaG_FD_89890 | JGI IMG/M metagenome (GOLD analysis project Ga0116155, IMG submission 89890) | Active sludge microbial communities of municipal wastewater-treating anaerobic digesters from USA - AD_UKC032_MetaG | ecosystem: Engineered > Bioreactor > Anaerobic > Digestate | place: USA...
AACGACGCGGCGCTGGACGACGAAAGGCGAACTGAGAGATTGTACATGCGTTACGCAGATGGGTGACCCCGGGGTCAATGCTCGTGAGAACGCGGGGGTCAAAGGTAGTGAGAGCCGGCACCCTGCGAGCCTGCCTGGTGGATTGCTTGGCGGCTGACACCCCGCCGCGCTGCAAGCTCCGCGAGAGTTGCCCCACCGGCCATGCAGTGCGCCCCTGGTAGGCCGAATCTTCGAGCAAGGACAAGGCGTTGTCGTTCGGCAAGCTCGTCCACGGCCTGGGTCAGCCATGCCGCAACCAACGAGTACGATCGAACGGCCGACTTTTCGGAACTCGCGAGTTCCTCTTGGCGCTCACGGCGCACCGAGCCTGGCAGATCGTGCCTAAGAATTGCGACGTACAGGTTTAGCCAGGGATCTCTGGGAGTCATTTGTCTTCGACGATGGCCCAGGAGAGGCGCTCAACGAAAGTGCAAAGGTTCACGGCGCTAAACTCTAGAAGCGTCATCGCACCCTCGACGCGGAAACCCACGTTGTCCGCGACGGAGAAGAACGCCCGTTGGTGTTCAAGGTATTGTTGCAACTCCGAAACGTCGCGAATTGTCTCATCAGCCGAGGTCTGCGGAATGGGTGAAGCGGAAGGCGAGGGCGCCTGGCGCACTTTGGGCGTCCGTCGACGCTTCTGTTGTTGCGCTATGTCGCCGCCTGAAACGATGTCACCATGGATTGCATCCTGATGTTCTCCTAGGTTGACGCCGGAGGCTTTGACGCACCAGGTGCGGCAGGATGTCGACGTTCTGCAATTGCGAAGAGCACGAGCCCAAGAAGCACCGGCACGGCGAACGTGAGATAAACCTCAACGGCACTCAGGGGGAGCTTGGTAATGCCGTCGGCCGCGTCAAATGCAACGAGCACCCCCCCCGCGACGATGGCGGTCGTGAGGTCTACCGCCCCAAGAGTTTGGTACAGGCGCCTTCGGTATCCGTAGGGCAACAGCTGTCGGAATACAGGCAGCAGGAAACCCGGCCAAATCAAACCAAGGCCGATCCGTACGGGCCAATGTAAGGCGTTGGGCACGTCGTCAAGCAGCACGGCCGCGCCCGCTGGAAATAGCAAAGCGGCGAACAAGGCGCTCAGAGCAAAGCCGACAACAAGAAACGCGGCGGTGGCCCAGACAGGCCAAGGCGTCTCCTCACGCGGTGCGTCGCCCCGTCGGTTACGAAAGTAACTGAAGACCAAAAGCGCAAACACGGCCCCGGCAATGACCAGGATAAGGGTGTTGGATGTCCGAACGGCAGAAAGGGCCGCATCGTCATAAACCACGATCTCCTGAGCACCTGCTTGCCCGTTGGCCGGTATAGCGCTCATGGTAGTCAGAATTTGGTAGGCCTGGGCCACGAAGATCATTCGAGCACCCCCGACGAAACGTCCGACAGCTCTCTGCGGCCACTGGTACTACGAAACTCGACACCTATGGTGACGAGCGCCACAACGATGAGCGTCAACGACGCAAACCATGGGAACAATGCGGCTAGTTTCTTGTTGACGTCCATGAACTGCGGACCCGTTGCAGACAAATCGGGCGCTCCCTGTGGCCCAGGCAGCGCCTCAACAATCGGTGCAGCTTGCAAAGACGGTGCGGCCGGAGAAACATCGGGCGCGCCGGTGAAGCTCAGGACAACAGACAACACAAAGACGCTCACGGCAACAATCAATGAGCCAGCAAAGTACTGGTCCCGGCTCAACATGTCAGTCCTCCTCGGGCAGGTCGTCTGTTCGGCCGGACGCTCTGTAGGTACATGGAGACTACGCAATGCCCATGACTCGACGGTAAAACCACCGCAGGAGCGAGCTCAATACGATCACGCCGCTGGCGAAGAGTATCGTCGCGTGCGGCTGTGGCCAACGCGACGGATGGAGATCCAGACCCAACCCGCTCTCCAGCGTGTCGACGGGTGGTTGCACGTTCGGGCTCTTGTGCGCTTCGGGCGCTTCAACGACCGGCGCTGGTGACGTCTGGGTACCTCCTATCGAAGTGCTTTGTGCTGCGTCTGGTGATGTAGACGGCGCGCGGGTCGGCGAAGGGTACCAAAACACCCACAAGGCGATTATTGTTAACGGCATACTCCAGTAAAAAAAGTAACTGTCAGACCTGTCGCGCGGCATGAGCGTGTGTGGTTCGAGAGCAAATCGAGGTTGTGATGGCTTGCGTGGGTTGGTCATAGCTTCAGTCCTCCTCCGGCAGCGTGACTGTCAATACAGGCTCATCCCGGTCACCCGGTCCCCAATGGATGCGAAGCTCCTCGGGTCGGCCCGCGCTGCCCAATACCACGAGGAACAGTCGCGTTGCATCGTCAACTGCTTCAGTCTGAGCATGGCGACTCGCCCAGAGAAGCTGGTGCACGACCCCGCTTAGGTCGTTGAAGAGCATGGGGGCCTCGGTCGCCAGCTCGAGACGCTGCCAAACCGCGGCCGTGCACGCCACGGGGTATCCGGGATAGTGCCGCTCGCAGACCTCAGGAAACAGCCCCGTGAGGTCTACAAGAGTCCCCTCCGAAATTGCTTCACCACGGCCGCATGTGTGAACGACTTCCCCAAAGCCGTTGGCCAATGTTGCATCCATGATTCCGTCTCCTTGTGGGTGCTCCGCGAGCACCATAGAGCCCGGCCGGCGGTAGCCGGCCGGGCTCCGTGTTTGGTCTATTCGACTGCCTCGTCACTGAACCGGCGGCCGAGGATGTAATCGGCGGCCTTCTGTGCTGCACCGGCTGCGGTCACAACCAGGCGAGGGTCGGCGTCCAGCTTGCGGCGCCAGCCATCGATGTAGGAGGCCGAGTTGGACAAGGTTTCCTCGATGCCGCAGTGGCCGGCGAGGAACGCAGCCCCCATCTCGGCAATCAGTTCCTCGCGGCTGTAGACCGCATCACCGAAATAGTGCGCTTGCTCGATGCCTTCACGCCCAATGCGAGACGCATGGCCGGTCGCGTGCGTCAGTTCGTGGAACAGGGTCGTGTAGTAGCCCTCCGAACTGGCGAACCGCGTGGGCCGGGGCATGTTCACCAAGTCCGTGCTCGGTTGATAGTACGCCCGAGCCTCGTTGTGCTCGATGGTCGGCTTGTTCGGCATGCCGGCGACCACGGCGTCGCATCGGTCGATGGGGCTGAACTTCGCTACCGGCTCTTCGGGCGGAGGCTGGACGCCGTCGACCTGCTCGGCGTTGAAGACCGTATAGTGGCGTAGGATGGCGGAGCGACGGAGCTTCGCCACGCCGGCGCCATCCCGCTCGACCTTGTCAGTCCACCGCCAGAACACTACCGGCTGGCCCTTTGAACCGCCACGCACGCACCCACCGAGCTCCGCGGCCTGGCGATAGGTCATCCAATACGACGAGTTGAAGGGAGCGCAGTGCAACAGAAAGGAATTGATGCCGCGGTACTCTCTGCCAGTCAGAAGGTTTTTCGGCATGTCCCCAACCCAAGGTTTGCGCCACGGCACGACGCCGGCGGCTAGCTGTCCAAGCTCCCGCTCTGTGATGATCGAATAGACGCTCTGCTTTTGAGTCTCTGTCATTTGATGCTCCTGCCGGCCTAACCGGCGGTCCTCGCGCGCCATTGCGCGATTGATGACTGTACTATGCCATGCATGGCACTGTTTGTCAAGGCCATATTTGGCTATGTGTGCCATTTTTGTACGTCCAGGGCTTGGTCGGTGGCGGCGCTCCCGGTGCACCTCGGCCGCCAAGAACTGCACTCCCATCGTTGCGCAGGGGGCATTCGCAACGCGACTCGCAACTCCTCCGCGGCGAGGACCTACGCTGCGGGACTTGCCCAGTAGGCTGGGCTCCGCGAGCTTGGACGCGGAGTCCGTGCGCCGTCGGCAGGAGGTCTGGGGTGGGTCTCGCGCGGCGCGGATCCTGCTTCTGGGCCGTACCCTATTGGGGTGTGTGATGGCCCAGATGCAGGAGGCGTGACGCGCTACAAACGGCGCATAGACGCACGGCGGCGCCGTGCCACATTTGACATGGCTCGGTGCCCCAGTGCGACGCGGCACGGCCGGTAACGAGCAGGTGACGCGGTGCGGTGGGGCGACTTTTGCTTTCAACAATCGCGCGCAAGCGCGGTCCGATGCATGGGGCAGGGTGCCTGGCCGGAAGGGGTCCGGCCAGGCATGCGCTAACGGAGCTAAGGGGCCGGTACGAAGCTCTGAAGGACCGTGCGGGCGTAGTAACGGGCGTTGTCGTTGAGCTGGCGCACCCATGCCCCACGGGTAGGCGACCATTTGAAGCCATGCGACTTCAACGCCGCGCGGACCTCGTCGGCGGGCTTGTTGGGGCTGATTAGCAGCAACCGGTTATCGGCCGAGTCTTCGCGAATCGTCCATTCGCCTAGAGTCTGGTCGGGTGTTGGTTCCTGCGTTGCCTGCGCTTGAGTCTGCTCAAGCTGCCCAATGCGCACCTTGGCCTGTTTGATGCGGCCACCGAGGTTCGTCAGCTTGTACGGGGGAAACGGCACACCGTACCACTGCGGCATCGCCAGGGTTTGGCGCGCATCGGCCAGGCTGTCGAGGTCGAGCCCGACGGCATTGGCAATGGTCTGCCAAGCGGCGGCGTCGTCTGCCTTCGGTTTGCCGAGTGCGCGCCATTTTGCGTTGGTGGCTTTCATGGTCTCTCGGGCCTTTTCCATGGCGGCAAGCTTGGCCTGCAACTTGGCGAGGGCGTCCGGATCGTCGGCCGAGATGCCTCCGCGCCCTACGGCCTCGGCTCGGTGTTGGAGTTCTTCGGCTCGCTTGTGCTCCTCGTGGGCGCGTTGGAAGGTATTGTGGATGCGCTGGCGATAGCGCCGGTCACGGCCTTCCGAGTGGTGGCCGATTAGAACCGGTTGGCCCAGCGGAATAACCGACGCCATGCGGTCGGCTCTTTCAGTTAGGCGCTCCGCATCCGTGGCGGCGGTCTTCGCTGCAGCTTCTAGGCGCTCGCGGCGTGCTTCTTGTTTTGCTTCATAGGTGTTCATTGCAGTGCTCCTGCCGGCCTAGCCGGCGATCTTCGCGCGCCATTGCGCGAATACTGACGATAGAAAGAGCCCCGGGGCCCGGCCTTGCCGCACCCCAGGGCCAGCGCAAACGGCCTAGCCGTTCCCGCTGTCTTTGGGTGCCTCGTCCTTGGCCTCGCGTGGCTCGCTGTCGCGGATGTGCAGCTTGCCGTTCACCGGGAGGGCGTCGAGGAAGATGTTCAGTGAGCCATCGCGATTGACAAAACCGGTGCCGATGCGGCGAAACAACGGCTTCTCGAGCTTGTCACTCTCAACGATGGTAAAGACGGCTTTCATCTTGGCTTCCATTGCAGTTCTCCTGCCGGCCTAACCGGCTAGTCCTCGCGCGCCATTGCGCGATTGATGACTGTATCATGCCACGCGTGGCACTGTTTGTCAAGGCCATATTTGGCATTATGTGCCCTTTTTGTACCTCCTGGGCTTCGTCGGTGGTGCTGCTCCGGGTGCACCCACGGCCACCACGACCCGCACATCCATCGCTGCGCAGGACACTCGCAGGGCATCTCGAAGCGCCTTTGTGTCGAGGTCCTAGGCCGCAGGACGTGAGCCAAGACGCTGGTCTCCGCGCGCTCGGGCGCGGAGTGCGGAGCGCCGCCGGTAGGCGGTCAAGGCGAGTTCTTGCGCGGCGTGGCTCCTGTCTCTGGGCCGTACCCTATGGGGGTATGAGGAGGCCCAGGTGCAGGAGGCGTGACGCGCTACAGACTGCGTTCGATTGCACGGCGAAGCCGTGCCACATTTGGCATGGGTCGGATGCCCCACCGCGACGCGGTGGGGCGAGGGTGCTGCTAGTCGTTGCTGACTGCCTCTTGGTTGACGTCCGGCAACGTGATGCCGGCTTCTGTGGCGACTCTTCGGGCCCTGTCGGCGTCGCGGCGGTAGTTGGCGGCTGACGAGTTCTTTCCGTACTTGTCGCAGCGCCTGATGTCGCGCTCGACCCCCTTGAGGTATGCGGCCAGGGCCGCACCGAAGAGGTGGTGTCCGATGGAGATGCGGATCTTGTCGTCGTCAAAGTAGTCGCTTGCTGAGTCGGTGTTGTTCTCGACGGCGAACAGCGCACCGACCTCCGGGGCGAAGCGCATTGAATTGCTGCTGTTGCAGTAGAGCGCGATGTGCGTCGGCACGATGCGCCCGTTTGAGTGTGTCCAACCCTCGATGAGGCTCAGGTGGGCTTTGTGTAACGTTCCGCCGTTGACCTTGAACCCGTTGAAGAAGAAACGCACGTCGGCGTTGGCTAGGGCTTGCGCTTGTTCCTCTTCCCTTACTGCAGCCGCTTCCGTGTCGGTGTTGGCCGACACGCTCGGGGAGCTGGCGCCAACTTGAAGGTGCTGAATGAGTTTTTCCGTCATGCTGGTCATGTTTGATGCCTCAGGGATGGGCCCCTCTCGGTCGAAACCGAGAGGGGCGCAAGTGGTTATTTGCCGGTGACAGTCACGGCCGTGAGGGCGACAACTGCCCAGACAAGGGCGAAGCCGACAGCGGCGAGGCTCATGCCATCCGCCGACCGGCGCCAAGCCGCACCGGGAAGGTGAAGAGGGCGGCCTCTTTGTGGCAGTCGCGGCAGACAATCCGCGTCACCCGCCGAACACCCGCAACGGCGAACCGGCTGGCCCATGGGGGCGTGCCGGGCATGTGGCGATGCAAGTTGCCATCGCGCACCAACACACGGGCGCCGCTATTGCACTGCGTCCACTCCTGAACGAGCATCGAACCGTGACAATGCTGGCACTCTTTGAGAAGCTTGCAAGGGGTAGATTCGCCGTGAGAAACGGTCTCAACCATTGTCGTTCTCCTGCCGGCCTAACCGGCTAGTCCTCGCGCGCCATTGCGCGATTGATGACTGTATAATGCCATTCGTGGCACTGTTTGTCAGGGCCATATTTGGCATTATATGCCTTCTTTGTACCTCCTGGGCCTCGTCGGTGGCGTTGCTCCGGATGCACCCACGGCCACCACGACCCGCACATCTATCGCTGCGCATGAGACTCGTTGGCCATGTCGAAGCGCCTCCGCGTCGAGGTCCTAGGCCGCAGGACGTAAGCCAAGACGCTGGTCTCCGCGCGCTCGGGCGCGGAGTGCGGAGCGCCGCCGGTAGGCGGTCAAGGCGGGTTCTCGCGCGGCGTGGCTCCTGTCTCTGGGCCGTACCCTATGGGGTTGTGAGGAGGCCCAGGTGCGGGAGGCGTGACGCGCTACAAACTGCGCTCAACTGCGCGGCAACGCCGTGCCACATTTGGCACTATCTGGTGCCCCAGTGCGACGCGGCACAGCCGGTAACGAGCAGGTGACGCGGCGCGGTGGGGCGGTTTTGGCCTTAGGCATTCGCGCAAAGGCGCGGTCCTTGATGATCAACCGGCGGGCGGGGGCGTTGCGGGGGCAGAGCCCCTGCAGAGGGGGTAGCGGAAGACCGTCTCCGGCGGGCTGTAGCGAGGGGGAAGCATCCCCCAGCAAATAGATCCGTTCGTGTTCCTGGGTCTCTGGGACTGGATTCTAGCGATCGGGCTTTCCGTATTCTTGGGTCTTGATCTTATGCTTTTGGATCTTACGCCAGAAGGTGCGCGGCGGGACTTCCAGATCTCGGGACGCCCGAGCCACGTTGCCCTCACAACGCTCAAGTGCGTCAATTATGACACTACGTTCAAAGGATTCGATCCTTGCTTCGAGAGACTTCGGTTGCCCTTTGATCGGTTCAATCCTGGGTACCAACTGTGACGGTGGTGCGGTTGGGTTCACTGCTTCTGTGAGCGAAACGACCTGCTCTTCAAGCTGGTTAACCCGGTTCTTGAGCAAGCCCAGCTCAACAACAACATCGATTGACGTGTTCACGAGTTAGCCCTTCCTGGCTTGAGGTATTTCCAGCACGAGTTGAGCGCCTAGAAACTCACACAGCAACACCGAACGGCTCTTGCTGGCGCACTGACCGTGTGAGGCCTTTACCGGGCATGTTTGCTGGTGGGATTCCTTACCGCCTCTTGGACCACACTCAAGATGCACAAGTCTAACGTCCAAGACCCCTTTGGCTCGTTCCGCGCGTAGGACATCAATCTCGGACTGCTCGGCATTGGCAACGTCACCGACTTTGCCACAAAGCTTGGCAAGTGGGAGCCAACCTGGGCGTTCCAAGGCGAGCCGTTCGGCACGGTACACACCCTGGTACCGCAGACCTTCGGCAAGCAGTGCCTTCAGACGTTCTGAGCCGTTTGCAGCAACCCAAGCTCGCAAGTCTCGCTCCCGCGCTTCTTCGAGGTCGGTCGAGAGTTTTAGCAGCCGCACGGCCTCTTGAACGGCGGCAGCGACGTCGCCTGGTCGTTGGTCTAGCTCGATGGAGGTCTTGCCATCGGCAAGCAACAGACGCCCGTCACCGGCAACCTGCGACTGAATGTCAAAGCGCAAGGCACCATCGACATCGGGCATGACCCCGGCGTCCAACAGAGCGGCAACGAGGTCCTTGCGTTCGGCCGGGATCTCCCATGTTTGCCGCGCTTCGGCAGGTTCACCGGCACGCAGGGCCGCAGCTCGCGCGGCGGGTGAAAGACGCAAGACGACTGAGTGCGTAGGCATACGAAGAACCTCTGGTTGAACCGTTGTTACGCGCCGGGGTGTCGAGCTCGGCAGTAGCGCCGGCGACAACAAACGGTCGTGCGATGTAACGGCAGACGGGGAGAAGGGGTCCGAGAACGAACAGGTGGCAGTGTCCATAAAGACTCCAGTCGGCCTAACCGACAGAGACCCGCGGGACCTAACCCGAGGGCGTGACGCAACCGTGCGTCACAAATGGCGTTATATGACATATTTGACACTACAACAAGGCCAGATCAGCGAGAGGGGTACGGGTGCCGCGCAGGCGGTAGTAGCCGAGCTCAGCGCACGGGGAGAGAGCTAGGCCGCCGCAGCCAAAGCAGATCTTGTGCGTAGAATGGCAATCCACAAGCGCAGCGGGGCATTCGTCGTCCGTCCGGTTGCTCAGATGCCGACGAAAGCAGCGATCAGTCGCATCACACGCTCGGCTCGGTGTTCGATCGCCGCGTCGGGCGTGAGATGGGCCATAACGACCTGATCCGGAGCAGGGTGCCGCAGAAGCTTGGCTAGCTCGGTGCGCAGATACGCTCGCAGCTCGCCTTGTGTGGCGGCCAACTCCGCCGCAATCTCGGTTGCGCCGTCGAAGAGCGCGACCACATCTTCGAGATCATTGCTCGCGAGCCAATCGCCGCGACCGCGTTGAGCGAAAGCCTCTAGCTTTGTGGCGATGATGTAGGCCAGCGGGAAGAGGAAGATCGAGACGCCCGGGGCGATTTCTACCTTCCGGCGCTGCGCCATGGCGTCGGCATACCAACGGTTCGAGAAGCCGAGAATAGCCGGGTCGGTCGGCATGATGTCGACCAAGATCCCCTTGAACCTCCATCGACAAATCGGAGCGTTGGGTTCATCGACGTTCACGAAGCCGAGCTGTCGGAGCCGGGCTTCAAGCAGGGCAAAGCCGGTGTAGCCAGCAAGCTCGATCACTGCATCAACATCTTTGGTGATCCGCGCGTCCGCGGCGCCTTGGTCGTCGACGTAGAGCGCGATAGTGGCCCCGCCGACGAAAGCAACCCGTTCGGCGAGCTCTGCGAGGCCCTTGGCCACAACCGTCAGGCTCGCGATGTTCTGCTCCTTTACGCTCATGGCGTCTGCTCCAAGTTTTTCTGAAGAGCGTCAGCCGCGAGCTTCCGGTCGCGTGCCCCGCCGAGCCGGATTGCGTCCACCAGTGCGAGGAGTTCGTAGAGTTTCGGGTCTCGCAGGGCCGCGTCTGGAGCGGTTTCGTACAAGGGGCTAACAGAGGGCCCGCGGGCGTTACCCTCGCCATGGGGCCAGACTGGACGATCGGCCTCGTTGCTTACGACTTGGTCCGCGAGGACTGGCGCGGCCCAAGCCGTTGGCACGCCGCGCGATGGGCCGCCGAGGCGTGCCGGGAATACGTACTTGAGGCCGTGGACCAAGAACTCCAAGAGGGGCCCGCGCATCACCTTGCGTTGCTTCGCTTGGTAGAGTCCGGCCGCGGCCGCTCTGGCGAGAGCTTTGTGGACCTCGGCTGGACTCAATCCGAGGTCACGAGCCAGGTCTTGCTGGAGCCAAGGACCCGCTTCTACGCCCGTGGAGAGCTTCAGAAGGATGAGGATGTCCTGAGAATGCATCATGTTTCTAATTTACAATTTGGAAATCAGAAAGTAAACAGACTGATTGCTCTGTTCACGCGATGAAGAAGTATTGCTGCCCGGCCCCGGCAGGCCCGGCCACTGAATGTGAGTTTCGCAGCGAAACTCTGGTGCAGACTGATTATCCAGGCCCGCCGGCATGCTGCAATCCAGGCTTCGGCGTTAGACGACCTGACAAGTCCAGACCTGGGCTCATCCTAGGAAACAACTCCAACTGCCGGGCCCATCCACGCGACGAGTGTGCCGCCGCGTGGCAACTCGGGCAGAGCCAAACAACCATCAGGTGTGCGAGAGCGCCGTCGTAGGTCAGGTGATGGGCCTGGGCACTCGCGTTGCCACAGACGTTGCAGACACCACGGACGAGCAAGCCACGGAGCAGCGCGGCGCGAGTGCGCCAACGTGTTCGGGTCTTCGTCGGGTCAGGGCTGTACGGTCGCGCTAAGCGAGCCTCGCGCGAGGCCTGGCGCGTGCATTCCTTGCACGCAGCACGCACGCCGGAACGTACATGGTGCCGGCGGCGATGGAACGCTGAGTAGGGCAGGGCGCGGTGGCAGCGCGAGCATGCTTTCATTCGATAGGTGTTCACGGGTCTGAACATTTGCACAGTGCTCTGACAGGTTTAGGGGCGCAAGACCGGCTCACCGGCTCAGGGCACGACGCGCTGGCGGTCGAGCGTGCTGGGCAGCGCGCGACGGGGTTTCCACGCGAGCGACGCAATAGGCCAGGTTAGCGAGAGGGGATACGGGTGCCGGTTAGGCGGTAGTAGCCAAGCTCTGCGAGCGGGGAGAGAGCTAGGCCGCCGCAGCCAATGCAGATGTTTTGCAGCGGGCCCCTCGGCGGGGCCCGGTAGCCGAAGCGTCCGCAGGTAGGGCACACGACGACCTCGTCTCGAAAGCAGGCGCCATTTGGGCGACGGCTTGAGCCGAAGTTGTCCCGATAGACGGTAACGAATGCCTTTTTGGGGTCACACATTGTCATTGGACGGCTCCTGTGTGTTGGGCACCGTTGTGGTCGCCTCACGACTGTGGGCGAACCAACGGAGCCGGAGGCGGTGACCAACAGACAGGAGAGCGCAGCACCGCCGGAGCCCGACTGGAGCGACGACGCGCGAAGGGGTACCGCCCGTCAGGGCGGCTGGCGCGAACGTGCCAAGCACGGGAGTGCCAGCCCGCAGCAAGGAGAAGCGGAAGGAGGGTGACAAGGTGCGAAGCGGTCGCCGATGACAATCCTGACCCAGAATTCGACCGACACGACCGAGACTGGCCGACTACCCGCGCACGCTTCGAGTAAAAAGCGGCCGGCTGGTTGTCGGTCCCTACGGCGCTTCGCGCCACCTTCCGGGCCACGTCGCAATCCGTTGAGCGCGCCGCTTTCGGTAGCGGCATGTGGACAAACTGGATTCCGCAGTGCTTGACGCGACCGACGGCCCCGCCGACTATTGGTGTGGACTTGGGGTGAGCCATGTCCTGGGTCTACTAAGGGGAGGGTGTCGCCACGTTGAATATCGTCACCGGTCGTTCTGGGGTCGTTCGTGCCTTGCTGGCTAAGAGGTTCATTAGAACGCACGCATGCTTCGTTGCGCTGACTGCGGTCGCGTGCTCCACTACGCTTACCAACCAGGAACCCGCGGCAGCTCCGCCTTGGAAGCGCACGTGCCTAGTTCTCTCTGTCGGTGGCCCAGCCGGGCTCGCTCACCTTGGAGTCATTACTGCCGTCCAACAGGCCGGTATTCAGATCGATTGCATTGCCGGAAACAGCATGGGCGCGCTCATTGGTGCCATGTATGCGACAGCACCCTCGGCCGACACAACGTCCCGATATCAGGAGTTCATCAAAACATATGCAGACCAGACGGCAGGGGAGAAAAAGGGTGCGGGCGCGCTGGGTTTCTTGGCCGGGGCGGCACTGGTCGTCCTGAGCGGCGGCTCCGCCCTGCCGGTGCTTGGCTTCGGTGCCCTGACGGGTATTGCTGGTGGCTCTTCGGTTGACGACATGGACGTTGGACGTACTCGCGACGTACTAGACGCACTTTGGAATTCGGCCAACATCGAGACCCTACCGGTCCCATTTGCAGCCTGGCACGTGGTGGCTTCCGAGTCCGGGATCAGAGTGGTCGCCTCTCGGAGCGGAAACCTGGCGACAGCGGTGTCTTCCAGTATTGCCAATCCCCTGATCTTTCCTGGTCTCGACGTGAGGACAACCCATGTCGTCGACCCTGGAGTCGATCGCGTCGCCGCCGTCCCCGTCGATGATGCCTGCAGGCTGTTCCCGGATGCTCGCCTGATTGCGTCCAACGTGACGGGAAGGCCCACTGCCTTCACGAGCAACATGAATTGCCCACTTGTGGAGATTGTTGTGCCGGCGGAGACCACGCCGAAATCTGCTCTGCAAGGCAACGGACCAGAGTTTTTCGAGGCTTTGCGTATCGGGTACGAGGCAGCCATTGCAGCGCTTCAGACCACTGGAAAGCTATAGATTCTGGAGAACTTCGATGACGCGCAACTGGTTCGGAGTCTTGCTGGCGCTGGCAACTCTGCCTTGGGGATGCATTAGCCGCCAAGATCAGGAAGCGCTCGATGACCTGAAGGCTCGAAAGCAGGCACGTGAAGAAATTCTGAGGGAGCCCAATCGCTGGGTGAGAATCGTTGACATCGAGACCTTCAACAAAGGCATCGTAAACGACTACACCCAGACGACCGCGCTCGAGTTCCGGAACACCACCGAGTTCGATGTCTACGACCTAAAAGGCCGAATCACCTACATCCACCAGGATGGGTCGGAGATGGCTACAGTGCCATTCAAGGCCCTGGGCGAAGTGCCGGCAGGCGAGAGTGTTAAGCTCAAGGTTGAGTCTAATGAGATAGCCGGTGCTGCGAGAGATTTCCATGCCAGGATTATTAGCATCCGTGTCCGCAACTAGTCGCCCGACACCACGTGCCAAGCGGACCTGCCTCGCCGAGGCCAGTGAACCGCGATCGGGCTTGTGATACGTCACGCCGCAGCCGTCAGTCTCATCGGGGAGCATCATGATCGACATCTTCTGTTATTGGTCACAGAGCCTGCCTCGTGTAGTTTCGGACGGTAGTCCGAATTGATTGTCAGCATGAGTAGGGGGACATGACCAAGTCGCGAATGCCGTCTTCGATCGACCTCGACCGCCTCCTGAAGCTCCGCCTGGTCGTCGCCCGGTTCGGCGAGATGGATCTGGCGCGATGGTGGAACACCAAGGGCCAGCTGGGGAAGCTGGGAGCAGCAGCCCTGCGGCGTGGCTTCCCTCGCACCCACTACTTCGCGCAGGCGCGCTCCGTGTTCGCGGTGGCGGCCCACCGGTGCGCCGAGGTGTTCGAGCCTCCCGGTTGCGTGACCCTGTGGCGGCTGCCGGAGGCCACCGAGGAAGAGTTCGACGCTCGCTGGGAACAATGGCTCGACAACGCCGCGGAGTGGACGCCGTTCTTCGAGAGGATTGAGGCGCTCTCAGGCACTGACCTCGCGTCAATTCTCCGCAGCTTCGAGATCGTGACCAATGCCGATCTTGATGCTTACGCGAAGCTGCGTCGTTCCGCCGAAGGCCGCGCGGTGCCCCTTCCTGGAATGTTCTCCGGCACGGACGCCGACGTCGCGTTGCTCGCTCTCGGCTTCGCCCGTGGCGAGCCCAACATGCTCGCCGTCCCCTACGCGAGGAGAGCGGACGCATGAAGTCCTCGCGCGCAAACGTCGCGTCGTCCTTCACTGTAGTGAAGGGCGCGATGATCGACGAGACCTACGCCGTTTTCGCGGCGTGGGACTTCGCTCGTTCGAAGCGCGAGAATCTCGACCGCCTGCGCGAGGAGAACTTCATCGGCGCCAGCAGCACGACCTGGCTGCGCGATGTCGCCAAGGTCTTGAATCGCCGCTTCGACCCCGACGGCCGCGACCGCGCGCTGGTCATTCTTGCCAAGAGCGGTTGCGACCTGGAGGAGTGGAAACCGCTACTTCTGTGGCACATGACCCGCGACGAGTTCCTCGTTCGAGACTTCCTGCAGAGCTGGCTGTTCCCGGCGTACGACTCCGGAGTATTCCGCATTCGATCCGAAGAGGCCGAGGCGTACCTCGCGGGCATCGGGAAGCGGGGCGCGACGACGGAGCACGCATGGTCGCCTGAAACGACGAAGCGCGTTGCTGCGGGCCTTCTCAAGATGGCGGTCGACTTCGGGTTGTTGCGCGGCAGTGTCGTCAAGGAGTTCGCGTCCTTCCACATTCCCGAGCGCAGCTTTCTCTACCTCCTGCACGCCTTGCGGGACGAGAAACTGAGCCCCAGCCGGGTCGTCGGCGCACCCGATTGGCGCATGTTCCTGATGCGACCTTCTGAGGTCGAACACGAGCTTCTGCGGCTCCACCAGTTCCGCAAGCTCGAGTACCAGGTGGCCGGCAGCCTCATGCAGCTGTCACTGCCATGCACGAGCTCGCGTGAATACGCAGAGAGGATGGTCGCATGAGCGACCTCGAGCACCGCATCAAGCAATCCCTCGAGCCAATCCTTGAGCTGCCGGATCCTCGACACCGCATCAGCGCGTACCACGACATGCCGTACGCACTCTTCCGCTATGACCCCGAGGACGAATTCGACCTACGCAAGCACGTGACGCTGCTCGAGACGCGGCTCTCGCAGAAGGGCAAGCACATCAAGCGCATCTCGCTCGCGGAGTGTCTCGACGAAGCGATGCGTTCGCAGCGGCCCCTCGAAGAGTGGTTCACGGCCGAGCGCGAGCAGGGTGTCGAGAGCATCGTCGAGACGGTCCACTCCGTCCTATCCGAGTATGCGCCGCTCGTGGACCTCGTCGCGGCGCGCATGCCGGAGGACCCCGATCCGCTGCAGGACGTCGTTTTCATCCTTCGGACCGGCGCGCTGTTCCCGGTGTACCGGACCTTCTCGCTGCTCGAACAACTGAAGGGCCAGGTCCACGTTCCGACCGTGCTCTTCTACCCCGGTACCGAAGTGGACGGCGGTTTATCCTTCATGGGCGTCCTCCAGCCCGAGCACAACTACCGGCCGAAGATCTTCTGATGAGAACCCACAGATGACCACAAATCAGCCCATCAAGACGCTCTTCGCCAATGACATCCATCGTCGCATCGAGGAGGTCATCAAAGTCGACCAGACTGACGAGGAGATCCTTCGCGACGAGATCAACGAGTACGTAGTGACGGACGCGATCCGCTCTCACTACACGGGCATCTACGACGCGTATAGCGAGACACCGAACAAGCCCCACGAAGGCATCGCGATCTGGGTTTCCGGTTTCTTTGGCTCTGGCAAGTCGAGTTTCGCCAAAATGCTCGGGCTCTCCATCGCGAACCGCGTCGTGGCCGGCGAATCCGCCTCCGAGCGCTTCGCGCAGCGTACCGGCGACAAGAAGCTGCAGGTGTTGCTCAAGACCATCTCGGAGAAGATTCCTACTCACGCCGTCATCTTCGACGTCTCGACCGACCGCGGTATCCGCAGCGGCAACCAGACGCTCACGGAGATCATGTACGGGCTCTTCCTGCAGAGCCTCGGCTACGCGAAGGACCTCGATCTCTCCGAGCTCGAAGTCGGCCTTGAGGAAAAGGGTCAGCTCAAGCGGTTCGAGGATGAGTACCGCCGCCTCTTCAACAAGGAATGGGCCACCGAGAAGGGCAAGGTCGCCTTCGCACTCAGCGAAGCAAGCCGCGTGCTCCATAGCCTCGACTCGGCGACCTACCCTATGGCGGACTCGTGGGTGAAGGCCGTCAAGAATAAGGCAGACATCACGCCCGGCAAGCTCGCCGAGCGCGCAACCGAGCTGATGAAGCGGCGGCGCCCCGGGCAAAGCCTGATGTTCGTCGTTGACGAAGTCGGCCAGTTCGTCGCGCGCGACGTTCAGAAGATGCTCGACCTCCAGGCCGTGGTGCAAAACCTCGGGGTCAAAGGTCGCGGTAAGCACTGGGTTGTTATCACCTCTCAAGAAAAGCTCGGCGAGCTGGTCAGCGGTCTCGATGATAAGAAGATCGAGCTGGCGCGGCTGATGGACCGCTTCCCGCTCCAGGTCCACCTCGAACCGTCCGACATCTCGGAGGTCACCAGCCGGCGCGTCCTTTCGAAGAACGCCGCCGCGCAGACGGCGCTAGGAAAGCTCTTCGACGAGCACCGCGGCCGGCTGACGGAGCACACCCGCCTGACCGCAGACATCAAACTCCCCGATGTCACACGTGACAGCTTCATCGACCTCTATCCGCTGCTGCCCTACCAGATCGACCTCATCATCCAGGTCGTCTCGGGGCTCCGCACGCAGGGCGGTGCGAGCAAGCACGTCGGCGGCGCGAACCGCACGATCATCAAGCTCGCGCAGCAATTGCTCATCAATCCGGCCGTCAACTTGGCCGACGATCAGCTCGGCGCCCTGGTGCGGCTCGACCAGGTCTACGACCTCGTTGAAGGCAACATCGGTTCCGAGGTGCGCGCGAAGATCTCAGCCATCGCCAAGGAGCTGAGCCATCCGCTCGCTCAGTCCGTCGCCAAGGTGATCTGCCTCCTTCAGTACGTGAAGAGCGTCCACCGCACCGCCGAGAACATCGCGGCCGCCCTACATCCCGGCGTCGCGTCTGACTCCCAGCTCGCTGCAGTAAAGGAAGCGCTGCGCGAGCTCGAGTCCTCGCACAAGGTTCGTCGCGGCGACGACGGCTACCGCATTCCCACCCCGGCTGAGGACGACTGGGAGCGTTTGCGAAACGGCATCAATCCGAAGCCCGGCAATTCGCACCGCCTCTATTCAGAGGTGCTCTCGTCGTTTTGGCAGCCGCAACCGTCCCATACGCTCTTCGAGACCAAGACCTTCAAGGCAGGTCTCGCCATCCACGGCCGCGAGGTGTCAGACGGCGACATGATGTTCCAGGTTCACCTCGCCGACGACGGCAAGGAGTTCCAGGGGCTCGCGACCGAGCTGCGAACACGCAGCCAGCAAGAGCGCAAGAACGTCTTCTGGGCAATCGCCCTCAACGAGGCGACCGACCGAGAGACCGTCGAACTGTTTCGCTCCAAGGAGATGCTCGCCCGCAAGGAGCGCGAGACAAAAGGCGAGGACACTCCTGGACTCATCGCCGAGGAGCGCGTCCGGCAGCGCAGACACAACGACGAGCTTCGGCGTCTCGTGAAGGCGGCGTGCCTCTCGGGCAGCGTGTACTTCCGAGGAAACGACCGCAGCCCTGGTGATCGAGCCGTCGACGTCGGCAAGAGTGCTGCTGAGATCCTCGGACATGTGCTCCCCGAGGTGTTCGACCGCTTCAAGGAGGCCGCAGCGAAGTCCGCCGATGTCAAGAAGGGCGTCGACGCGCTCTTCACCGCTGAGAACCTCCAGGGCCTCCCGTCGGTGTTCGGGAGCCTGGGCCTTCTCCGAGACGAGAAGGGCAAGACGGTCTTCCGCGTTGAGAGCGGGCCGCTGAAGGAGGTGCTCGATCGCATCGACGAGCGCGCCAACTACGGCGACACCGCGAGCGGCCGCTTCCTCTCCGACGAGTTCGCCAAGGAGCCCTTCGGCTGGGACTTCGAAGCGGTGCGCCTCCTCGTGCTGTCACTGCTGCGTGCGGGAAAGATCGAGGCGACCAGCAAGGGGCAGACGCTCGACTCTGTCACCAGCGTCGACGCGCGCGACACGTTCTCGAACAACAACCTGTTCCGACAAGCGTCCTTCCGCCCCAAGAAGGGCATCGAGTTCGAGGAGCTGGTCAAGGCGTCGGAGGCGTTCCGCGACACCTTCGGGACCGAGGTGCGCGAGCTGAACGCGGGCGCGATTGTCCACGAGCTACGCCAGGAGGTGGCGCGCCACGAAGATGCCGTCGCGTCGGCGCTCGGGCAGCTGGTAGCAAATCGCCTTCCTGGTGGCGCAGTCCTCGAAGGTTCTCTCGGACAGATGAAGGCCATCCTCCGAGGCTCCGAGGATAACGCTCTCGCCACGTTCAACTCGTCCCACCGCTCGATCAAGGACGCGATTAAGCGCGCCGCCGAGCTCGAGCAGAGTCTCACGGAGCCCCACCTCCACGATCTCGAGCGCGCGCGACAAGCGCTTGCGACGGCATGGCCATTCCTGCGGGAGGAAGCAGACGTTGCCGATGAGCTGCGCACGAAGGCAGCAGCACTCGAGGATCTGCTCGCTCGCGAGAGCTTCTACAAGGAGATTCCAGCTATCGAGCAGAACGCCAAGGCGCTCGAGGTCGACTACGACAAGCGCTTCGAGGAGGCGCTCAACGCCCGCATCGCCGCGTACACCAAGGCCTTCGATCGTCTGGTGAGGACCCCGGGCTGGGGCGAGGTTGACGAGGACCAGCAGCACCGGCTCGCCGGCCCGTTCGAGAGGGGCAAGGCACGAGAGAAGGAGCGGCTGCCGATTCCTCAACTACGTTCCGAGCGCGATGCCTGCGACGGCAGGCTACGTACCGCCATCGCGGAGCTGCACCGCATCATCGACGGTGAGCGCGTCGTCAGCGTGAGCCTTGGGAGCTACTTCGGTGGCGGCATCGAGACGGAAGAGCAGCTCGACGCCGCGCTCGATGGGGTTCGCGAGGAATGCGCGCGGCTCATCGGTGCCGGCAAGAAAGTCATCGTGCAGTAAGGGGAGCCGCGGATGGACAAGGACACACGCAACGCCATCGAACGCGCAACCCAGCGGGCCCGCAAGCTGCTCGAGGACGACTTTGGCTCGCAGCTCGAGGGGACGTTCGATGTGCTGCGTGCTGGCACCGTGGCGCCGACGGCAGGTAACCACCTTTCGCCGAGGCAGGTCTTCCAGCGGGACAAGATCGTCGCGGCGATCGAGCACAAGCGGGCTGCAGGCATGACGGCGGCGGACGCCGTCGCCGATTACTTGCGCGATGCTGCCTTTACCACGCTCAACCGCTTCGTCGCACTCAAAATGCTCGAAGCCCGCGAGCTGGTGCAGGAGTGCATCACAAAGGGCGAGCAGTCCGCCGGCTACCGCGAATTCTGCGGCTTGGCTCCTGGCGTTGCACTGCTGCCCGAGAGCGCGGGCTATCGCCTATACATTGAGAGCCTGTTCGACGAGCTGTCCACCGAGGTGAAGGTGCTCTTCGACCGGCGAGACCCGTCGAGTGTGCTCTGGGCGAAGCGCGCGAGCTTCGAAGAGCTTCTCCATATCCTGAACGCGAGCGAGCTTGCCGGCGTCTGGGGCGAGGACGAGACGATCGGCTGGGTCTACCAGTTCTTCAACGGCGCCGACGAGCGCAGAAAGATGCGCGAAGAGAGTCAGGCGCCGCGGAACAGCCGCGAGCTTGCCGTTCGTAACCAGTTCTTCACGCCCCGCTACGTCGTTCAGTTCCTCACGGACAACACGCTGGGGCGCATCTGGTACGAGATGCGCGGCACCAAGACGGTGCTCGCCGAGAAGTGCGAGTACATGGTGCGGAAGCCCCGCGAGGAGTTTGCGCCCCGGGCGAAGAAGGACCCGCGCGACCTTCGCGTGCTCGACCCTGCCTGCGGGAGCGGGCACTTCCTGCTCTACGCCTTCGACGTGCTGCTCGCGATCTACGAGGAAGCCTACGCTGACCCGGACAGCCCGAGGAGCGAAGCCACGGGACACACACTCGCCGAGGACTACCGCAGCGTCGACGCGCTCAGAGGTGCCGTCCCAGGCCTCATCCTCGCCCGCAACCTTCACGGCGTGGACATCGACCCTCGCTGCGCCCAGATCGCCCAGCTCGCGCTGTGGATGCGTACGCAGAAGGCGTTCCGCGACTTCGGCATCGGTCGCGCCGCGCGCGCGCCGATCCGCCGATCGAACATCGTCCTGGCAGAGCCGCTCGTGGCTGACGCACAGATCGCGAAGGAGTTCATCGCGAAGCTCGGTGATGCCGAGCTCGGGCGCGTGTTTACCGCGCTAGTCGGTACGCTCAACCTCGCCGGGGACCTTGGACTACTACTCCGCGTCGAAGCGCTCGTCACGCACCCAGCCAAGCGCTTCGAGACCGGCAATCTCTTCGCGCCTCCGCAAGAGCGCATTCGCTCAGCACTCGAGCAGTTCGCTACTGAAGAGGAACGCCCTAGCACGAGACGGCGTCTCTTCGCAGACGACGCGGCCCACGGCATCGGGCTTCTCGCGACGGCCGAGCAGAAGTTCGACGTCGTTCTGATGAACCCGCCGTTTGGCCAGTCCACCGCGGCCGCCAAGCAGTACCTGACGGCGGAAAACCAACCCGGCAAAGATGACATCGGCGCGGCCTTCATCGCACGGGGCTGCGATCTGCTGGTCTCTGGCGGCCTTCTCGGTGCACTCGCCAATCGAACCTACTTGGCGATCCAGAGTCTCGAAGACTGGCGCCGGGCGTATCTCCTCGGCAATCGCTCTCTCAGTGCCCTGGCGGATCTCGGCTATGGTGTTCTTGACGATGCAATGGTGGAGGCTGCCGCGTATGTCGTGGCAAGTGCCCCGAGGGACACCGCGGCATGCTTCGACCTGTTGCAGTACCAAGACAAGCAGGCACAGCTCCATCAGCGGCTCGCTGCCTACGCAACGTCACCGAACGCAGTCGTACATCACCTCGATGCATTCCGGCATTTCGCCTGCGCGGTTGTCGCTCACTGGCTTCCCTCTGATCTCCTCGAGCGCGCCACGAAGATGTCGACGCTCGGAAAGTCGATCGGCAAGAGCAAGGCCGGTTTTGATACCGGCGACAACTTCCGATACCTGAGACTCTTGTGGGAGGTCGCCCCCGAAGACATCGGGAGTGGCGACCGGCGTTGGGCCGTGTGCAACAAGGGCGGTGAGTACGCGCCCTACTTCGAAGAGCCGCACCTCGTGGTGAACTGGAAGGCTCTGGAGCGTGAACTCGGCGCCGTCTCCGGAGCACGCGTGTTCAACGAGGAGTACTGCTTTCGTTCCGGCGTAGTGTACCCGATGCGAACGACGAGCGATTTCAGTCCGAGACCGCTTCCGAGCAACTGTGCATTCAACAAGGGTGCGCAGTTCATTGATGTCAGCAGCTCGCTTGCCGGGGCGTTCATCGCACTCGCGTATACGCGGTCCTTCAAGACGTTTGTCGAGGCCACCTATGGCGGTGGCGATGTGAGCGTCTCTGGGAGCGCTGCAAGGAACTACACCGTCGGAGTTCTCGAGGCTGTTCCCGTGCCACCCATGACGGCAGAGGTGGAGGGCCGGCTCTATGCTGCGTTCGAGAAAGGGGCGCGCCATGTGATGGCGCAGCGCCGCTCGATCGAGCCTTCCGCATATTTCGACGTTGGCTCGCTCTCGCTGCACGGCTCACTGAACGGCCTGTTGAAGCGGGTGGAGGGCGAAACGCGTCACCGGGTGGCGAAGGTCGGCGACGCTGCTCTCGATGCCGACGAGATCACGCGCACCCTGTATGGATTTGCAGAGGAGGACCTCCGTGCACTTTGGGGCCCTCACCCGTTTGCGTATGAGCGCAGACCGCTCGCAGCCGAGGAGACCGAAAGACTCGCCGCGATCATGAGGGAACTCCTCGCCGGACGTTGGAGCCCCGACGACGCCGCGCTTGGCGACGGCGGGTTTTCTGGCTCCAAGCGGGTGCTGACGAAGAAGGGCTTCTTCAGCCACCGGCTCACGGAGGTCTTGGCGCACATGTTCGGTGTGCACCCCGACTGTGTGTTCGATGCGGTCGTGAATCTCTCTGAATGGGGCGACAGCGCGCGCCGAACGATGGCGAGCGACATTGCTTCTGCGTTGTTCGGGATCGCCATCGGACGTTGGGCGTTGGCTAATGTCGGGAGTTCCTCCGAGCCCGCGGATCCATTTGGTCCTATGCCGATCTCGACGGCGGTGCGTCATGCCGCCGGCATTCTCGAGGACGGCCGCCACTCCGGTGGGCTGCGCGATTCGATCGACGCAGCAATTCAGGTTCT
>Ga0116155_10000933_pt1 | contig 22056 bp, 17 predicted proteins | sample AD_UKC032_MetaG_FD_89890 | JGI IMG/M metagenome (GOLD analysis project Ga0116155, IMG submission 89890) | Active sludge microbial communities of municipal wastewater-treating anaerobic digesters from USA - AD_UKC032_MetaG | ecosystem: Engineered > Bioreactor > Anaerobic > Digestate | place: USA...
CAGCACAGGCGCGGGAACAGCATCCTTTCTGAGTTTTTCAATAACGCTGTCGGTCACAATGTACTGCTTGATCTTCAGCAGTTCGGCCGTCTTGTCGCTTATAAGAATATCGCCGCTGCCGGCCGGATCGAGGTACCTTCCCCCTCCGCTTACTATTTTCTCATGGATCCTGGTAACCTGCTTTTCCCTGCCAGGATCAATTCCATAAATTATTACCCCCGTATTCGCCCACGATGTGCCGGCCAGGGCTATGATCTTCGTCCTGACAACATAACTCTTAACCTCCCCCAGCGTGTCAAGAATCGCAGAGATCCTCCCCGGATCGATTATCGTCAGGCTGGTTTCCTCATTCTTCAGATACTCATTGTTGTGGATCTGAATATGTGATACCTCGTTGTAAACGGCATCATCGAGCCGCTGTTTCGACCAGCCTTCCACAAAACCTATAATGAAGACACCGGCAATGATGCCGAGCGCAACGGCAACGATCACCACCAGGCTCCGTTTTTTGTTGCGCCATATATTCTTCCAGGCTATTGACCAGATCATGATATATCTTGTTTAACTTCTTAAAGCTTCTATTTCCTTCATTCGGGCTATCTTTCTCAATGGATAAAGCACTGCAAGCAGTACCATCAGAAGAACTATAAGAGCCTGCCAGAAAAAATACGGCCCGACAGGCGCCGTTGGCATGACGGCTTCCCAGCCCCAGTCCTCCATCATTTTCGCGAGGTCTCCCCTGAGGATATACGGATTGACATAATACCAGGTTATCAGCGGGATGCTGGCTACCAGGCCTGCTATAAGGCCAAAGATGCCGAGGAGGATCATTTCCAGAACAACAATCCTTTGCAGCTTGCTTTTCTGCATCCCGATCGACACAAGAACACCGAATTCCCTCTTCCTCTCGGACACCATCATGAGGACTGTCCCGAAAATACCGAAGAAGATTATGAAATAAAGTATCCCCAGCATCATTTGCCCGGTCTGACTGTCACCCTGGATCTGCTGAAAAAGGACAGGATTGAGTTCATACCATGTCCTGGCTGTTGTGTTGCTTTCTCCAAGGACTGAATTGATATTCTTTTTTACAGCCTTTACTGTCCGGTTTGACCTGTCGGTAAGGTTTACAGCCAGGGCAGTAATCCTCCCGCCTGCATCATAAAACTGCTGGGCAGCGGGAATGGTCATTACGACCAGCTTGTTGTCAATCTCCGGTGAAGGCATTTTTATAATACCTCTTACCGGGTACAGACCTGACGCAGAAACACCGTGATATCCCTGCCCCATAAGGATCACCGAATCGCCTATACCAACCTTGAGAAAACCCGCGAGCCTGTCGGAAACCAGCACTCCTTCGTCATCCACGGAAAGAAAGGAGTTTGAGAACCGGGAGAATCCGAGGAGGGTATCTATAATTTCTGCATTTTCGCTGTCACCAGCTTCAAATTCCAGCCTGAAGCTGGCCTCCGAGGTCCACGACCTTCCGGCGGCTGCCCTGACTTTTTCCATAATGGGGCCGGGGATCTGTTTTGATTCCTCCATTCTTCTGACAACATCATCAGTGATCCTGTACCTCACAAGTCTGCCTTCGGTATTCGAAAAATCCTTTTCTTTCAACGGATCGATTGCTATCACTGCGACTCCCTTTGTCTGGGTGCCGCTCGAGGCAAGTGCAAAGGATTCGAGGTGCGGCGTCACCGAGACAACCCTGTCGACAGCCGAAATGGCGGCAACAAGTGAGTCATCCCATACAAATGAATTATCGATTTGGGGATCATCATGATAGTCGGCATGCTGAACCTGCAGGTGACCGGTGAATGACTCGATCAGGTTGTTGATCATCCGGTCGTAGGAGCCAAGCTGCATCGACCTCATGATAACAGCAAAGAAAACCGCGAAGAATACGGAGGCGGCCGTAATGAGTGTACGGCGCCTGTTACGCCAGAGATTCCTCCATGCTATTTTGAATTCTTCCTTCATGATATTTCTTTTGTGATATCACCGGATCCTTTTCATATTCTGCTGTGAAAACCAGCTTTCCTCAACAGGTATGTTGAACTTGATTTCGCGGATCTCAACAACCGTTCTGTTCTCCGGCTCCTCGGCCGGAACCAGTTCAATCTTTGTGGTAATGGTACGGCCGTCCATGACCTTAATCGCTGAGGCCATTTCTGTCCTGACCAGGTAGTCATCCTCGTCGTAGAGTTCAGCTTTAAGTATGAGGTAATCCTTCTTGTCGATCCACCGCACCTGCCTTCCCCACACTATCGAGGCGTCCTCTCTTGCCTTCATGCCTATTTTGTAGCACAGACGGCCGTCGATTGTCTCTTCACCAAGGATCTCGTGGGTATAATCATTAACAACAGATGATTCCCTCAGGATGTCGTCGTTTGTGTAGTCAGAACCCATCCAGCCCTGCGACATCATAGAAGGAGGAAGCTTTATGAGCCTGTTTATGGAGGGATTCCAGCTCCACATCTCGTTTTCGCGCTTAAGGAAGCTCTGTCCCGCCTCCCTGGCTGGCGCAGTGATAAGGGCAAGGGCATAATCATCGCCGAGGCTCCAGCTTTTGAATTCGATGGTCCTTGTCCATTCAGGCCTTACTATCTGCATCGCCATGACGCTGTAGCTGCTCTTTTCGCCCCGGAATTTCTCATCTGCCAGCCTTACAATTTCTGTGGCGCTGATCCCCTGGGCAGCGGCCACAGCAGGGAACAACAGCGGCAAAGCAATCAGAATGGCCGCATTGATACGTGAATTATTAACTTTGCCTGTCATTTGAACATTTCTATTATCCTGTTAATTATCTTTTCATCCTCTGCTTCTTCTTCATCACCGGCATAAATGCTGGTTATCGCATAACCCTTTACGGTCAGCAGGAAGAGTTTTGTCTCGGCTACCGGATCATAACCGGGACCCATCCGCTCACCCTTGCGAACGAAATAATCGGTGACAACCTTCATTATCTGTGCTGCCGGCATATCCGGTGCAGGATTAATACCTGAACTCTCAAGCGAACCAGCTCCCACAAACGAGCTCAGGAAATGCTCCCGGACCTCGCTCTGCATAAGGATCTGGAACAAAAGACTCCAGAAAACCCGCTTTTCCCTGAGCAGTACGCCTATCCTCCTGACAAAGAATTCAAACTCCTGCTCCGAAAGATATCCGTCGCGGTCGGTGTCAAAATAATTAAGCACCTCCTTTACCGATCTTTCTATTATTGCCTTCAGAAGCGCCTCCTTGCTTTCGAAGTAATTGTACATCAAACCCTTTGATATACCGGCATGCTTTGCGATATGGGTTATGGTGGTTGCATGATACCCCTCTCTTGCAAAGTGCTCAAGTGCGGTATCCATAATAAGGGTTCTTTTTTCCTCCCTTATCTCCTGAAACTGTTTCGAAGTCCTTGGTGACATTTCTTGTTGGTTTTTCGTTCAATACCTATATTTAAATAGTTTTGATTGAACGGTCAGTCAAATATAAAGCGGATTTTTGAGAAATGCAAATGTTTTTTTGAAAATCGGCGTGCGGTACGAGGTATGCGGTACGAGGCGTGCGGTACGAGGTACGCGGCGTTGCCCTTTGCCCTTTGCCCTGCGCCCTGCGCCCTGTGCCCGATTTCTTCCTCCCGATCAAATAATTGTGCCCACTGAACGTTATTATACAAGTTTATTTATCTTTAACCAACTGATAAAAAGAATCTGAAATGTCAAGTCTCAGGCTACTTCTTGGATTGATACCCTCTACATCAAAGATTGAACAGGCTGCAAAAGCGCTGACTGATGAGTATGAAAAGATGAAGGCTTTCGCCGGATCGGAAGTACTCGACAAATATACCAGGCTCCGCGAACTGGTAAATTCAACCGCTTTTGTTCAGAAGAAAAAAGAAATAGAATCACTTAACTACAAAAATTCCGAAGAGTTCTCCAGGGAAAAGGAATTCCTGTCGATGCAGAAGGCAAAGGACATTGTCATGTATTTCAAGACCATCTCCGGAACCATGCTGAAACGCTTTAAGGAACTCGACGGATCCGCCAAAATACGGGATTTCGAGGACCTTGAGAATTTCATAAAGTCGAATGCTTTCAGGCAGAGGCAGAAAATGAAGCCGATCACTTTCAAGGATACCGACGAATACAGAAAGTTAATTGAATACAAATCCCTCAGAAAGGACCAGGAGATTAAGGCTTTCCTCAAAGCCGGAAAGGATGTTCAGAAGACAAAGGCAATAGAAAGATTCGAAGAACTCGAAAAATTCATAAACAGTTCCGAATTCCTTTCAAAAAAGAACATGAAGCCCATTACTTTCAAGGATTCGGAGGAATATAAAAAGCTGCTTGAATACAAACGCCTAAAGGAAAGCCCCGATATAAACGATTATTTCAAATTCAAGACATCGAAGGAATATGCAAGCTTCCTGAATCTTGACGGTTCCTCACGCCTTAAAAGGTACAACGAACTCAAGGAATACCTGGCAACTCCGGAATTCAAGGAAAGGAAAAATTACCTCCTCGATTCAAAGCGCTTTGAAAAGACTCAGGAGTTCAAAGACCTTCGGGAATACCAGACACTTCAGAAGAATGAGGACATCGTGTGGTATTTCAAGGTGAAGGATTCAAACAAATTTGATGAATTGAAGAAATACGAGCTTACATTTGCCGATGATTTCAACAGCGATTCGCTCGACTCCGGAAAATGGCTGACCAATTTTTACTGGGGCGACAAACTTCTGAAGGACAACTTTTCCGTCGAAAACGACCTGCATGCCTACACCCCGGCCAATGTCGAGGTCAGGAACAGCCTTCTTAAGATCCATACAAAACCCGAAAAGACCAGCGGGAAGGTCTGGTCGTCCACATCCGGCTTCAGGATTAAGGAATTCGGCTTTACTTCAGGTATCGTTACCACAGGAAAAAGCTTCAGGCAGAAATACGGCGTCTTCTCAGCCAAAATAAAACTTGGCAACCCGGCTGCAAGAAATAATTTCTGGATGCTGTCAGACAAGATCACTCCTCATATTGACATCTGTCGTACATCAAACAATAAGGTCTGGACCGATTTTGTGGCCGATCCCGGACGATTTTCAAAATCGTCAATCGGTCCGAAATATGCCAACGACTTTTTTATCTATACACTCGAATGGACCCGCGATTCGCTGGTCTGGAAGATAAACGGCCAGGAAATTGCCCGCCAGACATCCAACGTTCCGCAGGAACCGATGTATGTCCTGCTGGCAGGAGGCGTAGAGACTCCGGTAAGCAGTATGACCACCATGGAGGTGGACTGGGTGAAGGTGTATCAGTATAGGTAGAACGGTACGCGGCGTGCGGTACGCGGCGTGCGGTACGCGGCGTGCGGTACGCGGCGTGCGGTGTGCGGCGGGAGGAACAAGTTGGCAGTTGGCAGGACAGTTGGCGGTTGGCAGGACAGTTGGCAGTTGGCAGGAGGCAGTTGGCAGTAATATTCTTATTAACTGATTTTTACGAATTTTTATCGAATAACGATAACCGGGTTATTGTTATTCGATAATTTTTTTACCTGAAACAATATGATATTTCAATTCTGCGACGCCTAAAATGATGAGTATTCGGCTTATCTTTATGTTCTTAGCCCCCCTTCAGGGGGGGTTGGGGGGCAAACAACTTTATGGGGCCTGGGGAGTAAACAATAAGGGGAACCTGACAATGATTCCACTTGCGAAGCCGTCACAACTGTTCCTGACCCTTTCCAGCATAAATAACAGCTCCTCCCGTAACTTTTCCCATCTTCATCCGTCTTTATCCTGTATTGTGTTTTATGACTGTAAAGGAATTTAACAGATCTGTCGAAGAGTATTCGGATTCCGTTTACCGGTTCATCAGGGCAAACCTGAAGGATGAGGAACGGGCTGATGATATTGTGCAGGATACCTGGGAAAAGCTGTGGAGAAACGTTACCGGAATTGAATATCCGGTTGTGAAATCATGGCTCTTTACAACCGCATACCGAACAATGGTAGACATAATAAGAAAGGAAAGCAGAATTACAAGCATTGAGAATACGGATCATCACGACTTCCTTTCGGAAACCCAGTACAGCGACCTGAATGAGATACTTCATCTTGCCCTCGAACGGCTTCCGGAACACCAGAGGTCGCTTGTGCTCCTGCGCGACTATGAAGGATACAGCTACCGCGAGATAGGCGAGATAACCGGAATGACCGAGGCACAGGTGAAGATAAACATATACAGGGGAAGAGTGGCCCTGAAAAATTTTATTGTGAAAATCGAATCAGTAATCTGAATGAGACCCGACCGTTCAAATTATGAAATATGGCTCACCGACTGGCTCGACGGCAAACTCAGCGAGCGGCAGTCAGAAGAACTTATGGCCTTCCTCGATGAAAATCCCGACCTGAAGGAGGAACTGAAAGGCCTTGATTCTGTTTCACTTAATCCTCCCCATCTGGTCTTTAATAACAAGCGTGCACTATTCAGGGCAGCTGCAGAAGCTGACGATTCACAATTCGATAATCTGTGCATCTCAAAACTTGAAAACGACATTACCCCTGAACAGGCTGCCCAACTTGACGCGATTGTGAATAATGATGATGCGAAGAGAAAGGCTTATCACCTGATGCTGAGGATGAAGCTTAGCGCTCCTTCATTGACTTACAGGCACAAGGCCCGATTAAGAAAATCAACACCTGCTTCAAAAATACTGCGGATTTCCCTTGTCACGCTCAGCGCTGCTGCCACAATCGCCGCCGTTGTTTCGCTTATGCTTAAATTCCCGCAGGGTCCTGAAATACCCGATTCACAGGCATCAGCACCCGCTTCAATAGATACGCTTACCATAGAGTCGCCCCTTCCTTTCCTTTACAGCCAGTCAGAACAAGAACCTTACATCCGCGCGGAACAGGTATTAGCGTCAGTTCCGGATGTAATTCCGGTTGTGCCCGATAAACAATCTGCGCCTGTAACTGAAGAAACTGTATCGACCGAAAATAACCCTGCAGTCTTTCTCACGGCTGAAACGGATTTTACACGGCTTCAGAGTCCGGAAAAGATTTTTGTCGGTCTCCCGGAAGATATTATTGACACGGGAATGGCTGTTTCCGGTTCCCTGATTGCATACAAACCAGATTATATACCTCCTCTTATAGAATACCGGAGCAATGTGGAACTTTTCATGGCAAAACTCTTCCATGAAAGGATCATGAAAGACAAAAACTCCGGTACGAAACCTGTTGAAACTTTTGATATTGCCAGGGCCGGTATTCTCGGACTGAACAAGCTCTTCGGCTGGGAACTCGCCCTCGACAGAAATACCGATATTAACGGGGAAACAAGATCATATTACTTCGCTTCAAGATTGGTGAAAGTGAATGCACCTGTAAGAAAAACCACAGACAATTTGTAACTAAACGGCGTATCCGACCGTCACAGCATTGAAAAGTATAAATACGATCAAGCCATGAAAACGAAACTCCTGCTGACTATCATTGCCGCTTCTTTCATCTGCCAGTCATTCACCCTCCAGTCCCGGGAAGTGACTGTGATCAGCAAGAAACGTGCTGTTGCCGACTCAATAAACACGCTCACAGTAATTATCGGTGAAGAGATCTTCAGGATCGATGGGAACGATTCACTCGTTATTATCAAGGTAGGCGACCACGGACTTAATATCCGCGATTCAGAGGAAGGAAAAAAGGTGAATGTTGAAAAGTACGACGAGCTGAGCGAACTTGAAAATGCTGCAGCAGAAAAGGAAGAAGGGAGAAATAGTGTCAGAAACACTGAAAGAACAGAGGAAAGACGATACGATTTCAGCGACCGGCAGGACCGTGACGAACCTGAGAGCTACAGGGGTGGCAGGCATTTCAGGGGACACTGGTCGGGAATGGAGGCTGGATTTAACAACTGGCTTTATGCAGAATCAATGACACTTCCTGAGGAAATTGATTACATGACTCTCCAAACCGGTAACTCCAATTGCTTTAACCTTAACTTTTCGCAGGTAAACATTGGTTTTGGCAGGTTTTCCGGACTTGTTACCGGACTTGGAGTAAGCTGGAATATCTACCGGTTCGACGGCCAGGGTTCCATCATGGTCGGTCCCGACGACTTCCTTACCGAAGCTATCCCGGGAAATATTGAAAATGTAAAGAAATCAAAATTCAATACCCTGTACCTGAATGCTCCCCTGCTCCTCGAGTTCCAGATCCCTGCAGGATACAGCAGGCTCAATATCGCAGCGGGTGTTATCGGAGGAATAAAACTCAATGCGTGGACAAAACTTGTTTTCCATGACGGTGAAAAGGTGAGAACAGGAGGCGAATACAACCTTAACCTGCTAAGGGGAGGCATTACAGCCAGGATTGGGTATGAAAACTTCATGATCTACGGGACATATTATACCACACCATGGTTCCAGGACGGCCTGGGACCTGAAAGATTCAACCTCGAACCTTTCGAAATAGGGCTTGCATTTACTTTCAACGACTGACTTGCTGCGCTTTTAATTTGAGCTATCTTTGTGTGCAACCGTCACACAAGGATGAAAGAAAGCATTCTATCGCAGCGTGAGATAAGGCGTTACGGCCGGCAGATCATGCTCCCTGAAATAGGGATCACAGGTCAGGAAAAATTAAAGAAATCGAAAGTAATTGTCGTTGGAGCCGGCGGCCTGGGATGCCCGGTGTTTCAATACCTGGCCGCCGCCGGAACAGGCAGACTTGCAATAGCCGAATTCGACACCGTCAGCGAATCGAATCTTCAGAGGCAAATACTCTATGGCTCGGGCGACATCGGGAAACTGAAGTCGATAATAGCTGCCGGCAGGATTGAATTGCTGAATGACCTGATCGAAACCGAAAGGATCAATCTGAAAATTGACCGGACAAATTCCCTGCGGATCCTGGCCGATTTCGACATTGTGGTGGATGCCACAGATAATTATGCTGCCAGATACCTGCTGAGCGATACCTGCGTCATCCTTGGAAAACCACTGGTCCACGGAGCAATTTATAAATTCGAAGGACAGGTTTCGGTATTCAACTTCGAGGGCGGACCAACTTACAGGTGCTGGCGCCCCCGGCCCGGGGTAACGAAATCCGGTGATCCGTCTCCGGCCGAAACAGGCCTTCTGGGAGTGCTTCCGGGAATAACCGGAACAATAATGGCTAACGAGGTGATAAAGATAATTACCGGATATGGAAAGGTTCTTTCTGGAAAAGTCCTGGTTTTTAACATTAACGATTATGAATTCTCCATACTGGAGATACCGGTCAACCCCGATAATCTCAGCCGGAAGTTACTTGACGAAAAATATTAAATTTGCATCTGAATAGAGTACCGCACGCCGCACGCCGCGTACCGCACCCCGACAAAACAGCAACCAGCAACCCTCTTCACCATGAAACTCCTTCTTATAAGCAACTCCACAAATCCCGGCGAACAATACCTGGGTTATTCCAAACAGATGATCGGGGAATTCCTCGGAAAAAAGCATATCAAAGCCCTGTTCATTCCCTATGCAGCAGTTACATTCTCATATGACGACTATGAACTTAAGGTCAGGGAACGGTTCAGGGAGGTCGGACACGACGTGATCTCCATCCACCATTTCTCCGATCCGGCCGAAGCGGTAAGGAAAGCCCAGGCCATAGTGGTCGGCGGCGGAAATACCTGGATGCTGCTTAAACTGATCCGCGACAATAAGCTTGTCGGGCCGGTAAGGGAAAAGGTCCTTTCGGGAACTCCCTACATCGGATGGAGCGCGGGATCGAATGTGGCCTGCCCTACCATCCGGACAACCAACGACATGCCCGTAATAAGGCCATCGTCTTTCGGGGCTTTCAACCTCATCCCCTTCCAGATCAATCCGCATTACCTCGATGCCAACCCTGAGGGCCATGCCGGAGAGACCAGGGAACAGCGGATAGAAGAGTTCATCGAGGTAAATCCCGACCTGTGGGTAGCCGGTCTGCGCGAGGGAACCATGTTCCTTGTGGAAGAAGAAAAGATAAGGCTGATCGGCCCTCGAAAGACAAGGATATTCAGAAAAGGACATGAGCCGCTTGAACTGGGCGAATCGGATGAATTGAGCTTTCTTCTGGGAAGACAGAAGACAGAAGTCCGGAGACAGAAGTGAAGACGACGTAAGACAAACAACTCAAAACACAAGTAATCAGCTGCATAAGATCCCCTCTCGGGAGGAGTAGGGGTGGGTCTTGGGGATGAATACCAAATGCAAATATCCTAAAGTTTGTATTTAATCAAATAATGTAACTTTGTCCCCCGTTAACAATCCGTGGGAAGGATAATTGCTTCATGTAAATGAAACTGGCGGTAAGGTTACTTAAAATAACATCCATTATAACCGGCTCCCTGCTGGTCCTTTTGTTCATCATATCCCTTGCTGTGCAGAACAAGGTCGCGGAGATTGTTCTCAACACCCTGAACAACAACTTCGCCACAAAGATATCCACTGAATCCTACAGGTTTTCGCTCATCAAAAAATTCCCGAAAGCGACCATAGACCTCAGAAATGTGCTCGTCCTCTCATCACACGGATTCGACCTCTCAGCGTTCACAGGCCTGAATACCGACACTCTTCTTGCTGCCAGGACTGCTTCAGTTGACCTGCGCACCATCGACCTGATCCGGGGCAATTATACCTTCACCAAAATTACCGTCAGGTCAGGAAGACTAAACCTTTTCACCGACAGCTCGGGCAGCAATAATTATGAATTCACTGAAAAAAAGCCTGCCGGTGAAAAAGGAAACAGCGCCAGGCTGAACCTTAACAGAATAAGCCTGCAGGACTTAAATCTCGTGTATAACGACCGCAGGGCAGACCTTAATATCGAAGGAATAGTGAAGGATGGTATGCTGAAGAGCAGGATAAGGGGCAGCAATATAGACTTCGAGGGAGACCTGAAGGTGTTTTTCAAGCTTTTCAGGCTGGACGATTTCATCATCAGGCCCGAAATAATTGCTGACCTGAAAGTCGGCCTCAACCAGAATGAAAAAGGGACATTCTTCAAAAAGAGTTCTATGAAGATAGCTTCCTGGGATTTCGTTCTTACCGGTTTCGTGGCAGCTGATAACTATCTCGACCTTACTGTAACAGCCGATAACATCGACATATCGGGGATCCCAAACCTTCTTCCTTCAAAATACAGCAAAGCACTGTCGGCATACAATCCGGAGGGAACTCTCAAATTCAGCTGGATAACCAGGGGAAAGCCGACCTCCTCGCAGGATCCTCATTACGATATCTCATTTTCTCTCAGCAATGCACTGATAGACAACAGAAAATCAAATCTTAGCATCAGCAATCTTTCGTTTAACGGAGCTTATACAAACGGCGAAGGTAACCGCCCCGAGACCAGCTCATTTAAAATTTCCGACTTCAGATCAAAGCTTGGCTCATCGGATTATTCCGGTTCATTCTCACTTTCCAATTTCAGGGATCCCTTTACGGAACTGGTGTTCAGGGGAAGGCTGCTGCCTTCGGAACTTGTCGAATTCCTGAATCTCAGCAAGACAGCGGAAGCCGGAGGTTCAATAGACCTTGACCTTAAATTCTCCGGCCGTCCCGGGAAAAAAGACAACTTCAGATTCACAGATGTCTTTAATATGGCGTCAGGCTCACGGGTCTCATTCAACTCGGTGAATCTCAACCTCAGCAACAGGCAGCTTGATGTTAAAGATGCCACAGGTACATTTATTATTAACGGAAGCACACTCACCGACAACTTCAGACTGTCACTGAACGGACAGGATATTACCTTCTCAGGCAAATTCACGAATTTCCCGGGCTGGCTTGCAGGAAATCCGGTCACGCTGAATGGCACGGCATCAGTCTCGGCATCGTCTTTCAGGCCGGAAAGCTTTATGGATACCGATGAGGGATCCGGCGGCAACACCGAACCCGAAAAGGCGCCTGTCACATTTCCTTCTGATGTGAACCTCGACGTCGACTTCAGGTTGGATACCTTGTCGTACAAGCGGTTCGAAGCAAGGCAAATCTCCGGAAATCTGAGCATAAGGCCGCGGATGCTGAATTTCAGATCTTTTTCAATGGCTTCACAGAAGGGGAAAGTTACAGGAAACGGACTGGTGGTACAGAATCCCGACAAATCCTTTGTGGGAAGGGGAAGCTTTGCGGTCGCAGGCGTTGACGTGAACGAGTCCTTCACAACTTTCAACAATTTCGGCCAGGAGTTTATCAAAGCCGAAAACCTCGAGGGATTTCTTTCAGGAAATATAACCCTGGTACTTCCTGTCGATTCACTTATGAATCCCGACATACATACAATGGCCGCCGAAGGAAGATTCATCATTACCGACGGCGCACTTGTCAATTTCGACCCCGTCGAGGCTCTTTCATCATTCATTGAACTTTCGGAACTGCAGAACATAAAGTTCGACAAACTCGAGAATGATTTCTTTATCAAGAAAAATGTTTTCTATCTCCCCCAGATGGAAATAAGGTCGTCGGCTGTGGATCTGTCGGTAAACGGGGAGCATACATTCGACAACAAATATGAATATCATGTAAAGATGCTGCTCTCCGAGATCCTAAGCAAGAAGTCGAGGAAAACCCGGAAGCCTTCTGAAGATTTCGGTGAGATCCAGGATGACGGCCTTGGAAGAACATCGGTTTTTCTCCGTATCGACGGGAACGGAGACGACGTAAAGGTCAGCTATGACATGAAGGCAGCGGGGAACCAGTTAAAGGAGAATCTGAAAAAAGAAAAAGAAACACTCAAAACAATAATTAAGGAGGAGTACGGGTTGTATAGAAGGGATTCCGGACGTGTGGATCAAAAGGAATCCCGGCCAAGGTTCAGGATATCCTGGGAAGGGACGGAGACCGCAGAAGATGAAGCAGAGGAGCCTGCGGCAGAAAAAAAAGAGGGTTTTCTTGACAGGCTTTTTAAAAAGAAGTAGTATTTTTTTAACCTGAAAAACGACAGTCACTTGAATATTTTCCGGAATCGCAACAACTGGCAGATCTTCCTTTTTCTCTTTGCCATACTGATAGGCGTGGGATCGCTTATTTACACACAGTTCCTTGTCCGCAGCCTGAAAACTGAGGAAAGGAAAAAGGTTGAGATGTGGGCTGAGGCCACCAGACTTATTAACAGCGCCGATTCGACCCAGAACCTTGATTTCCTTCTGTCAATAATCGAAAACAATAACACCGTACCTGTAATCCTCACCGACGGTTCCGACAATATAATTGCCACCAGGAACATCGAGCAGGTCAAAATTGAAGACACCGGAACAATGGGCTTGAAACTCGAGAAGATGAAGAGCGACAATCAGCCTATAATAATAGATCTCGGGAATGGTTCAACAAACAGGATATATTACAAGGACAGCATCATACTGAGCCAGCTGATCTACTACCCCTTTATTCAGCTCGGATTCATTATTCTGTTCATACTGGTCTCATACCTTGCCCTCAGTTCATCACGCAAAGCCGAACAGAACAGGGTGTGGCTCGGGCTGTCGAAAGAGACAGCCCACCAGCTCGGTACACCCACTACATCTCTTACGGGATGGGTGGAATTGCTTCAGAATAATTATCCCGATCTGCCGGTTACCAAGGAACTTGCACTTGATGTCAAAAGGCTTGAAAAAGTCACTGAACGCTTTTCAAGGATTGGATCAAAGCCATCCCTGACACAGGAAAACATACTTGCACTTATCCAGAATTCAGTCAATTACCTTAAATCGAGATCCTCCTCAAAAGTCCTCTTTGTTCTTCCTTTCTCAGCCGATGATGAAATCAATCTGCCCGTAAACCCGGCTCTTTTTGAATGGGTGATAGAAAATGTATGCAAAAACGGGATAGATGCCATGGAAGGCAACGGCGAGATCACAATTAAAGTCGAAGAGGAAGAAAAATATGCGGTGATAGATATTTCCGACACCGGAAAGGGAATGCCCAAGTCGTCGTGGAAAAAGATCTTCTCTCCCGGTTACACGACAAAGAAAAGGGGCTGGGGCCTGGGTTTGTCGCTGGCCAAAAGGATCATAGAAGAATATCACCACGGAAAAATCTTTGTCAGATCTTCCGAACCGGGGAAAGGAACCTGCATCAGGATTATGATGAAAACCGGAATTGTGTGATCTTTGCCGTAAACATCTTAACACCTCCCGGATGAACCGGAAAGATATTGAAATAATGGCTCCTGCCGGATCGTACGAGTCACTGATGGCTGCGATACAGGGAGGCGCTGATTCCGTTTATTTCGGAGCAGGCGACCTGAATATGAGGTCTGCCTCATCTATAAACTTCACCATTGACGACCTTACAAGGATAGCCGGAATCTGCAGGGATTCCAACGTAAAAAGCTACCTGACACTCAACGTGGTAGTGTTTGACGAGGAACTCGATCAGATGAAACGGGTTGTCGATTCTGCCGTAGCCGACGGAATAACAGCAATAATTGCATCCGACCTGGCGGTGATAAGGTACGCCTTCGACGCCGGGATGGAGGTCCACCTCTCTACTCAGCTGAACATAACCAACATAGAAGCTCTTCGCTTTTATTCCAAATGGGCCGATGTGGCAGTGCTTGCAAGAGAACTGAACCTCGACCAGGTAAGCCGGATATCACGGATGATCAGGGAACAGGATATCAGAGGCCCCCATGGTGATCTCATGAAGGTGGAAATGTTTGTCCATGGCGCACTGTGCATGGCAACGTCCGGCAAATGCTACATGAGCCTGCACGAAACGGGAATGTCGGCCAACAGGGGGAAATGCAGGCAGACCTGCCGGAAAGCCTACATTGTAACCGAAAAGGAAACCGGCCACGAACTTGAGATCCACAACGATTATATAATGTCGCCAAAGGACCTCTGCACAATCGGATTCGTCGACCGTCTCATTGATGCCGGTGTGAGCGTTTTCAAGATCGAGGGCAGGGCCCGGTCGCCAGAATACGTGCGTACCGTAACATCATGCTATGATGAAGCTGTAAGATCGGTCGCCGAAGGCTCGTATAATGAAGAGAAAATCGCTTTCTGGAGTGAAAAGCTTGCCTCCGTCTTCAACCGCGGTTTCTGGAACGGCTATTACCTCGGACAAAGGCTGGGAGAATGGAACTCCCGTTATGGCTCCTCGGCTACAAAAAGGAAGGAATACCTGGGAAAAGTAACCAACTACTTCGCTAAAATAGGGGTGGCTGAGATCAAACTTGAGAACGGTGATCTTGAAAAGGGACAAACCCTGCTGATAACGGGCCCGACAACCGGTGTCATCGAATTCGCGGCCGGAGAGATCAGGGTCGACCTGAAGGAGACTGAGAAAGCGATGAAAGGAGAGTATTGTTCTCTGGCAACCCCGGAACCGGTACGGCGTTCCGATAAGGTATTCCTTTGGGTGGATGCCCTGGAGCGCCACCGGCAATAAAACAATCCGATCACTTCCTTATCCGGACTGCCTCTTCGAGTATCCTGCCGGCATTGACCTCCACTTCATCAGTATCGGTATTAATATATTGAAGGAGCTCCTGAGGTTTTTTCCCAAGACTGTACATATACGCTTTGTCGTAATACTGAAGGGTTATGATTATTGCCGTTGCAAAATCCCCGCGGTCAACTGCATCAACAGCTTCCCTGGTCCTGTCGCCCCCAAGCCTTTTGCTGATCTTCATTATCGACTGAAGAAGCAGGCCGGGTGGGTAAACGGAATATTCCTCCAACAGCCTGGGAAGCCGGGTTTTAATATCCATTACTAAAATAATAGCCGGGCTGTTCTGCATATTAAGATAGAATTCATCCGGCATGAAAACCATTCCGATATTCCTGCTTTCATCCTCGAGCCATACCGGCCGGTCAGGATCGATATGTCGAAGCCGTTCATAGAGAAGATTTGAAAAATGTTCAGACGAAGGCTGTTCAGACTGACCGAGCGATCCGAAAGCCGAGCCCTTGTGATTCGCCAGTCCCTCGAGATCGATGACCTGATGTCCTTTCCCCTCTATATGTTTAAGGATATGAGTCTTACCGCTGCCTGTCAGTCCTCCCAGAATGATCATATTCCTCTTTTCTGCCAGCTGATCAAGGACATGACGTCTGTAGGTTTTATAACCTCCTTCCAGAACAATGGTTTCAATACCGCCAAGGGAGAAGAGCCAGGCCATAGCTTCCGACCTCATTCCACCCCTCCAGCAATGAACCAGAAGCTTCTTTCCTTCGCCGGCGACCTCCAGCGCCGCCCTGAGCTTCAAATGCATTGAGGGGCCCGAAAGCTTTATTCCTTCAAGAATGGCATTCAGGCTGCCTTCCTTTTTATACCTGGTGCCCACCTCTGCCCTTTCGGCATCATCGAAAAGAGGTATGTTATGTGCGCCCGGGATATGACCTGTCCTGAATTCCGAAGGTGATCTTACATCAACGACCGGAATGCCCTCTGAAAGGTCGAGGAATTGAATTATACCAGTCTTGTTGCTCTGCCCCGTTACCATAGATGAATTTAATTCCAGTGGGCAAACTTAAGCAAGTATTGCTAATTTTTAATGAAGTGGCTGGAAAAGAATTTTTTAAGATCATCTATCCTGAGGGGCTTTGGAATGAATTCCTTTATTCCCGACATTTCCGCTTTTTTCTTCGACTCAGGCAGGTTGTCAGCAGTAAAAGCCACAATGAGAATTGTATTGTCGAATTCCAGTATCTTTCTGGCCGATTCAAAGCCATCCATCTCCGGCATTATAAGATCCATGAAAATTACATCATAACGGCGGGTTTTTGCCTGTATGTAACCTGCAAACCCGTCGTCGGCAAAATCGAAGGAGTAACCCAGGCTTTTCAGCATAGTGCCTATCACTTTCTGATTCATTTTGTTGTCTTCGACCACCAGTATTCTCAGATCCCTTCTCACCGGTTCATTCTTGGGAGCAGGAACAGACCTGTCGACCTGGGGAAAACTGGTCTTTATTGTTTCATAAAGCTCTTTCAGTTCATACGGTTTTACCAGATAATGATCTATTCCCGAAACAACACATTTCCGGAAATTCCCCTTCTCATCATCAGAACTGATCATCATGATAATAAATTCACCCGACAGACCGCTCGCTGATATCTCGCCTGCAACTGTGAACCCGTCGAATTCACTGTCGTCGAGTATCACAAGAAGCTGGTAGCGTTTACCGTTATGCTTCAGGTTTTCCCTGATCTGATTCGCAGTTGATTTCTGATATGCAGTTACTGTAAGTGCAAGCCCGAGTTTGTGAAGAGATCCCAATATCTCCTCATCCCGGTTCTGGCTGCCTGTTATAACAAGCGTCCTTATATTGCCAAAGAAGGTTATTGAATCGAAATTCAGGTTCTTCACAGGTTTGTCGTTGGGATACAGAGTTATTGAAAAACTGACCCTGATTCCCTTGTCCCCGTCAAGCCCGGAAGGACTGACAGCGGATAATTCACCTCCCATAAGTCCGACAATATGCCTCGCTAGTATTGTCCCAAAACCTGTTTCATCATCTTCCTGGTGGACTTTGGATTCCACTGTAACATAATCTCCGAATATCTTTTTTAAAGTTGTCCTGTCGAAACTCTTACCCGTGTCGTTAAGTTCAAAACCGAGCTTCAGTGTTTCACCGCCGCTGTCAAGCAGGCTGCAAACAAGGCTTATCTTTCCGTCGGAAGTGTTCTCGGCTGAATGATTCAGAAGGTTTGTAAGTATCTGCCTGAGTCTGAAAGGATCTCCTATCACTTTATCGGGTACATTCTCCTCAACGTTGCAGATCAGGCTGACCCTCGATTCATCTATGTTTGTTCTGGCAAGATCATAGCAATAAACAACCTCCTCACGAAGGTTGAACGGGACCTCATCGAGGATCATCCTGCCGGATTCTATTTTTGAGAAGTCGAGAATATCGTTTATTATGTTCATAAGCACCTCGCCCGAACGTCGAAGGAGCCCCAGAACACTTCTTGATTCATCAGGAAGATCCTGCTTTTCCAGTATGTCGGCCATGCCTATTATACCGTTAAGCGGAGTTCTGATCTCATAGCTCAGGCGTGCAAGGAATTCCGATTTAGCTGTGCTGGCGCTGGCTTCCTGCTTCCGTGCCGATTCCAGCATAGTTACATCCACAAGCATGTCCATCGTTGCCTCCTCGCCATTGTATGTAACCGGAATACCTGTACGGAACAGAATAAGCTCCCCTTCTTCCTTCCTGAGAATAACAAACTGTTCTGGGCTGAAGGCAGCTCCCAGGTGTTTCGAGAAATAATTGTTTTCATCGGTTCCTGAGGGTTCCGGGAACAATTTCCCCTTCATAGAGTCTGCACCGGAATACTCATAATACTCTGCCGCTTTCCCGTTTGCCCTGAGGATCTCTCTTTTCCGGTTGTAAATCACAACACCTGCAGGCATCTCCTCAACAATTCTTGAGATCATCTTCTCGAGCGATTCGCGTTTCTCACTCTCTCTTTTGCGTTCACTGATAATACGCCTCAGGAACAAGAGCAGGATAAGCATCACGGCCGCAGTTCCCGAAATCAACGGGATTGAATTCATTATGATGTATTTCCTGAATCCGTCAACCGGGGATGAGTAAACCAGGCATAAGTCGATGTTCAGAAGGGCTGTCTTATAATATGAAGAAATAAGCTCAAAGGTTTTGCCACTGCTTTCCGCCCTGTGAATAAGCGACTCGGGTTCCCGGTTCTCAAAAATTCCCGATATCCTTTTCATCGAGGTATAGCTCAGGTTTTCTCCACTGTTACTGAAAACCGTTTTGCCTTCGGAGTTCAGAACCCATTGCCACTGATAATTTTTGAGTGCCGTCTTGCTGAACAGACTGGTGAAAAACTTCTGGTAGTCGACTTCAACTACTATATTCCCGAAAGGAATGTCCTTTTCGATTACAGGAACATACCAGGAATAATTGCGGCTTCCCTGAACCAGTTGCTCCTCAAGTACGATCTCATCCTGGACATGAAGTATAAAATTTTGTTCCAGCCAGTTGATCCCTGTCTCATCCTTCTTGAGGGTGAATTCATTCCTTTTATTGTCGTATAACTTGATCCCGGTAACAAGATCTTCGTAACGGGTGAAGAAAAGCTTCATCCGGTCGATGGTGCGTATCCTGCAGGCCGGATCGCCTGAAAAAAAACAACTTATGTCATCATTAAGAATTACCTGCCTGATGTCGGATGAGAAGTTATTGTTTATACTGTCGGTATAGCGGCCTGCCGATCCGGCCTGCCTTTCGAGATATGAGATCCTGCTGCTGTTCTGCTTGTTGTACAAGGATTTGTAATAGAAGAAATTAGCAAAAACTATTATCATAAATGCCGATATGACAATAATCAATATTTTCTTCATATTTGGTACCCTTGTTGTCAGACTAAGTAAACATGGTCATGGTATTAACTTGATTTTACCTGTATTTAGTATTTTCATCATTTAAAATACTAATATAACTCCTGTACCGGAGCCAGTTTATTTCACCTTCCTCCACCGCCTGCCTTACAGCACAACCGGGTTCGTCGAGATGAAGACAGTTGTAGAACCTGCATCCCTCAGCCGCCCTGAATATCTCAGGAAAAAAATGATAAATCTCGTTCCTTTCCATATCCACAACCCCGAAACCTCTTATCCCGGGAGTGTCGACCGCAAATCCTCCGAAAGGAAGAGGATGCATCTCGGGGAAGGTTGTTATATGTTTTCCCTGCTTGTGGTAATCCGATATCTCTTCAGTCCGGAGTTTAAGCTCCGGATTAAGAATGTTGAGAAGAGTGCTCTTGCCTACTCCCGAATTACCCGATATAAGGCTTACCTTTCCTTTCATAAGGCTTATAAGTCCGGGGACCCCCGATCCGTTACGAAGAGAGAGCCTGAGACACCGGTATCCCACTCTTTCATACATTGAGATAAGTTCTTCCATCGTTTCAGCTTCTTCAGGGCCGTAGAGGTCGGTCTTGTTGAAGATGATCACAGCAGGAATACGGTAGGCTTCGGCTGTGGCCAGGAACCTGTCGATGAATTCCACCTGGGTTTTGGGAAGTATAACGGTAACAACCAGGAGAGCCTGGTCGAGGTTTGCTGCGATTATCTGTGATTGTTTCGACAGGTTCGAGGACTTACGGAGGATGTAGTTGCGCCGTTCGAGGACTTCTGTTATAAGGCCGTACTTTCTGTCGTCAGAGAGTTCAAACAGTACATTGTCGCCCACTGCAACCGGATTTGTCGTATCTATTCCCTTTACCCTGAGTTTTCCCCTGAGAACACAATCTATTGTATCCCCTGTTGTGGTGAGCACTCTGTAGCGGCTTCCCACGGATTTGACTACTATGCCGGTTGTCAATTGAATTTAATTTAGGCAAAAATAGGGATTTTTAAGAATAAAGCGGAGGGGGCTAAAGCCCCAAAAAAGAAAGGGAGACTTCTGACCGTCGGCTTCAGCCGACGGCAAAAGGAAGAGTTTCCATTGCGGTGATTAATGCAAACAAAGCCGACAGCAAAAGGAAGAGTTTTCAGCGCAGTGCGTGTTACAAACAAAACCGGTAGCTGCAATAAGAGAGTTACTTGTTCGAATATATAATCTTTAATCCCGAAAGTCAGAAGGAATAACTTCTTCCGTTACCGTCAGCTTCAGCTGACGGTAAGGACCCCCACCCCCCTTTTTTTGGGACTTCAGTCCCGTCAGAGCAAAAAAAAGAGACCCTCAGGTCTCTTTTTTAATATCTGAATGCCTCTTTTAATTATCCGATGCCATAAGCAGGAAGGGCTTCATCTCGAAGCTGTGGTAGAATGGCCTCAGCCTCTCTGTATTATAGTGCTCCGCAACATTGACTACCTTCTTCGAGGAGGTAACCACATCGATGGGAACATTGTCATACCTTCCGTTCTTGAGAACCACTATCCTGCCGTGAAGCCCCTTAAGTATAAGGTCGAGCGCCAGGTTGCCGTAAGCCATGGGAACTATCGAGTCGAGAGCGTCGGGATCGCCTCCGCGAACCATGTAACCAAGTTTCTGGGTTATGCAGTTAATAGTTTTTCCATTGTTGTACTTGGGTGAAAGTTCTTTGAGCTGATCGGAAACAAGATCGCCTATCCCTCCGAGTTTTGCATGACCGTATGCATCCTTTTCCTGACCTGAGAAAATCATCTGTCCACCCTTGAACATAGCGCCTTCCGATACCAGAACAACCGAATACTTGCTGGGGTTGTGGTTCCTGTCCTCAATAAGAAGCTTTGCAAGATGGTCGATATCGAACTCATATTCGGGGATAACGCACCTGTTAGCTGCTCCGGCCATAGTTGGAAGCATTGCAGTGTAACCGGCATAACGTCCGAATACCTCGAGAACAAGAAGCCTTTCGTGCGATCCGGCCGAAGTCCTCAGACTGTTTGTCATCTGAATGGTCCTGGTTACGCAGGTGCTGAATCCGATGCAGTAGTCAGTTCCGGGAACGTCATTATCCATGGTTTTTGGAATTGCCACGACTTTTACTCCCTTTTTGTAAAGATGAACACCGTAGCTCAGTGTATCATCCCCGCCAATAGGTATAAGATAATCCACACCCAGCCATTCGAGGTTCTTTATGACTTCGGGGGTGAGATCGTTCATCTCTGCGTTGTAGGCCGTTTTCAGATGATCCGGAACATTCCCCTTCGACATGTGACTGGGCCTTGTTCTCGAGGTGTGAAGAAAGGTTCCGCCGGTACGGCCGGCCTTGTTCACTATATCATCCGTAAGAATCTGGTAACAGTTGCTGTTGTCGGCCTTGTTATCCCTTATGAGTTCGGTTATGCCGGCCCATCCCCTGCGGAGGCCGATAACCTTGTACCCTTCCCTGTTTGCCCTTATTGTAACCGCCCTTATTGCCGGGTTGAGTCCCGGGACATCACCCCCGCCTGTAAGGATCGCGATCACTCCTTTTGTTTTTTTGACTTCTGCCATGACCTTCTGCTTTTTATTTTTGTTTGAAACCATTTTTGAAAATTTTGCCCCCTAAAGTAATTTATTTTGACGAAATATTAACAAAAAGCTGTATCTGGTGCAAATTACCCCCTCTTCGAAATTATATCCAG
>Ga0116155_10000934_pt1 | contig 22021 bp, 15 predicted proteins | sample AD_UKC032_MetaG_FD_89890 | JGI IMG/M metagenome (GOLD analysis project Ga0116155, IMG submission 89890) | Active sludge microbial communities of municipal wastewater-treating anaerobic digesters from USA - AD_UKC032_MetaG | ecosystem: Engineered > Bioreactor > Anaerobic > Digestate | place: USA...
GCGCGCTTCTCGACTTCCGTGATCCCCGAAGGGATCGCGATGACCATGGCTGGCCGGGCGAGAACATGCCTGCGGTGGACTTTCTTGATAAAATAACGCAGCATCGCCTCCGTGACCTCAAAATCCGAAATGACCCCATCCTTCATCGGGCGGATCGCCACGATACTTCCCGGAGTGCGGCCGAGCATCTTTTTTGCATCTTCACCGACCGCGACAACGCGGTTCGTTTCCTTCTCCAAAGCCACCACCGAAGGCTCACAAAGAACGACCCCTTCGCCTTTCAAATACACCAGGGTCGTGCAGGTCCCCAAGTCAATTCCCATTTCATTGGAAAACAACCCCAAGACATAATTAAAGATGCGCTTTAGTTTTTTGAAAATTTTCTGTAGCATAGATGCCCCTTGGTTGGATAAGTGGCTGATATTTCAGAGTAAGTCCGCGCTGCTATATGTTAGTAAATTATTATATTTCAAGTGATTAGTATATTAATTGAAAAAAAAATTGAAGTCAAACGTTTTCACAGGATTTTCAAGGCAAAATCTTCTCTTAACGGCATTTTTTGACCTGCCCACCCAATATTTTCAGGTCGCTCAAAAACCCCGGATAAGATTTGCTGATACATTCGGCATCTTTAATCCGGACACCGAGTTTCAATCCTAATACGGAAAAAGCCATGGCCAGCCGATGGTCATGATGAGGGTCCAAAGAACGGTCCCGAAGGTATCGATCCTCAGCGGGGGTGATCGTAAGCGTGTTATGCGTTTCTGAAACGCGCGCGTTGATCTTAAGAAGCTCTTTGCGCAGGTCGGAGATGCGGTCAGACTCCTTGGCGCGGACATGGGCGATGTCCTTAAAGGTGGTCTTGCGGTCAGCAAAAAGCGCGCAGACAGCCAGAATAGGCAGCAAATCAGGGCAATCCTTCAACGAGAATTCCCCGCCCCTGATCGTAAACGGGCCCTTGACGCGCAAAGACCGGGATGTTTTTTTGAAATTCACGCCCATCGTTTTCAGGATCGAAAGGACGCGGCCGTCAGCCTGAATAAAATCATCGCTCAAGCACCCCTTCAAACAGACATTGGACCCGGTCAACGCCGCGGCAGCCATCAAAAAGGCGGCCAGGCCGTAATCCGAAGGAACGCGAAAGTTCTTTAACCCCTTAAAAGGCTGTCCTCCCGGAATTTGGAACGTCCGCCGATCGACCGCCCTGACCGACACCCCCGCTCTTTTAAGGACTTGCAGGGTCATGGTCACATAATCCGAAGAGACGATCCTTTTGCCCTTCACGCGCAGAACGCTGCCGCCGTCCAACTGGGGAAGGGCGATCAAAAGCGCCGAAACGAACTGCGAGCTCAAGCTGCCGTCGATCTCAATAACACCGTTTCGCAAGCGCCCGCCCTTAAAAACGATCGGCACACTGTGCTTTTTCCCCCGCCCGTCGACATCAACTCCAAGCTTCTTAAGCACGGCGATCAAATGATGGTTGGGCCTCCCGCACAAAGTCCCCTCTCCCGTGACGCGGACCGGCCGTCCGTGAAGAGCTGCCAACGGCAGCACAAGCCGCAGGGCCGTTCCTGATTCCCGGACATTGATCAGCGGCGGCAGGGCCGCGCGCCTGTTCCCGTCGATCAGCCAACCGCCCGGAATCCTCCGCGCTTTAGCGCCCAAACCCCGCGCGGTCGCAAGCGCCGCCAGCGCGTCATCGCAATCCGACGGAGAAAGGATCGATGATCGCCCCCCACAGGCGGCGATCACAAAGGCGCGGACCGAATACGATTTTGACGCGGGGAGCTCAACGCTTCCCCGCAGGATATGAGTTGGTTGAATGATCGCGTTCATTGCTGCTTGATAACGACCGTGTCGGTCTCAAAAATATTCTGACTGGTCAACGGCGGGACAAAATCTGCTGCTGCCATATCCTGCTCGACCCGGGTGGTCTTCAGGTCCCCCAAATATGTCTCTCCTCTATAAACGGAAAGGACATCCCCTTCCTTCAATCCATCCTCAACGCCCAACCGGACAATCACAAAATCCGTTTCCCGGTCGACGTTAATAATTGAACCTTTCGCTCCCACCGCGTTGATCACGATCGGGTCAAGGTCGATCCCGCTTATGCCGGCGCCAGCGGAAACCTGCTCCCCCGAAGGCGCGGCCGGATCAGAAGACGGGCCCTTAATGCTCATACCGCCTTTTCCCGCCTGAAGGTCCTGCCACTTCTGTTCCAGTTCTTTATTGCGCTCAAGGGCCGCGTCCAGCTGGACCTTCAGTTCCGCGACCTGCTCCTGGGCCTGTTTGATCTGGACTTCCAGTTCAGCCTTAACGGTCTCCTGCTGCTTCTTAATCGTCAACAAAGAGCTCTCGACCTCCTGCTTGTCCTTTTTGAATTTTTCCGCAAGCCCTTCCTGATAATCGGCGTCTTTTTCCAACCGGTCGATCTCGGCCTCCGCCTCTTTCAGCTTCTGGTCCAGGACCATTTTCTCTTTTTCCACTTCCTTCAGACGGTTCTCCGCGTTGTCGTACTTGACGCGCAGCTGTTCAAGGTTATACTCGACGAACTCGCGCTGGTCCGCTTCCTGCAGAAAAAAGAACACGGAGATCGATGTCACGGAAATCAGCAACACGAAAAAAATAACCAGAAAGATCGTTAACGTCTTGCCGGAAGTTTTAGCCATACAGTCCTCCACATTTATTTTAAGTGATCAATTATATTATAAAAAGCTTATACCACAAGTAAAGGACTTATCCGGATTTTAAAGCGGGCATCTTGATCGAATAAAAAACTTACGGGTAGTTCAGGAATTCCTGAGGCAAAGGAGCGAAGATCTCCATCGGCCATTTGCCGATAGGATGTTGAAAGGCGATCGATTGCGCGTGCAGCGCCAGCCGTGGAAAACCCTTTTTGTCCCCGTACTTGTCATCGCCGAGGATCGGATGGCCCAGATGCTTCATGTGGACCCTCAGCTGATGCGTGCGGCCTGTTTTGGGGAATAGCGCGACCAGGGTCGTGTTGTTCTTGCAGCGGCGGATGACGCGGTAAGAGGTCTCCGCTTCCCTGGAGTCGGTCTCATCGAACGAGACCGCCCTTTTATCAAAATGGAGCGGATGTTTTCCCAGCGGCGCGTCCACCACCCCTTCGTCAAACTCGATCCACCCCTTCACAATGGCGATATATTTCTTCTGGACCTTGTGTTTCTCGAACTGTCTGGCCAGCCGCACGTGAGACTGGTCGTTCTTGGCGACGAGGATCACGCCCGATGTCTCCCGGTCAAGGCGATGGACGATCCCCGGACGGTGCTCTTCGTTCACGTTCGAAAGGGATTTGCAATAATACAACAACGCGTTGACCAGCGTCCCGGTGCCCGTTCCGTGCACAGGATGGACCAGCATCCCCACAGGTTTGTTGACCACGATCAAAGACGCGTCCTCATACAGCACGTCCAGCGGGATGTTCTCCGGCTCGACGTTCATCTCTTCCGGCTCGACGTTTTCCAAGTGGACCTCAACACGGTCGCCTTCGTTGACCTTATGATGCGGGCTCACCCGCTCGCCGTTCAAAAGCACGAAGCCGTCCTCGATCAGCTTCCGGCCGAACGTCCTCGAAGGGATCTGCTCAACATACTGCGCCAGAAACACGTCAAGCCGCAGGCCCTTTTGGTCCGCCTCAATGGTGAAGGTGCTTAGATCCATTGCTTCCTTTCAAATAAAACCACAACGCCGCCCCGCCCAAAAAGATCACAATGCTCACATATTGAAAGATACTTAAACCAAACAACAGGACCTCATGGTCCGCCCGGAAAAACTCGACCGCCATGCGCTCAACGGAGGCGAACACAAGATAAAGCGCGAAGGTCCCGCCATCCCTCAAACCCGACTTTTGAAATTTTTTAAGGATTAAAAAAACCGCCGTGAGCAGAACAGTGTCATAGACCTGCGTGGGGTGCAAATGCGCTTCATGCACCGGAAAATAAATACCCCAATCGACCGGACGGCCGTAGCAGCAGCCGTTTAAAAAACAGCCAACCCTCCCGATCGCGTGCCCCAGAGCCAAATACGGCGCGATCAGGTCCGTCATTTTCCAGAACGGCCAGCCCTTCCGCCGAATGATCCACGCCGCGCAAAGGGCGCCCAAAACCAGCCCCCCCTGGAACGCCAATCCCCCGTGCTGCAGCATAATGATCTCTCGAGGGTCCTCGATGAAAAGCGGCAGGTTCAGCAGGATATAAAAAAGCCTCGCGCCCGCGATCCCGGCGATCATCGTCCAAAAGACCAGGTCCAGGACCGCGTCCTGTTCGATCCCGAGCGCGCGCTTGGCGTCCCTGCTCAGCAGGACCGAACACACGACGATCGCGGCCGCCAGCATCAGGCCGTAGGAATAGATCACGACCCCTCCGATACGAACGATCTCCGGAAACATCTTTTCCCCCACTTAGCAACCGTTAAAATTATTCCTCACGGAGGCGCAAACACTTCCAGGCGATCAAAAGGGCCCCCACCGTGATCGCGGAATCCGCGATATTAAAGACCGGCCAGATCCTGAAATCCAGAAAATCGATCACGTAACCATAAATGACGCGATCGATCAAATTACCCAGCGCCCCGGCCAGGATCAGCGAAAACCCGGTCACATAGATCAAGTTCAAGCTGTGCTCATGATTGCGGTAATAATAAATGTTGTAGATCAGAAGGATGATCGCGATCACCGGAATAATGATAAAAACAATACCCTGGTCCTTGAACAGCCCAAAGGCGATCCCCGTATTATGGACCAGGCTGAAATGAAACGCGTTTTTGATCACCGGGATCGACTCCCCCTCGGAGAGGACCTGAGAAAAGAAATTCTTTGTGATGCGGTCAAAAAACAGGACAAGAAAAACAGTCACCGGCGCGACTATGACATCCAGCTGAACATGGAACCGTTTATTCATGACCTCACGCGGGCTTGCGGCCATTATCAAGTTCTTCCTGGCATTTCACGCAATTTTCAGCGTAGGGCAGCGCCTTCAGGCGCGCGTAAGGGATCGGACCCTTGCAACGCACGCACAGGCCGTAGATCTTGCCTTCAATGCGCTTTAAGGATTCTTCGATCTTCTGCAAAAGTTCGCGGTCATTCGATGCCAGGTTCAGGGAGAATTCACGGTCATACATCTCTGAAGCCGCGTCAGCGATATGCATGCCGTGGCCCACGCTGCTGTCGGAACGGCCTTGACCTTCGGCGGAATTATCCGCATCCATATTCTTGATATCATGCAGAATATTGGACTTAAGGTTCAATAGATCTTTCTGGATTTGCTCTAATTTGGTTTGATCTAATTTGTTTTCCGGCATGCAAAAAACTCCTTTAACACATTAAACGGTTTTTTCTATTCGCATGACCACCTCAGCGCAACGGCCGCAAAGCTGCGGGTGCCCGGCAGAGACGCCCAGCTCTCTGTAATTCCAGCAACGCACGCATTTCTGACCATCGGCCTTGACGATCATGATCTTTGTTTGAGAAAACTGCGGACTGACGCCGTTCTCAACACTGTCCACCTTTCGGACCTCCACCTGAGAAACAATGAACGCCTCAGGCAGGTCCTTCAAGCGCCCGGCAAGATACTCCTGGTCCCGCTGGCTGGCGGTCTCAAATATGACCTTGGCCTCCAGCGAGCTTCCGATGAGCCCCTTGGCCCGTTCTTCCTCCAGGGCTTTCATCACAAAGGGACGAAGCTCCACTAACAGGGAAAACCTCTCTTGAAGGTCCGGATTTCTCCATTCCTGCGGAGTGTTAAGCCAATCCGCCAGATGGATGCTGTCCAAAGATCTCAGGTCCGCGCCTTTCGGCATGGCTTCAAAGACCTCTTCAGCCGTAAAAACCAGGATCGGAGCCAAAAGCCTTACCAGTTCATTAGTTATATAGAAAAGAACGGTCTGCGCTGAGCGCCGCTCATCGCAATGAGCTTGAGAAGTATACAAACGGTCTTTTAGAATGTCAAGATAAAAACTGGACAAACTTTCGTTGCAGAAAGCATACATGACTTGGAACGCTTTTGCAAATTCAAAGCTGTTATACGCCTCCCGGACCGCCAGGCTTGTTTCATACAATTGGTTCAGGGCCCATTGGTCCAGTTCCAAAAGACGGTTATACTCCAAAACATCCTTTTCAGGGTCAAAACCGTTCAAATTCCCCAATAAATACCGCAATGTGTTGCGGATCTTGCGATAAGCATCGATATCGCGCGCCAGGATCTCTTTGGACAAACGGATATCATCATTGTAATTGCTGGAGGCGACCCAAAGGCGCAGGATATCCGCCCCATACTGTTTGGTCACTTCGTCCGGGCCGATGACATTGCCCAGGGACTTCGACATCTTGCGGCCTTCACCATCCACCACGAAGCCGTGCGTCAGGACCGCCTTAAACGGCGAGCGCCCGTCAATGGCGACCGACGGGATCAACGATGACTGAAACCACCCTCTGTGCTGGTCGGAACCTTCCAGATACATGTCAACCGGCAGCCGCGCGCCGATCATCGGGCCGACCACAGCGCGGTGGCTGACGCCCGAATCGAACCAGACATCCAAAATATCGTATGTCTTTTCAAATTCCCCGCACCCTGTTTCCGGGCACACAAACCCTTTGGGGATCAGGTCTTTCACGTCTTTGGAAAACCAGGCGTCGGTCCCTTCGGCTTTCACGATCTTTGAAAAATGCTCGATCACTTCAGGATAGAGCCGATGCTTTCCATCCGTGCCGACGCACTTAAGCGCGGGGATCGGAACTCCCCAATGCCTCTGGCGCGAAAGGCACCAATCAGGCCGGCCGATGATCATGCCTAAAATACGCTCCTGTCCGCTTTCAGGGATCCACTGGACATCATTCTTAATGACTTCCTGCAATTTGGCGCGCAAACCCTTATGATCGATCTTCATGAACCATTGCTGGGTCGCCCTGAAAATGATCGGCTGCTTGCATCGCCAGCAATGCGGATACGAGTGGGCGATCTTTTGAGAGGCCAGTAAGACCCCGCGGCTCTTCAGATCTTCAACAATATTCGGGTTGGCCTTAAACACGTGCTGCCCGGCGAACTTCGCCGTCCCCGCGACAAAACATCCGCGGTCATCGACCGGCATCAGGATCTTCAGGCCGTTCTTAACTCCCGCCTCATAGTCCTCCTGCCCGTGACCGGGGGCCGTGTGCACCAGTCCGGTCCCGTCGTCGCGGGTCACGTAATCCGTGTTGATCACGCAGCAGTCCGCCTCCATGCCGAAGGGGTGCTCATATTTCAAGCCTTTAAGCTGATGGCCCTTGAATTCAGCGGCGACCTTGGATTCTTCGATCCCCCCCTTTGCCAGAACCTGGGCGCTCAGGGACTTTTCAATGATCAGGATCTCTTCGCCCGTGTCAAGACAGGCGTAATCGAACTGTGGATGAACGGCGATCGCGACGTTGGCCAGCAGCGTCCAGGGCGTCGTGGTCCAGATCACCAGATACACCGGTTTAGACGGGTCATGAAGGTCCAGGCCATCGGTGTCCGTCACCTTGAACTTCACGTAGACCGACGGGGATGTGTGGTCCTCATATTCCACTTCCGCCTCAGCGAGCGCGGTCTCGCAATCCGAGCACCAGTTGACCGGTTTGACCCCGCGGTAAATGTAGCCCCCCTCGACCAGGTCAGCGAACGCTTTCAGGATCGCGTATTCATAATCAGGCGCCAGTGTCAGATACGGCTTTTCCCATTCTCCGAAGACGCCCAGCCGCTTGAACTGAGCGCGCTGCGTGTCCACGAACCCGAGCGCGTATTCGTGAGCGGCCTTGCGGAATTCGACCGAGTTGACCTCGGATTTGCGCTTCTGGATCTTCTTGAACAGCTGATGTTCGATCGGCAGGCCGTGGCAATCCCAGCCCGGGACATATTTCGAATCAAAGCCCTGCATGGTCTTCATTTTGACAATGATATCTTTCAAGATCTTATTTAAGGCGTGCCCGATATGGATGTTCCCGTTGGCGTAAGGCGGCCCGTCGTGCAGGACGAAGGCCGGCGAGCCTTTGGATTTCGCGCGGATCTTCTCATACAAGGAGTTCTTCTGCCAGCGCTCAAGGATCCTGGGTTCTTTTTCAGCCATCCCTCCCCTCATGGAGAAATCGGTCTGCGGCAGGTTCATGGTGTGTTGATATTCGTTGGTCTTCTTTTCCATTCTTTCGATGCTTTCTATTGGATTTGAATTCTAAACGGGAAGGTATTTCCCGATCAAAACGCTCAGTTCTTTTTTCTTCTTTGCCGGGACCGCCTCGGGTGAGGTGATCAGCGCGTATTTCAAGGCCTCGCGCGCGCTGAAATTTTCAAGCGCCCCGATCCGCGGCACGGCCGCCTTCAAAAGCGCCTGCGCGTTGGCGACGTTCTTTCTTAACGTGGCGATGATCATCTCCACCGACACCGTCTCGTGGGTCTGGTGCCAGCAGTCATAATCCGTGACCGCCGCCAGCGTCGCGTAAGAGATCTCCGCCTCGCGCGCGAGCTTGGCTTCGGTGGCGTTGGTCATGCCGATGATATCCATGCCCCAGGACCGGTAAAGGTTCGACTCCGCTTTGGTCGAAAATTGCGGGCCCTCCATGCAGACATACGTCCCGCCTTGATGCACCGTCAGGCCCAATTCCCGGGAAGCTTTCCAAAGGACCTCCCTCAGCTCCGGCGCTGTGGGGTCAGCGAACGCCACGTGAGCGACGATCCCCTCGGTAAAAAAGGACGTGGCGCGCTTAAAGGTCCGGTCCAGGAACTGGTCCGGCAGCACAAAATCCAAGGGCTTTAAATGTTCTTTCAGGCTCCCGACCGCGGACACCGAAACGATCGCCTCGACCCCGAGCTTTTTCATCCCGAACATATTGGCGCGGTAATTGATCTCGCTGGGAGAAAAGCGGTGGCCTTTGCCATGACGCGCCAGAAACACCGTCTCGACCCCGCCGATCTCACAGACCATGAACTTTCCGGACGGCGCGCCGAACGGGGTCTTAAGAGAGACTTCCTTAAGGGCCTTGACGCCATCCATCTGATACAGCCCGCTGCCGCCGATGATCCCGACCTTCGCCATATCCCAACCTCCTCTTAAGGCACTGTGACACTATCGTGTCATTTTTTTGCCAGCGCCTGGCTGCGGTCTTTCGCCGCCTTAAGCGCCCTTTGAAAAACCTGTTCAATCTTAGCCCCGGTGAGCACCTCCAGCGCCGCCTGCGTGGTCCCGCCTTTAGATGTCACGCGCGCGCGCAACCGCGCCGGATCATCATCCAGCGCCTTCAACTGACGCGCGCTTCCCAAAAGCGTTTCATAGACCAGTTCCCGTGCAACGCTGTCCTTCAACCCTAAAGACCTCGCCGCTTTGATCATGCACTCGGCAAACAAAAACACATACGCCGGCCCGCTGCCCGAGACCGCGGTCACCGCGTCCATCTCACCTTCCTTCACCACAACCGTCTTCCCAACGGCTTTTAACAAGGTCGCGGCTTTTTTCAGGTCTGCCGCCGTCGCAAATTTTCCTTTTGACAGCGCCGTGACGCCCTCCCCGATCTGGGCAGGCATATTCGGCATGGCGCGCACCACGCGCGTTTTTGCGCCCAGCCTTTTTTCAAAATACTGAGAGGTGATGCCCGCGGCGATAGAGATCACCAGATGTTTTGAGCGGATCACGGCCTTCAAACCATCCAAAACCGCGTCCATGTCCTGGGGCTTGACCGCCAGAATAATGACCGGACATTTTTTCGCGATCTCTTCGACCGTCGACGAAACAGCTTTATACCGGGCACTCAGCCGTTTCATCTTGGCCCGGTCCTGTTCGCAGACAAAGATCGTGTTCTTTTTCCAAAGGCCGTTGATCAAGGCCCCGCCCATATTGCCGCCGCCGATCATTCCGATATTCATTCCTTGCTCCTTTGAAAAATCGCTGAACCGATCCGCACCATGGTCGCCCCGTGCTCGACCGCCAGATCATAATCCTGCGTCATGCCCATAGAAAGTTCATCAAAACACATGCGCGGGTGTTCTTTGAAACACTCTTTGGCTTCTTTAAAAAGGCCATTCATCTTTTGAAAACATTTCCCGATCTGCGCCCGGTCCTCGGTCAACGGGCCGATGGTCATCAATCCCCGCACGCGGATGTGTTCAAAAACGGAAATATCATTCAGCAGCCGAAGCGCATCTTCAGGCGAGACTCCGGACTTTTGTTCTTCCGCCGAGGAATTCACCTGGACCAGCACGTCCATGATCTTTTTGAGTTTCGCGGCGTGTTTGTCGATCTCGCGCGCGACCTTTAAAGAATCCACGGACTGGATCATGTCGAACAGCTCAACGGCCTGTTTTACTTTATTGGTCTGCAGATGGCCGATCATGTGCCGCCGGAACGAAAGCCCCTGTGACTGCAAGGCTTGAAATTTTTCCGCGGCGTCCTGAACGCGGTTCTCACCGATGTCTTCAATGCCCGCTTCGATCGCCTCACGCGCCGATCGGATATCTGTATATTTGGTCACGGCGATGATCTTGATGTCCTGAGCGTCACGGCGGGTTCTGACGCAGATCTCCTGAATATTCTTCCGAATTTCGACGATTCTTTGGAAAATCATGGGGAATACAGTAACACAAAAGCCACGGCGAGTCAATTTGGAATTTATAAAGACTATTATTTATTAAGATAATAAGAGGGTTAACAGAGCGTAGCATCGGCCGCTTAAGCAGAAAAACATATTCGTACAAAAAATGCCCTATAAGAATCTTCCAGACCTTATAGGGCAAAGTTCAGATGTGGAAGTCGCTACCCTTCCATTGGCCAATCTCAAAAGAGAGCCTGCGGCAAGCGAAATTTCCGCTCTTACATCTGATAAAGACGTAAAAAATTTGAACCGTTTAGCATTCAAGTTGATGCGGTTGGGGCGACGCCGCTTACGCCCATACAGGATAGGAATCCTCACCAGTGAGGGGACTTTCTGCTCTTCAACCTGAAAAAAGCATACCCCAAAACCAGAAAAGAATCAAGGGAAAGTCCGACGCAGAATCCCATCCCATCAATCAGTCAAATATTTACGACTGGCAACTACAAGATTTCAATCCACGCCTGCCAAGATGTGACCTTTTTTGGTCGATTGCGTGTTTCAATTCACGCCTGCCTACCGGCAGGCAGGCCCCTACGCGAGGGGCGACTTTTTAATAACTGAAACATAAAATCTTTCGGACAATAAAAAAACCTTCGCGCAAAGTCCGCCTTTTGTTCCTGCCACGGACGCGCGAAGGTTTTTCTTATTTATAGTGGAGGATTTATTCCTTCGAACTCACCACTCCCTTTATTTTTCTAACAGAACATAAAATTTCAGGATTAACGACCCTAAAACTTTAGCAAAACACAGCAATTTTGTCAACAAAACCGCTTAAACCCCTTAATAACTCCCCTACAGCCTCTGCGCTACGATATTGGCCACAAAATCGGAAATGTCGCTTTCGATCGGTTCGGTCATGAGCAGCGACGCTTCAAAATCCCTGTGAAACAACTCCTGTTCGAAGCGCGACACGGTCTCAGGGTCAGAGGTGGCGAGGTTCAGTTCCAGGTTGTCCCGCAGGCTCAGCTTGTCAAAATTGGCCGACCCCGCGCAGAGCCATCCGTCATAGACGGCCGCCTTGATATGCGACATCCCCGGATAAAAATAGACCCTGATCCCGTTTTTGAACATCAGGTTGGCCGTCACCGCGTTGTTCTTGTTCATGATACCGTGATTAACGGAAGACGGCAGGACCACCCGAACGTCCACTCCCCGCTCGCGGGCGCGGATCAGCTCGTTGATGAGCGTGTTGTCCGAAAAATACGCGTTGTTGATCCAGATGTATTTCCCGGCCCTGCGGATCGCCTCCAGCTGCGCGCGGTAAAGCTCAGGATTGCCGACCTTGGTATACAGCAAGCGGACCGGGACCCCGTCCCCTTCGATGTTCGGGCGGCGTTTGAATTTTTTCGCGAATGCGAGGCCGAGGTCGCCCCACGGCCCGGCGTGCGCCCACGCCTGTTTAAAATCGTAGATCAGCTCACTTAAGACCGGCCCCCGGACTTCCATCATCATGTCGTGCCAGTCGTAACGGTATTCCCGCCCGATGTTCATTCCGCCGGTAAAACCGACGTCTTGATCGATCACGATGGTCTTGGTATGGTCCGTCTGAAACCACGCGCTGGGCCTGACGCGCGCCTCGATCTTCGAATTCTCCTGAAGGTAACGCGCCATCGAGCGCGGCGGGACAAATCCCTCCGGCAGGTCCGGCGGCATGCTGCCCTCGCCCATGACCTGGCCGATGCTGTCGACCAGAACGCGCACGCGCACCCCTTGAAGCGATTTTTTCTTTAAAAGGTCCGCCACCGTAACGGCGTAATCGTCATTATCAAAAATAAAGAGCCGGATATCGATCGACTCCCGCGCCTCCTGGATGCGTTCGATCAGCCGGGGAAAAAAGCGCTCCCCTCCGACCAGAAACTCCAGCCTCCCCAGCGACGGGTCGCGCTTGGTCAGCCGCTGCAAATACTCGTCAAAACGCTCAAGGTCCATCGGCTGGCCGCTCCCCGCTTCAGGAGCGCGCCCGGCGCTCGGCCGCAGCATCGCCGCCGGCAGCATCAGCGCGTCGTGGACCAGGTCTTTGGAAAAATTCACGAGCCGAAACGCGTAAGAAAGCGGCCTGCCCGCCAGCCCGAAGACATGGCTTCTGACGACGGCGTATTCTGTCGCCTTGACCCCCTGTTCATAAATGTTCCCCGCGTGACGGGCCCCTTCCTTTGAGCGAAAATCCAGGATGACGGTCTCACCCCGCTCCAGGTCAATGTAGGAGAACGGGCTGCCGAATTCCACGGCATCCAGAAGCCCGACCAGGACGCGGTCGGTCAGGCCCGCGCCCCTTTTAATGTATTCACGAAGGACCATCAGGGAGAATTTTTCAATATCCTCAGGGCCGAACGTCCTCGTCAGCGCGACGCCTTCCGGCTTGCCCTGAAGGTCCGTCACGTTGAGCTCTCCCCGCTCATCATAAAAAAAGACCCTTTCGAACTGCCCGCTTCTTACCAGCACGGCGCTTTCTTTTTCCGCGGGCACGATCTGATGGATCACCGCCGAGCGTATCAGCTTCCACTCATGGCTTGACAGAAAGCTGACCGCCGTCCGCCCTTCCGGAAGCTCCGCGCGCCACGCGTCCCCGTCCATGAATTCGATCCTGGCTGACACCCCCCGGTAGCGGGAGGTGAAATCCTTTTTGTTCCAGCGCGCCCGGCAGAAGAACTCGCGCAGCTCATCGGTCTCGGCGTGGATCGCCGAATACCGGAAATACAGGCTGCTGCCGGCGACGTAGGCCTCATCGATCATGACATCCAGCGAGTGGGCGAACCACACCTCCGCCTGCGGGCCAGGGTCCTCACGCCTGATGCCGCGGGCCGAAGCGCACCCCGCGAAAAGAATACCCACCAAAATGAACGCGTAAAACCTCTTCACGGATGTTTCCTTTTAAGATTTGTGCCGGAAATGGACGAACAGCCTGCCGAAATTCTTGGAATCCTTGTCCACCCTGTGGTAGAGCGCTTTGATGTGCTTTTGGTCCAAAAACCGCAAGACGTGTTTTTTCAACTGGCCGCTGCCTTTACCGGGGATGATCTCAACGACATCGATCCTTTTTTCGACCGCGTCTTTGATCAGCCGGTCCAAGGCGTCATCAATATCGCGCCCGCGGTTAAAGATCTCATGAAGGTCAAGTTTCAGACGCGACATCCGGCCCTTTCCTATTTCTTCCCGGCTTCCGCGGCCGCCGGCTTGCCTTCCAAAAACCTCAGACTTTCAACAATATTCAGGAACGGGACCGAGGCCACGTCCTTGAATTTGGGAAGCTTCACGTTGCATTGAAAAATATAGAGCGGCCCATAATCGAACTGCTTCAATATCCCCAGGACGATCGCGTCCTGCGTCGCCATGTCCGCCGAGATAAAGATCTTGGCCGCCATCCCGCCGGGGAGCGTTTCGTCCTTTTCATGAACGACGGCAAGCCCCATGGACGTCACGTAATTCTTGAACGCCTCGAACGCCTGCTCCAGCGAGAACAGCGCCATGTCCTCATCGCGCGAGATCATGATCGTCGCCTCGGGGAACCCCTGAAGAGCGCTTCGTTCTTTTTTCTCAAGGATGATGCTTCCGGCGTCCTCCTTCAGGTCCCATCCCCATGGCAGGCGGAACGAGATCTTGAACTGATCGCTCGTATAATACGGCTTGATCGCCAGCTCGATCCGGCCGGTCTGATACCCCCAGTAAGCGCCAGCCCCCAACCCCGCCAAAAGGACGATGTTCAACAGCGCGAACATCCAGGACCCGCGCCGCGGATGCCGGTCATGGACGCAGGTGGTCGCCATGATGTCCCCGACGCGAAAACGGTCCTTGCGCATCAGCAGGCACAGGGCTTCGATCAACAAAAATATGACCACGATGATGATGCCGATATTGCGGTGGACATAACGAAGGACGTTCTGGTCCGCGGAGACCAAAAACGACAGGCAGGAAATGAACGCCAGAAAAAAATTACGCACCAGGTTTTCCCAAAAGGCGCCGCGGTATCCGAATTCATTGACGACCACCAGCCCGACGATACGCTTGCCCGGGCTTCTGGCCCCCCAAAGGTCCCTGAGCAGAAAAAGGATCCCGAACCAGACAAAGAACATCGTTGAACCCAAAACAAAGTCAATACCGCAGGAGGCGGCGATCAAAAGCGCCGCGTCGATCAAGAACGCGGCCCCCCGTTTGGCAAGGGACGCCTGCTTGAAATCCCCGGTCTCAAAGACCGATTTCGCCGATTCCATGATCTCTTCCCGCTCCAGACGCTCAGCGGTCTCCGCCGCATGGCGGAGCTTCGGATGGGAGGTCTTTAAAAGCATGATCAAAAGCATCGCCACGCCAAAGACAAAGAACGCCCCCGCCACCGCGAACAGCGTCGAATAATTTCTGGCCGTCTGGACGACCCAATCCCCCGCCTGCTGGACCTTTTCGATCAGCGTCTTTTCACGGAACGGGTCAGGCATCACTTCCTGCAATTTCTGGATGAACGCGTCCGGCGGACGGAAGCCAGCTTCATGAGCGCTATAGACATCTTTCCATGCTAAACGGTATTCCTTCTGATCATAATACATCTTCGCGCGCCGAGCATACGCGAACCCGTTGGATTTGTCCCGTTTAAGGACCGTGGTGTAATCATAAACCGCCTCTCCCAGGTTGCCGTTCTTCCAATGCGCGTTGGCGCGGTCCAGCACAACGCTCAGGTCATTGGGCGTCAGGTCCAGGACTTGGTCATAAGCGGAGACCGCATCAGCGAACCGCTCCATCAGCATGTAGGTTTCCGCCAGTTTGATCCAGACGTTGGTCTTGTCCGGCCGAAGCGCGATAGCGGCCTTGTAATCTTCGACGGCTTTTTGGAAATTCTTCATTTCGACGTAAAGATTGCCCCGGAAGAACAAAAATTTTCCCGACTGAGGGTCCAGATACACCGCCCGGTCAAAAAGCTTGAGCGCCTCAACAAGTTTCCCCTCCTTAGCCAACGCCGCCGCCTGGCTGAAAATCTGATTAGGATCTTCGTCCGGGGCCAGCACAGGTTTCTGGGCCTCCAGCTCCTTGATATATTTTCTTAACCGCTCAGCGCTCAGCGGACCCATGCTGCTGAAACGGATCTTCAGAACGCTTTGGTCCCCACGCTGGATCTTGACATACTCATCCGTGTAGTCCACGATCTCACCCTCGATGACCTGACCTCCTTCGAGCACAATGCGCAGGGCCCACGCGGGGGCGGAGGCAAGGCACAGCGCCATCATAATAATCACGCAGCGGATAAATTTTTTCATAAAAATTCTCCTCTCAAAACAATGGTCCCTCAGTATCCTGGCGTCCTAGTGTCCCCTTCCATGAATGGAATATCCGGATTAAAAATTTCAGCCATAATATAATCCAGCGCCTTCATATACGGCTCCAAATATTCGTCCACCCCGCCTTCCCCGGCGGCTTTCAGAAATGTCTTGATCTCAGGTTTGCGGATATTATACAAACCGGCGTTCAAAGGCTTGCCGGGAAAACGCCCGCTTAAATAATGCATATACAACGGAAGCTGGAACGACTTCACGTGTTCGGCGATCGAGTCTCTCGTAAATTCCATCCGCCGGATCTCCTCCGCCCCTTGGGGAAGGATGTCGCTTACGCCCGTCTTGTAATCCAGCACCATGACCGTCCCGTCCCTCATCAGGTCCACCCTGTCCACACGGTAAACGAACTTCACCGTCGCGTGAGGAAGAACAACATCTTCCGTGAATTCACTCTCGACATGAAGGACCTCCGCGACAGGGCGCCCGGCCTCAAAATCCAGAAGCCGGCCGATCCGCTCTTCGATCACGGCTTTAAGCAAAAACGCGTCCGCGCGCAGGCGCTTGCCGAACGAATTATTATAACGGCTTATGAATATTTTTTGAACATGATTACGGAATTTCTCATCCACCATGAACGCTTTCCCGATCATCGGCCGGAACGCTTCTTCCAGGACCTCGTGGACCAGGACGCCCACCTCCCTGTTCTCCGGCTCGCTCAAAAGGTCCTCCCGCTCGCGCAGGCCCAGCACATAGGCGAAAAAGAATTCCATCGGGTCGCGCAGATAGGTGTTCACGCTCGAAGCTGAGAACCGGCAGCCTTTCAGAAAATCGACCATGGCCGGCGTTTTAAAAATAACGCGTTCCCCTGTCCGGGGCTTCACGGAAAAGCGCGGGCGCGACACCTCAACCGCCGCCAGGTCCTGGTCCCTCTTTTGTTTTTCCCAGACCAGCTCTTCCACAAAACGGCTGCGTTCTTTTTCCGGATTCTCCTGAAAGACCAGATGGACGCTTTTGGCGGATGAGATCAGCCTTAAAAAACCGTAACGCTGGATCTCCTCCTCCTGCTCGATGCGGTCGAGCCCCAGCCCGACCATGACGTCACGGGGGATCAGCGCCTCATAGACGTTCAGCCGGGGAAGGACCCCTTCATTGGCATCCATCACGATCACGTGATCAAAGTTCAAAGAACGCGTTTCGAACAGGCCCAAAACCTGCAGGCCCTTCAAAGGAGAGCCGTGGAAGGCCACGATCTCGCGTTCAATAAAGCTCACGAAGATCGTAAACAGGTCGCGTTTGGGAAAGACCTCGCCGGCAAAGCTCAGGGCCTTAAGGTCATCGGAAAAATCATAGATCCTGGAGGCGATACGCGTGTTGAGAGGATAATCGTTGAGAGCGCTCTCCTCGACAAAACAATCCAGCCAACGGCACAACGCCTCTGAAAGGGACAGGCAGTGGCAGACGTTCTCCCATTGCCTGAAGCACAGATCATGGACCTGCTCGAACAGGGCCCGGGCGTCTTCACGGGAGACCTCCTCGCCCGCGGCTTGGGCGGCGGCCGTGACGTGGTCAAAAAGCCCATCACAGCCGTGAAGGTCCTCGAACTTTATAAAAAGGCTCCCTGAGAACGCCGTGTCGATCCGTCCGGCCAGGGCCTCTTCGATCGAATGGGCCAGGAGGCGGACCGCTCCGGGCGAAGCTCCCAGCGCCAGGCTTTTGACAAGGGGATGCCGCATGACGCCGAGATAATCCGGCGCGTAATAGCCATGCTCGCCGAAGGACTCCTGACAGGCAAAAACTTTTTCAAGCAAAGAAATGACCGCGCTGCGCTTCAAGGGATACCCCATCGAGATGTTAAAATCCGCGGCCACGCTCGTGATCTCGGAAACCAGCGGGATGATCCCTCCGGCATCCGGCAGAACCACCACCGTCCGACCCAGGTCCTTGATCCCCTCTAAAATGTGCCGGACCGTCGAAACCTGCGAATGGTGGTCATTGGCGGAATAGAGCCTCAGATCAAAAACCGGCTCCTGAAGGCGCTCCCCTTCCCGGATCGGGACCCCGAGCTTTTTCGACACGCGCTCAAAGACCGGCCAGCGCCGCTCATCCCCCTGGAAGACCAAAGAGGCTTTCTTCCGCTGATAAAGATCGACGATGACACGCTCTTCGGCCCGGTTGAGATAAAAAAAGTTCGCGAAGACCGTTTCATCGAAATCCGGGTCCTCAAAATCACGGGCCAGCTGCGCGGCCCGGAAATACTGGAACCCTCTGGAATACGAACCGCTCTTCAGCATCATTTCATGGAATTTTTCCCGGAGCACGACGATGTTCTCCAAAAGCCGATTGACATCGGACGGCACATCATATCCAAGCCCGGCGTTCTGCTCAACACCGAGCAGACGTTCCGATGAGACCAGCTCCAGGTCCAACTGTTCAATAAAAGAAAGCATCTCATTCGCCCAGGGCAAAAACTGCGCGAACGCCTCCCGCCCTTTTAACAGCGACGGCGCGTGCTCTTTGACCATCCCGTAAACGCGGTAGGCCATGTCCATGTCCTGGGACGGAACGAACGGTTCCGACCGAAAGACGATCCTGGCCATGAACTCGTCGATCGAAAAGAACCGCGGAGGAAAATACTGCCGGCCCACTCGCCTGGCAAGCTCCCGCTTCAAAAAAAGAGCGGGCCGCTTGCCTCCGAAGACGACCGCCACCCGGCGCAGGTCTTTCCCTTTTCGGATATATTCCTGCTCGATATGATCGGCAAGCCGCTCCAAGAACGGCTCACAAAAACCGTAAGTCACGACACCTGACATAACACGTCCTTCTAAAACGATTACTGGACAGCGACTTTCGAAAAACCATCCAGATACAATATAACGCCTTCAACGGCGCGGCCCGGGAACATCTGCCCCACAAGGTCCATATAGGCCTTGACCTGCCGGAGGTGTTCTTCCTTTTGGAGAGAACTCATTTTATAATCCACGACGCAGACCCGATGGCCCTGAACGATCAGCCTGTCCAGCCGGTGAGCACGCCCGGACCGGTCGACGATCTCCTGCTCGCAAAAAACCTCTTTCTCATCGACAAAAAAAAGCTCCGCGACATCCTCTCGCGCAATAAGCTCCCTCACGGTCATGAAATACGGCGACAGGTCCGCGACTGAAGGGAACTTTCCCCGCAAAAACGGCGTGACGCTCTTTTGCCATTGCTCAAGGTCCAGCCCCTTGGCGGAACCCAGGTTCTGCAGAAGCGCGTGCACGATAGTCCCCCGGCGGACCTGAGAACGGTTCCTGACGCCCTGGCCGTCGTCCTTAAATTCCTCCTCCAGAAACGAGATCCAGTCCCGGTAGACCGGCGAAGAAAGCGCGGCATGACCGGCATCGTGACCCTTTTCAAAAACCCGGCCGTCCCGCGGTCCGGAAGCGCCCACGTCATAAAGATCCTCTGGAATGAGAAAACCGGCCAGGTTGATGCTGCTTCCCGCGCGTTCCGGGACCCAGATGAACAGCTCCTCGACCGCCCGCGTCAACGCGACATAGGCGTTATTCAATTCTGAAAAGAACGAATCAACGTATTCCCCCGCGCGGACCGCCGCCAGTCGCCGGGAAAACCGCAGATATTTCGATTTGATCCGGTAGAGGCCAAGCGTGTCCGAATTTTTATCGACGATGAAAGCGCGCTGGCCCAGGTCGCTTCCGCTGGTCTGCCCGACCTTGACCGACATCTCAAAAAACGGCAAAAGAACCACCGGAAATTCCAGCCCCTTGGCCTTGTGAACGGTCATGACCCGGACCGAATCAGACCCTCCGACGTTGACAAAAAGGTTTTCCCGCTCATTCGTTTCATAATAATCCAGAAATGACATCAGATCGTTGGCTTCCCGCTCAAAACATTTGATCATTTCCAGAAACTGCATCACAAAGCCCTGCTGGTCCTCGAAATTCGAAAAGACCTTAAAGCCGCCGATCACGCTGACCGCAAGCTCATAGACCGGATAGAACCCCGCCCTTTTGAAATACACCTCGATATGTTCCTGCCAGAGCCGCGGATACTGCCCGCTGAAGGCCTTGTAAAGATAGAACGTCCCGTCCTTGCGCATGAAGGGCCTCTGGCTGAAGATAAAATCACGCATCTCCTCCCGCGAAACACCCGCCGCCAAACAGAACACATCCCCCAAAATGAACGAGGCGAAGGCGATATTGTCCGCCGGCGAGTTGAGGAATTTCAGCAGTGAGACAAGCTGCCGGATCACGGAGTGCTCTTTGATGTTCAGGGTCCTTTCGGATTCGACGGGAAAACCCTCAGCGCTCAGCCAGGCGGTGACCCGCTCGACGTCCTGGTTGTCCCGGGTCAGGACCGCGATCTCATGGCAGGCGTAACGCTCGCGCAGCTGGCGGACCTGCTGCAAAAGGTCCTGCCGCACGGTTTCTTCGCGCTCAGCCGCCGATGAGCCCGGCACATACCGGACGCGGACGCGCCCCCCTTTTTTCTGCGGCAGGGTCTTCTGCCGCGAATGGGCGAACAACGACGATAACCGCTCCAGGTCCTTTTCTTGAAAACGCACGCTGTCCTTTTTATCCTTTTCCTCTTCGAAGGCCTCTTTTTCCTTCACGAAACGCTGCAGGTTCTGCAGAGAAAAAATATGGTTGTTGAACTCCACCACCGCTTCCAGGCTGCGGTAATTGGTCTCCAGGATCTCCTCCCGGACGTTGAACTCCTTAAACGAACCCTTCACCTCGTCGAAGAGCCGCACCTCCCCTCCACGGAAGCCGTAGATCGCCTGCTTCTTGTCCCCCACGTAGAAGACCGTTCCGCCGGTCGAAAGCGCCTCTTGCGCCAGCGTGTAAAGGTTGCTCCACTGCAGCAGACTCGTGTCCTGGAACTCGTCGATCAAATAATGCCGGAAGCGGGTCGCCAGCCGGTAATACAGCTCCCCGGCCGTGATGCCTTCGTCCTCAAAAAGCTGATGGGCCTTTTTATTAAGCTCCTCCAAAAAAAGCACGTCATCCTGACGCGAAACAGCCTTGAATTCCGCCAGGACCTTATAAAAGATCTCCACATACGGATTGAACGACGCGCAGGCCTCCGCCTCGCTGACGGCGCGCAGGCTCAAGAACAGGTCTTCCCATGCGTCCTGCAGAAGCTTGGGAATATCATGACCGGCTTTCATCGGGAACTGCGGACGGGCGAAATACTCCGGCACTTCATCAAAATCGAACCCCCGGTGATATTTGCCGAGAAATTTGTCAAAGCTTTTCAGGAACCCCTTGTCCAGCCCCTCCGCGGGGCAGGCCGCGCGCAGATCCTTGAACTTTTGAAAGGTCCTGGCCTTCATCGCCAGCAGATCTTCCGAAAGCGGGAACAGGGCAAAGTCCTTCGCGTAGGTGTTGCTCTGCTGATACAGGGCGAACAGCATCCCCTGGATATCTTTTTTTGGGAACCAGCCGGTCTTGTTCTCTAAAAACAGATATTGCCGCAAAAAATTCTCGAACAGACCCAGGACCTGCGGGTCGGAGACCGCGCGGTCAATGGTCCGGTCGAGGCTGTAGCGGATATATTCAAAGGCGTCGCGCCGGATCTTGAAGCGCGCCGACAGGCCGATCTTAAAGGCGCAGCCCGACAAAAGAGCATTGATGAACGAATCGATCGTCTGCACCTGAAAAAAATTATAATTGAGGATGATCTCCTCCATCACCTGACGCGCGCGCTGGCAGGCGGCCTGACGGTCCATGTTCAGGGCGCCCAGGATCTCCTCGTATTGGTTGGCGGGAAGCAGGTCAAGCGCGACGCGTTTGAGGAAATCCAGAATGCGCGCCTTCATTTCAAAGGACGCTTTATTGGTGAACGTGATCGCCAGCACCTGGCGTATGGACTGCGCGTCAGCGGATGCGCCCATCAGCATCAGCTGAACATAGCGCTTTGCCAAAGCGAACGTCTTGCCGGATCCGGCGGACGCTTCCACAACGCGTAATTCCGGGGATTGGATCATGAGGGTTGTCTTGTCCATCAATTCATGAACATCTTAAGCTTGAAGTTCCTTCTTCTGCCTGATCTTTTGGATGTAGGCCTTGATCTGCCCGGCGTCGCGCACGGGCCAGGATAACGCCAGCCCTCCCAAAAACCCTACGAAGTGCGCGTAAAATCCGGTCTCTCCCGC
>Ga0116155_10000937_pt1 | contig 21971 bp, 23 predicted proteins | sample AD_UKC032_MetaG_FD_89890 | JGI IMG/M metagenome (GOLD analysis project Ga0116155, IMG submission 89890) | Active sludge microbial communities of municipal wastewater-treating anaerobic digesters from USA - AD_UKC032_MetaG | ecosystem: Engineered > Bioreactor > Anaerobic > Digestate | place: USA...
GCGAGTTCGGCGCACCGGTCGGGGAACAGGTCACTCACGGCCACCACCTCGACATTCGGGTGGTCCTGAAACCCGAAGGCCGCGCCGAACCGGCAGACGCCGTAGCCCACGATGCCCACCCGCACCTTGCGGTCCGACACAGGCGCCCACGCCCGGCCCTTCACCGTGTTGCTCGCCGTGTCCTCAAAGCCCTGGATGGGCTTCTCCTCGGCGGCGCCCGCGGCGGCCATCGCGCCGAGTGCGGCGGCCCCCTTCATGAAGCCTCTCCGCGAAAACGAATGCCGCATCATCGAATCCTCCTTGGTTTTCCGGCCCTTCGTCCGGCGGTGCTCACTCTTGTCCCTTCCACAACGCGCGCAGCAGCTCGTCGGGAATCCGGTGAACCCGAGCCACGGTCTTCTGGGTCTCCGTGATGTAAAGCCCGTCATCCCAAATGAAGTCCGGGTAGCTGATGCGGAGTTTCGCATCCTTCGAGTACAGCACCGCCACGGGTTCCCCCCAGTGAATGACCTTTCCCTCCGGCGCGTCCCGCTCGACGCCGCCCAGCAGATACGCCGGGTTGCGCCCCTCGTAGGTGCGCCCCGCGTGGTTGTGGAACCAGTAGATATACCGGCCCGCGAAGGGCCCCTCGTCCAGCCGCCGGACGAAGTTGGCGGCGCGGGGATGCTCCACCAGCGGCCCACCGGGGCGGTACGCCATGAACGCCGGCGGCGTCCACGTCTTTCCCCCGTCCCGCGAATAGGCGTGGCAGGGATGCCCCGCCACGGTCCGGTAGGTGCAGAAGAGCGCCCCGTCGGAGAGGGACACCAGATTGACCTCCTCCGCAATGGGCCCCTCAGGGGACCGCAGGCCGTGGTCCCCCTCGGGCAGGGTCTCCCAGGTGATTCGTGACGGGTCGGGCTCCGTGAGGAGGTCCGCGCTCCGCAGGAACCACGACTCGGATTCGGCGATGAACCCCTCGCCGAAACGGCCCACCTTGGCAAACCCGAGGTACATGGCCCCGTTGTGAAGCCCCGGCTTGCCCACGCCCCAGAAGAACCGCACCCGGCCCTGGTAGGGATTCGCGCGGTCAATGGCCGCCTCGCGGACAGGGATAAAATGCCGCTCCGCGGACCAGGTCCGGCCGCCGTCGTCGCTGTGCTTGAAGGCATACTCGCCCAGCGTGTCCACCCGGCGCCGCGCGTAGTCGTTGTCCGCGATCACCTCCCGCAGGTTCGCGGCGTTGTAGGTGTAGAAGGCGTACACCCGGCCGCCGGGCGTCAGGAAGGGCATGACCCACGACGCCTCCGGGCCGTCGGCGGGCTCAATGTCCACCAGGGGCTCCCACGTTTGTCCCCGGTCACCGCTGCGGGTGGACACCACATGCTGTCCCGTCGCCCCCTCGGCCCCCTTTCCCGTCGTCATGGTGCAGAGCCACGTCCCATCCGGCAGTCTCACCACATACGGCTGGTCGCAGTAGCCCTCCGAGGGAATCACCCATCCGGTCTCCACCTCCACAGGCGGCGGAACCTCGGCGGCCCCCCGGAGCGCGGCGAAAAGAAGAAGGGCCAATAAGGCATTCTGGCGAACGGTCATGGTCTTGTCCCCGTCAATCGGTCTCGTGCGGAAATCATGAACCGTACCCGTCCGCCGATGCAATACGGGGCTTGATTCCCGCGAACCGGTGGTGTCTAATACCGACCCATGCCTGCCTGCCGCACATTCGGGATCGTTCTGCGCCGTCCGGCCGGGCTCTCGCCCGGACCGCTGTCCGCCCTCGTGGCCTCGCAGGCCATGCGGCACGGGGCGGACGAGGGAATGACCGGGGGGGGAACACCCCTCCCGGCCGACGCGCCGTTCATTCTCCTGTCCGTGCCTGTGCCGGCCCGAATTGTGGCGCATAGGACCGTTCCCGGCGGCATGTTGCCGCTTGGAAAGGCGGTCTTCGCGCGTCGCGCCCAAGAGGGGATGCGCGCCACGGGGCACGAAATCACAAAAGGCGAAAGGGGGGCGTCCCGTTCCCCAGCCAAGGGAGTTCCGGTGAATTTCCTGCGTCGGCATCCCGGCCTCTCCCGGCTGACTGCGGGCGGGCCGACGGTTCTGCGGGGCTGGAAGCGCTCCCGGTTTTCATCTCTGTCTCCGGACGACCAGCGCTCGTTGGACACGTCACAGAACATTGACCGAGAGGCGTTATGAAAATGCTCCAGCACCGGGTCGTGCGTGTTTGGATTGGAAACGCCCTGGCCGTCCTGATTGGCCTCGTGGTCTCTGGGCTGGTGTTTGCGGGGGCGGAAGCCGCGCTATATTTTCGAGAGAAGCTCTTTTCCCCCCCCGAATTGGTTTTCAGCGGACGGGGAACGGTCAAGGGGGCCAGCGTTCTCGGGTGGGAACTGGAACGCAACGGAACTGTCTGGAATCGCGCGGACCGCGGGGGACGGACGATCTACGACGTGCTGGCCAAGACAGACGGTGCCGGAAGACGCCAAACTCCGTGCGCACCCCGTGGCGAAGACGCCCGGATTGCCGCCTTTTTTGGATGTTCCATGACTTTCGGGCAGGGCGTCGCGGACGAGGAGACCATCCCGTCGCGTTTCTGCGCGCACAAGCCCGGCTGGACCTCCCACAACTACGGGGTATACGCCTACGGCCCCCAGCAGATGTGGCTGCAAATATGCAGGCAGGAGGTGCTCCGGGAATTCTCCGAAAGAAAAGGGGTTGTCATATACTCATTTATACAAAACCATCTCCAGCGTCTGGTCGGCGCGTCGAGCGTCCACTCCGAATGGATAGAGTCGCTGCCCTGGCTGGAGGTGAACGACGGTCGGATTGTCCACAGGGGGTTCTTCAGTGACCGCCCCCATTTCCAGAGCCTGATTGTCCGCTCGCTGGCACGCACGCGTTTGGCCGGCCTCATGGCTGAGCGCCTGCCGGGACTTCCGGGGCTGGAATCCAGGCAAAAATCAGGCCTTGACCTCCTCGTGACGCTCGTCGCTGAATGCGTCAAGTCGGCCAGAGAGCAGGCCCCCGGCCTGGAGTTCTGCTGTGTGCTGCTGCCGGAATGCTCCGAACCATGGCGGGAGGTGCTTTCGCGCCGGCTCTCCGAAGCCGGGGTGCGAGTGCTTGACTATGAGACGCTGTTCGCCGGATTGGGGGAGCCCATGGAAGAGGTGTTTTTCGATGACACGCGCCGCAAGAATTGGGGCCATTTCAAAGCGCGGGGCTGCGATCTCATTGCCCGGCAACTTGCCCGGGACATCGCCGAATAGGCGGGGTGTCCCCGTTCTTCCCGGTGCGGCGGCCGGAGAACCGCCCGAAATCTCCCGGCTGTGTCTCCGTGCAAACGCCAGTACTGCCCGGCCACAAGCCCCCCCCCTGATCATGCGGCTGTTTCGTCTTCCATTGGCTGGGCATTGCGCGGAGCAAGGTCGTTTTCAACTTGGTCCTGCGCCGGGACCGCACTCCCAAGGGTCGCAGTCTGGACGGGGGGCCGCACATGCGGTGCCTCGCGTATCCACCGGGCACGGTTTGACTCCCGCCAGCCGGTGGTGTCTAATACCGGCCCATGCTTGCCTTCCTCACATCCGGGGTCGTTTTGGGCCTGTCGGCCGGGTTTTCGCCCGGGCCGCTGTTCGCCCTCGTGGTCTCGCAGGCCATGCGGCACGGGGTGCGCGAGGGAATGAAAACGGCCCTGGCACCGCTCCTGACCGACACGCCGGTCATCCTCCTCTCCGTGCTAGTGTTGACGCGGATCTCGGGGTATAAGTCGGTTCTTGGCGGAATGTCACTGGTTGGGGCCGCCGTCGTCGCGTATCTCGCCTATGAGGGCCTCCGCGCCACGGGGTATGAAATCGCCGAAGGGGAGAGGGGCGCGCCCCGTTCCCTGGCCAAGGGGGTGCTGGTAAACTTCCTGAGTCCGCACCCCTATCTCTTCTGGCTGACCGTGGGCGGGCCGATGGTCCTGCGGGGCTGGGAGCACTCCGCCCCGGCGGCCGTCGCCTTTGTCGCGGGGTTCTGCCTGTCCATTGTCGCGGCCAAAATGGTCATCGCCGTGTCGGCGGGCAGCTCCCGGCGTTTCCTCACCGGAAAGGGGTACCGGCGGGTCATGCGGGGGCTGGGGGCGCTGATGGCCGGATTCGCGGTATTATTGGTGTGGAACGCGGTGGAACTGCTGTCCGCGCCCTGAACCCGCGCGGTCCGCGAGGAGGTGTTTCCATGCGCACAGTGACCGCTCTCATGCTGGGGGGGCTGCTCGCCCTTTCGGTGGCCGGATGCGCCCGGGATGCGTCCATTGAGGTGAACGGGCTGCAACGGACCTTTGTCCTGCACGTCCCCGGGGGGCTTTCGGTCCCCGCGCCGCTGGTGCTGGTCCTGCATCCCTTCACCGGATCGGGCAGGCAGATGCAGCGGGTGACCGGTCTGGACGCCCTGGCCGACCGCGAGGGGTTCATCGTCGCCTATCCCAACGGATGCCAGCGCCGCTGGAACGTGGGGGCCTTCGGGGAGGGCGGCGTTGATGATGTCGCCTTTCTGGACGCGCTCATGGACCACATCGCCGCCAACCATCCGGTGGACCGCGCGCGAGTCTACCTCACCGGCGGGTCCAACGGCGGCATGATGGCCCAGTACTACACCTGCGTCCGCCCGGAGCGCGTGGCCGCCGTGGCGCCCATCTTCGGCACCCTGCCCCGCGCCACCGCCGCGCTGTGCCCGCCCGGTCCGCCGAAACCCGCGCTGTTTATCCACGGAACAGAAGACCCCATCCTGCCCTATGAGGGCGGGGGAAAGGGCGCCGTGCTGTCCGTGGAGGAGAATGTCGCCTTCTGGACCGCGCGCAACGGGTGCGCGGGCACCACGGCCGAAACGGCGCTCCCCGACACGGACCCCGATGACGGCACAACCACCCGGCGCGTGGCCCATAGGGGCTGTGCGGCTGAGGTGGAGCTGTACATCGTGGAGGGCGGCGGGCACACCTGGCCCGGCGGCGGCCCCGACTATCCGCGCTGGATCGTGGGCCGCACGGCGCGCGACTTCTCCGCCAGTGAAACGATATGGGCGTTCTTCAGGGACAAGGCCGCTCTGTGACCCGGCCCCTCCCGGTCATTTCTTCGCCGGGGCGGCCCACTCCACGGCGTTGCGCATGATCTGGCGCACGTTCTCGTCAAAGTACACCGGGTTCGTCTCGTGCCCCGCCTGGAAGTAGAAGAACTTCCCCTTGCCGATGGTCCAGCAGAGGCCGATGCGCGAGGGGTCCTCGCGGCCGTCCTTCAGCACGTGGACGCCCTCAAAGGGCACCGCCTCGGGCTCCGGCACCGCGTAGGGTTCGCTGTACCGCTCGCTGTGCTGGACCGTGAAATCCTTCACCCCCTTCGCGATGGGGTGGTTCGAGTCCTTCACCGTCACCTTGAGCACCGTGGAGTCCAGCTCATACGCGCCCCAGGAGCACTCGGTGCCCATGAGCGCCTTGTTCGGCTTGGCGAAATGGGAGGAGTGCAGGGAAATGAACCCCATGCCGTCCTCTTTCACCCGCTTGACAACTTTCTCCACCAGCTTGTCGCGCACAAGCCCGTGCTTCTTGTGGCCCCACCAGATGAGCACATCCGCGCGGTTGAGCAGCTTGTCGGGCAGGCCCTGCTCGGGGTCCTTGATGCCCGCCACCACGACCTCCCAGCCCTCCAGCGAACCCAGCCCCTCGGCGATGGCCCCGTTAATGTCCTTCGGGTACACGTCCGTGCCCGCCGTCCCCTCGGACCACACCACCACGCACCGCTTCGCCGACTTCGCCTCCGCCGCATGCCCGAAAAACAGCCCCGCGCCCAGCGACACCACCACCACCGCCAGGAGAACGGCGTACACTTTCCTGCTGCCCATCGCGTGAATCCTTCTGTTGTTCCCCGGCCTTGCCCGTCCGGAACGCCGGGGGCGGGCCAACCGCCCGCGCCGGGGGCAATGATAATGAAACCGGTGGCCGCGCGACAAGCGGGACATGCCGCCCCTGGAGGATTGCGTATACTATGGGGCTTGCTTTCAGCCCGGACACCTGCCGGGACCTCCAAAGGAGACCCGTCCCTTGCCAAGAATCTGTAGTCGCCCCCTTCTGCCAACTACGGTCACCTCGGCGCTCCTTTGCGTCGCGGCACTGACTGCCTTTGCCCAGCCGCAGGCGGCGGAGGGGGAGGAGCCTTGGCGCGTTGAGGCCCGGAAACGCATCGCCGAGACGCGCATGGGGGATCTGGTGGTCCGTGTCGTGGACGATGCGGAAAAACCCGCCGCCGGACGCCCTGTCCGGGTGGCCATGACCCGCCACGCGTTCCCGTGGGGCACCTGTGTGAAGGCGGGGCATCTCACCGGGGACGGGCCGGAGAACGAGACTTACCGGCAGCACCTCCGCGCCTTGTTCAACTGCGCGGTCCTGGAGAACGACCTGAAGTGGAACGCGTGGCACGGGGCCTATGGGCCGTCCTTTTCCCGCGAGAACACCCGCGCCGCGCTGGTATGGCTCAAGGAAAACGGTTTCCGCGTCCGGGGACACACGCTGGCGTGGCCGGACTGGCAGTATCTCCTGCCCGAGGGGGAGACCCTCGCGGCCGATCCCGCCGCCCTGCAGCGGCGCATCCTGGAGCATGTGGACGAGCTGGCCGCCTTCACCAAAGACTTCGTTTACGAATGGGACGTTGTCAACGAGCCGGCGCATTTCGACGCCGTGACCCGCGCGCTCGGGCCGGACGCCATGAAGGAGTGGTTCGTCCGCGCCCGGGCGGCCCTCCCGCCGTCCTGCCGCCTGTTTGTCAACGAGTACAACGTCGTGGAGCCGTATGAGCCCGGCATCCCGGAGAAATACGCGCAGATCATCAGCGGCCTGCTCGCCGCCGGGGCGCCGCTGGAAGGCATCGGGTTCCAAAGCCATTTCGGACCTGCCGGCGCCGATCCGGAGGGCGTCCTCAAGACCTTCGACACCTTCGCGCGTTTCGGGCTGCCCATCGTGGTGACCGAGTTCGACGCCGACATTGCGGACGAGGCCGCCCAGGCCGCCTTCACCCGGGACTTCCTGACCGCCGCCTTCAGCCACCCCGCCTGCCAGGGTTTCGTGCTCTGGGGGTTCTGGGAGGGCTCGCACTGGCGCCCGCAGGCCGCCCTGTTCAGGAAAGACTGGACGGAAAAGCCGAATCTGGCGGCCTACCGGGATCTCGTTTTCCGCGAGTGGTGGACCGATGTGGAGGGGGTCACGGACGCGAACGGCGAACTGACCGTGCGGGGGTTCAAGGGAACCTACCGGATTCACCTCGGCGCGCAGGAGCACGGGGCGGCCATCGGGGACGCGCCCGCCCGCGTGGAGCTCACCCTGGGGACGCCCGCAAAGTAGACACGGCATCCTGCCGTGTTCTTGGGCCTTCCCTCGACCTGAAGAACGCGGCAGGATGCCGTGTCTACTTTGCCGTCGGCCTGCCGGGAACGAGATCGCTTCGGTCGCTTCGCTCCCTCGCGATGACGCTTCTTGCCTCCGTCATCGCGGGGAGGCCGCCCTGCGGCCGACGCGGCGATCTCTTGCCGGAATGCTTGCGGCAGGAACAGCCGCTTGTCTACACTGGCCCCGGTGACTTCACCCGGGAGTCTTTTCCATGAAACGCCGAACCTTCCTGCAAACCGGACTCGGGGCCGCCGCCGTGGTGGCGGGCCTTCCCCGGAGCGCCAACGCCAGCGAGGAGCGCACCATGAACATCGTCGTCGCCGCCGACCCCTTCGCCGTGGACCTCAAGGACGCCGTGAAGGAGCATCTGGAAAAGCGGGGCTTCACGGTGGCTGACGTGGGGGCCGTCAAGGGCAAGGACATGCCCTACTACGACGCCGCGCCCCTCGCCACCAAACTGCTCCAGGAGGGAAAGGCGGAACGGGCAATCCTCTTCTGCGGCACCGGCGCGGGCATGTGCATCGTCGCCAACAAGTTCAAGGGTGTGTGCGCGGTCTGCGTGGAGTCGGTCTTCTCCGCGAAGATGGCCCGCGCCATCAACGACGCCAACGCCATCACCCTGGGGGCCATGATCGTGGCCCCGTGGATGGCGAAGGAAATGGTGGACGCCTGGCTGGACACGAAGCACACCCAGGGGCTGGACGAGTTCGCCGGATTCCTCAAGGACGCCTGCGCGCGCGTGAACGCCCTCGACACGGGGAAATAACCCATGCCGGAAAATCCCGACCGTCCGTGGCAGATGCCCCTTTCCGTCCACTGCTGGGCCCTGGGCCTCTTCGCCGCCGCCACCCTCGCGGTCGTCGCGGTGTTCCTTCTCTACCAGGACGTCAACGTGTGGGAGGGCTGGCGCGAGAGCAACGAACTCCGCAGGCAGGCCTACGGCGAGCGGCTCTATGTGGAAAGCGTCTACCGCACCCGCGCCAACACCTGGTCCAACCTGGCCTATGTGCTGGTGGGGCTCTACGCCGTCGTCCTCGGCGTGAACGACCTGCGCCGGAAGGACGGGGCAGGGGAGGGGCACCTCCGGCGGCGGCCCGCCCTCGGCATCCTCTACGGTGTTGCCTGCTGCTATCTGGGGGTCGGCAGCGGCCTGTTCCACGCCTCCCTCACCCACTGGGGACAGCAGCTTGACGTCGCCGCCATGTACTCGCCCGTCGTTGTGCTCATCGCCCTGCACCTCGACCGCTTCCTGCCCGCGTGGCCGCTCTGGGTCGCCGCCGCCGTCGTCGCCTGCGCCCTGCTCTACGTGTACAAGTGGTCCATGTCCTCCGGCATCGTGCTGCCCGCACTGATCGCCGCCGTCACCGTGCTGGCGGTGGCGGACCGTCTCTTGGGAAAGGGGCGCATGCAATTACGGTGGATGGACGCCGCCGCGGTCTGCCTCATGCTGGCCTACCTGTTCCGGCAGCTCGACATAGACCGCCGCTTCACGGGCCCGGACACCTGGCTGCAGGGCCATGTCCTGTGGCATTTCCTGACCGCGGGGGCGCTCGGAATGGCCTACCTGTACCACCGCTCAGAGCGAAGCACTCCCCCAAGCGCGGGCGCGTAGGGGCGCTGCTTGCCGCGCCCCTCTGGATGCCCGCATGCTAGTCGTTGCTGGAAGACTCCCCGGACACCTCCTCCGGCTCCAGGGGGGAGCGGCGGCAGAACACCAAGCCGGCGCAGTAAACCAGCAGCAGGTAGTAGAAGTTCAGCTCGCGGAACTCGGAGAGGTTGCTGCTGATGGCGCCCGGCTCGCGGCCCGCCGCGAGCGCCGCCGCGTGGTCCCCGGCCTGCCCCGTCTGGAACGCCTCCATCAGGTCGCGCAGCGTGCCCACCTGGGACTCCTCCCAGCTCCCGAGGGCGTGGGTGAGCGACCGCAGGAGCACAATGGCGATCACCGTCAGGATGGCGTATCTGTCCGGCGCGGCATACTGGAGCCATTTGTTGCGGAACCGCATCGCCAGCAGCGGCAGCAGCACGAACACCCCGCCGATCAGGAGGTCGCCCGCCTTCTTGAAGACCTTGTTCACCCCCGGCTGGTTGTGGACATTGACCGGCTGCGCCATCAGGTCAATCCGCCCGACCAGTTCGGGCGGCCATTCGCGCATGGGCTGGAACCAGTTAAACTCGGTCCCGCCGAAGAAATACGCCCGCAGGTGCGCGCCGTAGTCAATCTCCTCCGCGAAAACGAACAGGGTGCACACGGCGAGCCCCGCCCAGGCCGCCCGCTCCAGGGCGTGCCTCTTCCGCAGCGCGCCGGCGCAGGCCACGCCCGCCAGGGCAAGCAGCACGACGTTCTGCAGCCCCTCCAGCAGCCCGAACTCCCGCCACGCATCGGGCGACAGCGGCGGCAGTTTCGGGCACACGATCCGCTGGAGCACGATGTTCCCGGAGAAATACATGGCCGTCAGGGCCAGACTCACCGCCGCCGGAACGATCAGGTAAACGAGCAGTTTCCGCTTGTCCATGCGCCTCTCCCAACACCCGCCTTTGTCCGGGGCGTCGTCAGTCCTTGATCACCAGTTTATCCTTCTCCGGCAGGGCGGGGAAGGGCGCATGCGGCTCCGTCTGGTACCAGTACGCCACCGACGCCTGGTCGTCCTGCAGGGGCAGGTAACGCCCCTCGCTCTGCCAGCCGATGGACTGGATCGTCACGCGCAGGTCACTCTTGAAGCGGACGGGGTCGGTGATGTGCCAGCGGTACTGGCCGAAACGGCGCTGCTCGCCCTTGTACGGGATGTGGTGGAACCCCGTGTAGGGGCTGGTGAAGTTGTCATACACCCACTTCCCGTGCTCCTTGCGCTCGTTGTAGCCGTAGGAGCCGCAGAAGTAGTCCTCCTCGCCCGTGCCGCAGATCGTCGGGAAGTCCGTGTCCCCGTCCATGTAGAACTTGATCTCACCCTCGCCCCACCAGCCGTCGCTGTTCGCGCCGTGGGCGAGATAGGTGCCCACATACATCCCCGTCCCCTTGACGCCGTCGAGGATGGTGTACACGTCCTTGTAGGGCAGGGGGTTCACCCGGCGGAACTGGGCGTGGAAGTACGCCGCGCTCTCGGGCACCGCCTCCAGCGAGTAGTCAATCTGGTAGTAGATCGTCGCCCGCTTTTCGGCCAGGTTCTCCATGGTGATCTTGCAGGACTTGCGGAAGGGCATCTGCCAGTAGGAGTTCAGGCCGCTGCGCGGGTTCACGCACATGGCCAGCGAAGTCACCCGCGGCTCGTTGCCCATGCCCCAGCCCGCCGTGAAAAAGTCGCCCGCGGGCACCTCCACCGACGGCTGCTCCTCGCCGTCCCAGTAGAAGCGCAGGATCATGAGCCGGTAGTCGCCCACCGGCGTCATCCAGATGTGGTTGATGACGCCCGACCCCTGAATCTCGCCCAGCGTGAAGGTCTGGCCCGGCTCAATGTGGATGTAGGGGTTCACCTTCCAGCCCTGGCCCAGTTCCCGCGCCGCCTTCGCCGCCGTCCCCTCCTCCAGCGTCGCCATGCCGCCCTTGCCCTTCTCGCCCGTGAAGTTCTCCGGGCTGATGGACCGCGTCTCCGCGTCCTTCAGCACATACAGGCCGTCCATGCCGCCGACACCCTGCGCCATTGCGCCGGGCGCGGACAGGGCCAGCAGGGGAAGCAGAAAAGACAGGTTTTTCGCGCTCATGTTCCAGGCTCCCGAGGTTGTGGACGGGCCGTGCGTGCCCGTGCCATGCGCAATAAAGTACCTGTTTGGCCCGCAGAGTTCAAGGGAAACGCGTGCCCGGGGATATGCCCCTCCCCCGGGACTTGCCTCCCGCCGGGGGAATGGAACATACTTGAAACGCGGCGCGCCCGTGGACGGCACGGCGGCCGCCAACCCAAGGAGTTTGGAGCATGTCGAAACACGAGTCCCTGAAACTCACCCGCCGCGAGACCCTCGCCGCCCTCGGCGCGTTCGCCCTCACCGCCCGTTTTGGCGCGGCGCAGACGCCCGCCCCGGCGCACAACATCGCCCTGCAGCTCTACACCATGCGCGACCCCGCGAAGAAGGACCTCCCCGGAACGCTCAAGCGGTGCCGCGAGATGGGCTGGGAGTATGTGCAGTGGAGCGGCATGCCGAACCTTTCGGCGGAGGAAATCCGCGCGGCCCTCGACACCGCCGGACTCAAGGCCATTTCCGCCCACATCGGCATCGAGCCCTTCGAGACGGATTTCGCCGCCCAGGTCGCCTTCTGGAAGGTGGTGGGCAACAAGAACGTCGCCCCCGGCGGCATGATGGGCGACTGCCGCGACTCCCTCGACGCCTGGAAGCGGGGCGCCGCGCGCCTGAACGCCGTCGGCGAGAAGCTGCGCGCGGAGGGCATGCGCCTCTCCTACCACAACCACGACCAGGAGTTTCAGAAGTTCGAGGGCGACGACCGCACCAAGCTGGACATCCTCTACGCGGAGACGGACCCGCAGAACCTCTTCGCCGAGATTGACACCGCCTGGGTCCAGGTCGCGGGCGTCAACCCCGCCGAATTCGTGCGCAAGATGAAGGGGCGCTGCCCGGTCATCCATGTCAAGGACATCGCCGAGAAGAAGCGCCTGCGCGGCGTGCAGTTCTGCGCCGTCGGCAAGGGCACCATGAAGTGGGACGAGGTCTTCGCCGCCACCCGCGAGGCCGGCGTCGAGTGGTACGTCTACGAGCAGGACAACACCACCGGCGACATCTTCGAGGACGCGGCGGCCACCTTTGCGTTCATGAAGGAAAAGCTGCTCGCCTGAGCGAGGCGGGCTCCAACGAGGAGGGGACGGCGTGCGGACGTGTTTCTCCGGGGAATACGGCGGCATTCTGGGGAAGTGCGCCCGTGTCTCTGAAACCGGCGCGCCCCCCGAGGCCGCCCTCCAACGCTTCTGGGCGGAGGGTGCCCTCGTGGGCGAGGCGCTCCAGACCCTCGAAAACCACCGCGTCCGCATCGTCGCCCCCGGCTGGGCCAACAAGGCCGAGGGTCCCGATTTCCTCGGGGCGCAGGTGGAGTTCAACGGCGTCCTCCACGGCGGCGACGTGGAGATCCACCAGGTCCCCGGGGGCTGGCGCGGCCACGGCCACCACCGCGACCCGCGTTACCGCGATGTCATCCTTCATGTGGTGTGGGACGCGGGCCGTTCCCCCGCGCGGCTCCCGGCCACCCCGGAGGGGCGCGCCCTGGCCACCCTGTCCCTGAACTCCCCCCCGGCCGCCGAACTCTTCCAGCGCTGGGAACGGTCCCGCGAGACAGAAACGCTCCCCGAACCCTCGGCCTGCGGCCGATGCGCGCGGGAACTCTCCTGTGAGCAGCGCGACGCCGTGACCGCCTTTTTGGACCTCGCGGGGGAGTGGCGCATCCTCGAAAAGGCGCGCGACCTGCGGGAACGCGCCGCCGTTGCGGGCTTGGAGCAGGCGTTGTACGAGGCCCTGCTGCGGGCCTGCGGCTATGCCCGTTACGCGGCATCCTTCCACCTGCTGGCCCGGTCGCTGCCCTACGACCGCGTCCGCCAGCTCGCCCTGCTGGAGCCTTTCCTGCCCGAGGCGGCGCTGTTCCACCATGCCGGGCTGCTCCCCGACACCCTGCCGGACGGGGCGGACGACACCGCCGCCGCACACCACCGGCGGCTCGCGGCCCTGCGGGGGGAGCACCTGCGCGAACTCCGCAATCTGGGACTGGAATGGCCCCGCGTCGGCGTGCGCCCCGTGAACGCCCCCGAGCGGCGGCTCGCGGGTGCCGCCCGTCTGGTGGCACGCACGGCCAAGCGGGGGCTGCTGGCCGCCCTGGAGGATCTATGGCGGGGGGAGGAGCCGCCCCTCGCGCGGCGGCGCCGCTTCGAGGCCCTCTTCTCTCCGGCCCTCGGCTTCTGGACCACCCACTGCGCCTGGCACGGGAAGTCCCTCGCGCGGAGCGCGGCGCTTCTGGGCGGGGGGCGCGTCCGCTCCATCATCGGCAATGTCTTCCTGCCCTTCGCCGTCGCCAAAGCCCGCGACACCCGCGACCGCGCCCTGGAAGAGCGCGCCCTGGCCTTCTGCCGCGCCCTCCCCGCCGAGCCGGACAACCAGGTCCTCCGCCGCATGACCGCCTGGATTTTCCCCGAGGACGCCCCGCGCCTCACCTTCCTCCGCCAGCAGGGCCTCCTCCAGATGTACCGCGACTGGTGCGAGGCCAACCCCTCCTGCCGCAACTGCTCCCTCCACGCCTATTTCCGGCAAAAGGAGAACGCCAAATGAGCGAAACCACGCCTTACAACCGCCAGTTCTCGCCGCTTGGGCTCAAACTCGTCGCGGCGGCCTCGCTCGCGGGAATGCTGGTGCTGATTTGCCCCGCAGCCCTGTTCCTCATCACGGGTGGAATTCAGAAGATTGTGGAGGCATCGGACGCGCTCATCCCTGTTTCCGCCGCAGGGGGGCTGTGCATTTCCCTCTTCCTGAGCCTGCGTGCGCTGAAGAGGGGCACGCTGCCCGAAGAGGACAGCGAACGGATTCTCATGTTTATCTGGCCCCTCACCGTGCTCGCTGTCGCGGTCGCCGGCCTGACCGTCATCACCGGGGCCCTTCTCGTCGTGATGACACTCCTGTAAAACACCAGGCCAGTCACCCGACCTCAAGACAAGGCCGGCGGGACGCCGGCGCTACGGACAGTCGCCGTACCGGCGGCACACGGTCTGCTTCCGTCCACCTTGTCCACTCCGTCCACCACGTCCACAACCCCCACCTTCCCCCGCCGATTTGACATCCCCCGCCCAAAAGGGCTTGAATGCTCCCCAGCCCGCGCGCGGTGCGCGGCCATGAAAGGGGTCCGCCGGTGAAAAAGAAGCGCAAGGGCGGTTCATGGGGGGAGAAACTGCGCGACCGTCTGGCAAAGGAGCGCCGCAGCCTGCTGTTTGTCCTGCCTGCCGTGCTGGCGGCGCTGGTTGCCGGATGGTGGCTCTTCCTGCGCGGCCCCGGCGCGGCGGTGGCCCACCGGGAGTTCCTCCAGGCGGACACGCCGGTGATCGCGGTGGTGAACCCGCCGAGGGTGCAGGCCTATGTCTCCAGTCTTGCGCACAGCGCCACCCGGTTCGTCCCCGGCATCCCGAAGCTCTCGTCCATGCAGGCCCGCGCCTTCTCTTTCGACTGGATCCACAAAATGCCGCTGGAGATGGCCTTTCTCTTCGACCAGCGGGCCTCGGACGCCTACGCCGTGACACTGCTCTTCCGCGAGAACCCCACCAGCGAGTCGCTGGAGGGGCTGGTGGACGCCGGATTCTTCCAGACCCTCCGGCCGGTCCGGTTTCCCGGTTCCCGGCTGGCCCGGAAGGGGGGGGGCATCCTCCTGTCCGAAGGCACCCTCCCCGTGCCGCCTTTTGTGAAGGAACTCGCGCAAAAGCGCTACCCCGGATACATCCCCGTGGACGCGCCGGCGGTGTCCGGGAACCATTTCGTCGAAATCGCCATAAACAACCGCAACGGGGCCCTGGTCGAGCTGCAGGGCGCGCTTTCCGAGCTGATCTCCCCCTGGGCCGCGGGCGGCACGCGGCAGACGCTGCTGGACCTGGCGCCGGAGGTGGTGGAGGGGGTGTTCACCGCCGACCTCGCGGACGATGACCGGCTGGAATGCCGGATGGAGGCCGAATGCGCCTCCGCCGCCGGGGCGGAGGCCGTGGCGGGGATCCTCGGCACCGCCGCGGACGAGGTGGCCTTCTGGCTGGAGGAGGCGAACGGGTTCGGTCTGGCCGGGAGCGTGGAGCGCAGCGGGAGTTCGGTCCGGGGTGTCTGGCAGTTGACGGGCTTCGAGCCGAAGCTGCGGCGCGCCCTGGGCGGATGACCCCCGGGTTGCGGCGGCCCCCCCCGAACCGATAGCATTACAGGTCACACCCCGGGCGACCCCCGGAAACTGGAGAGATTCCCGTGAAAAAAGGCTGCCTGATTGTCGTCATCCTGTGCGTCCTCCTGGCCATCGCCGCCGGCGCCGCCGCAACCGTCGCCGCCAAGAAGGCGGGACTCTTCGCCGCCCCGGAAATCTCGCACACCACGCTGGTGACCCCGAAAAACCGGCTTTCCGTCATTCTGAACCCCGGGGCGATGGTGAACGCGCTTCTCCCGATGTTCCCCGAGAGCATTCCGGCGGGGCCGGTGACTGTGGACCCGAAAAAGTGGGTCGCGGAGTTCCTGCCCTACGAGGCGGCCCTGCTGGCCACCCCCAATCTGGCCACAGGCAAGATCGAGGCCACCGTCTTTGTCAACGAGAAACGCGGCGGCCCCATGCTGGTCGAGATGGCCAAGCAGCAGCCCCTGCCGGAAGTTCCCGGCGTCACCTTCGCCCCCGAGGGCCTCGAACTGCCCGAGCGCGGCAACCTGCAGCTCCGCTGCACCCTCCCGGTCCCCGAGAGCGTGGAGGCCGTCATCGCCGAAAACTGGAAACAGGCCACGGCCACCGAGCCCCTGTTGCCCGAGGGCACCCATCATCTGGAGATCATTCTGGACAACCGCAACGGCGACCTGCTCTCCTTCGCCTCCGCCCTGGTCAACGCCAACGGCGGCGACTGGGACGACATCTTCGCCAAGAGCAGCCCGCAGTTCATGCCCTTCCTGCCGGGAACGCACGACGTGCGCATTGGCCTGTCGCTGGTGGACCTGAACACCGCCAAGGGCCAGCTCCGCATCGACGCCACCGCCGAGAGCGGGGGCGGACTGGCCTTTGTCCTTGGAATGGGATGGGCCTTCGCCGTTGGAAAGGCCAAAACGGACTACGGTCTGGAAATCACGGGCGAGCCAAAGTGGGTGGAGGAGAAGGAGGCCATCATCGCCGACTTCCAGATCAAGGGCCTGGAGCCGCACCTCCGGAAGCTAACCGCCAGGCCCTGAAAAGGCCCCTCAGACCGGGCGCCGCCCCTCCAGGGCGCGGGTGAGCGTGGCGTCGTCGGCGTACTCCACGCCGCCGCCCACGGGCACGCCGTGGGCAATCCGCGACACTTGGACCCCCATCGCGGCGATCTGCCGCGACAGGTACAGCGCCGTGGCCTCGCCCTCCGCCGTGGTGTTGGTCGCCAGGATCACCTCGCGCACTTCGCCCCCCTCCAGCCGCCGGAGCAGCGCCCCCACCTTCAACTCGTCCGGGCCGACGTTGTCCAGGGGATTCAGCGCCCCGTGCAGGACATGGTACAGCCCCCGGTACACTCCGCCCTTCTCAATGGCCAAAGCCGCCGGGGGGTGCTCCACCACGCAGAGGACGCTCCGGTCGCGCCGGTCGCTCGCGCAGACCACGCAGGGGTCCTGCTCTGTCAGGTTGCGGCACACCGAGCATTCCGTCACCGCCGCCCGCGCGCGCGCCACCGCCTCGGAAAGCTCCCCGGCCACCGCCGCGGGCGCGGCCATCAACTGCATCGCGTAGCGCTCCGCCGTCCGCCTGCCCACGCCGGGCAGCCGCCGGAACGCCTCCACCAGCCGGTCCATCGCGGGGGAGTTAATCAGCATCGGGACGCTCCGCCGCCTTGACCGCCTGGATGGCCGCCTCCCGTTTGTCCACCCACTCCTTCAGCACCGCCTCCCGCGTGAACACATCGAGCCGGTCGGGAAACACGATCCCGTCCAGATGGTCGCACTCATGCTGGAAAATCCGCGCCAGAAAGCCCTCCGCCTCCAGTTCCAGCGGGTTGCCGTCCATATCCTGCGCCTTTACCCGCACCCGCGTGGCGCGGGGAACGCTCGCCCAGAGCTGGGGCAGGCTGAGACAGCCCTCCTCGCCGAATTCCCGGCCCTCCATCTCCACGATTTCGGGGTTCACCAGGCAGTTTGGCTCGCCTTCGGGCTCGCAATACGCGATAAAGCGTTTCGACACCCCCACCTGCGGCGCCGCCAGCCCCACGCCGTCAAACTCGAACATGGTCTCCACCATGTCCTCCGCAAACTTCTGCAGCGCCGGGCCGAAATCCGTGATCGGCTGGGCCTTCCTGGTCAGGGGATGGTCCGGATAATAGACCACTTTGAGCAACGACATGCTGAAACCTCCGCGAATAGGATAGCACAGCCGGACGGCTTCCGCCCATCCTGGGAAGAGAACATTCCCACCCTGGACCCGCTATTCCCACCACAAGTGTCCCGCAGGACCCGGACGGCGGCGTGTGATACAATGCGCCCGTGGAAACAAAGGCGCTGCTAAAACAGGTCTACGCCCCCGTGGCGGCCCCCCTGGAGGGGGTGCGCGACGTGGTTAATGGCGTGTGGAGGGACGCCCTGCGCCTCGTGCTCTCGGTGGAGGGGGAGCTGCCCGGCGCGGGGGGGAAACTGCTGCGTCCCGCGCTCACGCTGATCGCGGCGGGGGCCACCGGCGCGGACGACCCGGGCCGGTTCACCCGCATGGCCGCCGCCTACGAGCTCCTCCACATGGCCTCGCTGGCCCACGACGACGTGGTGGACCACGCCTTTCTCCGCCGGGGCAACGCCTCCCTGAACGCCCTGTGGGACAACCATGCGGCGGTGCTGGGCGGGGACTACCTCGTGGCCCGCGCCGTGGAGACCCTCGGGGAATACGGTTCCTGCGAGATTGTGACCCGCGCCGTCCGAACGGTCCGCGCCATGGCGGAATGCGAGCTGGCCTTCTTCGGCGTGCCCGCGGAGGCGGCCACCGAGGCGGACTGCCTGCGCCTGGCCGAGGGCAAAACCGCCAGCCTTTTCGCCGCCGCCTGCGAGGCCCCCGCGCTGCTGGCGGGGGACGTGGACGCCGCCGACCGCCTCCGCCGCTATGGAACGGCCTTCGGGGTGGCTTTTCAGCTCATGGACGACCTGTTGGACCTCACCCAGCCCCCCGGAGAAACCGGCAAGCCCGCCTGCGGCGACATCGCGGAGGGCAAGGCCACGGTGCCCCTGATCCGCCTGCGGAAGGCCGTCACCCCGGAGGAAAGGAACCGCCTGAAAGCCCTGTCCGGCACCGCGCTGACCGAGGAGGACATTGCCTGGGTCCGGGCGCGCCTGACGGAAACCGGGGTCGCCGAGGAAGTCGGTGCCTTGGTGGCCGGCCACGCGGAACAGGCCCGAGCGCTGGCGCTGACGTTTCCGGCATCCCCCTGCCGGGACGCCCTCGCGGAACTGACCAAAGTGCTTGTGCTCAGAAGAAACTAGCCGGGTGCGTTGAATAAAGGCGGGGATATCCTCGTCAGGTTGAACGGCAAAGGACTTGCCCGGGAGTATGGCCAGCAAACCGTCAGCGAACGTGAATCCGCCGCAGACCGGCGAAACCGACGATTCCGTGATGGTCGCGCGGGCCGCCCGGGGCGATGCCGCCGCATTTGAATATTTGGTAAAGCGTTACAGGAACGAGGTTTACGCGATGTGTTATCACATCACACGGAACCGCGAGGAGGCGTGGGACCTGGCCCAGGAGACCTTCGTCAAGGCCCACCGGGCCCTCGGCTCCTTCCGGGGCGACTGCGGCTTCAAGCCGTGGCTCCTGCGGATTGCGGCCAACCATTCCAAGGACTTCCTGAAACGCAGAAGGCTCGACACCGTGGCCTTCGACGACGCGCGGGCAACCGACGCCCCCTCGGACGCGCAGGAGCCCGACCGCGCGGTGGAGCTCCGGGAACTGGGCGCGGCGATTCACCGCGCCCTGGACCAGTTGCCGGAGAAGCACCGCACGGCGTTCATCCTGCGGGAATACGAGGGCCTGTCGTACCAGGAGATGGCCGAGGCCATGGAGTGCAACCTGGGCACGGTGATGAGCCGGCTGTTCCATGCCCGGCGCAAGTTGCAGGAACTCCTGCGAAGCGCCGGGGTCACCCGGGAGGGTTTGACATGATCACCGAAAATAGACTGCTGGAGCTGGCGGACCTGTTCGACCGGGACGCCGTGCCCGGCGCACTGTCCCCCGAGGAGGCCGCCTACATCGCGGACCTCCGGGCGCTCCATGACGGCGCGGCCGCCTTCACGGCGGACACCCCGGAAATCAGCGACGCCCAGTTCCCCCATTTCATGGAGGGCATCCGCGAACAGCTGGAGGCCCCGCGCCCCGCCCGGTTCCGGTTCTGGACCCTGGCCTCTCTTGCCACCGCCGCGCTGCTGCTGGTGGCCGCCCTGCTGGCCGTGTTCAACCGCGGCCCGGAAAAGGTCCAGGCAACGGAGGTGGAGTCCGCCACCACGGAAATTGACGGGGCCACCGTGGACTGGTATGACGGCAAAGAGGGGCTGACCACCGTGTGGGTGAAGAAGGGCGGGAGCGACCTGTGACGGCTCTGACGCTGATCGCCGCCGTGATGCTGGCCGCCGCGGGCGGCCCGGAGGCGCTGTCCGACGGCGGCGCGACCCTGGAGGCGTGGAGCCTGGTCGCCGCCCCCGGCCCCGCGGGTCCCAAGGACATCCCCGCGGACCTCGCCCCTGTCCGCGATGCCGTGAAAGACCTCCCGTACCGCTCTTTTCGGCTGGTGAAACACGCCACCGCGCGGGTCGAGCCGGGCAGGAGCGCCTCGTTCCAGGCCCATGCCGACTATGCCGCCGTGCTCAGTCTGGAACCCTCCGCCGCCGAGGACCCGCAGGCGCGGGTCCGCGTGGTGATTGAGGGGCCGCCCGGCGGCGACGCCCCCCCGCGCAAGGCCCTCGACACCGTGCTGCGCCTGGCAAAGGGGGCCACCGTGCGGCTGGGGGGCCTGCCGGCGGACGAGGGGGATCTGGTCGTGATTCTCAGGCGCGTCGAGTAGGGGAGAGAACGTCAGCCATTCGCCGAAGCCGGCCGATGAGGTGGCACGGGCTTCCAGCCCGTGTTCTTTGGCGGCATCCATGACCCAAACCACGGGCTGGAAGCCCGTGCCACCTCCCCGCAGACCCTCTTTCCGTTTACTTCAACGGAATGACCACGGAACGGTCCTGCGGCTGGCCGGCGGTCAGTTCCCGGCCCGGCAGCAAAGAGCGCGCCGCAAAGGAGGGATCGCTGAGGGGGGTGGCAACGGCCTCCATCCGGTCCTCAAACACCCGCACCACCCGGTATTCCGAGGGATATTCCGGCAGCGACCCCGTGGTCACCTGGGTAACATGGCCCACAGTCTCCGCGAAATGGACATGCACATGGCCGGAGAACACGGCGCGGGCGCGCGAAAACCGGTTCATGAGCGCCAGCAGTCCCGCGCCGTTCACCAGACGCCCGCCATCGCGAAACCCCTCAAAGCGAAGCCGGTCCGGGACGCGCATGGCCGGATAATGCACGGCCACCACATCCCACCCCGCAAAGGGCCGGGACAGACGGTTCTCCAGCCAGACCAACTGATCTTCGGGGATTCCCCAGTGCAGCCCCTTCAGATCCTCGTCCATCTCATCGGCGGACTTGTCCTGGGGGACAGGCCGCAGCTCCCCCCCGGACCATTCCCACCAGGCGTCCAGCACGTGAAAGCGCAGGTTCCGGTGCTCAAAACCGTAGAAAGTGTTCCGCTCGGGAAGCCGGTGCGCGAAGGCCTCCAGAAACCATTCCCGCGATTCAGGCAGCACAAAATCGTGGTTACCGCCCAAAGGATAGTAGGGGATGCCCAGCACCTCCAGCCCGTCCCGCGCGGCGAGCATACCCTCGCGGGTTTTCACGCTCACAATGTCCCCGGTGACCAGCAGAAACTCCGGACGGAGCGCCCGGAGATCCTCCCCCAGCCGGGCCATGAGGTCCGGCATCATGGTGCACAGAAAACGGCTGTTCCACACGCCGTCATGCGTGCTGGAAAGATGGGGGTCGGAAAGGTGGACAAAATGCCAAAACGGTTCGGTGCTCATACTAAACACACAATACCAGATATTCTTGTCTGGTGCCAAATCGCGCGGGAATATTGACACGACCCGGCGCCGGTTGCTAGATTCTTGCACATTTCCAACCCCGGAACCCGCACATGCTCATGCAGGACGCCCTGGCTGTCGTGACCCAAGGGGGCCACCTCTCCCGGAGAGAGGCGGCCGAGGTCATGACTGTCATCATGTCCGGGAACGCCACCCACGCCCAGATGGGCGCCCTGCTGGCCGCCCTGCGCCTGCGCGGGGAGACGGTGGACGAAATCACGGGCATGGCCGAGACCATGCGGCGTTTTGCTGTCAAGGTGAGCCCGACCCGCCGCCCGCTGCTGGACACCTGCGGCACCGGGGGCGACCATTCCGGCACCTTCAACATCTCCACCACGGCGGCCTTCGTCGCCGCCGGGGCCGGGGTGGCCGTGGCCAAGCACGGCAACCGGAGCGCGTCGAGCCGCTGCGGGAGCGCGGACGTGCTGGAGGCCCTCGGGGTGGCCATTGACCTGCCGCCCGAGGCGGTGGCGGCCTGCATAGACGAGACCGGCGTGGGCTTCCTGTTCGCCCGCGCCCTCCACGGGGCCATGAAACACGTCGCGCCGGTCCGGCAGGAGCTGCGCGTGCGCACGGTGTTCAACCTGCTCGGCCCCCTGACCAACCCCGCCGACGCCGACGCCCAGATGATGGGCGTTTTCGACCCCGTCCATGTGGAGCCCGTGGCCAACGTCATGCGGGGCCTCGGCGTGCGCCACGCCTTCGTGGTTTCCGGCCTCGACGGCCTGGACGAGATATCCCTGTCCGGCCCCAGCCGGGTCGCGGAGCTGAAACACGGGAA